>ENA-UOJJ01000520-UOJJ01000520.1-human-gut-metagenome-genome-assembly--contig:-CS66-NODE-520-length-64688-cov-95.088422_pt1 | contig 64688 bp, 44 predicted proteins | sample MGYA00242343_ERZ723890 | MGnify/ENA metagenome assembly ERZ723890
ATTTCCACCTTGGTGGTGTAAGTGCAGCCCTCACGCTGGCAGGCGTCATATTCATTCCAGCCAATTTCGGTGCAGGTGGGCGCCTTTGCGTCGTGGTGCACCAGGTCGTGGTTGTTCGGGTCAGGTCCATTATATGGGTCTACATAAGTATCCGTTCCCTTGTGGTAGCAGTAGTCGCAGTTTGTGTAGTACACGGCCGGAGCAACGCAGGTGGCTGCGGACTTAAGGCACACGCTAACGGCGCCCTGAACGAACCAATGTGCGCCCATCTTAGTTTTCGCTTCGTGGCAGACGGTGCAGCTAAGCCAGTGGTTTTTGTCGTCCGAATGCCAGTTCTGCCCCGCAGGGAATGCATGTGCGCTGTAGTACTGCCCGCCGCAGGTGCTGCATGTTCCCAGCGTAATGCAGGTCGCGCTGCTGTCGCCGGAGCAGCTTGCGGTGTCCACCGCATCGCAGCCGTCACGCTGGCAGTGGCGGATATGCTCACTGTTGTTACCCCTGGATTGCCATGCGCCCCAGTCGTGCGGCCCGTATTCACCGTAGGACATAAGACAAGAAGTACATACCGCAACTTTCGTGCAAGTGGCTTTGTACTGGGGTGTATCTATGCTCCAATGATTCTCTGTAAACTCATCATAGCAGCGGTAACAGTACAGCGTATGGTAATCTTTTTCTCTTTTGCGTATTTCAAAGGTATTCCCTTCGCAATAGTCGCCGTTCAACCTGATATGCGCAGCCATCGCCGTGGTTGCTACAAAGAGCAGCGCAATCGCCAGGAGACATGTAACCAACCATTTTTTCATGTTTTTCTCCTCCTCAAATTTTTAAAAACGCTATGAAATGGAAATAAGATTATTCCGCTGTCGGTATCAGGCGAATCAGCGCGGTGGGAAGCTCTGCATCGGTGAAATTCAGCGTGAACACTGCGTTTTCACCTTCCACGATGTAGGGCAGATCAATTTCCGTACCGTCGGCATTCAGCAGCGCCAAGGTAACGCCGTTCAGCAGCTCGGAGGGCATCGTGATTTTTACCTCGCCCTTCGGCTGGGTGAGCTTGCCGGAAACTTCAAAGCAGACGCTCAGCAGCGTATTGCCGTTCGCAGTTTCACCCATGCGCAGCACCAGCTCGCCATAGGGCAGATGCGCGCCCTCCGCCGTCACTTCTTCAACCAGCGCCAGATGTATGCCATCGCTCACATTGCCGCATACGGGACAGAGCGTGCGCGTCGCTTCAGCCTGCTTGAATTCGACGATGGCGCATTCGGTCTTGCCGACGTGCTTGCAATCCTTGCGCTTGCAGGTCGCGCTGTGCGTGCCGTCGCCGTTACTCGTCCATTCGCCATACCAGTGCAGCAGCGTCTTCGTCTGGTGATCCTTATAGCTGTCATTGCATTTTTTGCAGGTGTGCAGCGTGTAGCCGCCCTTTCCACAGGTAGGCTTGACGACCTTTTCGGTATAATCGTGCCCGGGGGCGGGGATTTCCACCTTGGTGGTGTAATCGCAGCCCTCACGCTGGCAGGCGTCATATTCATTCCAGCCAATTTCGGTGCATGTGGGCGCCTTGGCGTCGTGGTGCACCAGGTCGTGTTTCAGCGCAAGCAGCTCCACCTTAGTGGTGTAATCGCAGCGGGAGCAGGTATCGTATTCCTCCCAGCCGGTCTCGGTGCAGGTGGGCGCTTTGGCGTCGTGGTGCACCAGCTTGTGTTTCAGCGCAGGGATTTCCACCTTGGTGGTGTAATCGCAGCGGGAGCAGGTATCGTATTCATCCCAGCCAATTTCGGTGCAGGTGGGTGCCTTGGCGTCGTGATGCACCAGCTTGTGTTTCAGCGCAGGGATTTCCACCTTGGTGGTGTAAGTGCAGCCCTCACGCTGGCAGGCGTCATATTCATCCCAGCCAATTTCGGTGCAGGTGGGCGCCTTGGCGTCGTGGTGCACCAGGTCGTGGTTGTTCGGGTCAGGTTCATACCATGGGTGTACATAAGTATCCGTTCCCTTGCGGTAGCAGTAAGCGCAGTTTGTGTAGTACACGGGCGGAGAAACGCAGGTGGCTGCGGACTTAAGGCACGAGCTATCGTTGCCCTGAACGAAGAAATGTGCGCCCACCTTAGTTTTCGCTTCGTGGCAGACGGTGCAGCTAACCCAGTGGTTTTCGGCATCCGAATCCCAGCCCTGATTCGCAGGGAAGGTATGTGCGCTGTAGTACTGCCCGCCGCAGGTAGTGCATGTTCCCAGGGTGATGCAGGTCGCACTGCTGTCGCCGGAGCAGCTTGCAGTGTCCACCGCATCGCAGCCGTCGCGCTGGCAGGTGCGGAAATGCTCACTGTTGTTGCCCCTGGATTGCCATGCGCCCCAGTCGTGACCGAGTTTGCCGTATTGAGCGCCGCACTTGGCGCAGGTTTTGCCCGTGGTGCAGGTCGGCGTTTCGGTGCCGCCAGAGTGATAGCTGATTGGATTGCCAAGAAATATGCTACGTTCACTTTCACCGCAGTTTGGACATTTGTGAATTACCCAATGCTGAACGTCGTTGTATCGCTCGAATCCTGTAATCTCATGATATGCCCGCGTGTTACAGAAAGAACATATGTCGCGGATGGTTTCCGCCTTCGCTTCCAGCGCCATTCCCGGCAGCAGGCACAGCAGCAGCGCCGCAGCCAGCAATATGGCAAAACTCTTCTTCTTCATCTTCGTCGCCTCCTTAAAGTTAGGGTAACACCGCACAAATGAGGTGGTCGGCTGGCAAATGGATTGTGCGGTGCTGCCTTTATGATGGATTTACTGTGCCAGTTCCACCAGCGTGTCAAACGCGGGCTTCGGCTGGGCATCCTTGTCGAACAGGAGCGGGTACTCGTCCGCGCGCCAGCTCAGGTCGTCCACCGTGCCCCATACCTGCACCGCTTCGATGCGGTCGGCGTAACGCAGGAAAATCTTCATCAGGTTGCCGTAATACTTCGCCTGCTTCTGCAGATTTTCCTCGCTCGTATCGTCAATGCCCACGTCAAGTTCGGACACGCGCAGGAGCAAATCACGCTTGGCAATCTGCTGGAACGCCCAATCCACGCGGTCAATCGTCGGACTGCCGACGGAGTAGTGTGCCTGGAAGCCGTAGCCGTCAATCGTGCCATCCGCAGTCAGGCTGTCCAGCAGGACGCAGATGCCGTGCAGCTTGGGGTCAAGGGGGGTGTTGTAATCATTGTAGTACAGCTTCACGCCGTCCGCGGCGTACTTGCGGGCGTACTCAAACGCGCGGTTCACGAAATCCTGACCGATTGTCTTTGTCCAGTTGGATTCGCGCAGCTGGTCGCTGCCGTCCGCCACGGCTTCGTTCACAACGTCCCACGAGACAATCAGCCCCGGATAATTCTCGTTCGTCCACGTCAGCACCTGCTGGATGTAGCTTTCCATACGGGCGAGCATGGTTTCGCGGCTGCACAGCGGCTTGTGGGTCGCGTAGCCCTCATGGAAGAAGGCTTCGGGCGTCTGGGAGTGCCACACCAGCACATGCCCATGCACCTTCACGCCATTGTCGCGGCACCAATCGAGGAACGGAATGCAGTTGTCGAACTTCACAGCGACGGCCGTGTCATCCGTGCGGCTGAGCTTGCGGCATTCCGCCATATCCAGCAGCGAATCCGGCTTCATCTCGTTTCCCGCGGTCATGATGGTGAACTGGCTGCCGTAGAACGCCATGCGTTTGCTGTCCGCCACTTCACTGGCAACAACCGCCGTGCCGAAATCGAACTTATCCGCATAGAGCGTCTTGAGGACAGGCAGCGAAGTGGTGTCGAAGGAGTCAATCTTCTCGTCGCAGGTGAAATTGCGGATGGTGAAGGACGTTTCCTTGCCCGCACCCTCAACGTACAGCACATACTTATCATACCGACCGGGAATGTACGCGCCGGACAGCATTGCCCATTCGCCCTTCTTCGCCGTGCCGGTGACAATGTTCTCATAGGATTCCTCGCCGTCGCGGGTATGGGCGACGGACAGGATGAAGCTGCACGAATCCAGCTCGTCCTGCTTCACCTGCACGGACAGGTTGTAGGCGCGCCCTGGCACAAGGTCGAAGTCGCGGCCGGGAGAGTTCCACGTCGCGGTACGCCCGGTGATGTACAGCCCGTCAGCGGTCGTCTCGATGGCGGCACCGCCCGCAGAACGCGCATACCAGCCGTCCGTGCCGCTGGTAAAGTCCGACGTGTAGTGAATCTGCGGCGCGTCGGAGTAATCCACCTTTTCGGGCGCGGTGATGGTCAGCGTGACATCATCAATGCAGTAGTTTTTGCCCAGATAGTTATCCGACGCCGTGAGGAAGCGGATGTTGACGCCCGCGTCCGCCTCGAAATCGCAGGAGATTTCCGTCCACTCCATGCCCTTGACGTTCACCTGCGCGTAGTAGGCGTAATCGCCGCCCGCCTTGCCAATCGCCATAACGCCGTCTTCCGAGCTTTCGACGTAGACGCAGGCGGACAGGTGGACTTTCGCGCCGGCTTCAATGCCAACCGACGCGGCGGAGAGGTCAACGGCATCCCAGTTATTGCTGCTGCGTCCAGAAACTCGCAGGCTCTGCTTACCGCTATGTGCCTGCGATTCCGTCACGCCGACGGTGCAGGAGCCAGACTGGCTGAACGCGGCGGCGTTGCCATCCTCAAAGTCGATGGTGACGGCGGTCTGCGCGGCTTCTTCCGCTGCGGCGAAGCAGGGCAGAAACAAGCAGAGTGCCATCAGCAGAAAAAGCGCTTGTGCGACCCAGTGTTTCATGTTTAATTTCCTCCCTTAGCGTCTTGGGGGTCTATGGAATGGATGATGCAATAATTTAATTATACACAAAAATTGTGTTTTGTCAAGAATGTCTGAATTTTTGCCAGAACGAAAATGGTTTCGTTGGGTGGTTTTTTCTGATTCTATGCTGATAGGCATGGTTGAACTGGTCTTTTCCATGCTTCCAGAGGGCAATGAAAACGGACGAAGTCCGCGGTTGCCCGCTGGACTCCTTGCTTTCGCCACTCCTGTCACTGGTTTTTATCGCTGCATTGTGCCTTTTGTCCTTGAATTTTCCGGCTTTTTGTTACTTAACTGATGGGCAAGAAATATTGTCGAAATCTTTCCAAAAGCCCCCTTGAAACAAGGAAAAAACCGTGCTATCATCAAATCGTTTCTAATGAACTTACGACTGAACGACACGTCTTTCTCCAAGGGAGGACAACCCCATGAACATCCGCTGCTTCTGCTGCATGGGCGACAGCATCACCAGCGACCAGGTCAGCGGTATCGGCACGATGGTGGCGCATCGGCTGAACGCGCAGGAGGTGCTGAATGCCGCCTGCGGGTACGCAACCTGCTCCGACTGGCACGAAGGCGATAGGAACATCACGCCTGTAACGCTCATCGAGCCGCCGAACACGAACACGGCGGACAACGTGCTGTCCAATCAGGTGCGGCGCGTTTTGCAGGCGCTTACGCCGAAGGGCAGCATCATCCGCTGGACGGTGGATGGCGTCGAGTATGCGATTCCGGCGGAAATCGGTATCGGCACAGGCACGCTGAGCACGCCGGACGTCATCTACATCGCCATCTCCACCAATGACGGCAATCAACCGGAAAATGCCCCGGCGGATGACTTTGCGGCAGTCTGTGAACTCCCCTATGCCGACCTGACCCGCACGTCGATGGCATCTGCGCTGCTCTGGGCGGTGCGGACATTGCAGACCGTCTGCCCAAACGCGGCGATTTTCCTCGCCACGCCGCTGCAAACATACACCCCTCAGGCATGGATGGACGAATCTCACGGGCTGCTCAAGCGCAGTGTCATCCAGAAAGTCGCGCAGAAAACGGGCGTGCACTGCATCGACAGCTTCTACGGAAGCGGCTTTGACCGCAGTGTTGCCCGCTCTCACGGCGAAGTCCACCCAGACGAGGAATGGAAAATCCGCATTGCTGACTTTGTGACAAAGGAAATCGAATCGACCCTGTATAAGGAGTAACCGATGGAGAATATCAAATGGCTGTGGGGCGTAATGGACAAGCGCTACCACAAGTGGCACATTCTTGGCCTCATCATCAGTGCCGTCACGTCGCTGATGCTGCTCATCAACCCCTACCTGACGATGCGCCTGATGGATGATGTCATCGTCGCGCAGAACCCCGAACCGCTCGTCGGCTTGCTGCTGGCGATGCTGATTGTCAAGGTTACGCGCGAAGGTCTGCGCTACCTGATGGTTGTCCTGCTGGAGCATTCCTCCCAGAACACGCTGATGAACCTGCGCACACGGCTGTTCACGCGCCTGCAGTATCAGGACATGCGCTTTTTCGACATTCACCGCACGGGCGACCTGATGACGCGCCTGTCCGCCGACACGGACTGGTGCCGCCATTTTCTGGCATACATAGACTATGTGGCGGTGGACAGCGTCGTCATGTTTGTGTCGTCGTCGATTTACCTGTTCTCGGTGAACTGGAAGCTCGCGCTGGCGATGGTCTGCGTCACGCCGCTGCTGATGATTATCACGAAAGTGTACTCCAAGGGCGCGCGGCGGATGTTCGTGGACATGCGCGACAAAATGAGCGACATGAACGCGAAGGCGCAGGAGAACATTGCGGCAAACCGCGTGGTGAAGGCGTTTGCGCGTGAGGAATACGAGGAGAACCACTTCGACGAGCGTTCCCGCGCCTTCCGCGATGCGAATCTGGATATCAACAAGCGCTGGCTGTCCTTCTACCCCTTCATCGAGATTCTGGCGAACGCCATGACGCTGCTGACCGTCTTTTTCGGCGGCTACCTGATGATTACCGACGGCATGACGGCGGGCGAACTGACGATTTTCACCCAGTTGGCGTGGACGCTGAGCGTCCCCATGCGGCAGCTGGGCAACCTGCTCAACGACTGGCAGCGCTTCATCACCTGCTCGAACAAGGTCATGGAGATTGAAGTCTCCCGCCCGGAGATTGTAGACAGCTCCTGCGCGGTGAATCACGACCACATTGAGGGTGCGATTTCCTTTGACCATGTGTCCTTCGCTTACGGCTCGCAGCCGGTGCTGTCCGACGTAACGTTCTCCGCCAAGCCGGGGCAGACCGTCGCCATCATGGGGCCGACCGGTTCCGGCAAAACGACGCTGATTCAGCTGCTCGCCCGCTGCTACGACGTGACCAGCGGCAGCATTTCCGTTGACGGCTGCAACGTGCGCAAGTGGAAGCTGCAGCAGCTGCGCGACGGCATCGGTACGGCAACGCAGGATGTTTTCCTCTTTTCCGACACGGTGGAAGGCAACATTGCTTTCGGCGACCAAACGCTGACGGAGGATGAAGTGCACGACTTCGCCCGCCGCGCGGCTGCGGACGACTTCATCAAGGGCTTGTCCGAGGGCTACGACACGATTATCGGCGAACGCGGCGTGGGGCTTTCCGGTGGACAGAAGCAGCGCATTGCCTTGGCGCGCGCGCTGGCAGTCAAGCCCGGCATCCTCGTCATGGACGACACCACTTCCGCCGTCGATATGGAGACGGAGAAGTACATTCAGGCGCAGCTGCGTCAGCTCCCCTACGACTGCACGAAGCTGATCATTGCCCAGCGCATTTCCTCCGTCAAGGATGCTGACCTCATCCTGATTTTGAAGGACGGCGTCGTGACCGAGCGCGGCACGCATCAGGAGCTGCTGCGTCAGCGCGGCTACTACTACGAAACGTACTGCCTGCAAAACGGCATCACGCCCGACACCGCTCCGCAGGAGGTGATGTAACATGGCGCGCAACAAATTTGACGTAGACGAGCGCTTGGAAACCCCGTTTGACTTCCGGCACTTGAAGCGCGTGGGCGTTTACATCGGCAAGCACAAGTGGAAGATGCTGCTGGCGCTGCTTCTGTCCGCCTTGGCATCGGTAACGAGCCTCGCCGTGCCGAAAATCACCCAGACCGTCATGGACGTCGCTGTGCCGCAGAAGAACGTTGACCTGCTGCTGAAGATGGCACTGGCGTTCATGGGCATCATCATCGTCGGCATCGTCTTCACGGTCATCCGCTCCCGCATCATGGCGTTCGTCAGTCAGCAGATCATCTACGATATCCGCAAAGACCTCTTCGCGCACCTGCAGCAGCTGCCCTTCGCCTACTACGACAGCCGTCCGGCGGGCAAAATCCTCGTGCGCGTCATCAATTACGTCAACAGCGTGTCGGATATTCTTTCCAACGGCATCATCAACTCGATTCTGGAAATCATCAATATCATCTTCATCGTCGTATACATGTACACGACCGAGCCGACGCTGGCGACGATTGTTGTGGCGGGTCTGCCGATTTTCGTGGCGATTATCATCATCCTGAAGCCTCGTCAGCGCCGCGCGTGGCAGAATCAGTCGAACAAAAACAGCAACTACAACGCGTATCTGGCGGAATCCATTGACGGCGTGCGCGTGAGCGAACTGTTCGCGCGGCAGGATGTCAACTGCTCCATCATGCAGCGGCTGGCGACGGCGTGCCGCGCGGCGTGGCTGAAGGCGATTTACATCTCCAACAGCGTCTGGCTCTCTTCGGAAATCATCACCCAGATTGTTTTCACCCTCATGTACTACGCGGGCGTGTACTGGCTGGGCGGCGCGGTGGTCTCCTTCGGCGTAATTCTCGCCATGGGGCAGTACGTCAGCCGTTTCTGGCAGCCGATTACGAATCTGGCGAACATCTACAACAGCTTCGTGAACAACATGGCGTATCTGGAGCGCATCTTCGAGACGATGGATGAACCGGTCGTGATTGACGACAAGCCGAATGCCGAGACACTTCCGCCCATTACCGGCGCAGTTGATTACAACAACATCACCTTCGGCTATGAGGAAGGGCAGACCGTCCTCAAGGATGTTGACCTGCACGTCAAGGCGGGCGAAAGCATTGCGCTTGTCGGCCCGACCGGCGCGGGCAAGTCCACCATCGTCAACCTGCTCTGCCGCTTCTACGACCTGCGCAGCGGTTCCATCACGCTGACGGATGAATCCGGCGTGAAGCACGACATTACCGACGTGACGCTGCACTCCCTGCGCTCGCAGATGGGTATCATGCTGCAGGATTCCTTCATCTTCTCCGGCACGATTCTGGATAACATTCGCTACGGCCGTCTGGACGCGACAGACGACGAGGTACGTCAGGCGGCGGCGGTTGTCCGCGCGGACGACTTCATCCGCGAAATGCCGCAGGGCTACAAAACGACCGTGAACGAGCGCGGCGGCAGCCTTTCGCAGGGGCAGAAGCAGCTGATTGCTTTCGCGCGCACGCTGCTGAGCGACCCGCGCATCCTGATACTGGACGAGGCAACCTCCTCCATCGACACCAAGACGGAGAAGCTGCTGCAGGATGGCATTCAGGCGCTGCTGAAGGGACGCACGTCGTTCATCATTGCGCACCGTCTGTCCACCATCAAGAACTGCGACCGCATCCTGTACATCGGCAATCAGGGCATCATGGAAGCAGGCTCTCATGACGAATTGATGGCCAAGCGCGGCGCATACTACGAGCTGTACACCGCGCAGGCGCGCGACCAGGGCATGGGAGAATAAGGCGCGCACGGCGCTTCTGAGAATTGCATAGGGACAAAAAGCGGGGTTGCGTGAAAAATGCGCAATCCCGCTTTTTTATATTATTTTTCCGCCCCTAAAATTGCCTTAATGTCCCCCAAATTCTCCGCAAAATACACTTTTTCCTGTTTTTCTTCCGTCGAAAGCCCCATTTCCACCATATGCCTCAGCAGCGCCTTCAATCCCTCATAATACCCATTCAAATTATACAGCACACACGGGGCATCTATCTGCTTCAGCGCCAGCTTCGACATCACTTCCGACACCTCTTCCAGCGTCCCCGTGCCGCCCGGAAACGCAATGAACGCATCCCCCAGTTCTATCATCTTCGTCCGGCGCTCCGGAATGTCCTTCGTCACAATCAGCTCCGTCAGCCCCTCCATCTGAAAGCTCTCGCTGATGAAAAACTCCGGCTCCACGCCCGTCACCTCCGCGCCAGCCGCAAGCGCACTGGCCGCCAGCGCGCCCATCAAGCCGGATTTCGACCCGCCATACACCAGCGCGTGGCCGCTTTCACCAATCCAGCGTCCGAGTTCCTCCACCGCCTGCCGAAAAGACGGATCGCTGCCCTCGTTTGCCCCCAGATAAACCGTAATATTCATGCGAAAGAATCCCCCTTTGCGTATTTCTGCTATCGAGTATAGCAGAATGAACACGGAAACGCAATCGGGGGATTTCCGCAAAAATGAGAATTTCCTCATGAATTTCTAATCATCCTTCGATGGATTTTCCATTCCGCTTGTGCTATCCTTATTCTTGTCAGAACGACAGGACGCGCCCCTCATCGGCGCAGGAGGATACAGATATGATGGCTTTCATCGATTCGGTTTTCCATGTGATTGGTTCTTTCATCAGCATGGTGTTTGAGGCGATTGTCGCTGCTGTGCAGTTTGGGTTTAGTGTCTTAGGCGGTCTCTTGGGGCTGGTGGTGAATCTGGGGATGCTGCTGCTGGTTGTCGGGCTGGTGGCGCTGGTGATTACGCGCCGCAAGAACTACAAGCAGGCGAAGGCGGATGAACCGCGCGTCATCCACATGGACAACGGCGAAACCTTCAAGAGCTATTACAGCAAGTAATTTGCAAAAAAGCGCTTGTCCTTCCTCTGAAAATGTGGTATAATCAGCGTTACCCTAAATTTTCGGAGGTTAAGAAGCAATGACGATTCTGTGGGACTGGAACGGCACGCTGCTCAGCGACGTACCGTTGGTGGTCAGAATCAACAATGAAGTTTTCGCGCGCCACGGCTATCGCCTGACAAGCGAGGAGGAATATCGGCGGATTTTCCGCTTTCCGGTCAAGGATTACTACACCGACATCGGCGTGACGGACGAGGATTTCCCGCTTGTGGCGAAAGAATGGAACGAAGGCTACGTCGCGAACTTCCATCTGGCGCAGCTGCACCAGACGGCGGCGGAGGCGGTTCATCGCTTCCACGACGCAGGCTTCCATCAGGCGATTATCTCCGCCAGTCAGGTGGATCAGCTGCGCGCGCAGGTTGTCAAGTTTCCGGAGCTGGTCGGCATGTTCGACGACATTCTGGGTCTGGACGACGTCTACGCGGTGTCAAAGGTGCAGCTGGCGAAGGATTACCTTTCGCGCAAGGGCTACGACCCGGCGGACACGGTGTTTCTGGGCGACACGAGCCACGACGCCGAGGTTGCCCGCGCCATCGGCTGCCGCTGTCTGCTGATTTCCGGCGGGCACCAGTGCGACGCGGTGCTGCGTCAAGTGCCGGGCGTTGAAGTGCTGCCGTCCCTGCGCGCGGCGGCGGATGTATTAGGAGCATAACAAATTATGGCGGATATCTTGCAGGTCAACACGGAGCTTCCGGCGGATTTCACCCCGACCGCGCCAAGCGGCTTGACGGACGAGGAGGCGGCTTCCCGCAAGCCGAACATCTCCCACCACCGCCCCGATAAATCCACCGCGCAGATTCTGGCGGAAAATCTCTTCACGCCCTTCAACGGACTGAATGTGGCGCTGGCGGTTTGTCTGGCGCTGGTAGGCAGCTGGCGGAACATGCTGTTTCTGGGTGTCGTGGTGTCGAACACGCTGATTGGCACGGTGCAGGAGCTTCGCGCGCGCAAGACCATTCGCAAGTTGTCCCTGCTGAACGCCCCGACCGCGCACGTCCTGCGCAATGGGCAGGAAAAGACCTGCGCGCCGGATGCGCTCGTCAAGGGCGATCTGGTAATTCTCCGCGCGGGCGACCAAGTAATGGCGGATGCCGTCGTCACCAGCGGGCAGGGTGCGGCGAACGAATCCCTGCTGACGGGGGAAAGCACGCCCATGCGCAAGCAGCCGGGCGATTTTCTTCTGTCCGGCAGCTATATTTTAGAAGGAACCTTCACCGCGCAGCTGGTTTATGTGGGCGACGAAAGCTATGCCGCCCGCCTGACGCGTTCCGCGAAGGAGATTCGCCGCCCGAAATCGGTGCTGATGACGGAGGTCAACCGCCTGATTCGCATCGTCAGCGCGGCGCTGATTCCGATTGGGCTGCTTTTGTTCTGCAAGCAGTTCTTCCTCCAGCACCTTCCGCTGACAACGGCTGTCCCTACGTCCGTCGCCGCCATGATCGGCATGATTCCCGAAGGGCTGATTCTGCTGATTTCGGTCGCCTTGGCGGTTGGCGTAATCAAGCTCGGCAAGCGAAACACCCTTGTGCAGGAGCTGTATGGCATTGAGACGCTCTCCCGCGCGGATGTGCTGTGTCTGGACAAAACCGGCACGATTACAACGGGCAAGATGACGGTGGATTCACTGCTGCCCATTTCGGGTGACGAGGGCGCCATGCGGACGCAATTGGGGCGCTTCCTGTCCAGCATGGACGAGCGTTCCGGCACGCTGGATGCCCTCCGCGCGGAAATCCCCGATGTGCAGGGCGAAAAGCCCGTGGCTGTCCTGCCATTTTCCTCCGAACGGAAAAAGTCCGCCGTATCTTTTGCGGATGGTACAACGCTGATTTTAGGCGCACCGACGTTTGTGCTGGATGACGCGCATCTTGCGCCGATTCGCAAAACGCTTTCGGACTGCGCCGGGCGCGGCTTGCGCGTGCTGGTTTTGGCAGAAGCGGACGGCTGCGTCACTGAAACCGACACGCCCGCTATCGCCCGCGTGATTGGCCTGTGCCTGCTGACCGACGAGATTCGCCCCGCGGCGCAGGAGACGCTGCATTACTTCCATACGCAGGGTGTTGCGCTGAAAATTATCAGCGGCGACGACGAAAAGACGGTCGCGGCGATTGCCCGCAAGGTCGGCTTGTCGGGCGGCGCGGTGGATGCCTCCACCTTATCGGACGACGAACTCCCCGATGCTTGCGAGCGCTACGCCGTCTTCGGGCGCGTGACCCCGACGCGGAAAAAGGCGCTGGTCGAGGCGCTCAAGGCGAAAGGGCATCACGTCGCCATGACGGGCGACGGTGTGAACGACATTCCCGCACTCAAGGCGGCGGACTGCTCCATTGCCATGGCGGGCGGCGCGGATGCCACAAAGCAGGCGGCGCAGCTGACGCTCCTGGACGCGAATTTCGCGAACATGCCGCTGATTGTCGCGGAGGGGCGGCGTGTCGTGGGCAACATCACGCGCGCGGCGTCGCTCTTCCTCGTCAAAACGCTGTATTCCTTCGCCTTGGCGCTGCTGACGCTGCTGTTCCCAGTCGAATACCCCTTCCAGCCGATTCAGCTGACGCTCATTTCCTCGCTGACAATTGGCCTTCCGGCGTTCCTGCTGACGCTCGAACCGAATCAGGACCGCATACAGGGCAGTTTCCTGCGCACGGTGCTGACGAGGGCGATTCCCGGCGCGGCGGCGGTGTGCGTCTGCTCCATGGCGGCAATGTCGGGCGTGAATTTCGGCTGGGATATGGCGGACTGCAAGACGCTGGCGGCGCTGTGCGCGGGCGCGGTCGGGCTGATGATGCTCTATTCCGTCTCCGTCCCGCTGACGAAGCTGCGCGCGGCGGTGTGTGCCGCGATGACCGCCGGATTCGTGCTGGCGGTGTGCTATTTCAAGCAGATTTTCTATTTTGAGCACCTGACGCTGGCGCAGTATGGCGCGCTGGCAGGGCTGATTGTCCTTGCCGCGCTGGTGATGGCGGCGGTTTCGTGGGCGGCAAAGCGACTGCCGGGGAAAAAAGGATAATAGCAAGAAGGACGAGGCGGAAATGCTTCGTCCTTCTTTGTGTTATACTATTTCCTGATGAAAATGCACCATGATGCGCGGTGTGTCCAGTCATCCTTTCGATTGGGCGGCGCCGTTTTTTCTGTATGCGGAGGGTGACATGCCCTCATATTGCTGGAAAACCCGGTTGAATGTCGCAATGCTGCCAAAACCCGACTGCCCCGCAATGGACGTAATCGAATCATCCGTCCGTTCCAGAAGCTGCTTGCAGAGCGTCAGCCGCTGGCGGGTCAGGAATTCGTGGAACGATATGCCTAAGCAGTCGTAGAAAAGGCGCTCGAAGTGGTAACGGCTGTACCCGCTCTTATCCGCCATGTTCTGCGGGGTCAAATCCTCCGCGCAGTGCGCCATCACATAGTCGCGAATATCAACAAAGAGCATCTGCGTCTGCTCCTTGTGGCGGACACGGCGGTTCAGTTCTGTGCCGTGTTCCTGCGCGTGGCGGCGGAGCAGGTCAATGAGCATCCGGCTCAATTCCAGCCGCGCGACCGTTAATCCAAAGCGATCCCGCGCCACCCCAGCCTCAGCCGCAGCGGTCTTTACGCGCTGCTCAATTTCGGGTGCGCTGCCCTTGCGAATCACCACGCACGGCTGGAGGGCTTCTTCTACCGCCAGCAGACCGTCGATAATGAACAGGCGCTCGCGGTCAAGGAGGAAGTAATAGCGGTGGCCGGTCGGGGGTGTGTGGATTTCGTGGACGACGCCGGAGGGGATAACCATGATATCGCCCGGATGAAGAAGATGACGCTCGTTTTCGACGATGACAGTGAGGTCCTCGGCGATAACCATGATGACCTCATAGGTCATATGCCAATGCGGGAGGTAATCGCAGGTTTGGGTGTTATCGTAGAAACGGATGCCCTGACTGCGGTCTTCGCCGAATTCTTCCTTTTGGCGCATGTACCACATGTTGCTCTTCACGGCGTTACGTCCTCCTTTCCGGCTTTTTGCTCGCCCCTTGACTTCTTCGGCGCGGGCGCGCCTTCAAGGTGCTGTTTTCTTCATCATAGCCGTTTCGGGCGGAAATGTCAATCACGGCAGGCGCGAAATTCCGATTTGAGATGCGGAATTCATCACTTTGGTTGAATTGTATAGAAAATCACAATCTATACTCGTTTCATCGGTACAAAAATCGCTAAAAATAAGAGATATTTCACTAAAAATGATTAGCGTCAAATGTGTAATCAGGCGATAATATAGCCAGATGAACGATGTTCGTCGTTGCGCAATTCAAAAGGGAAGGAAGGGATCCTTTTGCAATCTACCAAGGCGATTGTCCGCCGGGATTTGACCGGACGTTCCACCATGCGGTGGGGAACGTACTTGAAGCGATACGGCACGCTATATCTGCTGCTGCTCGTGCCGCTGGCGTTCTTCATCATCTTCCGCTACGTTCCCATGTCCTACATTCTGCTGGCGTTCAAGAAGAACAACATTCTGAAAGCGCCGTGGCTGCTGGATTGGGCGAAAAACGGCGGCTGGGAATGGTTCATCAAGGCATTCAACGATAAGAACTTTATCGATGCGCTGAAGAACACCATCATCCTGAACCTGCTTGACCTCGTTATCGGCACGCCGATGCCCATCTTGATGGCGCTGCTGCTCAACGAGCTGGCGTTCCCGAAGTTCAAGCGCGTCGCACAGACCGTGCTGTACCTGCCGCACTTCCTGAGCTGGGTTATCATCTCCAGTCTGTCGCTGCGGCTGCTGGCAACCAACGATGGTCTGGTTAACCAGATATTCGGCACCAATATCGCCTTCTTAGGCACGGAGAACAACTGGCGCGCAACCTACATCGTGCTGGGCATCTGGAAGGAATGCGGCTGGAACACCATCATCTACCTCGCCGCGCTGACCGGCATCAGCCCGGAGCTGTACGAAGCGGCGGAAGTGGACGGTGCGAGCCGCCTGCGCAAAATCTGGCACATCACCCTGCCGGGCATCCGCTCCACCATCATCATCCTGCTGATTATGAACCTCGGCCGCATCCTCGGCAGTGAGTTCGACCGTCCGTTCACCCTGAGCAACCCGCTGGTTGAGGGCGCAAGCAAGACGATTTCCATCTTCGTCTACGAGCGCGGCATCAAGGGCAACCAGTTCGCCCTGTCCACAGCGGTCGGTCTGTTCCAGTCCGTCGTCTGCGTCATCTTCCTGCTTGCCTCGAACACGCTGGCGAAGAAGTTCGACGAGCCGGGCATCATGTAAGGAGGCTGCGATATGGCGACGACAACTACCTTCAACGGCAAAAAAGTCCATCAGGGCATGATCAAATCCCAAAAGACCCGCGTGGGCGACTTCATCATTGCCTTCATCATCTTTCTGACGATGATGATTTGCCTGCTGCCGATGGTCAACGTGCTGGCAAGCTCCCTGTCCTCCAGCGAACACCTGATTCGCAACGACGTGTTCCTCTGGCCCAAGGGCTGGAATTTTGAGGCGTACAAGACCATTCTGAGCGACAGCAAGTACACATGGTCTCTGGCGTGGACGGGCATCCTGACCGTCGTCTGCACGGTGCTGAGCCTTGTGCTGACCGTCTGCACCGCCTTCCCGCTGATTTACAAAAATCTGCGCGGCGGCAAGGTCATCAACTTCATCATCCTGTTCACGATGTACTTCAGCGCCGGCACGATTCCGGGCTACATCCTGCTGAACAACCTCAAGATGCTCAACACCCCGTGGGCGCTGATTCTGCCGAACTGCATCAGCGTGTTCAACGTCATCGTGCTGCGCTCGTTCTTCTACAGCGTGCCGGACAGCCTTCGCGAGGCGGCGGAGATTGACGGTGCAGGCCCAATCCGCACGCTGGTGACGGTGTATCTGCCGCTGTCTCTGCCCTCTCTGGCGACGCTGGCGCTGTTCTACGCCGTCGGCCGCTGGAACGGCTTCTCCGATGCGCTGATGTACCTGAAATCCAGCAAGGCGGAAAAGTACTGGCCGATTCAGCTGCTGCTGTACAACATCATCAAGAACTCCACGCAAAGCAGCGAAATCGCCACGCAGGAAGGTTTCTTCAGCGCCGGCGTTTCCAAGACGATTCAGATGGCGTCCGTCATGTTTGCAACCGTGCCGATTCTGCTGGTGTACCCGTGGCTGCAGCGCTATTTCGTCACCGGCGTCACGATTGGCGCAGTCAAGGGCTGATGAACCTATACTATTTCCAAATGAGAATGCACCAAGGCGCGAGCAGATGGTACAGGTGAATGCAGGAAATAGTATTACAACACCGTATTTCAGGGACGTGTGAGCCCTGCAAATAAAAAGGAGGAAATACCCCTATGAAACGCATCGTGTCTCTGGTTCTTGCGCTCGCGATGGTGCTGTCTCTGTGCATCTTCACGACCGCATCCGCGGACGACGGCTTTGTGGACGGCAAATTCACCAAAACCCGCCACATCACCGTGGAAGTCTACAACCGTTACAACGACGGCGGCTCCGACCCGACCAGCAGCGTGTACGCGCAGTACATCAAGCAGGGTATGCTTGACAAGTACAACGTGGACGTTGAACTGGTGTCTGTCGGCCGCTGGACGGAAGTTGACGACCTGAACAACCTGCTCGCCACCGGCGACGCGCCCGACGTGTGCGTCACCTACTCCTACCCGACGATCCAGACCTTCGCGGGCATGGGCGGCATCATCGACCTGAATCCGCTGCTGACCGAATACAAGGATATGCTGCCGGATCTGTGGGCGCTGCTGGGCGACTACAACATCTACTACGATCAGGATCCGGAAACCGGCTCTGTGTGGGCGATTGAAGCGGTGCTGGCGGAATCCGCGCGCATCAACACCTTCATCCGCAAGGACTGGCTGGACAAGCTGGGTCTGAAAATCCCCACGACCGAGGAAGAGTTCCACAACTGCCTGATTGCTTTCCGCGACAACGCTGAGCTGCTGCTGGGCGCTGACGCTGCGAAGATGGTTCCCTTCTCCATCAGCACCGACATCGGCTGGCGCGCTGACCTGCTGAATGTCTCCAAGGTGCCGGAGGATGTGTCCGACGAAACGCTGTATGTCTACGGCTACGACGACCGTCACCTGCTCTACCCGAACTACAAGGAAGGCATCCGCGTGCTGAACCAGTGGTACAACGAAGGTCTGATTTGGAAGGACTTCGCGCTGTACACGGACGCAAGCGTTGAGGACGACATGATGAAGTCCGGCTTCGTCGGCGCTTTCATCCACAACTGGGATTACCCCTACCGCAATGGCGAAGACTCCATTCAGGCGAACCTGACCCGCGCTAACGGCGCAGACGCTGGCTTCATCGCTGTGGACTGCTTCCAGAACGACGCTGGCATCACCCGCAAGTATCTGGCTGACCGCATTGACCGCAAGGTGTTCTTCCCTGCGACCAACGACGAACCGCTGGCTTCCCTGCTGTACCTGAACTTCATCTCCTCTGAAGAAACCATCAAGTTCCTCCAGACCGGCAAGGAAGGCGTTACCTACAAGATGACCGACAACGGCGCGTATGAGATGCTCAACGCCACCGGCGAATGGATCATGAACTCCGGCATGAACATCGACCACACCATCACCGTCAACGGTCTGTATCTGGGCGATGCCACCGCGGCGACCAAAGCGCTGAGCTACCCCGGCGTGAATCCTGACTTCATCATCACCGCGAACACCTACGGCAAGCTGAACGGCCGCATTGTGAAGAAGTTCTCCTGCGGCGCAATCTCCGCGGAAGAAGACGTTGGCACTTCCCTGAACTCCAAGCGCGACGCTATGCTGACGCAGGCGGTTGTCGCGCCCGTTGACCAGTTCGACTCCGTGTACGACAAGGGCATGGCGGACTACCTCGCTTCTGGCGGTCAGAACATCATCGACGAACGCCGCGAAAAGCTGGAAGCCATCTACGGTGTCCATGTGGACTAATGCCTGACGCGCGTTTGCGCTGACAGCACAAAAACGCACCCCGCAAGGATTGAACTTGCGGGGTGTTTTCATGTGGCTTTTTACGGATTCTGATGGATGCTGTTCTCCGCTGCTTTGCTGCCTTGTCGCAAGGGAATTCGCCTCTGCGGAGGCGACAAAGGGGCATGAAAACAGACGAATGTCTGCGGTCGCCCTCTTGATTCCTTCACCCGCACGCCCATGTTTCTCGTTTTTTATCGCAGTTCTTCCCGCATCCGCCCCGGCGTGGTATGAAACCGCTCCGCAAACATATGCCGGAACAGCTTGTAGTTCGTGAAGCCGTGCTTCTCCAAAATCTCATGCAGCGCCGCGTCCGTCGTCACTAAATCCTCATACACCTTCGACAGCCGATACTCGTTCAGGTAATTCAGGTACGTCACGCCTGTGTTCTCCTTGAAGAAGCGGCAGAACGAATTCGGGTGCATGTGCAGCGTTGCCGCCGCATCACTCAGGGCGATATTCTCCCGATAATGCGCCCCGGTGTACGCAATCACCGCTGACAGCCGCTGACGGTTCTTCTCGCGCCGGAAGATGCTGCCTTCCGTCACCGGGCACGAAAACTCCTCGTAGAGCAGATAAGTGATTTCCAGCAGCAGACTCGCCATGCGAATGTCCCTGAAGGGCGAATCGCTGCTGGCTGTATGCTGCATTTGCAGCAGCTTCTGTTTCACGCGCTCGATGGCCGCCATCATCGTCGGATTCGTCGTCTCCGCGTCCCAGATGAACTGGCGCGAACGCGTTTCCGGCGCGAAATCCCCCAATTCCTCGGTCGGGATTTGCAGCAAGAGGGCGGTATTGCCGGACAGGCTGATGGTGGCGTGGAGAACGTAAGGGCTGATGCAGATGCACTGCCCAGCGTGAAGCTGCCAGCGGCGCTGCCCGGTCTCGACGGTCAGTTCACCGCTGAGGATATAAATCAGTTCCAGCGCGTCATGCCAGTGCATAGGGACGTAGCTGCGCGCGACTTCTGCGTACTCGTAGTGCGCGTGACCGGCAATGTTCAGCCGGATGTTTTCATAGGGGTGATGACGCTGGTCATCCATGCGTGGGGCTTCCTTTCTGGCGAAATGCCGCTTTTCATCTGCTTGATTTCGGATTTTGGCGCAAAATCCGCCTTACCGCCATTGTAGCATAAGGCGAAACAGGATGCAAGAGGGGAAAAATCGGCGGATGCGCTGGGAAAACAGGGAAAAAACAATTTTCAGGCAAATTCGGGGTTGACAAATGCATAGCAACATGGTATGATTCTTTCATCCGCAGAGGAAAGGAGTTACGCGCTATGAAGTTCGCCGCTACGATGATGAACATGATGATGCCCATGTGCATGTGCAACATGAGCATGTTTCGTCGTGCCGCGAATTCGATGCGCCATTCCGCCTGACGGATGGCTGGAGGATGAAAGCAATTCCTCCGGCAGAACCTACCGCAATTGTTGGGGAGGCTGCATCGAAGAGATGCCGGCATCCCCTGTTTTTTTGCCCGGACGATTTCGGGAAAGGAAAGGCAAACGTCATGAGCAACGAAGTACCCCAGCAGACGCTTAAGCAGCCGGTTCAGCCACCCATGCAGATTGAGCTGCAGAACGTCAAAAAGGTCTATCCCGTAACCGGCGGCGAGGTCGTCGCGCTGGACAACATCAGCCTGAAGATTCGCAAAGGCGATATTTTCGGCATCATCGGTCTCTCCGGCGCGGGCAAGAGCACCCTCATCCGCTGCGTCAACCGCCTCGACACGCCCACGGAGGGCAAAATCCTCATTGACGGGCAGAACGTGCCGGACATGAACAAGCAGCAGCTTCGCCAGATGCGCCGCAAGGTCAGCATGATTTTCCAGCAGTTCAACCTGCTCATGCAGCAGACGGTCGCGAAGAACATCGCGTACCCGATGGAGTGCATCGGCGTGCCGCGCGCGAAAATCAACGCCCGTGTGAAGGAGCTGCTGGAAGTTGTCGGGCTGGAAAGCAAGGCGAAAGCATACCCCGCGCAGCTGTCCGGCGGTCAGCGCCAGCGCGTCGCCATCGCCCGCGCCCTCGCCAGCGACCCCGAAGTGCTGCTCTGCGACGAAGCAACCAGCGCCCTCGACCCCATGACGACGCAAGCCATCCTCCGCCTGCTGCAAAAAATCAACCGGGAGATGGGCATCACCATCGTCGTTATCACCCACGAAATGGCGGTCATCCGCCAAATCTGCACCCACGTCGCGATTCTCGACGGCGGTGTGATTGCCGAAGAGGGCAGCGTCGACGATGTGTTCACCCACACTCGCAGCGAAGCAGGCAAGCGGCTGTTCGGCATCGTCGCGAGCGAAAATCACGAGCAAGTGCAGGAGAAGCCCGCCATCCGCATCGTCTTCAACGGCGAAACAATCGCTGAGCCGATTGTCGCTGACCTCATCCTGCACCTCGGCGTGCCGCTGAGCATCCGCAGTGCGGACGTGCACACACTCAACGGCGCACAGTACGGGCAGCTGCTCATCAGCCGCCCCGACGACCCGATGGTCTGCCACCGGGCGATTGAATACCTGAAGGAACGCGGCTTGACGGTCGAGGAGGTGCGCGCATGAGCATGACGTGGGAACGGCTGGGTTCCATGCTGCTGGAGGAAACAGGCAATACCCTCCTGATGACCCTGCCCGCAACATTCTTTGCCTACCTGATTGGTCTGCCGCTGGGCGTCCTGCTGGTCATCACCCGCAAGGACGGCATTCTCCCGAAGCCGACGCTGAACCGCATTATCGGCGTGATTGTCAACCTGCTCCGCTCCGTGCCCTTCATCATCCTGATGGTGATGCTCTTCCCCGCAACGCGCGCGATTCTCGGCCGCGGCACAGGCACGGTGTCCATCATCATCCCGCTGACGGTCAGCGCGTTCCCGTATGTGGCGCGCATGGTTGAAGGCAGCCTGCTGGAAGTGGACAACGGCGTGGTGGAAGCTGCACAGGCGATGGGTTCGACGACCTTCCAGATTGTGCGGAAGGTGCTGATTCCCGAAGCCATGCCGTCGCTGGTCAACGGCTTCGCGATTTGCATCACCACGATTCTGGGCTACACCGCGATGGCGGGCACGGCGGGCGGCGACGGCTTGGGCAAGGTCGCGATTACCTACGGCCTGAACAAGCGGCAGTACGACGTGATGTACGCGGCGAGCATCGTGCTGGTGCTGCTGGTGCAATTCTTCCAGATGGGCGGCACTTGGCTCAGCCACGCGATTGACCACCGCCGCCGGAAATAAGGTTTCCCACCGTCTTCCCCAATAAACACGCGGAAGTTGTATGCAGTTGCGCTCAACTCAATCGCGCGAAAGGGTCAAGGGAGGAACTCCCTTGCGGGTGCAGGGCAGAGCCCTGCCGGAGTCCAGAGGCAGAGCCTCTGGGGTCTCCCCATAAATCGTTTCATTCACCCGTATGGTGTTTGAATAAATAGGTTTCCCGAAAATGAAAGGAGTGCTTACAATGAAGAAGCTCTTTGCTCTGGCTCTGGCGCTGGTTCTGGCGCTGTCCCTGACGGTTGCGTCTGCGGACGAACTGAAGGTCATCCGCGTTGGCGCGACGGCTGCCCCGCACGCGGAGATTCTCGAATCCGAAGCAGTGACGGCAAAGCTGGCGGAACTGGGCTACAAGCTCGAAGTCGTTGTGTACGAAGGCTATGTGCTGGAGAATCCGGCGGTTGCTGACGGCACGGACGATGCGAACTATTTCCAGCACAAGCCCTACCTCGACTCCTACAACGAGACCGCTTCCGAGAGCGAACAGCTTGTGTCCGCGTTCACCGTGCATTACGAGCCCTTCGCCATCTACTCCAAGAAAGTGACCAGCCTTGCTGACCTGCAGGACGGCGCGCACATCGGTCTGCCGAACGACCCCTCCAACGAGACCCGTGCTCTGCTGCTGCTGGAGGCTGCTGGCCTGATTACCGTGCCGGAAGGAACGACCGCTGCGTCTGCCCTGACCAAGTACGACATCACCGCCGAAATGAACCCCCACGGCTATGTGTTTGACGAAGTGGCGGCTGAACTGCTTGCTCCCACCCTTGAGGACTACGACATCGCCGTCATCAACGGCAACTATGCGCTGGACGCTGGCCTGAAGCCCACCACGAACGGCCTGTTCGTCGAAGCGGCTGACTCTGAGTTCGCTACCCTGTACGCCAACATCGTCGCGGTTCGCCCCGCTGACCTTGATTCCGACTGGCTGAAGGCGCTGCACACCGCGCTGACCTCCAAGGAAGCCTACGACTACATGATCACCACCTACGAAGGCGGCGTCATCCCGACCTTCACCGTGGAGGACGCGGAATAATCCCGTTTTTCTGCAAGACCGTCTGCAAACGCGCAGGCGGTCTTTTTTTGTCAGCGGAATTGGGAGTAGCGGAATCCGCATGAGTGATTTCCCCCGCAGCAAAAAGACCCGCACCGAGAGAAACAGCTTCTCCCGATGCTGGTCGGTCGCGCCCATCTGACGCGACAATGCGCAGCGCCATGATAGAGCAAGTTGGGAGGCGCTTCTGAGGAAGCGCAAAGTTACTGGCAGGGACGCTTCGCTGCCTGCGCCTTTGTTGGCTGTTTTCTTTGAGTAGATTTGACGAGGAACAGTTGGGGCGTTGCCCCAAACCCCACCAGAGGCGCCGCCTCTGGACTCCGCAAGGGGCATTGCCCCTTGACCCTTTCGGCGGCGCCCCGGCTTGAGCGCTTTTCACTTACGCTTTGGGTAAAGTGGCTTTTTCACCCTCCAATGTGCGAAGCGATTTCCTACTCTGAAAAAACAAGCAGGTCAGCACCCCCATCAGCGCCAGCGCCGCATAAAAGCACGCCGCGCCGCTGCCTTCATCCCGTCCGAACAGCATTTCCAGCCACGGCAGCGGATTCCGCATCATCGGCCGAAACACCGCATCCACCAGCGCCCCGCCCAGCACATAGCCGACCGGAATCGTGAAGAATTGCAGCGCATTCCGCACCGCGTACACCCTTCCCTGCATTCCTTCCGGGATGTTCAGCCGCATCAGCGCATCAAGATTCGCGCTCATGACGGGAATCAGCAGCCATCCCAGCGCAGCGCCCACGCACCACGTCGGCAGATTCCGCCCGAAGGCGAGCAGGAAGTTCTCCGTGCCCATCGAGACGAGCAGACAGCCGCACACCACCCGCACGCGGCTTTTCGGCGCGGGGAGCAGGACAGCGAGCAGGCTGCCGATCAGCGTCGCCAGCGCGGTCACGGTGGAGAAGATGCCCATGACAGTCTCCCCGCCCCAGCTCCGCGAGAGCAGCAGCGACGGCAGCGCAGCTTCGTACATGGACGAGACGAGGTTAATCGCCGCGAGGTACAGCACGAGCGTCAGCAGCCCGGGCGCTTGGCGGAAGAACCGCAGCCCCTGCCGGGTCGAATCAAGGAAGGATTCGTGCGGACTGCCAGTTTGCCGCTTCGGAATACGGATGAAGCACAGCAGCGCCGTGAACGCGACGGCGAATGTCGCCAAATCCGCGAACATGACTGCGCGCAGACCGCCGAGCATCATCAGCGCCATTGCAAGCACAGGTGTCAGCAGCCCGGACAAGCTGGACGAGAGATACCGCAGTCCACCGACCCGCTGGTACTGCGATTTCGGCAGCAGCGCGGTCGTTGCGGCTTCGCTGGCAGGCTGCTGGAGCGTGTTCATCAAGCCGTTCAGCGCGTTAAGAAGGTACAAGTGCGTGATTTGCAGCCGTCCCGTTTGCAGCAGGACGAGCGCCGCGACGGTTGTGCACGCGGTAAGCGCATCGCTGACGAGCATCGTCCGGCGCGTATCGAGGCGGTCAACCAGTGCGCCGCAGAACAGGCTGAATACGACATACGGCGCGTAGCTGCTGACCGTCAGCAGCGCGGTGGACAGCGCCGACCCGCTCTGCTGATACGCCCAGATAACAAGCGCGTAGCTGGTCATGGCGCTGCCGAGCGACGAAAGCGCCTGCGTCGTGAACAGCAGGAGGAAATGGCGCAATTCGCGCAGAGACTCAAAAAACGAATGCAGTTTCATATAGCTTTGCTCCTTCATGCAGATAATCCGCATGGATGGAATGCCATTTTTAGATGAAAATGCCCCAAGATGCGCCGCGATTTTTTCATTCAGGCTAACGCGAATGAAACGCAGCGTAGCAGCGCTACGCTAAGTGGAATGAGCGGACGCATGAATGGAAAAGGCGCAAGCAGATGGGGCAGGTGAATCTAATACTATTTCCAGATAAGAATGCGCCAAGATGCGCCGCGAATTTTTCATTCTGGCTAACGTGAATGAAACGCAGCGTAGCAGCGCTACGCTAAGTGGAATGAACGGACGCCAGAATGGAAAAGGCGCAAGCAGATGGCGCAGGTGAATCTGGAAATAGTATAAAAATGGCATACTGCGCAAAGCCGCAGGACGCTCCATGCAACGCCCTTACGACGCGCATGGAGCCAATGCAGTCATCAAAATCACGGTTTTCACCCCGCTTTTATGCGTTCAGTGTGTAGATTCGGCTGATTTCGCCGTCAATGTCGCTCCGGCTGTCCAGATAGGTGCAGCCGTATTTTTCGTACACATTCGCGTGGTCGGTCGCGATATAGACGCGGTTTTCCCCATTCTGTCGGGCGATTTCCGCCAGTTCGTGCAGCAGCTTTCCGGCGATTCGCTGATGACGGTACGCGGGGAAGGTGTACACGAAGCCGCACCACGGGCGGAGTTCCGGTGCATCCACGCAGTCGCGGTCAGTCAGCGTCGCAAAGGCGGCGATTTGGTCGCCCGCCATCAGAAAGTAGCAGTCGCCCGCACCGAGGGTGTGATGGAACTGTTCCTTTTCGAGCAGCTCCATCAGGAACTTCGCCGCGCCCCACTCGCAGGCGCGAAGCTGTGCGAGGAGTTGGGGCTGGTTAGGCGAAGTGAAGTAGGATGTCAGGTACATGGTGGATTTTCCTCCGATGGGTCAGTAGTGCTTGTGAATAAAGTCCGCAATGATTTGCAGCACGTCCTCCGTCCAGAAGGGCGCTCCGCCGTGGTTGACGCCTGCCAGCTCGATGTAATCCGCCTCGGCGCCGTTCTGCGTCAGGCGTTCGTAGAGCGTCCGGCTATGCGCGGCGCTGACCTGCGTGTCGCGGTCACCATGGAGCAGGAGAATCGGCGGAACGGCGCGGTCGGGCGCGAGATAGGTCTGTGCGCTGGCTTCCGCGAGTTTTTCCGGATGTTCCTGCAGGCAGGACACGCCCAGCAAATCCGCGGTCGGGCGGAAAGTCGCGGGCATATTGGCCGGAACGCCCTCTTTTGCGCAAAGGAACAAGTCGCTCGGCGCGGATTCCGCAATCACGCCGCAAATCGGGAAATTCAGCAGTTCCGACACATCCGCAATTCCCGCCGCCTGACGCAGCGCCGTCAGCAGCGCAATATGTCCGCCGGAGGAATTGCCCATGAGGAAGGTGCGCGCCATGTCGATATGGAACAGCTTTGCGAGTTGTTCTGCGATATAGTGGATGGCGCGGTGCACATCCTCTACCTGCGCGGGGAAAGGCGCGATTTTCGATTCGCGGTACTGCACGGATGCAACGGCGAATCCCCTTTCCGCAAGTTTCGCCAGTGCGGGGATGCAGTTGTACATTTCCTGCCGATACCATGCGCTGCCGGGGAGAAAGACAATCAGCGGCACGGTTTCACCATCCTGCCATTGCGGGCGGTACGGGATGATGAGCTGCATTTTCCGCTGCGTTTCGCCGTAGGTGGCGTAGGCAACATCGGGGACGTACAGGTATTCGAGGGTATCGAGGGAGACGGTGCGGGTTTGGCGCATGAGGAGGATGGCTCCTTTCCGGCTATCGGGTCGCGCCCATTTGGCGCGACAATATGCGAGTAGTGGATAGAGCGGCTTGGGGGCGCTCCTGCGGGAGCGCGAAGTTACAACTGCTGCGCTGAAAGCGCTTCGCTGTTCAGCGTTCGTGGATTGGAGTTGGTCGCTTTTCCTCTACCGGTCACACGTCCAGCAGTTGGGGCGTTGCCCCAAACCCCACCAGAGGCGCCGCCTCTGGACTCCGCAAGGGGCATTGCCCCTTGACCCTTTTTGGGCTGCCCGGCTTGGGTGCGCTTCCCTGCTCCTTGGTTTATGCGGCTTTATGCCTTTGCCATCGCCCCATCCAAAATCTCCAGCCCCTGTTCCTCCTGGAACTGATTCGTATACAGCTGATAATAATACCCCTGTTTCGCAATCAGCTGCTGATGCGTCCCATCTTCCGTAATCTTGCCATTCTGAATCACCAGAATCCGATCCGCCGATCGAATCGTAGAGAGTCGATGCGCAATGATGAAGCTCGTCCGCCCCGCCAGCACCTTCTGAATCGCGTGCTGAATCAGCTGTTCCGTCTCCGTATCAACCGAGGACGTGGCCTCGTCCAGCACGAAAATAGACGGGTTCGTCAGAATCGCGCGGGCGAAGGAAATCAGCTGCTTCTGCCCGGTGGAGAGGCGGTTGCCGCCCTCGCCAACGTCCGCCTGATAGCCATCCTTCATGTTGCGGATGAAGGGTTCCGCGCCGACCATGCGGGCGGCTTCCGCCACTTCCTCGTCGGTGGCATCGGGGCGGCCGTAGCGGATATTATCCGCAACCGTGCCGGAGAAGAGGTGCGGCGACTGCAGGACGTAGCCGAGGTTGGACTGAAGCCAGAGCTGACTGCGTGTGCGGTAATCCGCGCCGTCGATGAGGATTTTGCCCTCCGTCGGCTCATAGAAGCGGCAGACGAGGTTGACGATGGTGGACTTGCCGCTGCCGGTTTCGCCGACAAGGGCAATGGTCTGCCCGTGCTGGATGTGCAGGTTGAAGTGTTCCAGCACCTTTTCGCCCTCTTTGTAGCGGAAGGTGACGTCCTCGAAGTCAATGTCGCCGATGAGCTTGGGCCAGTTTTCGGTCTTGGGGTGGAAATTGTCGCCGTATTGCGCCACCACTTCGGGAGAATCCACAATATCAGGTTCCGTTTCCAGCAGGCTGATGACGCGCTCCGCCGCCGCCTGCGCAGATTGCAGTTCCGCGAAGATGCGGGCAATATCGCGCACGGGCTGAAAGAAGCTGACGGTATAGTTGATGAACATGGTCAGCGTGCCGACGGTCATGGCGACGCCGAAAACGTGCGTACCGCCGATGACGCTGTTGCCGCCCTGCCAGAGCGCATACGCCGTCGCCAAAGACCCCAGCGACACGACGATGGGCAGAAAGAGGTTCGACAGCGTCGCCGCGCGGATGGACGCGGAACGCATGGAGGCAGAAACCGTCTCGAATTCCTGGATGTTCAGTTCTTCGCGCACAAGGGTTTTCGTTGTCTTTGCGCCGTTGATGCCCTCATTGAAGCCCGCGGTAATCTGGCTGTTGTTCTTGCGCACCTGACGATACGCCGCGAGAATCGCCTTCTGGAACTTCCAGCTGATGACGGCCAGCGGCGGCAGCACCAGCATGACGATCAGCCCCAGCCGCCAGTTGATGGTCAGCATCCGCACGGCGCAGGCAACCAGATACACCGCGCCCCAGCACAAGTCCACCAGCGACCAGCCGATGGTGTCCGCAAGGCGCTGCGTGTCGTTGGTCAGGCGGGACATGAGGTATCCTACGGGCATCCGGTCGTAATAAGAGAAGGGCAGTTCCTGCAGTTTCTGGAAACCGAGCTTGCGAATCAGGTAGCACGTTCCGGTTTCGACAATGCCGCACTGCCGCAGAAAGCCGAAAATCGTCGCCACTTGCACTGCCGTCAGCAGCGCATACGCCACGACAAACCCAACCAGCCCAGCCGTGCTGTGGTTAGCAATGAACACGTCAATCGCGTAGGCATTCATGTTCGGCATAATCACGTCGATGATTGCAGAAACCGCCATGAAAAGCACAACCGCAATCAGGTTCTTGTGGTACGGCTTTGCAACCTTGATGAGCTTGCGCCACAGGGAGAGATCAAATCGTTTGGTATAATCCTGTTCCTGAAAGGACTGCATATCAGTTCACCCCTTCCGCCGCCTTGGCCTGCGTCAGTTCTTCCTCCAAGGCGTTCTGGATGCTGTTGATGCGCTGGTACAGGCCCGGCTGGCTGCACAACTCAGCGTGCGTGCCCTGCTGCGTAATCTGCCCGTTTTCCAGCACGAGGATGAGGTCAGCCTGCGAGAGCGTCGTCACGCGGTGGCTGATGATGAGGGTGGTCACGTCCTTCTGCTCGTGGCGGAGGGCAGCGCGAATCTGCGCGTCCGTCTCGGTATCCACGGCGGAAAGGGAGTCGTCGAAGATGAGGATGTTGTTGTCCTTGAGCAGTGTGCGCGCGATGGCGATTCGCTGCTTCTGTCCGCCGGAGAGCGTCACGCCGCGTTCGCCCACGACCGTCTCCCAGCCCTTATCCGCCTTGGCGATGAAGCCGGATGCGCTGGCGATATCCGCCGCGTGCTCAATGCGTTCCGCCTCCTGTTCCGGCGCGGTGATACCCACGTTCTCCCGGATGGACTTGGAGTACAGGAACGGCTCTTGCAGAATCAGACCGACGTGTGCGCGCAGATATTTGCGGTCAATCTGCTGAATATCCACGCCGCCGATGGTGATTTTGCCGCTCGTGGGCGTATACAGCCGCTGCAGCAGGTACATCATGGTGGATTTGCCGCTGCCCGTGCCGCCCAGCACTGCCGCCGTCTTGCCCGCGGGGATGGTGAAGGACACGTCGCGCAGCACCGGCACGTTGTCATCCGGATAAGCGAAGGACACATGGTCAAACACAATATCGCCGTGCAGGTCAGGCTTCAGGGCGTTCGGCTCATCCGGCTCGGCTTCCTCGTGCAGAATCGCCTGCACGCGCTTCATAGATACCATTGCTTTGCCCGTGTCGGACAGGGTGCGGCCCAGCTGACGAATCGGGAAGAGCAGCATCCCCAGCGTGGAGGTGAAAACAATCAGCGTACCGACGGTAATCCAGCCGTTGCAGGCGTAGATGATGCAGACCACCAGTGTCAACAGCGTCTGCGTCATGCTGATGGCATCGCCGCCGCCCCAGTAGATGGCGAGCAGTTCATTCAGGCGGAGGTTCTTCTTGCGCAAATCGTTGTTCACGCGGTCGAACTTCTCCACCTCGCGCTCCTGCTGTCCGAAGGCGCGCACGACGCGGACGCCGGAAAGGTTCTCCTGCAAAACGGCGTTCAGCACACCGTCCGCTTCGTCCGCCACCTCAAAGGACTTATGCACCATTTTGAAGAACCACGTCGCGAAGCAGAACAAAGGCGGCACAAGAATCAGGCTGTAGAGCGTAATCGGCACGGAGCGCGGCAGCAGGATGCTCATGGCGATAACGACCATCAGCACCGTGTTGACAACTTCCATCACCTGTACCGCCAGAAAGCGGCGAATCGTATCCACGTCAGATGTGCAGCGCTGAATCAGCTCGCCTGCCTGCGCTTTAACGTGGTACGCAAACGGCAGGTGCTGCAAGTGGCGATAGAGGTCATTGCGCAGTTTGCGGGCTATATTTTCACTCGCAATCGCGGAGGAGCGACCTTTTATGAACGTGAACACGCCGTTGACGACGTTCATCAGGATGAGCGCCAGCGCGGGAATCCACAGATTTTGGCGGAGGAAATCGCGTCCGCCGAGGTCGTTAATCGGGTTCATGAGGAAATCCGGCATTGTGAACGGTTCGCTGCCCAGTATGCTGTCCACGATTTCGGAGAGCAGCAGCGGCGTTAAAAAGCCGATGATGACCATCATGATGGTCGCAATGAGCGCCCAGAGGAAATGCGTCCAGTTCTGCCCGATGAGGGAGAGCATTGCGCCGAACGGGGTCTGTTTCTTCTTTGGTTTCGTTGTGGTGCGCTGCGTAGGAAATCACTCCTTTCAAGAGAGACAAAGTGGTTGATGACTCATAACTGCCCATTGTATGCTTTTTTCGAAAAGGGTACGAAAAAAGCACCATCCGTCTGAATGCAAACGGCTGGTGCTGCACACAAAACGCATGGTAACAGGAAAAGAGCGTGGAATTTTCCTATTACGGGCGCATATGGGCAGAAAGAGCCGTCGCAGTCAGTCCATTGGCACGGGATACAAGGGTTAAAATCATCATGGTCATTGCGAGGGCCTCCTTTCTGCATAATTTTGATTTTGTTGTGCTTCTCGCAAGCACGCAAGAAACAGTGTAGTCGAAAGTCAAGGTTTTGTCAAGGGGCAAATGGCGTTTTTTTCAAATATTCATCCCATCTTGCGCAGGATTCCCGTTCTCCCAGTCCCAAACCGCCTTTTCAATCAAGTCGGCAGCATTGGCGCAGCCGTGTTCATTGCGCAGGGCCTCCCCGATGCACGCCGCGTTGCGCGTGTATTCCGGGTTGCTGATGAGTGCGCGCAGCCCCTCCGCCAGATTCTCTGCCGTCAGCTTATCGCGCGGAATCGCTTTCGGCCCGCACCCGGCAGCGTACACCCGCTCCGCCCAGAACGGCTGATCGCCGCCGAACGGCACGACGAGCGTCGGCAGCGCATGGCGCAGGCTGGTTGCGGTCGTCCCCGCGCCGCCGTGATGCACCGCCCCTGCCATATGCGGGAACAGCCAGTCATGCGGCACACTTTTCACATAGAAGATGTTCGCATCTTTTGTCTTTGCTTCCTGCTGACCCCAACCCAGTGCCACCACCGCCCGCACGCCGGACAATTTCACCGCCTGCCGGATGATTTCCGCCAGTTCACCCATGTCGCCCGACACCATCGACCCAAAGCCGATGTACACCGGCTCGTCGCCCGCGCGCAGGAACTCCGCCAGCGCCGGGTCAGGCGTGTAGTCCACCGGGCGCTCATCCCACCAGAAACCGGACATGTGGATGTTGTCCGCCCAATCCTCCGGGCGCGGCACGAGCGTCGGGCTCATGGCGTAAATCACGGGCACTTGCTTGCCCTTCACGTCATAATCCGGGCGCAAGCGAACGCGGCGCTTCGCCATGTCGTTCTCCTTGCGCCAATCCGAGAGGTAGCGGTGCTCCAGCGCCGAAATCAGCAGATACCCGATGCGGTAGCTCAGCACATTCCACCACTTGCCGAGCTTGCGGAACGGCGCGGATGAAATTGGCATATCCTTGCACGGATCCATCGGGAAATACTGCGTCTGGATGCACGGAATATCGTACTTCTCCGCAATCGAATAGAACATCGTCCCGAAGAACGTGCAGACGATGGCTTCCGCGCCCTCCGCGCAGTGCAGCAAATCATCCAGCAGCATCGGCGCAATATCGCGGATACCCTTCTCAAACTCCTTCAAGTACCGCACGCCCACCGCGTCCGGCTGGAGCAACCGCCCCATCATATCCACCACGTCGCCGGAAATGGGATAGAAGGACATTCCCGCTTCCTCAATCATACCCTGAAACGGCGCAAACGCCGCAATCGTCACCTCATGCCCCCGCTCGTGAAGCTCCCGTCCCAGCAGCATGTACGGCCGCACGTCGCCCGTCGAGCCGAGCGTTATCATTGTGATTTTCATCATTACCTCCAATGATTTCGAGATAAGTTAAAGGTATACAAACTAAAAAACTAACAATAAAATTCAAGTATGGAGGTGTGCACTGCGAAGGGGTCAAGGGGGCGACCGCAGACTTCGTCTGTTTCCATTGCCCCCTTGTCGCCTCCGCAGAGGCGAAACCCCTGCAACAATAAAATTCAAGTATGTAGAAGAAACCAAAAGCGCCATCAAGCGCGCTTGCTTCCCGTCGCACACGGGTCATACCACCCCGCAGGAACTTGCACCCGGAAGCCCTCGAATGCGCTTTCCGCATCCGCCTTCACCACGCAGTGCGGCGTATACACATGCCGCATCCCATCCTGCATACGCGCCATACACCACTGCGCCAAGTCCACCGCCAGCGAATTCCCTTCCGCCATCGGCACAAACGCATTCCGCCGCACCAAAAAGCACATTGGCGAAACCGCAGTGACATTGTAGCTGGTTCGGTTCATGCCGTGCCATCCGCCCGCTGAGACCGGCAAGCCGCGATTCCGTGACCGCACTGTGCCGTCCGGCAGGATGTCGTATCCGGCATGAAGCACCCGATTGCGTGCATCCACCACCAGCGGCGTCACCGCGCACACATCCGGGCGCTGGGCGTACATCATCATCTCCCGCAGACCGTCCGCATCAGGTGCCGCCGTGTCCCCCCACAGGAACAGCAGCATGTCCGCCGACGCATCCGCCGCCAAACGGTTCACATCCGCCGCAGACGCATCCCGCGCAAGCCGCAATGCCGCGACGGTAAAATCCCCCACGTCATACCGCAGCCGCAGCACACCGTCCTCCACCCGGCACGTTCCCGGAAACCCGGTGCGTCGCATACTCTCTTCCACCGCCCGCGCCGCCGCGTCCAGGCAAACCGCCAATTTCGTGTGGCTCATCGACCCCCGCAGCGTCCGCCAGTGGTACAGCACGCGCGGAATGTGGATGACGCCGTCCGCCCGCTCGCACGCGCGGAGCAGCAAATCGTGATCCTGCGACCCATCGAACGCCGGTCGTAATCCGCCGATGGCATCCAGCAGCGTCCGCCGAATCACCGACAAATGGCAGATATAGTTGCCGGAGCGCAGATTGTCCGGGCAGAAATCCGGCTTGCGGTGCGCATCAACATGAATCGCGCCGTGGGCGGTCAGCTTATCCTCATCGGTGTAGAGCACGTCGGGGTGGTGCGCATCGATGGCTTCCGCAATCCGCCAGAGCGCATCCGGCGCAAGCACATCGTCGTGGTCGCACAGGGCGATATACTCCCCTGACGCCATTTTAATCGCGCGGTTCGTGTTGCCGGATATGCCCGCGTTTTCCACCCCGTACGCGACGTGGAATCGGCTGTCCCGCGCGGCAATTGCCTCCAGCGCCTTTCGCGTCTCGGCGGACGTGCTGCCGCCATCGTACAGGCAGACCTCCCACACGCCGTGCGTCTGGGCAAGCAGCGAATCCGCCAGCGCGCAGAGGAATTTCGGGCGCGTGTTGAACACGGGGACGACGACGCTGATGCGCACATCCGGGAAGGGGTGCGCGCACTGTACCGCCAGTTCGCGCTTGGATGCTTTCTCCCGCCGGAATCGCCATTCGTCCCGCAGCAGCACCCGTGCCGCCAGCATTTCGCCCGCGCGGTGCAGCGTGTACCCCGCGCCATGCATCCGCACATACGCCCGAACCCGTTTCGCCCACTGCACGCGCGTCCCTCCCGCCGACTTTCCTGCCCTCATTATACCATGCGCCGCGGGTTTTGTAAAGCACCGGGCGATTTTCTGCCAATTCGGCACATTTTTCGCAAAACCGCTTGACAAACGCCCGAAAAAGTGCTAAACTAAATCTCGTTCCGGCAATCCCGGACGAACCGCATAGGGGCATGGTGTAATGGTAACACGTGGGTCTCCAAAACCTTTGTTGAGGGTTCGAGTCCTTCTGCCCCTGCCAAAACGAGCCAGTTTCGTGAGAAGCTGGCTCGTTTTTTTTGCGTACATGGATATGAAAAATCCGCCTCCGAGAATGGGAGGCGGACAACAGGTTGCTTATACTGCTTTCACAGAAAATACGTCAAGTCGCGAACAGTCAGCACGGTTTGATCTGGAAAAATTTAATTACTTGGATATATTCTTGGTTGCAACGAATCAAAACGAACCCGAATCAAAAAAAGTCTACTTCGCTACATACTAACCCAAGCGTTAGCCATCCATGTTCCCAAGATACAGAATATTTTTTTCCGGGATAAACTGTAGAACAGCAGTTTTTAGGGAAGTCAGGTTTTCCAAATGTATTCCACCAAGTAATACATATGTTTAACGGTCTTTGCGAATGAAGTTCTGCCACTCCACCTACCTCTACCCTTAGCAGTTCTTCTCTTGTATCCACATCGAAAATTCGAAATTTGCACGCTATTACGTCACTATGTGATGGCATTTTTATTTTGACAATGTTGCTCGTCTCGATGCTTGAAATAGGAAAGCCGCATCGTGGACATGCAGATGCACGATCAGAAACTTCCGACTGGCACTCAGGACACTTAATCATTGCCATTATAATTCAATTCCTTCCTTCCTAACGTCCTCACACCGCCCACACAACTTTCTCGGGCGTTATTTTTGTCAGTTTTGACGTTTCAGTGCATTCAGCCTGCGAATCAACTCTTCTAACGCCTCCCTATTTCCATCATCCGCCACAATCTCTCGCAGCGTTTTGCCATCAAAGCTGTATTCTTCCACCCACGCATTAATTTCTGACTTTTCAATCAGGTTCTCTGCGTACAGCCTTGATAGTCCCAACTCCAATGTTCCTTGGAAATCCGTCTCAAATTCGTCTGCACTAAACGGACAATTATCCCCCCTTCTGAATGCAGTTTCCAATTTGATAGCGTAAACATGGCATGGGTACATAGGCTCCCTCCTTTCATTGATACTTCTATTTTACCCCCCCCCGAAAAAAGTCAAGTGTTTTCTTGAAGAATTATATATTTCTGACATTTCTGACAAAAGCATGGCAAATTGTTGTGTATCTTCACAACGACTTTCGTGTCGGCGTGTAACCACCTTTCAGAAAATCGTTTTTTTCTGAAATCAGCCGCCTCAAATCCCCCTCCAAATTTCAAATCCGCACAGAAAACGCGCCCGCCGACCTTCCGACGAGCGCGTTTATACTATTTGGGGCTCTACTCCCGAATTCAGTGCAGGACTTGCTGGAGACCCCAGTTATCACATTTTCACAAAGGAGGCGGTCAGCCGCCGAGTTGTGCGGTGTTGCTTTGAATTACTTCTTATTCTTCTGCTCCACCATCGCCTTGACCTTCAGCGGCAGACCGAGCAGGTTGATGAAGCCCGCGGAATCCTTGTGGCTGTACAGGTCGTGGCTGTCGCCGAAGGTGGCGATTTCCTCCATGTACAGGCTGTTCGGCGACTTCACGCCCGCATTGATGCAGTTGCCCTTGTACAGCTTCAGCTTCACCGTGCCGTTGACCGCCTGCTGCGTGCTGTCCACAAATGCGGAGAGCGCCTCGCGCAGGGGCGTGTACCACATGCCGTCGTACACCAGCTCCGCGAACTTGCTCGCGACCAGCTCCTTGTAGTGGCTGGTGGCGCGGTCAAGCGTGATGGATTCGAGGATGCCGTGCGCGGCGTAGAGCATCGTTCCGCCGGGGGTTTCGTACACGCCGCGGGACTTCATGCCCACCAGACGGTTCTCCACCAAATCCGCGCAGCCAACGCCGTTGCGGCCCGCGATTTCGTTCGCCTTCGTCAGCAAATCCACCGCGTCCAGCTTTTCGCCGTTGATGGCGACCGGCACGCCCTGCTCGAAGTCCACCGTGACGTATTCGGGCTGATCAGGCGCTTTTTCAGGCGTGACCATCGTCAGCAGCAGGTCTTCCGGCGGCTCGTTCCACGGATCTTCCAAATCCGCGCCCTCGTGGCTGATGTGCCAGATGTTGCGGTCCATCGAATACGGGCGATCCTTCTTGACCGGGACAGGAATGCCGCGCTTTTCGGCGTAGTCAATTTCCTCCTCGCGGGTCTTGATGTCCCAGATGCGCCACGGCGCGATAATCTGCATGTTCGGGTCGAACGCCTTGATGGTCAGCTCGAAGCGGACTTGGTCGTTGCCCTTGCCGGTGCAGCCGTGGCAGATGGCAGTGCAGTTCTCCTTATGAGCGATTTCGACGAGGCGCTTGGCAATCAGCGGCCGTGCGAAGGACGTGCCCAGCAGGTACTTGCCCTCGTAGACCGCGCCCGCCTTGAGCGTCGGCCAAATGAAGTCCTCGACGAACTCCTTGCGCAGGTCTTCGATGTACAGCTTTTCCGCGCCGCACTTCTTCGCCTTCTCGTGGAGGGGCTCCAGCTCTTCGCCCTGACCGACGTCGCCCGCAACGCAGACCACATCGCAGTCATAATTTTCCTTCAGCCACGGCACGATAATCGAGGTATCCAGACCACCGGAATAAGCCAGCAATACGCGCATCTTCGCCATAGCAATCGACTCCTTTATCTTCATCCTGATTTTCATCATTTTTGTGTCCGTCTGCCGGACAAGATGGATTATACACCAAGATGAATAAAAATGCAATAGGTCTGCATAAATTTTCTCGGATTTTTTTCGGAGGGATGATGCAGTGCCTGAATTGCTACCTATTTATATGATGATGGCTTATGCCGCGCGAACTTCCTCCGCCTGATTGCGGCGCGGGGACGTTGCTCCGACGCTCCCCAAATAGCGAATCCGCGTTCTTGCCCTCTTCGTCCATTTATCCACCATTTCATTCATTTTGTTCCGAAAACGTATTAAATTGTGAAAAAAATATCGTTAAAATCATGTCAGCCACTTGACAAGAGCTTAACAATCTGCTACACTGTTCTCGTCACCCCGACAAACACCGACATTCCCCGTTCGCGGGCGCATCCCCGCAGGACGGATGAAGCATAAGGAGAGAGTATCATGGCGAAAGAGTATCCGATCGTCGATAACGTGGAGAGCTTCGAGGCTGCCCTCGCCCGCGTCCGCGCGGCACAGAAGGTCTATGCGACCTACACGCAGGAGCAGGTGGACAAGATTTTCAAGGCAGCTGCCCTCGCCGCGAACAACATGCGCATCCCGCTGGCGAAGATGGCGGTGGAAGAAACCGGCATGGGCGTGGTGGAAGATAAGGTCATCAAGAACCACTACGCCGCTGAATACATCTACAACGCCTACAAGGACACGCAGACCGTCGGCGTGCTGGAGCGCGACGAAGCATTCGGCATGATGAAGGTTGCAGAACCTATCGGCGTTGTCGCGGCGGTCATCCCGACCACCAACCCCACATCTACCGCCATTTTCAAGACGCTGATTTGCCTCAAGACCCGCAACGGCATCATCATCTCTCCCCATCCGCGTGCGAAGAAGTCCACCATCGCCGCCGCGAAGGTTGTGCTGGAAGCCGCTGTGGCTGCCGGCGCGCCCGAAGACATCATCTCGTGGGTCGATGTTCCCTCGCTGGAGCTGACCAACATGGCGATGAAGGAAGCCGACATCATCCTTGCCACCGGCGGCCCCGGCATGGTCAAGGCGGCATACTCCTCCGGCAAGCCTGCGCTGGGCGTCGGCGCTGGCAACACGCCCGCGATTATCGACGAATCCGCCGACGTGAAGGTGGCCGTCAACTCCATCCTGCACTCCAAGACGTTCGACAACGGCATGATCTGCGCGTCCGAGCAGTCCACCATCGTACTGGACAGCATCTACGACGCGGTGAAGGCGGAGTTCGCCAAGCGCGGCGCGTACTTCCTCGAAGGCGAAGAGCTGGACAAGGTGCGCAAGACCATCATCATCAACGGCGCGCTGAATGCCAAGATTGTCGGTCAGAAGGCGCACACCATTGCCAAGCTCGCGGGCGTGGACGTGCCGGAAACCGCCAAGGTGCTGATTGGTGAAGTCGAATCCGTGGATATTTCCGAGGAGTTCGCGCATGAGAAGCTTTCTCCCGTGCTGGCGATGTACCGCGCCAAGGACATCGACGATGCGTTCGACAAGGCGGAACACCTGATTGCAGACGGCGGCTACGGCCACACCTCTTCTATCTACTTGAACGCCGTCACTCGCAAGGATTTGATTGACCGCTTCGCTGCGCGCATGAAGACCTGCCGTATTCTCGTCAACACGCCTTCCTCTCAGGGCGGCATCGGCGACCTGTACAACTTCATGCTGCGTCCGTCGCTGACGCTGGGCTGCGGCTCTTGGGGCGGCAACTCCGTCTCTGAGAACGTCGGCGTCAAGCACCTGCTGAATGTCAAGACTGTTGCCATCCGGAGGGAGAATATGCTGTGGTTCCGTGCGCCTGAAAAGGTCTACCTCAAGAAGGGCTGCCTGCCTGTCGCCCTGAATGAACTCAAGGCAGTTATGGGCAAGAAGCGCTGCTTCATCGTCACTGACGCGTTCCTGTTCAAATCCGGCTTCACCAAGGCGATTACCGACAAGCTGGATGAGCTGGGCATCGTCCACACCACGTTCTACGATGTTGCGCCCGACCCGTCCCTCGCCTGCGCGAAGGAAGGCGCAAAGGCCATGACCTCCTTCCAGCCGGACTGCATTATCGCCATCGGCGGCGGTTCCGCGATGGACGCTGGCAAGATTATGTGGGTCATGTACGAGCATCCGGAAGTTGACTTCCTCGACATGGCAATGCGCTTTATGGATATCCGCAAGCGCGTGTATACCTTCCCGAAGATGGGTGAAAAGGCATACTTCATCGCCGTCCCGACCTCTGCCGGCACGGGCTCCGAAGTTACCCCGTTCGCCGTCATCACCGATCAGGACACCGGCGTGAAGTACCCGCTGGCGGACTACGAGCTGCTGCCGAAGATGGCGATTGTGGACGCTGACATGATGATGTCCGCGCCGAAGGGTCTGACCTCCGCCTCCGGTATCGACGCGCTGACCCACGCGCTGGAAGCCTACGCCTCCATGATGGCGACGGACTTCACCGACGGTCTGGCGAAGCAGGCGGCTCAGCTGATTTTCGAGTACCTGCCCGCGTGCTACGACAACGGTCAGAACGAGCCGGTTGCCCGCGAAAAGATGGGCAACGCCGCCACGATGGCTGGCATGGCGTTCGCGAACGCGTTCCTCGGCGTCTGCCACTCCATGGCGCACAAGCTGGGCGCGTTCCATCACCTGCCGCACGGCATCGCCAACGCGCTGCTGATTGAGCTGGTCATCCGCTACAACAGCGCCGAAGTTCCCACGAAGATGGGCACCTTCCCGCAGTACGCCTATCCGCACACGAAGCGCCGCTACGCTGAATTCGGCGAATTCCTCGGCTTCAAGGGTGCGAATGACGACGAGACGGTGGAGAACCTGATTCGCAACATCCATGCCCTGAAGGAGCGCGTCGGCATCAAGAACACGATTCGCGACTACGGTGTGGACGAGGAGAAGTTCCTCGCGACGCTGGACGAAATGTCCGAGCAGGCGTTCGACGACCAGTGCACCGGCGCGAACCCGCGCTACCCGCTCATCAGCGAAATCAAGGAAATGTATCTGAAGGCGTACTACGGCGAGTAATGCGCCATTCTCCCCGGCTTGGCAGGAATGCTTCTGCTGGGCCGGGCATTTTTGAGCACAAAAAATTTTGTCCGCTTGCAGGAATGTCGCATTTGGGCGGCGAATAGATATTTAGGACAAATATTGACTTTTGCGTTCTCCACTGCCGCTTTACCAACCAACAAGCGCAGGAGGGGGCGAAGCAGTCCAGAGGGCGACCGCAGACTTCGTCTGTTTCCATTGCCCTCTGGTCGCGTCCGCAGACGCGAATCCTCGCATAAACACGCGGACGTTGTGTGATAGCGTCACCAACTCAATCGCGAAAAGGGAGTCCAGAGGGTCGAAGACCCTTTGGCAGGTCAAGGGCAGCGCCCTTGCGCCTCTCCCCCAATAAACATGAACCATATAGAAGGAGGTTTCCCTATGGATTTGACGCATGTGATTGCCGAGCGGGAGAATAAGAAGATTTACCGCGACGGCGCCAAGGCCATCAAGGTGTTTGCCGAAGGGTACAGCAAGGCGGACATTCTGAACGAAGCGCTGAACACGGCGCGCGTGGAAGAGACGGGCCTGCCGATTCCGAAGCTCCTTGCTGTTGACACGGTGAACGGTCAGTGGGCGATTACGACGGAGTTCGTTGAAGGCGACACGTTGGCGGCGCTGATGGCGGCGCATCCGGAAAAGGAAGACGAGTACCTGAACCTGTTTGTGGACATTCAGATGAAGGTTCACGCCTGCACCTGCCCGATGCTCAACAGCCTGACGGAGAAGATGCAGCGCAAGATTTCCGCCACCGACCTCGACGCGACCACCCGCTACGAGCTGCACACCCGCTTGGCGAGTATGCACGTCCACAAGAAAGTCTGCCACGGCGACTTCAACCCGTCCAACATTATCATCGCCCCCGACGGACAGTGGTACATCCTCGACTGGTCGCACGCCACGCAGGGCAATGCGTCCGCTGATGTCGCCCGCACCTACCTGCTCTTCGTCCTGGAAGGCAAGGAAGCGCTGGCGGAGAAGTACCTCTCCCTCTTCTGCAAGAAGAGCGACACCGCCAAGCAGTACGTCCAGCAGTGGATTCCGATCGTCGCCGCGAGCCAGTCCCTCAAGGGCAAGCCCGAAGAGCGCGACCTGCTCATCCGCTGGGCAAGCGTTTGCGAATACGAATAATCATCAAAGGGACTGGCTTCGGTCAGTCCCTTTTTTCGTGGGGATGGGAGACGCGCCATGTAACCATTTCCCCGCATTTGTTGAAATCTGCCACATTTGCAATTTTCCCTATGTAACCAACTTTTCATCCTCTTTTTTTCGTGGTATCATTATTATAAGAAGGGGGAATTTGCCCTTTTCAAACTTATCTGCCGCGATTGCTTGTCAACCGCCTCCACAATCAGCATGAATGAATTATACACGGCCAATATTGCTCTCAGCGTCTTCGCCATGGCGATTATGCTCTTCTCCCTGCGCGGCGACATCAGCCAATCCAAGATCCGAAACCTGCTCTGCGGCGGCCTGTACGCCACCATCGCCATTTGCGCGCTGTGTGAGTGGTCGGGCGTGCAGATGGATGGCACGCCGCCCGCGCTGATTCCGCTGCATATCGCCGTCAAGACCATCGAACTTTCGCTTGCGCCGCTAATCGGTCTGTTCGCGGGCTGCGTTATCCATCCCTGCCCGCGGAAAGTGGTACACAGGCTGCTGTGCCTTGCGGGCTTCCACGCGCTGCTGGTGCTGCTCTCGGCGTTCACAGGGCTGATATTCTATGTCGATGGGCAGAATTTCTATCACCACGGGTTGCTCTACGTGCTCTACATGCTCGCCTACGGGGGCAGCATGGTGTTCTTCCTCGTGCAGATTTGGTTCGCCTGCCGCGCCTATCAGTACACCGGCGGCACACAGCTGATGCTCGCGACGCTGTTCGTGCTGTTAGGGCTGATGGTGCAGCTGTTCCTGCCGACGGTCAAAATCGACTGGATTACCATCAGCTGCGGTGCGCTGATGATGTCGAAATTCTCCAGCGACATGGTACTGCAAACCGACGGGCTGACGCAGCTGGTCAACCGCTTGGGCTACGAGCATTATCTGGCGCGCCTGCGCGTTCCTGCCACCATCCTGATGTTCGACGTTGACCGCTTCAAGGACGTCAACGACTGCCATGGGCACTTGATGGGCGACGCCTGCCTGCGGACGATTGCCGGCTGCATCCGCCGCGCGTATGGGAATTACGGGACGTGCTTCCGCATCGGCGGCGACGAGTTCTGCGTGATACTGACGCGGCGGAACGCGCAATACAACACCATGACGGAGATTTTCCAGCACCTGATGGATGCGGCGCGGGCAGAGAATCCGGTTCTGCCGATGGTATCAGTGGGCTGTTCGCATTTTAATCCGTCAACGGATGATTTGGCGGATTCCTTGGCACGGGCGGACGCGCGGATGTATCAGAATAAGGAAGCGCATAGATAAACACAGCCGCGACGAGTGAATATGCTCGTCGCGGCTGATTTTTATTCACCTGTATCCACCGCAGTGTTGGCAGTAGCGCGCTTCCTTCGGGTTGTCTAAGCCGCAATACTTGCATGTCAACATTCGGAGTGCGTGCTTTTGTTGATATTACCGATTCACATACGCGTCGATTTCATTCCGGCTGGAGATTTGCAGCTTCTCAAAGATGCTCTCCATGTACGACTTCACCGTGTTGACGGAAACGCCCATCAGCGCGGCGATTTCCTTGTTGCTGCGACCCTTCGCGGCAAGCATGGCAATCGAAAACTCGTAGGGTGTGAGCGCGTCGGTCACCTGCAGCGTCGACACGGGGTTGTGAATTTTCATCCACCCGCGGCTGAAGCGGTAGACCGACTGCACAATCTTGTTGTACGTTTCCGGCTCCTGCTTGCGCAGCGCGCGCTCCACCTGCCCCTGCAAAATGCCGTGATGCTCCACAAACGGGTGGATGTACCCCTCGCGGCTGGCGATGCTCCACGCGGCATCGAACTTCTGCTCCGCGCGTTCATCCTGCTTCAGGCTCATGCAAATCATGCACAGGACGATGTTGAGGTAGATGCTGTCAATGGGGTAGCGCGTGCCCGCCATCAGCAGGGCGGATTCGGCAATGCCCATCGCATGTTCGTATTCGCGCCGGATGTAGAGCGCGTGGGCGATGGCGTACATGGCGAAATACTGCATTCCGGGCGGAAGAATACCGATAGCGGGGCGGATAGGGGTCAAGTCGAGCTTCTCGGAGTGGAAGAACACGCTGATGAGCGCGTCGGTAATGCTGCTGTACAGCCGCCACGAATCATCGTTTGCGCGCTGCCCGTCCCGCTGAATCATTTCGAGATTCCGGCGGCACTTGGCGGTGTCCCCCGTCTGCAGCATCGCCATCGTGTTGGTAATCAGCGCGGACAGGCGGATTTCGGGGCACTTGCTCGTCAGGTATTTCTCGCTGATTTCGCGGGCTTCCTCGTGTTCATCGCGGAAATAGTGGTGCAGGGCGCGGGCGATGTCGCGTTCCTCCTCGTCGTTCATGGTCAGCAGGAGATTTTGGAAGCCGTTGTCGCACGGGCGGGAAATCAGCGGCATATAGCACTTGGCCATCCGCGGGGGGATTTTTTCCTGCCCGCGCTGCCCGCTCTTGCGCAAATCCGCCGGATGCGGCGTATTCGCCGGAATCAGCCACCCGCCCGATTTCCGGATTGCCCCCTGAATCCGCCCGGTATTCAGGTAGTAATTCACCATGCGGATGGAAACGCCCCACAGCTCCGCTATTTCCTTTACGCTGAGGTAGTCCAATGCGCAGCCCCTCCTTGTTCTCCTTGTTTACGCTTACGGAATTGGCTCCCAAAGCATGGTCGCCGTTCGATTGCCATACGAGCCCTTGGGCAGCATGTAGGAGCGCGGCGTTCCTTCTACGCCGTCGATTTTCCAGCCTACAAAGGTATAGCCCGGGAGGTAGTAGGACGGGTCTTCTTCCGGTGTCCCGAAATAAACTTGGTTGTTGATGGTGTATTGAACCCAATTATATGCTTTGCCGTGGCTCACACAGGTAATGGTGTAGCTCGCCACACGCCACTCCGCCTTGTAAATGCGGTCGCCGGTTGAGCCTTTGGGGATAATCATCGGCGTTGAAGGGAACTGACCGCTGCCATCGAGGACCCAGCCGGAAAATTCGTAGCCCGGACGGTCGGGAGGGATGGGCAGGGTGACGGAATCCTCCACGGTGTAGCGTATCGAAGCTATGACTGCGCCGCCGTTCGTGACCAGTGTGATGGTGTATCTGATCACCTTCCAGTTTGCGGTATACGCCTTGTTCCCCGTCGAACCCTTCGGAATTTTGACGCTTGTCTGCGGCGTCGTGATGCGCTCGCCCGTCCAGCCGACAAACTCGTAGCCGTTGCGGGTCGGGGTTGGCAGCTCGAAATCCTCATCCGTTATGGTGTAAACCACCTTTTCTTGACCGCTGCCGCCGTCCAAATCCATGGTGATGGTGTACTCCGCCAAACGCCACTCCGCCTTGTAATGGAGGTCGCCGGTTGTGCCAGGGTAAATAATGAGCGGCGTGAAAGGGAGCATACCGCTGCCATCGAGGGTCCAGCCGGCAAATTCGTAGCCCGGACGGAGAATGTAAGGCAGGGTGAAGAGATCCTCCACGGTGTATTTTATCGGAGACACGACTGGGCCGCCGTTCGTGTCCAGTGTGATGGTGTATTCAATCACCTGCCAGTTCGCGGTATACGCCTTGTTTCCCGTCGAACCCTTCGGAATTATGACGCTTGTCTGCGGCATCGTGATGCCCTCGCCCGTCCAGCCGACAAACTCGTAGCCGTTGCGGGTCGGGGTCGGCAGCTCGAAATCCTCATCCGTCATGGTGTAAACCACCTTTTCTTGACCGCTGCCGCCGTTCAAATCCATGGTGATGTTGTATTCTGTCAGTTCCCAGTTCTCGATATACGTCTTGTCGCCCGTCGAACCCTTCGGGATGGTCACGTTCGGCTGCGGCGTCGTGATGCCCTCGCCTGTCCAGCCAAGGAACGTGTAGCCCGTGCGGGTCGGGGTCGGCAGCGTTACGGTTTGCTCCACCGTGTAGAAATACACTTGCGACGAGCCCGCATTGCCCCCTTCCAGCAGCGTAATGATGGTGTATTCAATCACCTGCCAGTTCGCGGTGTAAGTGCGGTCGCCCGTGCTTCCCTGCGGGATTTCAATGGTTTTCTGCGGTTCGGTGATGCCCTCGCCCGTCCAGCCGAGGAAGATGTAGCCCGTGCGAACCGGGGTCGGCAGCTGGAACGCTTCCGATTCCACCGTGTACTGGATGGGACGGATCGGATCGCCGTCTGCCGTGTCCATCGTGACGGTATAAAGCTTGTCCGCCGTCAGCGTCAAGGTCAGCGGCGCGTAGGGCATGAGGAAGGAAACCGCGTCGTTCCCCTCGCTGATACTCAGGGAAACAGCCGGGTCGCTCTGGAAAACGTGGATGCCGCGATAGCCCGCTGCGGGCGCGATTTGCACCGTCACCTGCTCACCCGCGCGGCACAGCAGGTCGTTGCCCTCCGCCGGCATGTCGCTGCCCCAGAGGACGTTCTGCGCGTCGATGGTCACGCGCTGCGTGTCCGCCGTCCACGTCAGCGTAACGATGCGCTTTTCTTCGCGCCCCGTTACGGGCAGGAATGTGTCCGTCTCCTCGCCGCGCAGTCCCGTCAGGTGAATGAGGGCACGCTCGTCCGCGCCGAAGTCGCTGCGCTTGAACTGCGTCACCCACTCGCCGCGCTCCTTATCGAAGGTGAAGCTCGCCACGGCGCCGCTGCGCAGGGTCAGGCTCGGCGTGAAGTAATCCGGGCGCGCGCCGCTGATGCGAACGCGGTAGGTGATGCGCCCGTCCTGCTCGCCATAGCGGTAGACGTACACCGGGAATTCCGCTACCAGCGTGCTGTCAACCGTCAGCGGGAACACAACATCGCCCTCGCGGGAAAGATAGACATAATTTTCCGCCACAGCAAAGCAGGATTCGCCGCCATTCAGGCGGTAGACCTTGCTCCACGGGTCTGCGCTGCGCATTTCCGGCAGCAGCACATACTGCTCCTGCAAATCCGGATACTTCTCCGCAAACGCCGCCTCGATGCTGTCCATCATGTTGACCGCGCCCATCGGGCAGCTGTCGCCCGTGTACTGCACCGTCGTTTCGGTCAGCAGCGCGCCGTCCCAATCCGCCGTTTCCAGCTGCATGTCCTTGGCGCTCTGGTCAACAAGGCGGAAGCGCACGGTCAGGCTGATTTTCTTCTCCACCTTCAGCTCGCTGCCCATATGCAGCTGCTGCCCCGGCACAAGCGCGTTCTTGCCCGGATTCAGCACAATATCGCCCGTCGGCAGCGGGTCATCCGTCAGGTTCACGAGGTTCGTCGCAATCCCGATATCGAGATTCATCGGCTTGTCCACCACGATGGTGGAGCGGACATTGCCCTTGCCGTTCAGCGACACATTCCCCGATGCGCCCAGAATCAGCTCCTGAACATCTGCCGCCGCGCCGATGTTCAGCCGTACGTCCTCGTCCGACAGCACATACAGGCGGTCGATTTTGCCGGACGGCAGATTGGCGTTCAGCCCGCCGAGAACCAGCAGATTGCCGTTCATTTCCGGCGCATTGAACTCCGTGTCGCCCAGATGGTCAAAAATCGCGTCGCCGATGAAGGACTCCGGCGGCTGCGTGTCCTTTTTCAACACGTTGATGCCAAGTTGCTTGATGTTCTCCTGAAACGCCGGGTCATCCCAGTCCGTATTGTCCCATATGCCAGCGCCGATTTCTTTCGCCAGCCGCTCCAGCGCCGAGTCCTTGCCCTGTGGTGTCTGGTTCTTGTTGATGGTGTTCAGTGTGTTCAGCGCACTCATGTTGTTTTCCACAATCATGGCCGCCGATGCTGTACCCGCCCAAATGATGCTGCATAAGAGCAGGAAAATGGTGCTCCATCGTGCGATTCGCTTCATGCTTCTTCCTCCTTGCTGATAGCTTCCGCGGGCTTTTTTCCCATAGAAATCGCCCTTCTGGTTTCAGTATACCATCGGCAAGCGCTGTTTGCCACCGCCATTCAATGGATTAATTGGACGTTTCCCTGCCCTTTTCCTGCTGAAAATTCCTGCATTCACGCAGGTTTCCCGTCAATTCGCGCATGTTTTCCGCCGACTGCACCTTTCCAAGGCAGGAAATATCGGTTGCCAAGGATGGCAAAGTACATCTTTCCAACATGCGAAAAAAAGGCGAACCGGTTTTGAAGCCGATTCGCCCGTGGATTTGTCCAAACTTGGATGGAATTACTTGGCGATGGTGCAGTGCATGAAGTACTTGTAGCCCAGCGGGTTGGAGAAGAAGCCCTGCACGGAGTCGTCGAGCATGTAGATGTCGGTGTAGTAGTACAGCGGCACGATGCAGCCGGTATTCATCAGCATATCTTCCGCGATGTGCATCATGGCATAACGGTTCGCGCTGTCGGTGCAGCTCTTGATAGCAGAAATCAGCACGTCATAGGTTTCCGCCCAAGTGCCGTTCTCCACCTTCACGTCGTAGCCGTAGGGGGTCAGGTCGAGGTTGTAGATCTTCAGATCCGCATTCGCGCCCTTGCCGAACTGCACGTCGTTGTTGCCGGAGCCGGTCACCCACATGTCGAGGAAGCAGATCGGGTCGTTGTAGTCGGCAATCCAGCCATTGCGGGCAATGGAGTAGTCGCCGGACTTACGGGTGTTCAGGAAGGTGTTCCATTCCTGGTTGGTCAGGTTCATGGTGATGCCGACCGCAGAAACCGCGCTCTGGAGGTATTCGCCAATCGCCTTGTGGGCTTCGGAGGTGTTGTAGAGGTAGGTCAGGGACGGGAAGTTGGTGAAGACGCCGTTCTCCTCGTCGTAGGTGTAGTACTTCTTCAGGGTCTCAACCGCCTTGTCGAAGTTCGCCATGTAGACGTCTTCGTCGTCGGTCACGTCGTAGTAGCCGGTGATGCCTTCCACATGACCCGCGTTCTTGTAGAACTCAGAGCCGTCCGCATCGGTCATGCCCATCGGGACGAAGCTGGACGCAGGAAGCTGACCAGCCTGACCGATTTCGGTGACGATGTAGTTGCGGTCAAACAGCAGACCAATCGCCTGACGGACTTCTGCGCGCGCCGCTTCCGCTTCTTCGGGGGTCATGTTCGCGAGCAGGTCAGCGGGCAGGATTTCTTCGTTGATGTTCCAGCAGACATAGTAGGTACCAATCTGGCCGGCAACAACGAATTCCGTCGGATACTGGTCCTTCAGGGAAGCGATTTCAGAGGTGGGAACGTCGTCGATCAGCTGCCAGTCGCCCTTCTGGAAGTTCGCCAGCATGTTGTTCGCGTCGTCGGAGAGGTAGAAGTCCAGCTCGTCCATCGTGACCTTGTCCACCGCATGATAGTAGGGGTTCTTGGTCAGGGTGATCTTGCTGTTGTGTTCCCACGCGGTCATGGTGTACGGGCCATTGCCGATGTAGGTGGAAGGATCGGTCGCCCACGCTTCGTTGGCGACGACGTCCTCACGGACGGGCATGTACGCCGGGAAGGCGAGCAGCTCGTTCCAGTAGGCAACGGGGTTGTTCAGGGTAACGGTCAGGGTCTTGTTGTCCACGGCGGTCACAGCGAGGTTTTCCGCCTTGGGGTCGGAGCCGTCCGCAGTGTAGCCCTTGATGACTTCAAACATGTAGCCATAGTCCGCGCCCAGCTCGGAGGAAGCAGCGCGCTTCCACGCGAACTCGAAGTCCTTCGCGGTCAGCTCCTTGCCGTCAGACCACTTCAGGCCATCAACGAGCGTGTAGGTGTACGTCACCGTGCCGTCGTCATTGACCACCGGATCCGGCAGTTCCACCGCGCAGTCCGGCAGGATTTCCAGCTTGCCGTCGTCGGTCTGCGCCCAAGTGGACAGGCCTGCGAACAGGTGAGCGACCATCGTCGCGCCGTCCACAGCGGAGTTCAGCGCCGGGTCAAGCGTATCAGGCTCGGACGCGATGCAGACAGCCATGTACGTCTTGCCGTCTTCGGCGACAGCGCACAGGGTGCAGGTCACCATCATTGCGATGGCGAGCAGGAGAGCAGTCAGCTTCTTCATGAAAAAACCTCCCTTAATATTCTGTGACAGCCTTGCTTTGCGTAGACTGTCTGTATCAAAAATGCGTGTTGACGCATCCTTGAAGCAATTTTTTTGCGCGGATAAACACGCGGGCACACTATGCCAGTGTCACCAACTCAATCGCGAAAAGGGTGTCGAGAGGGTCGAAGACCCTTCGCGGGTGCAGGGCAGAGCCCTGCCGGAGTCCAGAGGCAGAGCCTCTGGCGCTTCCCCTCACCCTAACTCCTTCACCCGGTGGCAAGCGACGAAGTGCCCCTTCTCGACTTCGTTGAAGGGCGGCATCGACTGCGCGCAGGCTTCGGTGGCGTGGGGGCAGCGCGTGCGGAACGGACAGCCCGACGGCGCGTTCAGGGGGCTTGGAATGTCGCCGGAGAGGACAATGCGCTTGTTCGCGCGCGCCGCCTTCGGGTCAGGCAGCGGAACGGCGGACAAAAGCGACTTGGAGTACGGGTGCAGCGGGTGATTGTAGATTTCCTCCGCCGACGCCAGCTCCACCATCTTGCCCAGATACATCACGGCGATTCTGTCCGAAATATGCCGCACAACCAGCAGGTCATGCGCAATGAACAGGTACGTCAGCCCCAGCCGATCCTGCAAATCATCAAACATGTTGATGACTTGCGCCTGAATTGACACGTCCAGCGCCGAGACCGGCTCGTCGCAGACGATAAATTCCGGATTCACCGCCAGCGCGCGGGCAATGCCGATGCGCTGCCGCTGACCGCCGGAAAACTCGTGCGCGTAACGCGAGGCGTGTTCGCTGTTCAGCCCGACATAGCCCAGCAGCTGCAAAATGCGCTCCTCCCGCTCCTTCTTGGAGGAATACAGGTGGTGCACATCCAGCGGTTCGCCCACGATGTCCGACACGGTCATGCGCGGGTTCAGCGAGGAGTACGGATCTTGGAACACCATCGTCGCCTTCGTGCGGAATTTCTGCAAGTCCGCTTTCGTTTTGACGGGCTTGCCATCGTAAATGATTTCGCCCGCCGTCGGCTTGTACAATTGTAGGATGGTGCGCCCAACGGTCGTCTTGCCGCAGCCGGATTCGCCCACCAGACCGAGCGTTTCGCCCTTGTTGATGGTGAAGGACACATCGTCGACCGCTTTCAGCGGCTTGGTGCGGAAGAAGCCCATGTTGATGTCAAAGTATTCTTTCAGTCCCTTGACTTCCAGCAATGGCTGGTGCATCTGCGCTTCAGACACAGGGCACTCCTCCTTCCTCCGTGATGCTGCCGTCCTCCACGCCCTTCTTGACGTTCATCCAGCAGGTTGCCATATGGTCGTCATTGATGAGCATCCGAACCGGCTTCTCTTTCAGGCAAATCTTCATCGCCGCCTCGCAGCGGGGCGCGAACGGGCAGCCTTTGGGCATGTTCAGCAGGTCAATCGGCGTACCGGTAATCGGCTCCAGGCGCTGTCCGTTGTTCTCCGCCGTCGGGATGGAGCGCATCAGGCCCTTTGTGTACTCGTGGCGCGGGTTGTAGAAGATTTCATCCGCCGTCCCCTGTTCGCAGATAGAACCGGCGTACATGACGATGACCTCGTCGCACATCTGGGCGACAACGCCCAAGTCGTGCGTAATCATGATAATCGCCATGCCCATCTTCTTCTGCAAATCGCGCATCAAATCAAGAATCTGCGCCTGAATTGTCACGTCCAGCGCAGTCGTCGGCTCGTCGGCAATCAGGATGTCCGGCTCGCACGCCAGCGCCATAGCAATCATTACGCGCTGCCGCATACCGCCCGACAGCTCGAACGGGTACTGCTTCATGCGCTTTTCCGGTTCGTTGACGTTGACCAGCTTCAGCATCTCCACCGCGCGTTCGCGCGCCTGATGGCGGTTGCGGTCGGTGTGCAGCAGAATCGCTTCCATCAGCTGCCGGCCAATGGTGTAAGTCGGGTTCAGAGACGTCATCGGGTCTTGGAAGATAATCGAAATGCGGTTGCCGCGCACGGAGCGCAGCAGCTTCTCGTCCGCGCCGACCAGCTCCTGCCCGTCGAATTTCACGCTGCCGCTGACGATTTTGCCCGTCGGCGCAAGAATCTGCATGACGGAATACGCCGTGACGCTCTTGCCCGAACCGCTTTCGCCCACGATGCCCAACACCTTGCCGTGGTCAAGGCGGAACGAAACGCCGTCCACCGCCTTGACTTCGCCCGCGTCGGTGAAGAAGGATGTATGCAGGTCATTGACTTCCAGCAATGCCATTTTGTCCAGCTCCTTTCATCACGCATTCAGCTTCGGGTCAAAGGCGTCGCGCAGGCCATCGCCGAACAGGTTCAGGCTCAGCACGATGAGGCAGATGACCACGGCGGGGATAATCAGGCGATAGGTGTAGGAATAGATGCCATTGAGCGCGTCAGAAGCCAGCGAGCCCAGCGAGGGCATCGGCGCGTTGACGCCCAGACCCAGGAAGGACAGGAAGCTTTCGGTGAAAATCGCGTTCGGAATTTGCAGCGCAGTCGAAATAATCACGACACTGATGCAGTTCGGCAGAAGGTGCTTGCGGATAATCCACCGCGCCTTCGCGCCCGTCGCCTGCGCCGACAGCACATACTCCTGCTCACGGAGGGACAGAATCTGACCGCGAATCAGGCGCGCCATGCCCACCCAATAGAGCAGACCAAAGACGATGAACATGCTGATGATGTTCGAGCCGATTTTCTCTAAGATGGTGCCTTCCACATGCAGCACCTGCCCCAGCACGACCGAGAGCAGGATGATAACCAGCATATCTGGCAATGAGTAGATAATATCGACAATTCGCATGATGAACAAGTCCACCCTGCCGCCGAAATATCCCGCGACTGCGCCAATCATCATGCCAATCACCAGCACGATGATGCTGGCGAAGAAGCCGACAGCGAGGGAAATGCGCGTCCCGTAGACGACGCGGATGAAGTAGTCGCGTCCGTGCGCGTCCGTGCCGAAAATGTGCGGGAAAACGCTTTCGCCCTTGTCGATTTTCTTCAGCTCCGTCTTGCCGTACTGGAACGGCGCGAGGTTGTTGTAGCTGTTGTCCATCGGACGGCCCTTGGTCTGACCGAGCATCTGGTCATACGAATACGGCCAGAACATTGGGATGATGATGGAGGACAGCGTAATCAGCACAATCAGAATCAGGCTGATGGTCGCGACCTTGTTCTTCAGCAGGCGCTTCACGCCATCGCGGAAAAAGGTCGAGGACGGACGCATCCGGGAGATGACTTCCTTTTCCTCCGCCGTCGCGGGCATGAAGGAATCCACATCCAGATGCAGGCTAAAGGGCTTTTTCTTGTTCATCATCATGATGCAGATACCTCCTTATTCGTAATCAATGCGCGGATCAACCACCTTGTAGAGCAGGTCGCTGATCAGATTCATAATCACGATTAAAGAGGCGAGGAAAATGGTCGTCCCCATAATCATGGTGTAGTCGCGGTTGGTGATGCTGGATACGAACTGGCGGCCGATGCCCGGCACGGCGAAAATCTGCTCAACGACCATCGAACCGGTGACGATGAACGCCAGCATCGGGCCGAAATAGGTGATAACCGGAATCAGCGAGTTCTTCAGCGCGTGACCGAAGATAATTTTCTTGCCCGAAACGCCCTTGGCGCGCGCGGTGCGGATGTAATCCTGCCCCAGCACGTCGAGCATGGAGGAGCGCGTCAGACGCGTGATGTAGCTCATCGGGTAGAGCGCAAGGGTGATAATCGGGAGGATCAGCCCTTCGGCCGTCGCGCCGTTCGCGGGTACCCAGCCTAACTTGACTGAGAACACTATCAGCAGGAATGACCCCATAATGAACGACGGCATGGACACGAACGCGGTCGTAATCACCATGATAATCTTATCCAGCACGGTGTTGCGCCGCAGCGCCGCCAGCGCGCCGAGGACGATGCCGGCAATCGCCGCGCTGAACGCCGCAATCAGACCAAGCTTTGCGGAGGTCTTCATGCCATCCAGAATAATGTCAATGACCTGACGGCCGCGCTGCTTCAGACTCGGCCCGAAGTCCAGCTTCGTCACCACGTCGCGCAGATACGTCACATACTGTTCGCCCAGCGGCTTGTCCAGCCCGTACTTGGCCTCCAGCGCCGCCTGCGCTTCCGCGGAAATTGCCTTTTCACTTGCGAACGGTCCACCCGGAATCGAGTGCATCACGAAGAACGTCACCGTGATGACAATCCAGATGGTCAGCAGCGCCAGCAGCACGCGCTTGAGGATATAAAACAGCATCTTGGAATTCATCCGCTCCACCTTCCCGGCAGGGGCGCTGCCGCGTCTGCCTGCGTTTCTTGTTCATCGACACGCCAAACCAGCCGGCTTCACCGTGTCGATGCTTTATTGCAACACTGTATGGAGAAAATCAAGTGTTTTGTTGCACAAACTGTGTTTTTTTTATGTTTTTCTCGTGTATTTTGAATATTTTCGTCCAAGTTGTTGCATTTATCAAGTTTTTCTGCAAGTCCCTGTTCATTTTTGCGCACAAAAAATGCAGGACGCTCATTCGTCCTGCATCATGGTAACGAAGTGAATTACTCCGCTGCCGCCAAGCTGCCGAAGATCTCCAGCGGCATGTTTTCCAGCGCGTCGCCCACTTCCTTGCTGGCGACCTGGAACGTCACGGCGAGAACCGTCTCGTCATCAAGGAAGGTGTACAGCGCCAGCACGGTGTCGCCCGGCGTGTACATCAGGCAATAGTTTTCGTTGACATACAGCTCAGCGAGCATTTCTTCCGTCGCGCCCGCGTCCTGAATGCCTTGCAGCAGCGTTTCAAAGCTCATCGCGGACAGCTGCGCCGTAATGCTGACCGTCTGGTCGGCGTTGACGGCGAAGAGCAGGATATTCTCGGCGTTTTCCGTGCCTGCGGGGACTTCCTGAACCGCCCAGTCCGCCGGAATCTGCATCGTCAGACCCGTTTCACCCAGCGTAACCGTCTGCGCCTCGAAGCTGACATTCATTTCAACTGCCGGCACTTCCGCTTCTTCCTCCGCGAACGCAAAGGCAGTGCAGCACATCATGAGCGCCATCAGGAGAGCAAGGAGTTTCTTCATATTTGTTTCCGTCCTTTCATTTCCAGCATGATTCGGCTGATTTTTTTCCATATTGAACAGCCACATCTGGTAACATTTATGATACCAAATGCAAGCCGCTTTTGCAATACGCTTTCGCGCAGGAAAACGGTTGATTCGCGCAGGTTTGGTTGGGCAAGGAATTTGCCTGCGTAAAATTTAGCATTGAATTATGTGTTGAATTTCGCGCATCAATGTGCTATAATATAAACGGGCACATGAAAGGAGGGCTATTATGCCAAACATTAAGCCGATTTCTGATTTGCGAAATTATGCCACTGCTCTTGAATCGGTGCAGGTTGGAAAGCCGCTTTACCTCACCAAGAATGGGCGCGGCTGCTACACTGTCATGAACATAGACGAGCAAGAGGAACAGCAGGCAAAGGCAGAACAATATGACCGAATGTTTGCACAGCTTCGACTAATGTGTGAACTGGAAGAAGGCAGAAGGTCAGGAGAGGAAGACGGCTGGATTTCTGCGGAAGATGTCAGAAAGCACTTCAAGGAACGTGCCAATGCAAAATAAAATTATTTATTCTCCGAAAGCGTTACATGATTTAGACGCTATTTGGGATTACATCGAATCGGAACTCTGCAACCCTATTGCAGCACAGCATATCGTAGATGGAATTACAAACCGCGTAGATGCTCTTGCGAGCTTTCCAGAATCCGGAACCAAGTTGGTCTTTGACAACAATCTTGACAGCGGCTACCGCTATGTAATATTCCAAAACTATCTTGCCTTTTATCGCTTGCGGCAAACTCATATCATTTATGTTGACCGTGTGATTTACCGCGGCAGAGACTACATGCGTCTTCTCTTCTTAGAATCATAACTTCAAACCATTCCCCATTAAAAAGTCGGGCACTGCGGAGTTTCGTCTCCCCAGTGCCCATTTTCTTTACTTCTTCGTCCAGTCCTGCTTTTCGCCGATGCCGTAGTTTGCCGGCAGCACGTCGTCATCAACCAGCACGAAGCCCAAATCCGCCGTGTAGGTCGTACTGGCGGAGGTCACCTGCACCGGGTTCGATTCGCCGTTTTCGCCCAGAATCGACGCAATCAGCGGAATATCCGTGCGCATACGCGTCGGCACAACTTCCGCCGGGTAGATGGGCTTGAGCGTGTACACGCCGGGATACAGGTTCTCAAAGGTGTAGTAGCCATACGCGTCGGTCGTCGTTTCCGCGACGAGCTGGTCGTTGCGCCACAGCTCGATGCGCATGTCACCCAGACCGAGTTCGCCCGCGTCCTGCAGGCCGTTGCCGTTCAGGTCAAGCCAGCAGAAGTCGCCCAGCGTGCCCGGCTGCACCGCGCCAATATTCTGTTCCAGCTGATGCTGGCTCATGCGCAGGGCAATCAGGTCGCTCTCTCCCTCGCGGGCGGTGTAGGTCGTCATCACGCTGATGTTCTGCCCGTCCTTGAGGCGCGTGTCGTCCTTTTCTACGACGACGTAGCCGTTCGGGAGCGTCACACGCAGACGGTAGTTGCCCGGCATCAAGCCGTCAAAGCGGTAGATGCCGTCCTCGCCCGTCGTCGCGTTTTGCAGTTCGCTGCCCTTTTCGTCCAGCAAGATAACCTCCGCGCCGGACAGGGGCGCAATCTCGCCCGCGTTGTCGCACCAGACCATGCCGCCGATGCTTGTGTCAATCTTCAAGCCCAGCATCGGAGCAGTGTAGTTGTTGTTTTCGCTAATTTCAATTTCGGTCATGACGAGCTGACTGCCCTCGGTGGTGAAGGTGCTGTCGCCCAGACGCGCCGCCTGCGTACCTTCCTTGAGGTCGTAGGCAAGGCTGTACACGCCGGGGGCAATGCCGTCGATGGCGAACCGCCCATCCGCATCGGTCTGCACCTGCGCAAACACCGCGCCGGTTTCATCCAGCAGGGTCAGCGTCTCGTTTTCCGGGGTGATTTCGCCCGCGTCCATGCGGCCGTTGTCATTCTCATCCACCCAAACCTGACCGGACATCTTCGACGGAATCACGCCGCCAAGCGCCTGATTCAGCCATTCCTCGCCCAGCCCGATTTCGATGCTCACCTGCTGCTCGTTCAGCCCGTGCATCAGCGGCAGGGTCACATTGCCGTCCAGCTTGGAGAGCACCATGCCCTCCGGGAAGCGCAGGGTCAGCGTGTAAGTGTCCGGCCGCAGCCCGGTGAAGCTGTACGCACCCGTCGCATCGGTGAGGACGGTCTGCACCGTCAAATCCTCGCGCGAGGGGGTCAGAATCAGCGTCACGCCGGCAAGCGCCGCTTCGTTTGCATCCTGCGCGCCGTTGCCGTTGTGATCGGCAAACACCATGCCTTCAATGTCGCCCAAAGCCAGTGCGCCGCACAGGGGCGCGGTGACTTCTTCGCCCACGCCGATGGTAAAGGAATCCGTCGTGCCGTCGGAATCCGGCGCGATGGTGTTGCCGCCGTCCGTCAGGGGAGCAAACACGCCGTCGCCCGGCAGCTCGTAGCGCAGGCGGTACGTTCCGGGCAGCACCGCGTCAAACAGGAAGCTGCCATCCGCGCCGATGGTGCGGGTCGCCACGTCACCGGTTTCGTCCATCAGGTGAACCACCGCGCCGAGCAAGCCGCCTTCGTCCGCGTCGCGCAGGCCATTGTCGTTCTTGTCGGCAAACACCACGCCGGACACATGGCCGGGGGTAATCATGCCGATATCAAGACCCGTCAAATCCGCGCCCATTTTGAGCGCCACCGGTTCGCTTTCGCCCGCGCCGCCGGAGAGGTTGCGGATGATATTGCCGTCGCCCGTGCGCGTGAACGCCAAGCCGCGGTTCGCGGTCGCGCTCACGGTGTACTGCCCCGGCGCAAGGTCATCGAAGGTATACACGCCGCTGCGGTTCGTTTTCGCCGTGCGGGTATTGCCGTTTTCATCCGTCAGGGTGACGGTGAAGTTGTTGACCATCTTTTCCGCGTCCATCCGGTTGCCGGAGAAGTCGTCATCCAGATACACCGTGCCGGAGATGCTGCCGTAAGTAATCGCGCCGATGGCCATCGTCATCTCGCTGTCATTCTCCAGCACCACGTCGGAAATCGTGTACTCGCGGCGGTCAGTGCCGGGCGCGAACATGTTGCCGTACTCGCCCTCGCCCGCGATGGTGTACACATAGCCCTGCGGAATCGTCGCTTTGACGCGGAACGTGCTGCCGCGGATGTTGGCGAAGGTGAAGCGCCCGTTCTCGTCGGAGACGGTGTTCAGCAGCTCCTTGCCGATGGCCTGACGGTACAGGACGACCTTCACGCCTTCCAGCGTCTTTTCGCCCTCGTCGTACACGCCGTTGTTGTTTTCATCCAGGAAGCAGATGCCGTTGATGTCAGAGCCCTTCATCACGCCAAGGAGGACTTCCTCCAAGTCACCGCGTTCAAGAATCACCTGATCCGTTTCGGAGCGCTTGAATTCGCTGGTGATGATGGAGCGGCGATTACCGCCCGTCTGGCTGTAGCGCGCAAAGACCAAGCCGTCCGGCAGGCTGTATTCGACATTGTATGTGCCGTAGCGCATTTGACCGATGTAGAATTTGCCGTCCTCGCCGCTCTCGGTTTCGTACACCAAGCCGTTTTTCACGCCGACGGCGCGGATTTTGATGCCCGCCTGACCAGGTTCACCGTCCTGATACACGCCGTCGTCGTTTTCATCCAGCCACACAAGGCCCTGCAGCGCTGCCATCGTCATCACGCCGACGCCCACGTCGGTCACAGAACCGGCTTCGAGGGTCAGCGGCACGCTGCTTTGCACTTGTTCGGTCGTTTCATCCATGATGGACATGTTTGCGCTGACATTTTTGCCGTGCGCACCATGGCCGAAGCCCGCGGGCAGCTCGCTGCGCAGGACGTACGTCCCCGCCGGCACAGCCAGCGACACTTCGCCGTTCTTGTCCGTTTCGCCGGATGCCACAACAACCTCCACGCCGTTGACTTCGGTGATGAGGCTCATCGTCGCGCCGGATACGCCTTCCTCGTACTTCCCGCGTGAACCATTATTATCGTTGTCGCGGAAGGCGTGGATGGTCAGCGCCGCCGGATTCGCCGCCTTCGCGGTCACAGTCGCGGGTTCGTCGCTAATGACGAGCGCGCCGTTAGCAAGGGTCACGCCCGCATCATAGCGGACGACGTACGTGCCGTATTCGAGGAACTCCGCCTGCCAAGCGCCGTTTTCATCCGTCACCGCTTCCGCCGCGACTTCGCCCGCCTGATTGACCAGCTGCACCTGCACGCCGCTCATCGGCTGACCGTCCAGCCCCAGCACCACGCCGGAAGCGTCGCCGGTGGCATGGTTCGCCAGCGCCGGCAGCACAACGGTTTCGCCCGCGCCGATTTCCACCAGAATGCTCGCCGTCACGCCCGTATCGGTCGTGCTGAGCGTCCAGCCCTCGGTGTCATACAAGCCGCGCGGCAGGGCTGCCGTAATCTGATAAGTATCAGGATACAGGTTGTTCAGCGCAAACGCGCCGCTGACCGTCATCTGTTCGCTCATCCGCTGGCCGGAAATCGTCACTTCCGCCGGGGCAGACAGGTCGTCGATGCTGCCGGTCATGCCGCCGCTGAGCGTCAGATCCAGTTCATAGCGGCTGGTCTGCATCGCCTGAATGTTCACCAGCCACTGTGCCTGACCCTTCTGCAGGTTCGGCCAGCCGTTTACACCCGTCAGCAGCGTGCCTTCCGGCAGCGTCACCGTGACGGCGTATGTCCCTTGGAAGAGGTCGGCTTCCTGCACCGTCTCGCCATCGGTCAGGTAACCCGTGCGGGTCGTTTTGCCGTCCTCGCTGACAATCTGGTACGCCACTGCCGCGTTCACGCCGCGCATGAGCATCGTCAGCGTGCCGTCCACGGGTTCAGGGGTGGGGGTCGGCGTAGGCGTAGGCGTCGGGCTCGGCGTGGGTGTCGGGGTTGCCGTCGGGGTTGGCGTCGGCGCTTCCGTGGGTTTCTCCGTCGGTTCCTCGGTCGGCGCTTCCGTCGGATTCTCGGTCGGCGCTTCCGTCGGCGCTAAGGTCGGGGTAGCCGTCGGGGTCGGCGTAGGCGTTGCCGTTGGCGTAGGCGTTGCCGTCGGGGTCGGTGTAGGTGTCGGGGTGGGCGTCGGCGTAGGCGTGGGTTCAGGCGTGGCGGTCGGCGCCATCGTCGGCGGCACATAGTAATAGGAAGCGTTCACCTTCGTCACGGAATCCGCACCCGTGTAGCGCTCAATGTTGATAATCTTGTCGCGCCAGCTTTCAATGGCCAGCGAAGCCTTCGTCATTCGCAGGGTGTACAGCCCCGTGTGAATCGCCGCCGGCAGGGCATAGTCGCCCCGGCTGTCGGTGTCGAAGGAGAGAATCGTCTCGCCGCGCTCGTTAATCAGGTCAAAAGAGGAGCTGCTCTCCGTGTGCACGGTGAACAGACCCGTGTCCGTCAGCACAGCAATGACCGCTTTGTTCAGCCGTCCATCGACAATCGACACGGTGTAGCTCGCCGCCATAACGGCATCCTCCGGCATCGTTTCCGCCACCGGGACAAGTTGCACATTGCCCGTGCCGGGGACGGAAATCGGGTCGCTGCCGAAGTCGGTCAGGCGAATCGTGCCGACCGCCTCCCCGTTCTGCATGACGGTAAAATCGCCCGTGAATTTCCGGGATTCATACGTTCCCGCGCTTGTGGCATACATGCCCAGAAAATCCACTTGCAGCATCGTCAGCTCCGACGCCGCAGCCGCGGGAAGCAGCATCAGCAGCATTCCCAGCGCGAGCAGGAGTGACAGAAATCGCTTGCCAAGCATCCTCATCTTGCCTGTTCCTCCATCTGAATCATCCGCAAGCCGTGCGGAGTAAAGTCACAGAATAATCCATGTACTATGGTAAAGCAATCCGCCCGACTTGTCAACCGTTCCGCGCATATTTTTACAATTGGATTGCTTTTCTGGTCGAAAATCAGCATATTCCGGCAATAGAAAAGAAGGCTGACTTTTTCAGCCAGCCCCCCATGCGGATACTATTTCCAAATGAGAATGCGCCGAGATGCACCGCAAATGATTCGTTCTGGCTGACGCGAACGCCAGCGCGGGAAAGGCGCAAGCAGATGGCACAGCCAAATGCAGGAAATCGTATCAGTTGCTGCCGCCCATCAGCAGGGTCAGCATGCTCTCCGGCAGACTCATCAGCAGGGTCATGGGCAGGTTCTGCAGGTTGTTCATCACCTTGACGAACCACGTCTGGAACTCACTGTCCGTCATCGCGCCCAAATCCTGCGCCTTGCTCACGTCCAGCGCGTCCTTCGCGTCGCAGGTGCGGGTTTCCGCCGTGATGGTCACAACGTCCAGACCCATGAAGCGCACCAGCACATCCACCTTGCGGACGCCCTGTTCGCCGTCCATCGTCGTAGCGGTCGTCACCACAACGCCGAAGCCCTGCTCGACACCGTCCACCGTTTCCTTGATTTCCACATCAACAACGCTGCTGTCCGTGCCGACGCCCTTGCCGCTGACGTTGATTTCAACGGGGTCTTCGCCAGCATAGGCGGTCAGGTTCGCCGTGAAGTTCTCCAAGTCGCCTGCGAAGGTCAGCGTCGCCGCGGTATCTTCCGCGCTCTTGATGGTCACAAGCCACGTCGCCACGCCGTCCGCCGTGTTGCGGGTCATCGTGAAGGAGATCGGCAAGGGTTCTTCGCCGCCGTTGTTGATCTTCACCGAAGCCGTCATGCGAACCAGCTCGCCTGCTTCAGTCATCCAGTATTCGTAAACGATGTCATCCGCATAGAGATCTGCTTCATCAAGTTCTTTCAGCAGGTCGTCCCAGCTCGTGTCAGCTGCGGAAAAAAACGCATCCATGTAGGCGCCGATGCTCGGAACGCTGTGGATCATTTCCAGCAGGGCTTTCGTCATCTCGGCCAGCTTTTCCGGCGGAACGGTGACTTTGACGTAGCTCTTCGCCGCGTCGCAGTCGCCGGGCTGCTCGGTCACTTCTGCCATCTCTGCACCGGACAGAATTTCGTTCATCATGGTCATGAACGCCGTGGTGTCCACCTGCGTCAGCTCTTCCATGAGCTGCTCTTCCGTCATGCTGCTCAGATTCGCCGATGCTTCCATCAGGGCAGTGTATTCCGCATTGCCGCTCAGCTGTTCCTTCGATTCTTCAATCGCCTTGTCGATTTCTTCGTCGCTCTGACCGGACATCTTCATCGTCGCGCGGAGGGCTTTTTCCCTGATGGCTTCCATGTCCTTGCTGTTCACAGCAATCACGCCGCCCAGCAGCGCGCTGGACACATACATCAGCTGGTTTTCTTCCGCAGCAGTCGTCAGCGATGCCATACCCAGCACGCTCTTGCCGCTCAGGTTCAGGTCAAAGCCAGCTTCGTCGCCCTGCTGATAGCCGGTCAGGGACAGCGCCGCCAGCAGGTCGTTGATGGCGGCCATCGCGGTGTCATCACCGCCCAGCGCCGCCACGAGGTCAGCGTTCAAGTCGTGGATGGTAATGGTGGTTTCCTGACGCGCGGCATTGTCCCACACGCTGTTTTCCGCCATCGAGGTCAGGGGCATCGCCAGCATCATGATGCTGAGCAGTACCGCAAGCAGTTTCTTCATGGGGTTTCCTCCTTGTTATTTGGTTTCCCTTTTTATAACAGCACTGCGGGGCAGTGATGTTATCTGTTGATTTTAGGGCGTGTCGTCCAGAATCATCTGCGACACGCTGGTGGTGAATTGGCGCGTGCTGTCCGGCAGATTCATCATGAACCGCGGCAGAATCTGCCCGGCGGTGAACATCACGCCCGTCATGTACGCCTTGAAGCGCACACTGCTGATTTCGCCCAAGTCCAGCACGTCGCCATCCGACAGCAGGGGGCGCGATTCGCACGGGCGCGTTTCGGCGGCAATCGTCAGGAAGTGCTCGCCCTGCCAGAGCAGCTGAACATCCACATTCTGATGCACTTCGCCATCCACCTGCTGGGTGTCCATGCTGGCGCTCCAGCTAATGCCCTTTTCTTCCCCGTCCACCGTGCGGTGCATTTCCAGCAGGAGATTCTCTTCGTTCGTCAGCGACGAAATGGTGCAGCGGTACAGCTTCTGTTCGCCGTCATCCGACGTAATCAGCACCGCTATTCCGCCGTTGTCTTCCATCTTCAGCTGACCATTCGTGCCCTTGCCCGCCGTTTCCTGCCGCCAATCCAGCCGCACGTCGTCGCCCGTCGGATGGAAATTCACCGTGATTGCTGCGTTCAGCAGCGTATCCTGCGCAAGCGTCGGCGTATGGGTCGGCGCAACCTTGTAGCTGATCACCACCCGCAGCAGGCGCATCGACGAATCCACATACTGCGCCACCTGCGCATCTTCCACCAGCAGCGTCTGCTGACGCAGCCACGTCTGCAAGTCCGTATCCTCGACGGGCTGATCCTGCGCGAACGCCACCAGCTGCCGATACGTATTGAGCAAATCCACATACGCCTTGACGGCGGGCGTTTCCTCCACCGTGTCCAGCAGAATGCACAGCACCTCCATCAGCTGCTCATTGCTGAGGGGGAAGTACAGAATGTTCTTCGCCGATTCGCATCCTTCGGGCGGATTCGAGACACTCTCCACCCGCGTAACCTTCAAAATCTTGTTCAAGCGCGTAGCAGCCTGCTGCCAGTCCGTCTCGAACAAGCCATTGGCAACGTCCTCCGGCTGCATTTCGCCCGTTATCAGCGGATTTTTCGTGATTTTCGCCAGCAGTGCACCCACGTTCTCGTACTCTTGCGCAATGGATTCGCTGACTTCCTTGGCAGACAGCTCCGCCCCAGCATCCGCATATATGCTCTGGGACGCATTCCACTGATGGAGGATTTCCGCGATATGCCGCATATCCTCTTCGAGATTCAGGTGCAGTGTTCCGCCCAGCACATCACCGCTGATGTAGACATCCGCGCCGCGAGTCTGCACGCCGTAATCCACAATGGACTGGTCATTCAGAAACAGCTCACACGAGGTGAACCCCTGCCGATAGACCTCCAGGCGCAGGGCATCCAGCAAATCCCGATACGCGGTTTCCGCCGCTTCCTCCATTTCCGCCATGAGCGCCCGCCCGTTGAAATCGCGGAAGGTGATGGTCGTCAGCGTCGCTTGGGGCGCAGTTTCCTCCGCCACTCCGCCCAGCGGCACCAGCATCGCCAGCGTCAGCAGAATCGCAAGCAGCTTCTTCATTCGTCAGCCTCCTTGACATTCGGTTGTGCGCTTTTCAGCATTCCATTACCATTATATCAAAAAAAACACCTGTTGCAAGCGAATATGCGCAAGTTTTACAATTCCGTGCCTCAAAGATGCAAATTTGCGCCTGAAAGCGCAGCTTCGCGGAAAAATGCTTGATGCCGTCATGCAAAATTTCTGTGAATGGCGCAAAAGGCCGTTTTCCCCTCTTGTGAAGCGCGAAAAAATATGCTACAATAGACAGAGTATTCCGGATTACTGAAAGGAGCTAATTCGCATGGAATTTCTGACCAAGCTTTTGGGCATCGCCACCGCCGTTGCGGAAACCACCACCACCACCGGTGCGGCCGACCCTGCCGCCGTCACCACGGATTCTGCCGCTGGCGGCATTGTCGGTATTCTCTTCAGCCTTCTGCCGCTGCTGCTGGTTTTCGTCCTGATGTACTTCATGATGATTCGCCCGGAGAAGAAGCGCCGCAAGAAGGAGCAGGACATGCTCGCGTCCCTGAAGAAGGGCGACCGCGTGTGCACCATCGGCGGCATCTACGCCACCATCGAGAGCATCAAGGACGACACCATCACCCTGAGCGTCGGCAAGGGCGACCAGACGATGGTTGTTGCGCGCTGGGCGATTCGCTCGGTGGAAGATGTGACCATCGAAAACGAGACCGAATCCCTGAACTAATCGCAAAATTCCCGGCTTCGTGCCGGGTTTTTTTGTGCCCGATTTTCCCGCCGCGCATATGCTGGGAGTGAACAGCTCACACGATGGGAGGAATCGCCATGAATCAGCGTCCGAATTGCTGCCGCCCCATGCCGCCGCAAGCGCCTTGCCCGTCCAGACCGCCTTGCCCGCCGAAACCCGGTTGCCCGGCTTGTCCGCCGACGCAGAAGGGCGTTTTATTGCCGCGAATCCTCGCCAGCGGGCGGGAGTGGCAGCGCCGCGCGTGTGTGGCGCTGTACGTCGGCGGTTTGCCGGAGGATGCGAACGGGCGGCTGCAGCTCGTCGGCGTTACGGCGTGCGGTGACGCGGATTGGGAGATTGCGCCGTACCAAGAACCGCGCCCGTGCGGCTGCCGCGGATGCCGACCGTCTCGACCCGCGCCGTGCCTTCTGCGGGTGAATATTCCGGTTGTTTGCCAAGTGCAGGCGGAGTGCGGGCAGGTTTTGCGCGGCGAAAGTGTGCTGACAACGGATGTTGCGCTGCCGATTCGCTGTGTGCAGGCGGAATGCTGGCGCAACCAGATGATGGTGCTGCCGTGTGTTCGGCTGATTGACGGCGGCGCGCCTGTGTGTGCGGATGACTGCCGTCCCCCTGTGTTTGATTGCACGATTGAGCTGCTCGTCGAAGCCTACATGACGCGATGGGAAGCGTGCGGCACCCCTGCGCCGACTTGTCCGGATTTGCCGCTATTCCCCCCGCCGCCGTTCGGGTGACAAGGGCGTTGGAAGCCCCAAGGGGCTTTGCCCCTTGACCCCAGCAGGGACGCTGTCCCTGCACCCTGCAAGGGAGAATGAAACGGGACGAAGTCCCCTCCCTTGACCCTTTCGCGCGATTGAGTTGGTGACAACTGCACACTATGCCCGCGTGCTGATCCGTCATCCGTTCCCCAAGCCTCTTCTTTCCCATTGTAACATGGGAGGTGAAGGCGAAGGAGTCCAGAGGGCGACCGCAGACTTCGTCTGTTTCCATTGCCCTCTGGAACCCGCGG
>ENA-UOJJ01000544-UOJJ01000544.1-human-gut-metagenome-genome-assembly--contig:-CS66-NODE-544-length-63496-cov-19.510963_pt1 | contig 63496 bp, 84 predicted proteins | sample MGYA00242343_ERZ723890 | MGnify/ENA metagenome assembly ERZ723890
CGCCCCGCTCCGAAGCTCATGGGCGGCCGCCGCCCAGTGTACCCGGACACAGGAAATGACAAACGCGCACCCCCGGTTATTGCGGGGGTTTGCGCTTTTCTACAGCTGCGCCGGAAATTACGCGCCCTTGTGCATCAGGACGGTCAGCACCAGCGTCAGGATGACAAAGACGAGGCCGAACCATTTCGTCGCCTTGGCGAGCTTGGCATCGAGCGTCTTGGCTTTGCCTTTGGAAAGGAACGTTTCCGCACCGCCGGCAATGGCGCCGGACAGGCCGGCGCTCTTGCCGGACTGCATCAGCACGATCACGGTCACGGCGAGACCGGAAATCAGCTGGATAATCGTCAGAATCAGTTCCAAAGTAGTCATGGTATTCATCCTTTCATGATAGGGGAAATCATCTAATATAACGGAGTTACTATATCACAACATCTGGTGCATTGCAAGAGGAGTTTTGCAAAAACAGCTTGTTTTTGATCGTGCGCTATGCAAATCACTGCGAGTCATTCGAAAAATAATCGCTGTCGATCCGCTTGATTTGATATGTTTTTTGCGCGGATACGCCCAAATTGTATTCAATCATGAGTTCCGTCAATTCTTCGCCATCGACAAGGATGATATGCTGCGCTTTTGCAAAATCCATTGCACCTTGCGAAAACTTTGCGGTCGTTATGAACAGCCCTTTCTCCACTTTTGGAGGACCCATCATGGCACCAGTGAATTTCTGGATTTCCGGCTTTCCGATCACTGAATCCTTGTCCCAGCGCTTCGCCTGGATGTAGATCAAGTTGAATCCGAGCTTATCCTCGTAAATAATGCCGTCAACTCCGCCGTCACCGGTTGCCTTTGTAACGAAGCCGTCACCATATCCCATGGCTTTCATCAAATCCACAACAAGCGTTTCAAAGAATGATGGCGTTTGACCTATAATGGCGGTGAGTAACTCATCCGCCAGCTGCTCGTTGATGATCGAATAGACGCGCTCAAAAGTTTCCGTTGGGGTGTCCGAGAGATCAATTTCCGGCGGTCCAGAAGGAGCGATGTCAACCTTTTTTCCTTTCCGAAACGCTGCAAAGTCGGTATAATGCTCCGCAAGATAATGATTCGTAATATCAACACCGCTGTTAAGAAGACGCTTCCCTTCATCGGTTATCTGGCAATGACCGGCTTTCGGCGCGATCACGAGTCCGGCTTTCTTCAAGTATGTATTTGCCCAGCCAAATCTTGAAGCCCATACGGACTGACGATTGCTGGAAATCAATTGCGACAGATCATCCTCCGACAGGTGAAGGCTGGATGCCAGACGATCTCTAACTTCTTTCACAGAGTAGACAGCGCCATCTTGAATCGTTGTCAAAAAGGGCAGATAGAGTTCGCTGTACTTCGGTAATGACATTTTTTCACCGCCTTATTCAGATAGTTTATTCAGCAGAGCCACCGTCTCGATATGCTCCGTGTGCGGGAACATATCGACCGGCTGGATGCGCTCGACGCGGTAGCCGTGGCGGGTGAGATAGCCGAGGTCGCGCGCGAGTGTCTCCGGGTTGCACGACACGTATACCACGCGCTCCGGTGCCACAGTCGTGACGGCGGAGAGAAAGCGCTCGTCGCTGCCGGCACGCGGCGGGTCGAGGATGACGACGTCGGCGTGCTCGCCGGCCTTGGCCATGCCCTGCAGGAAGTCACTTGCATCGGCGGTATAGAAGCGGACGTTGTCCGCGCGGTTGGCCTTGGCATTGCTGATCGCATCGCGCACGGCGTCGCGGTTATTCTCCACGCCGATCACGCGCGCGGCGTTTCGGCTCGCGAAAATGCCGATCGTGCCGGTGCCGCAGTAGGCGTCCACGACGGTCTCCGTGCCGGTCAGCCCCGCGTATTCGAGCGCCGTTCGGTAGAGCACCTCCGTCTGCACGGGGTTGATCTGATAAAACGCGCGCGGCGAGATGCGGAATGTGAAATCACCGAGCTGCTCGCGGATATATCCCGGTCCGTAGAGCACCTCGCTGTGCGGCCCGAGCACGAGACTCGTCTGCCCGGCGTTGATGTTCTGCACCACGGTCGTGATGTCCGGGTGACGCTGCAGCAGCGCGCGCACGAAGTTGCGCTTGCCGGGCGGCATACCGTGTGCGGTCACGAGCACGACGAGGATCTCCCCGCTGCGCCAGCCGCGCCGCACGAGCACGTGCCGCAGCGTGCCGCGGCCGGTGTCCTCATCATAGGGGCGGATCTTGAAGCTCTTGAGCAGACTGCGGATCGTGACGATGATCTCATCGGCGACGGTGTTCTCGATCAGGCAGTCGCTGACCGGGACGATGCGGTGTGAGGCCGACTGGTACACGCCCGAGACGATCTGCCCCTGCCGCTGCGCTACTTGCTGTATGATGGTCATGTAATTTTCACCTCCAGCACACATCATAGCACCGGAGTGGGGGAGTGCGCTGCATCATTGAAAATGAACAGATTGGTAGATGAACTGTTGTAAAATACATATTCCTCCCCCAAATGGCGGAGCAAAAGAGGGCAACACCAAATATGATGCTGCCCTCCAAGAAAAATACAATATAATTAATTGTTCGGAAAATGAAGCCCATCAAACAAAAAGTGTCCTTGACAAAGGGTACACATTAGGATTACGGGTAGGGTGAAGCAAGTTATAAAATACTGCCGGGGTTCGGTGTAAATATTTCCGACAGCTTGTTGCGTTTCCGGTATTCGTTCGGCGTGCAGCCATATCTTTTCTTAAAAGTATCTATATAATAGCTCGTATTCGCGAACCCCACATCAAATGCAATCTCCGTTACGGACAGCGCATTTTCTATCAGCAGTTCGCAGCTTTTCATCAGGCGATAATTGAGCAAATGTTTTATCGGAGACTCTTTTAAGTATTTCTTATATATAGTATTGCAGCTGCTTATGCTGATCTTGCCGGCATTGGCAATGTCGTTTAGCGAAATTTTCTCGGGATAGTGTTCGTGAACATAAGAGAGCATATCCTTCAGAATCGAAAGTTGTGGGGAAACGTGGGAACTGTCATCCTCTTCGTGGGCAGTATTATCAAAAATCGTTTTCCACATTTTAAAAATCAAACTCTGAAGAGCCAGTGGTGCAGAGGGTGCATATAGCTGCGCGTTAAGCTCACACGCATCGTCCATGATTGTTTTCTCCCAATCGATCTCGCGATTGAGACGTATATAAGGTATTGCCGCATTGTCTGTAATCGGCTTCACATAGTTTTTTTCTATACTGTTTGTGGCACACAGGATAAGCGGATGCCACAATGCAAAAACAAATTCGCAATCGGTGTTGTCGGCGGAAAAACCGTAGTGTATCTGGTTGGAATTGATGAAAACACCGTTGTTTTCATCCAGGTGAACAAGCTCACCGTTTATACTGTACACCATATGCCCGCGTATTGGCACGATTATTTCTACAGCATCATGCCAGTGGTTAAACATCCGGAAGCTCGGGTGGTCAGATAGCTTTTCAAGACCTATAAACGCATAATAGTCCTTGAAATTATACGGTAGGATCTCTGATTTGTCGGAACGCATAGTAGGAAGAACGCCCATTAAACACACCTCGATTGTAAAATAGTTATATCGTATTAAAATAATTTATTTCTATATATTAGCGTGCAGAGCGAAGCAAAGCGTATAAATTCTTCGGAATAATTCGGTGAAGCGCAAATGGTCCATTGTAAAATATCTATATTTATGTGTAAAATCACAATATTTATGCTGAAAAATAAAATATATTTGTATTTTTTAACGAAATATCAAAAGAATTGTGCTGCTGAGTGTGATATTAATATAACAGAACCAATGATTGCGGTCAATGCTCGATCATTAACAAACAAATAAAATTTTTAAGGAGGAAACAAAAATGGCTATCACACTCGAAGAACTCGCCAAGGAAGTACAGAAGCTCAAGGATATTGAGGAGATTAAAGTTCTCAAGGCTCGCTACAGCGCAATGTGCGATGACAACCACAACTGGACCCTGATCAAGGAGCTCTTTGCTCCCGATGCACAGTGGGTCGGTGACCCCACTCAGCCCTGGGGCGGCGGAAACAACCGCGAAGAGATCGAAAAGCTCTTCCAGTTCTACCAGACCCAGATGGACGGCGTTCCCCTCAAGGGTGTTCTCGGCCATAACCCCATGGCTCCTCAGATCACTGTCGCTGACGACGGCGTTCACGCCACCGGCAAGTGGAACATGTTCGGCGCATTCCGTATGTTTGAAGGCCGTGCCAAAACCGGCAGCAAGAGCTTCCTCGAGCAGGGCAAGTACAACGACGAGTATGTCAAAATCGACGAAAACGGCAATCTTGACCCCAACGGCAAATGGTTTATCAGCAAGCTCTCCTTCTATGATACCCTCTGCGCAGCTCCTCAGGACGGCTGGGACGACGAAGTCATCCAGTGGTAATACCCTCTATCAAATAGAAATCTGATTTGTCTCGAGTAAGTGGACGCAGGAAACGGACGATTCCCTAAAACGAAGCGATTTCCTGCGTCCTGCTTGCTGTTGACACATTATTTAAGGAGACTTGCAAATGTTAGACAGTTTGTTCAGCCCAATCACGATAAATAACAGACAACTCAAAAACCGCTGCATCGTTCCCGCAATGGTAATGAACCTGTGCGAGGAGGACGGAAGCTGCACCGAAAGGTTTGCCGCATACCACGAAGCCAAGGCCAAAGGTGGCTTTGCGATGATCATCACGGAGGACTTTGCGATAACAAATGTCGCCGGCAAAGGTCATCAGTATATCGGCGGACTCTGGAAAGACGAGCACATTCCCGGCTTCAAAGAATACACCGACAGACTTCATAAGTGGGGCGCGCTGAGCATCGTTCAGCTCCATCACCCCGGTCGCCAGGTCGGCGTAATCGACGCAGACACTCCTTGGGCGCCATCCGCCATTCCTTGCCCCTTCAGCCCCGAAATGATGCCCCATGAAATGACCGCCGCCGAAATTCGGCTCGTAGTCAAACAGTTTGGTCAGGCTGCGGCAAGAGCGAAGGCCGCCGGCTTTGACGGCTGCGAGCTTCACGGAGCGCACGGTTACCTCATTGAGGAGTTCATGTCCCCCTACTCCAACAAGAGAACCGATGAATACGGTGGCGACCTCTGCAACAGAATGAGATTTGCCCTTGAAATTATTCGCGAGGTCCGCGAACAGACAGGTCCCGATTTCATCATCGGCTACAAACTGTCCAGCGACGAATGGGTTTCCGGCGGTCTTACCATTGAAGACACGAAGGCCTATGTTCCTTTTCTCGAGGAAGCCGGCGTCAACTATTTCGGTGTTTCCGTCGGCGTTTACAGATCCGGCGATCAGATAATCCCCTCCATGTACACCGAGCACGGCTGGATCGCTAACAACGCGAAAGAGGTCAAATCGGTTGTTTCCGTTCCCGTTTACGCAATTGGCAGAATTAACGACACCCGTGTTGCCAACGCTATCATCAAGTCGGGCAAAGCTGACATGGTGGCGATGGGCAGGCAGTCTATAGCTGACCCCGAGACGCCTAACAAGGCTGCAGCAGGCTGCTTTGCAGACATACGCACCTGCGTCGGCTGTCTGCACGGCTGCGATGCAAACGTAAACCTTGAACAGTCGGGCACCTGCGAACTTAACCCCATCATCGGACACGAGTCCGAGGCGGAGTATCAGACCGTTATGACCGACAGTCCCAAGAATGTCCTTGTTATCGGTGCCGGCCCTGCCGGACTCGAGGCTGCAATAGGCGCTGCTAAACGCGGTCACCGTGTCAGCGTTTATGACAAGGACCGCTGGGCCGGCGGCAAATACAGACTCGCTTCCGTGCCTCCCTGCAAGGGCGAGTTGGGCGCATTCATCGTATGGCAGATGCACGAGCTCAAGAAGCTCAATGTTCCCGTCATCCTGAACACTGTCGTCACGAAGGAGCTTGTTGATTCTGTAAAGCCCGATGTTATAATAGCAGCAACGGGAACCACTCCCGTCGTGCCCCGCAAGATCCCCGGCTGGGACAAGGACATTGTCGTGCTCGGCACAGATGTGCTTTCCGGCAAAGCTAACACCGGTCACAACGTCGTTGTCATCGGCGGCGGGCACGCAGGCGCGGAAACAGCTAACCATATTGCCTCCTACATGAAGAACGTCACCATTGTCGAACTTCAGGAAGATATTGCGATGGACGAAGTTGACACGCCTCGCAATGCCCTGCTTGCAGACCTCGAAAAGAACAAGGTGCGCGTATGCGCGAGCACTTCCGTCAGTGAAATCAAAGATCATTCCGTCGTGTTTTCCGGAAAGTTCAACGAGGAGATCGAGTGTGACACCGTCGTTATCTCCATCGGCCACACTCCCAACACAGCTCTTGCCGACGAACTCATTCAGGCCGGATATGACGTTAGGATCATCGGTGATGCGGTCAAGGTCGGCCTTGTCGGACCCGCAGTTCGTGCCGGCTACCTCACCGCCCGGCAGATATAATTAAAAACATACTCTTTGAATAAAAACCTGTTTGCGGGTGGTCTTGCATCTCCCGCAAACATTTTCGGGAAACAATGTCAGCGATTTATCAATGAGCCGTGCGAAATTACGACAATAATACTGAATTGTGAGAATTGTTATGAAAGAAAAAGCAGCGAAAAAAGGAGCTATCCCATTTGCGGATAAGCTCGCATGGTCGTCCTGCGACGGTATGGGCACCTTGCTTGCATGGAATATTTTTGCGAGTTACCTCACTTATTATTTCACCGACGTCTGCGGACTTGCTGTCGGTCTTGCCGGCAACATAATACTGATCGCGAGGTCCTGCGATACAGTAACGGACTTTCTGATTGGAATAGCCATCGACAGATGCCATTGGAAAAGCGGCAAATACAGAGGCTGGCTCAAAATCGGAATTCTGCCGATGACCATAGGACTTCCGCTTATTTTTGCTCCTTGGGAAAACGTCAGTATGACCTTCAGGATAATTTGGATCGTGCTGATTTTCGGCACCTACGGCTGCATCTGGAACACCATCGTCTGTGCGCCCACCCATGCGCAGCTTGTCAACATGACGACCAGTGTCGATGAGCGAAGCGAGATTATCGGCATTCGCGAGGTGTTTTTCAATATCGGGATGTTTCTTGTTTCCGCAGCATTTCTTCCCCTTGTAAACGCCTTCGGCGGCGGCAGCGAAAAACGCGGCTTCTTCTGGGCGGCCGTTGTATTTGCAGTTATCGGGTTCCTGAGCATGGGCCTTAACTATCTGGTTCAGAAGAAATACGAGCTCAACCCCGACGGCACTTCAAAAATCGTCGAAACTCAAGGCAAAGAAAAAACCGAAAAGCGAAATCTCTTATCAGAGTTCGGTCTTGTTGCCAAAAACCGCCCCTGCGTTATCATTCTCATCAGTGTTCTTCTTGCAAACACTCTGATGACCATTAAAAGCGCGCTGATGGTTTACTCATTCAAATACTATTTTGACATGGAAAACTTCTATGCGATCGCAATGGGTGTGTTCACCGTTGCTACAATACTCGGAGCACTGCTGATTAAGTATTTTGTGCGTCTTTTCAAGGACAGCAGCCGCGGCTTTATATGCGTGCTCGTGCTGAGCATCGTTTTCAACACGGCGTTTTTCCTTATCTGCCGTGCCATCGGCCCCGCCGCTGCCGCAAAATCGATGCACTTCGGCGTTCTCTTCTTTATATTTATTGCAAGCGCCGTTTTCCAGGGCGCACATTACGGATTTGCAAATCTCCTGGTTCCCAACGTCATTGAATACGGCTTCTGGCTGACCGGAAAGCTGCAGACAGGGCTTATCTACGGGATTTACGCCCTTGATATTTCCCTTGGCGCTGCCATCGGCGGAAAACTCACCACGGTCGTACTCGATATCGTCAACTATATCCCGAATGTCGCACAGACCTTCGCGGCCAAAAACGGAATTCTCTTCGGTACCTTTATAATTCCGACAATCATGGCCGCCTGCCAGCTTATACTTCAGTTCTTCTTCGGCCTGAGTGATAAGAAATATCAAAAATGCGTCGAAGAAAACGAAGCGCGCGCATTGGCGGACCAAGCCGCGCCGCCTGCGTAACAATTTTCGATTGGAGAGTATTATGAAAAAAGCCATTTCGCTTATTGTTGTACTGTTGTCATCTTTCACAGTGTACATTTATTCGTTTACAACTATCGTCCTCGGCGATATTTACGCCGCTTTTCCCGGCCAGGACAGCGTAACCGTACTCATCGCATCGCTCCCCGCTGTGGTTATGATGCTTTCTGCTTTTGCTTCGGCGTTTTTGCTCGCAAAATTCAACCGCAAGGCTCTTGTTATAATCAGCCTCATCATTGCCGTTGCTGCGGGCCTTGTCGTTGCATATGTTGAGCTCCCCATTGCCGGTATCGTCGCCTGCTCCGCACTTATGGGCATTCCCGCAGGTATCGTAGCGGCAGCCAACGCATCTGTGCTCCCTCTCATCGCGCCCGACTCTCTGAAGGACAAGGTCATGGGCTTCCATCAGGCGGCTCTTATGCTCGGTCAGACGCTGTTTGCCCTTATCTGTGGTTTCTTTGCAAGAGGCGGCAACTGGGCGGGCGGTTTTAAGACCGTATATGTCATCATCCCCGTCATTGTTCTTGTCATGCTGTTTTACCCCAATGTATCCGTCGACTCCAAAGCTGAACATAAGGTTGAGGAAAGCAAGAGCGAAGCAGAGGAATCCGGCAGTCGTATGCCCCTGTATGCGATTCTTTTGCTCGGAACATACTTCCTCGGCTGCATCTTCTGGAACGGCTGGTATCTGAACAACTCCGACTTTATTATCAATGAGGCGCGTTTGGGCGACTCCACACTTGTCGGCGGCGTAAACTCACTGTGCACCGCGGTCAGCATGGTCGGCTGCATCGCAGTTTCCTTCTGGATGAAAGCCTTTAAGGGGTGGGCACTCCCCGTTGCGCTGCTGCTCGGCGGCTTCTGCACATTTCTCCCCACCGTTATTCCCACCGTTGCCTGCTGCTACATCGCAGCAATCGGCTGCCAGCTCGGCATCATGATCGCAATCTCCGCCCTGCAGACCTATATCGGTCTCGGAACTAAAGGCAAAAATCTTACCACTGCAATGAGTCTGCTTCAGGCCTTTGAGGGCTCTGGCGTTTTCCTGTGCGGATATGTCGTTCCCTTTATTGCCGGCATATTCGGCGAAAGCGCACGCAGCAATATGATGGTTGCCGCAGTGGCGACGATGCTGATCGGTCTTGCAACCTACACCTTTATGCGCAAAGCGCACGGACAGGTTTTTGCCAACGCACAATAAATTTTCCGAGGTATGCGGGGGAGCTCCTCCGCATACCTTCTCTGTTTGCATGCTTGATCGCTTCGCCGCACTTCAACTCCTTAGATGGGGGGTTGACGGAATAAAAGCATCGCCTATCAAACCAGAGACACAGATTAACATGATCATGCCTTTAGCGAATATCCTTAAGCAATCAGGCTGCGAAATCACTACTGATAATGAAATTACCGCAACCGGGCGAAGAAGCAAAAAGAAGATTGTTATCTACCCGGCAATGTGGGTTGAACCACATGCTGCAAACACCATTTTTGTGAGCGATGCTTATATCAAGTACGCTAAGCCATATGCAGTTCAAAAGGTTCTCGACAACATTTGAAACAGACTGTCATTCTGAAACTCCTGGTTGCGAGCTCAAATAATGCAGAGCCCACCGATCTTGTTGACCAGTGGGCTCTGCCACATTAATTTTCAATCCATCAACTGATGCTCTGGTGTGCCTTTCACATACCGTTCCAAGTCACCGCCAAGAACCAGTTGCGCATATTCCAGAAGTTTATTATAGATCAACCAGTCCAGCTCCGACCGCTGATACATGTTGTCAGCATCTCATTTTCCACGTCAATCGTGTTAATCGCAATCAAGCTGCCATCGGCAAATTTCAGTTCAACATAGGCAGTATCCATATTAAACGAACAGGAAATCAAACGCTTCATATTCGCCCACCTCAAATCATTCCAAAATGTTTCAATGCCTCCGTAATGGCTCTTTCCTTGTCTGGTGGGCATTGTGGCTGCCTGACATCCTCGGATTTCGGTTTATTGTAGTTCTCGCGCTCAATAATGCCATGTTTCTGCTTTACCTGTGCGATATAAAGACTACTGACCTTCAAGCCGCTGCGTTCCAGAACATAATCCTTGATCTGCCCATAGGTTGCCAGTCCTCTTTTATCCTGCACCATTTCTTCCACATCTACATCAATGTTGATATGTGTGACAGGATTTCTCAGAACTAATTGACACACCGTCTCGACATGCGGCGTCTGCGGGAACATATCCACAGCCAGCGCCTGCTTGAGCGTGTAACCGTGCTGCGTGAGCAGCTTCACGTCGCGCGCGAGCGTGCCCGGGTCGCAGGAGACATAGACAATCCGTGGCGGCTGCATGGACACCATCGCGTCGATGGCTTCCGGGGACATGCCCTTGCGCGGGGGATCGACCACAATGCAGTCCGGACGGACACCGCGCCGGGCCAGCTCCGCCGCAGCGGCGCCGGCATCGGCGCAGAGAAATTCCGCATTCTCGATGCCGTTTCGCTCCGCGTTGCGGCGCGCGTTCTCGATCGCCTCCGGCACGATCTCGGCCCCGATGACGTGTGCGGCCTTTCGCGCCAGACACAGGCTGATCGTCCCGGCGCCGCAGTACAGGTCCAGCACCTGATCCGTCGGCGCGTTGACGGCGTATTCCACTGCGCGCTCATACAGCCGCTCGGCCTGCACGGGATTGACCTGATAAAACGCCTGCGGCGAGAGCGTGAACGTCAGCCCGCAGAGCCGGTCAGTCAGCTCCGGCTCGCCCCAGAGTGTATAAAAGTCTCCGGCGAGCACGACGTTGCCCTTTTGCTTGTTGACATCGAGCACGATGCCGGTCAGCTCCGGGGAGTGCTCGCGCAGATAGGCAACCAAATCGTCCGTCTGCGCGCCGAAACCGCGCGCAGAGACGATGCACAGCACAGCGTCGGGCGTGTGCATGGCGCAGCGCGTGAACAGATGCCGCACCGTACCGCGGCCGGTGGCTTCATCATACGGCGCGACGCCGCGCAGATTCATCCAATCGCAGACTGCCTGCGCCGCCTTGTCCGCGAGCGGGAGCTGGAGCAGACATTGCTCCACGGGCGTGATGTCATGGCTGGATGCACGGTAAAAGCCCTTGACCACGCGGCCGTCCTTCATGCCAACTGCGTAAATCGCCTTGTTCCGGTAGCAGAGCGGATACTCCATGCCGATAATATCCTGCACCGGCGTCGAAACGCCGCCAATGCGCTTGAGCGCATCATTGACGCGAGCAAGCTTCATGCGCAGCTGCTCGTCATAGTCCATGTGCTGCAGGCTGCAGCCGCCGCAGGTGCGGTAAACAGGGCAGGGCGGCTCCGTGCGTGCCGCGGCAGGGGACAGGCACTGCTCCGCCTTACCGTAGACGGCATTTGCCGTCACCTTCAGGATGCGGACCTGCCATGTCTCACCGACGAGTGCGCCTTTCACGAACACGGCGCGGCCGGCGATGTGGCACACACCCGCGCCGTCGGACGTATAGCCCGTGATCTGCGCGGTATGCAGTTGGTTTTTCGCAAGCTGCTCCATAGCTTATTCCGCTTCCTGACCCGCGATGTGCATATACTCGTCGTACGTGCAGCGGCGGTCGATGATGCCGTCGGGCGTGATCTCAATGATGCGGTTGGCGACCGTCTGCGTGAGCTGGTGGTCGTGGCTCGTGAAGATAATATTGTAGGGGAAGGCAGCCATGCCGTTATTGAGCGCCGCAATGCTCTCCAGATCGAGGTGGTTCGTCGGCTGGTCGAACACAAGGAAGTTGGCCCCCGAGAGCATCATCTTCGAGATCATGCAGCGCACTTTTTCGCCGCCGGACAAAACCTTGACCTGCTTATAGACATCGTCGCCAGAAAACAGCATCCGGCCGAGGAACGTGCGCAGGTAGCTCTCACGCTTATCGGTAGAGAACTGGCGCATCCAGTCGATGAGGTCATAGTCGCAGTTTTCAAAATAGCTGTTGTGATCCTTCGGGAAGTAGGCCTGCGTGGTCGAAACGCCCCACTTAACCGTGCCCTCGTCCGGCTCCTCGTCGCCCATGAGGATCTTGAAGAGCATCGTCACGGCGAGCTCATTCTTGCCGAGAATGGCGATCTTGTCCTCTTTGCCGACAATAAAGCTCACGTGGTTGAGCAGCTTTTCGCCGTCGACGGTCTTACTGATGTCCGTCACGAACAGGCGGTCCTTGCCGGGCTCGCGCTCGGCCTTGAAGCCGACCCACGGATAGCGGCGGCTGGAGGCGGGCATGTCCTCAACGGAGATTTTTTCGAGCAGCTTGCGGCGGGATGTCGCCTGCCGGGATTTGGACTTGTTGGCGGAGAAGCGGGCAATAAAGGTCTGCAGCTCCTGAATTTTCTGCTCGGCGCGCTTGTTCTGATCCTTGACGAGCTTTTGCATGAGCTGGCTGGATTCGTACCAGAAGTCATAGTTGCCGACATACATCTTGATCTTGCCGTAGTCGATATCGACGATATGCGTGCAGACGTTGTTGAGAAAATAGCGGTCATGCGACACGACGAGCACCGTGCCGTCGTAATCCATCAGGAAATCCTCCAGCCAGACGACACTCGCAAGGTCAAGGTTGTTCGTCGGCTCGTCGAGCAGGATGATGTCCGGGTGGCCGAAGAGCGCCTGCGCCAGCAGGACTTTGACCTTCAGGCGCGGATCCATGTCGGACATCATGGTCTCGTGATGCTCCGGCGCGACGCCGAGGCCCTGCAGGATGCGGGACGCATCCGACTCCGCCTCCCAGCCGCCGAGATCGGCAAACTCCTCCTCCAGCTCGGAGGCGCGAATGCCGTCCTCATCCGTCATCTCGTCCTTGGCATAGATGGCGTCCTTCTCCTTGCCGCAGTCGTACAGGCGCTGGTTACCCATGATGACCGTGTCCATGACGGTATAGGCATCGTACATGGTCTGATCCTGCTTGAGGACGGACATTCTGGCCTTGGGGTCGATATAGACGTTGCCGGTGCTCGGCTCGAGCTGACCGGAGAGGATCTTCAGAAACGTGGATTTGCCGGCGCCGTTGGCGCCGATGATGCCATAGCAGTTGCCGGGGGTAAACTGCAGGTTCACCTTGGAAAACAGCGGGGCGCCGCTGTACTGCAGCGAGAGGTCATCAACAGTGATCATTTTGGAAACTCCTTCGTTACAATAGATAATGTATTAGTTTATCATATTTTCCTGCACTTGAACAGCACAAATGAACAGAGCCGGCGATTTTTCGCCGACTCTGCGTTTTGCTTATTCTGCAAGCACCTTTTTCAGCCGCGCATAGCGTGGGAGGCCGTTTTCCAACGGAATCTCCGGCACGCCCTGAATGAGCGGCAGGGCATAGTCGATAAAGTCCTGCGTGACGTTGTTGCCCTCCGGCACGATCCATTCCACCGGGACTTTCTTTTCGTAGTTCGCAACATCGGAGAGCGGAATGAGCTTCATGCGGCAGGTATACTGACCGTCCGCCATCACGCGCTCAAACGCGACCATCTTTCCGGTCTCACCGGAAAGCGCTGCCTCGACGGCCATCTTGCCGGCAGCAAACGCCTCATCGATATCCGTCTGGGAGGCGAGATGCGCGCCCGCGCGCTGCAGCAGCGACAGTTCAATGCCGCGCACCTTGGCGTGCTCGCGCTCTTTGATCACCTGCGCCAGACGCGCCGCCAGACCGCCAAGCTGCGCATGGCCGAAGCCGTCGGTCGCAGAGGCCTTGGCCTCGGAAACGAACGAGCCGTCCGCGTAGTGGATGCCCTCGGAAACGGCGATAAGAACGTTGTTTTTCTCCTCATAGATGCGGTGCACATCCGCAAGGAACTGCTCCATGTCAAAATCAACTTCCGGCAGATAGATCAGGTCCGGCCCGGAGCCGCAGGCCGATGCCAGCGCGGCGCTGCCGGCCAGCCACCCGGCGTGGCGGCCCATGATCTCCACGACCGTGATCGTGCCGGTGTCATATACACGGCAGTCCTTGGACACTTCCATGCAGGAGGTCGCTATGTATTTGGCGGCGCTGGCAAAGCCGGGGCAGTGATCGGTACCGAAGAGGTCATTGTCAATGGTCTTGGGCACGCCCATCACGCGGCAGTCCCAATCGTGCGCCTGCATGTAACGGCTGATCTTGTTGCAGGTGTCCATGGAGTCGTTGCCGCCGTTATAGAAGAAATAGCGCACGTTGTATTTCTGAAAGGTCTCCAGAATACGCCGGTAATCCGTATCGTCCGTGTCCGGATCCGCCATTTTGTAGCGGCAGGAGCCCAGCTCCGACGACGGCGTGTGCAGAAGCAGACGTAGCTCACCCGGATCCTCCTGGCCGATATCATACAGGCGATCATCCAGAACGCCGCGGATGCCGTGGGCCGCACCGTAAACGTTGGTAATGGCATCGGATTCCAACGCAGTCTTGAGTACTCCGTAGGCGCTGGCATTGATGACTGCAGTCGGCCCACCGGACTGCCCAAAGATACACGCGCCTCTCAATTCACCGGACATAACGCACCTCCACAAATTCAAAGAATTGATAGATTTTACTGAAACATTGAATTCCGCTATTGATATTATCTAAAAACATGTGTAAAATAAATTGAATCGATTATCTGTTTTGGATCATATTGCTGTTCTATATATTATATGAAAGTGAGTTGACTTGTCAATGTCGATTGTAACTTCTCAGGAAATGTTTGCAAAAGCGTATGCGGGCGGCTATGCCATCGGCGCCTTCAACGTGAACAATATGGAGATCATTCAGGGCATCACGGAGGCTGCCAAAGAGTGCAATGCGCCGGTAATTCTGCAGGTATCCTCCGGTGCGCGCAAGTATGCCAACCGTACGTACCTGGTCAAGCTGGTGGAAGCTGCCGTTATCGAGACCGGTCTGCCAATCTGTCTTCATCTGGATCATGGGGACTCGTTCGAATTGTGCAAGGCCTGCGTCGATGACGGTTTTTCTTCTGTCATGATCGATGCCTCCTCCAAGCCGTTTGAGGAAAATGTCGCGCTGACGCGTCAGGTCGTGGAATACGCACACGCGCATGGTGCCGTCGTGGAGGCGGAACTCGGCACACTGGCCGGCATCGAGGACGACGTCAAGGTCAAGGCCGAGGATTCGTCCTATACGCGCCCGGAGGATGTGCAGGAATTTGTTGAGCGTACCGGCTGCGATTCACTCGCAATCGCAATCGGCACGAGCCACGGCGCCTATAAGTTCAAGCCCGGCACGAAGCCGCAGCTCCGGTTCGACATTCTTGAGGAAGTGTCCGAGCGTCTGCCAGGCTTCCCGATCGTGCTGCACGGCTCGTCGTCCGTACCGCAGGAATATGTTCAGATGATCAACGAATTCGGCGGCGATATGCCCGGTGCGATCGGCGTGCCGGAGGATCAGCTGCGCCAGGCGGCGCGTCTGGCCGTGTGCAAGATCAATATTGACTCTGACCTGCGTCTGGCCATGACCGGCACGATCCGCAAGTATCTTGCGGAGCACCCGGCGGAGTTTGACCCGAGAAAGTATCTCGGCCCCGCACGTGAAAACATCAAGCAGCTCGTCAAGCACAAGATCGTCGATGTGCTCGGCTGCGACGGAAAAGCCTGAGCTGCCATCCGACGCGCTGCTCAGTCTGAACAGGGGGGAACACCCATGAATTTTCAGGAACTTCTGACGCGGCTGTCTGCAAGCTGTTTTGCTGCCGACCGGCCGGATTATGATTGGAAAACGCTGCGCCTGTTTCCGGAAACGGGGCTGGATCTGGCACTGATCGTGCGTCTTGCGGCGTCGCTGATCCTGTGCATCGTCGGCGCGCTTGTGCATAGCACCGTGCTGCGCTACATGCTTTTGGTCCTGTCCGTGCTTGCCGCCGGATATGACTACCTTGCGGCTGCAATTGCCTGCATTCTCAACCGGCAGGTGTTCCGGCCCGCAGTGATCGTGATCGTGTGCGTGATCGGTACCATGGCGGTCGGACAGCCGGTGGACGCCGCTGTTTTTCTGCTCGTGTACCGGGTCGTTTCGATCCTGATCGCGGTCGTCACGGTCCACGCGAAGAAAACGCTGGAGGCTGCCGTCGGCGGTGAGATCCATTCTACGGCTGAATTCGCCGCTCCGAAGTGGATTCGTTATCTTGCGCCGGCTGGTCTGTGCATTGCGGCGCTGGTTGCCGTGCTGGAGATCGTGCTCAAAGTTGCGACGGTTTCCCGGGCCATCCACGCCGCCATGATCGTGCTCTTTCTTTCCACACCGTGTGCGCTGCTCATTTCCGTACCGCTGGTGTGGTACAGCGCCGTCAACGGCGCTTACAGCTGCGACGTGCTGTTTCGCAGCTGCCGGAGCATGCGCGCGCTCAATGCCGTGCGTGCGGTCGCAGTCGATGAAGGGGAGGGGAACAGCCAGCTCCCGAAGGTGGTCAGCGTGAAATCCAGCCAGCTGACGCCGGAAGCACTGCTGCAGCTGGCGGCCAATGCGGAGTCCTGCTCGAACAGCCGCACGGCGCGCGCGATCTGCGCTGCCTATAATGGCCCCATCCTCACACAGTATCTCTCCCGCGCGGTGGATATTCCCGAAAGCGGCGTGGAGGTCTATATTGAATCGACCCGCGTTTGCGTCGGCACACGAGAGCTGATGATCCTCAAGGGCGTGGACATTCCGGATGCAGACCTGACAGACGGCTACGTAGTTTATGTGTCCGTTGGTGAGCAGTACGCAGGCAAGATCCTGCTGCAGGAAGTTGTGCGGTCAGACACGAAGCCCGCGCTCAAAGAGCTGCGTGCGTTGGGCGTGCATACGATCACGCTCTTCAGCAACGCCAGCAACGACTCCGTTGCCGAGAACGCAAAGGAGCTCAAGGCAGACCATCTCTATTGCAAATGCAGCGGCCAGGAGAAAGAGCAGATCCTGTCACAGCAAGTCGATAATCTGAGCGCTGGGGAACTGCTGCTGTATTACGACCGCCGCTGCACGGCACATCCGGAGCACTCGTCCGCAGATCTGGACGCCTGTGTGATTCCAGAGGAGAGCAACGAGCGGTTTGACGCCGATATCCTGCTCACGAGCCAGGATCCGTACCTGCTGCCGGAGGCAATCGAAACGGCCGGCTGGGTCGAGGGGATTTGCCGCGAGCATCTGGCGATTGGCGTTGTTGTGAAGGTCCTGCTGCTGGTGATGGCAGAGCTCGGCTACTGCACGCTGTGGTTCGCCGCCGTTCTGGATGGCGCCGCCGCGCTCGGCACACTGCTGATGGCAATTCGTGCGTTCGGCTTCGACAAGCCGCATCATCGCGTCCGCGATTACCTGCCGAAGGTCAAATCCAAATAAGAAGCAAACTCTCCGATCCCTGTTTTCAGGAATCGGAGAATTTTTTTGCCGTATTCTCGTTAGGGGAAAACTCTCCCAGTGGATTTGCCGCCGCCGCCGTGCGCAGCTGATCATTGTCTACATGCGTGTAGATCTGCGTGGTGTTCAGGTGCTCATGACCGAGCACCTCCTGCAGTGTACGCACATCCACGCCATTTTGCAGCATGAGTGTGGCCGCTGTGTGTCGCAGTTTGTGCGTGGAGTACTGGCTGGCATCCAGTCCTGCGCGGGTCAGATTTTTCTTGACCATGACCTGTACGGAGTCGCAGCTGATGCGTGTGCGTCGGTTGGAGAGAAACATGGCTGTCGTGCGCGGTGGTGCGATCTCGCTGCGTACGGCCAGATAACGGTCGAGCGCTTCACGGCAGGCATCGTTGAGGTAAACAATACGCTCTTTACTGCCCTTGCCGAGGATGCGCAGGCTGTCGCCGTGGTCGTCCTGCAGGTTCAAACCGACCAGTTCCGAGATACGCAAACCGCAGTTGAGAAAAATACACAGGATGCAGTAATCTCGTTCCTTATTTTTTCCATCCACCACGGACAGCAGCCGCTTGCTCTCTTCCAGCGTGAGATAGTGGGGGAGCGTCTTAGGGATCTTCGGGGAGTCGAGATCCTGCACCGGATTTTCCTCCAGCAGCTTTGCTTTCACAGTCAGGTATTTGAAAAAGCTGCGGATCGCTGCGATTTTGCGCGCACGGGAGTTTGCGCTCAGACCGTATTCCAGCTCGTGCGCATTCGGCTGCTTGACGCGGTCGCGCGACAGATAGGCCAAAAAACTGTAAACCTCCGTGAGTGTCACTGCACGCAGAAAGGAAATATCGACATCTGCGATGGAGATCTCGTCCAATTCAGCCGTGCGCGGTGCGAGCCCACGGTCGAGCTTCAGAAATCGCAAAAACATCCGCAGATCAAGATAATACTGGTCGACCGTCGCCTTGGAGTGTCCGCAAATCGTTTCGTGATAAGCCAAAAAGTCGCGCAGCACCTGCGGCGCATCCGAACAGTCCATATCCAACACCTCAATTTCTGATATGAGCATAGCAGAAGCATGGGGCAGTGTCTATTGACAAAATACACAAATAATTCGGCAAAATAAAAATTTTGCCGAATTCAGAGGAGGAGAAAACCGCCGAAAAGCCGCAAATGGGCCTTCCGGCGGTTTTCGTCGTCATTTTTACAATTCTTCAGCGCATGCCTTCTCGCAGCAGCAACCAAAAGATTTACGCACCGAACACGGCCTTGAGCGCTTCGCGAATGTTCTTGACTGGGATCGTCTGCAGACCGTTTTGCTTCTGCACATCGTCGCGCACATGCGCCGGGATGATACAGCGCTGGAATCCCAGCCGTGCAATCTCGGACAGGCGCTGGTTCAAATGGCTCACAGAGCGTATCTCACCAGACAGGCCGACCTCACCGACGGCAGCCAGATCGCTGCCGACCGGCAGATCCTTATAGCTTGACGCGATCGCCAGAATGACTGCCAGATCTGTGGCAGGCTCGTCCAGCCGCAGGCCGCCAACCACATTGATGTACGCGTCGCAGCCCGACAGTGAAAAACCGGCACGCTTTTCCAGTACGGCCAACAGCAGCATGGCGCGGTTATAGTCAATGCCGTTGGCGTTTCGGCGTGCGCCGCTGTAGCCAGACGGTGTGACAAGTGCCTGCACCTCGGCCAGGACCGTGCGCGAACCCTCCATGACGCCGACAACGCAGGTACCGGGCGCGTTGATCGGGCGCCCGGACAGTAACATTTCTGATGGATTTGTCACTTCTCGAAGCCCGGAATCTTCCATTTCAAAGACGCCGATCTCGTTTGTCGACCCAAATCTGTTTTTAGCCGCGCGCAAAATACGGTAAGACATGCTCTGGTCGCCCTCAAAGTACAACACACAGTCGACCATGTGCTCAAGCACTTTCGGTCCGGCAATGCTGCCTTCCTTATTAATATGGCCGACAACGAACGCCGTATAGCCGCTGTCTTTGGCTGAGCGCATGATGCGCATCGTGCACTCGCGCACCTGGCTGATGCTGCCGGGCGTCGAGGCTGTCTCGGCGTCGTACATGGTCTGAATGGAGTCGACGATCAGGACGGTTGGCTGCAGGTCATCGATCGTAGACAGGACGGTGTTCAAATCCGTTTCAGCCAGCACATAAATGCTGCCATGATCGACACCAAGGCGCTGCGCGCGCATTTTCAGCTGGCGCTGACTCTCTTCGCCGGAGACGTAGAGAATCGTTTCCTGCTCGCTGATGCGCCCACAGAGCTGCAGCAGCAGCGTGGATTTGCCGATACCGGGTGCGCCGCCGACCAAAACCAGCGAGCCGCGCACGGCGCCGCCGCCGAGCACACGGTCAAATTCACCGATTCCGGTAGAAAAACGCAGTTCTTCCTCGAAATCCAACTCTGAGATCAGCTTTGGCCGCGCGATACGCTTGGCACGCGTGCCAAGTGCCATTTTGGGCTCCTTCGGTGCCTCAACCAGCGTGTTCCACGCTCCGCACGCCGGGCACTGCCCCATCCATTTTGCCGTCTCATTGCCGCATTCCGAGCAATAAAAGACGGTTTTTGTACTCGATTTTGTTTTCATATAACCATTCCTGTTTGCGGCAATGACTGCCGGTATTGTAAGTAGGATGCGATGATCACAGCTGCCAGCTTTGTCTGGTAGACGCCGTCTTCAAGCTTTGCGCACTCGGATTCATTGGATAAAAAGCCGCACTCAACCAGCACTGCAGGGCAATTCACCTCGCGCATCAGGTAGATCTTCTCCGAGATCGGCACTGCGACGCGCCGGTTTTGCGGATCAAGATACGCGACGAGATTATCGTGCATCCGTGAGCCGAGCGTGTCGCTGCCGGGGCTCGCTGCATACAGCACCTGCGCACCCGACGGCTTCCGATCCGGATAGCAGTTCTGGTGGATGCTGATGAGCACGGCATTGTCTGTTCTGCGAATCAGCTCTGCGCGCTGGTGCTGGTCAGCCTTTTTCCGCTCTGCGATCGTAGTGGCATCGTCCGGATAGGCAATGTCCGGGCTGTCGCGTGTCATGATGACTTCAATACCGGTCAGTTCGGCGATGGCGCGGGCGCGCAGCGCGATCTGCAGGTTCACATCTGCCTCCACGGTCCCGTTTGGCGCCACTGCCCCGCCGTCCTCCCCGCCGTGACCGGCGTCAAGGATCAGGACCTGTTTCTGATCTGTCCAGTTTGCAGCCGCTTCCGCGTGCCGGAGCTGCCAGTCGGCAGCAAACCAGCCGCCGAACACCACGATCAATGCCAACAGCACGACCAGGATCCGTTGATAGAGTAACTTTGTCACGGCGCTCCCCCCTCTTGCTATGGTATGCGGTGGGGATAGACGCTTATGACATGCCCTCAGAATACCATTTTGTGCCCGGCGCGTCAACCAAGGCATAGAAAAAGAGGCGCGCGGTCGGCCCACGCGCCTCATAAATATCGGTTTACTGAAGCTGCTTCAAAAACGCCTCCAGGCGATCCATGCCGGTCTCGATATTTTCCGTCGAGATCGCATAGCTCAGGCGCACAAAATTCGGCGCGCCAAAGCCGCTGCCCGGCACAACAGCAACCAGGCTCTTTTCCAGCAGCAGCTTTGCAAAGTCATCACCGCTGCCGATGACCTGACCATCGATCTGCTTACCGATGATCTGTTCCAGATTCATCATGACGTAGAACGCGCCGCTTGGCTTCAGGCAGCTGACGCCGGGCATGGCATTGATGCGGCGCACGATCAGATCACGACGCTGCTCAAACACCTGACGCATCTGCTCTGCCTCATCCTGTGGGCCGGAGAGTGCCTCGATGGCCGCACACTGGCACATGGTGCCCGGTGCGCCGGTCGAATGGCTGAGGTAGTTGGTCATGGCTTTGGCCACCGGCGCCGGGGACAGTGCATAGCCGATGCGCCAGCCAGTCATGGCATAGGTCTTGGAGACGCCATTGATGAGGATCGTGTGCGCCTTGATCTCGTCACTGAGCGCGGCGACGCTGGTGAACGGCACGCCGTCATAGACGAGCTTATCATAGATCTCATCCGAGATGATATACAGGTCATGCTTCACGCAGACATCTGCGACGGCTTTGAGCGCCTCTTTCGGATAGACAGCGCCGGTCGGATTGGAGGGGTTATTGAGGATGATGGCCTTGGTCTTGTCCGTGATGGCCTGCTCGAGCTGCTCCGGCGTGAGCTGGAAGCCCTGCTCCTCGCTGACATTCACAACCACGGGCACGCCGCCGAACAGGCGCACCATCTCATAATAGCTGACCCAGTATGGGGCCGGAACGATCACTTCATCGCCCGGATCGACCAGCGCGGCCAGCGCAATATAGACCATGTGCTTGGCGCCGCTGGCGACAACCGCCTGCGTAGCCTCGTACTCCAGACCGTAGTCCGCCTTGGTGCGGTCACAGATTGCCTGGCGCAGCTCGATCATACCGGCGGCCGGGGTATAGCGTGTCTTTCCGTCGCAGATCGCACGCACGCCGGCATAACTAATGCGGTCGGGCGTGGCAAAATCGGGTTCACCGGCGCCAAAGCCGATGACATCCTTGCCTTCTGCTTTCATCTTCTTGGCCAGGGCGCTGACGGCCAGCGTTGCCGACGGGCTTACGCCGGCAGCAATTTTGGAAAGTGCCTTCATAAACATTCCTCGTTTTCTTTAGAATTCTTGCCCATAGTTTACCACAGCATTGTGAAGAAAACAACGCAAACCTTACACAAAACATAAGCCGGAATCCCCGTCGTTTTTGCCGGTTTGAGAAAAAATCTACTGCACCGTCCGCCGATATACACAAAGACGCAGCGCCTCCATGTCGTAGGCGCTGCGGCGCAGCGTGATACAGCAGGCAACGATGATGATTTATGGTTGTGTGCTGACGGTTGTACGCATCATAGTGACCACTTGTCCATTTCCCTGCGGGCGGTGCAACAGCACCGCCCACTTACTGAATCACCTATTTTCAGGGCTACAGGGCGGGACTTTTCGCTTTTTTGTCACTCGATAAGGAATCTTAACACCACATCGACCATGATAAAAATTTTCTGCAGTATAGTCACCCAGATATCCGTCTTCCACTGAAAACACATAACGAGAATGCTCGTGAATCCAGGTTCCTGCAACCGCCGCCTCCCGATACCAATTATCTATAACCTGATCCGGCAGATAGCGAAACGTCTCTCGGGTCATGTAGGAAACCTGATCTGCCTTCGGAGTAAGTAAATAATACTCATATATTTGAATTCTGCTATTTTCGTCATACCGGCAGATGCTTATTGTATTTGCACTGTTATTTCTTATCTCCACCCCCAGCGTCACTCCTGCACCGTACAAAATATACTCCTCTAAGCAGTGCATGTGCTTGACCGTGATCAAGCGGTCCGATGCATCAAAGCCGTATATATGAGAAAGTCTTTCCTCCGGCGGCCGCTTCTTGCAAAGGCGGCCACGTTTTGTGTTGCCGAGCCAGAGATCTTCCGTCAAACTTGGACAATAGTAGCCACGATGCATCGTACCACCTGCGCAATACTGCTGATAAACGACCTGAGATTTCTGTTTCTGCAATTCGGCTGCCACGTCGATCTCTTTTGCCAGCAGCATCCGCATATAATCATAAGGAAAATCCATACTTTGCCTCCTTCCTTAAAATTTGGGAGTCGTGCGATCAAGTACAAATATGAACGACCTAATCGCTTTCAAAGCGCTTGTAACATTTTCTATTTGCTGTTCTCTATCACCGCCGGCAGAATTGTACGCGCCAACAATTACGATATTCACCAATTCGTAGTATAGTTTTGTGTGCAGCTTGCGATGCAAACAAGTGCTTATGGAAACCTTATTCATCTGTAAATAACCCGTCGGCGTTGATGAACCGGCAGTTGGCAAAGTCGTAGTACCGGCTCTGGAGGTAGTAGAGGCGCGTTTCGCGGTCGTAGTAATAACCACGGTAGCGCAGCGGGTTGATGTGCCCGATGAAGGTAGGATCCGTGGTCTTTTTGCCGTCAGCACCATGCACGGAGTAGTTGCCCCACGCGCCGTAGGCGCTGCGGCGCAGCGTGATGCAGCAGGCAACGATGATGATTTATGGTTGTGTGCTGACGGTTGTACGCATCATAGTGACCACTTATCCATTTCCCTGCGGGCGGTGCAACAGCACCGCCCGCTTGCTGAATCACCTGTTTTCAGGGCTACAGGGCGGAACTTTTCGCTTTTTTGTCACTCGATAAGGGATCTTAACACCGCATCGACCATGATAAAAATTTTCTGCAGTATAGTCACCCAGACATCCGTCTTTCACCGGAAAGACGCAGCGTTGATGCTCGTGAAACCATTCTCCTGCATACTCCATCTCCCTGTACCAATTATCTATAACCTGATCCGGCAGGTAGCGGAACGTCTCTCGGGTCATATAGAAAACCTGATCTGCCTTCGGCGTGAGAAAATAGCATTCGTATATCTGAATTCTTCCATTTACGTCATACCGGCAAATGTTTACTGCACTTGCATTGTTAGCATTATCTATCTCCACCCCCAGCGTCACTCCTGCACTGTACAAAATATACTCCTCTAAGCAGTGCATGTGCTTGACCGTGATCAAGCGGTCCGATGCATCAAAGCCGTATATATGAGAAAGTCTTTCCTCCGGCGGCCGCTTCTTGCAAAGGCGGCCACGTTTTGTGTTGCCGAGCCAGAGATCTTCCGTCAAACTTGGACAATAGTAGCCACGATGCATCGTACCACCTGCGCAATACTGCTGATAAACGACCTGAGATTTCTGTTTCTGCAATTCGGCTGCCACGTCGATCTCTTTTGCCAGCAGCATCCGCATATAATCATAAGGAAAATCCATACTTTGCCTCCTTTCTTAAAATTTAGGGGTAATTCCATCCAATACAACGAGGTCGAGCCGTCGTTATAGATCATGGCGAACGGCTGGTTGCCATCGTCATAGACAAACTCGAGGGACTTCCATGACCACAGTTTACCATTGCATCAGCACAAATTCAAGAATCATCATGATTCCTGATTTCAAGACGCAAATCCTGAAATCAAGAACAGAAGCAACATAAACAGGCATCCGGCGTTTTGCCGGATGCCTGTTATAACGATTTGCTATTCTCAAAAAAAGCGTCTGCAAGCCGGTTCCCGGACACCAGACAGAGCTCTTGTCACAAAATAATACAGATCAGTGTTCCGCTGCCCTCGTTGACGACCCGCTGCAGTGTTTCCTGCAGCTTGCTGACGGCTTTGGTCGGCAGACAGCTGAGTTTTTCCTCCACGCCTTCCTGCGCGATCGTATAGATCGGCTTTCCAAAAATGTTGGACTGCCAGAGCTGCTCGACATCCCCGTCAAAGCCCTGCAGCAGGAAGCCGAGAATCTCGCTCGAGGCGTTCTCTCCGCCGATCTCCGGCGAGACTTCTGTCTCGATATTGGTCTGGAACATATGAATGGCTTTGGCGCTGGCCTTGAGCCGGACGCCGTAGCGCCCGCCCTTACGGACGATCTCCGGTTCTGCCAGCTGCAAGTCACCGGCCGACGGCATGACGACCCCGTAGCCCTTGCTGCGTACATCCTCCAGTGCGCCGCGGATGTGCTGATAGTCGGCCTGGATGCGCCCCATTTCTGCCAGAAACGAGATGAGCTCCCCGTCACTGCGCAGCGCAACGCCCGCCTGCTCGCTGATGACGCCGTAGTACAGCGCGCGCGGAAATGTGAGCACATAGCAAACGGCCCCCGTGTCCACGGAGACGTTTTCCACGTCTGCCGTTTCCAGCAGCTCACTGTCTGCGAGCGCCTGTGCCGCGCGGCGCGCGTCACGCAGGCGGTGCAGCGACGGCATTTGTTCGCGCAGCAGCGCATAGAGCTGCTGCTTCGTCTCGTTCTCAGGCGGCAGTACATCCATCCACTCCGGCATGCGAAAGCAGATCTCCGTGACCGGAAATTCGTACAGGACCGAGCGCAAAATCTCCAGAACATCCTGCTCCGTCAGCTCCAGACAGTTGACCGGCAGGCAGGCAGCATCGTACTGTTCCTGCAGCTGGGCAGCCAATGTTTGTGCAGTCTCCCCCGCCGGATCGGCCGTGTTGAGCAGGATGAGAAACGGCTTTCCGATGTCCTGCAGCTCTGCGACGATGCGCGCTTCCGCCGCGGCATAGTCCTCCCGCGCGAGCTCAGTCACACTGCCATCGGTCGTAACGACGATACCGATCGTCGAATGCTCGCGGATGACTTTTCGCGTCCCCTCTTCCGCTGCTGCGCGCATAGGGATCTCATGATCGTACCACGGCGTCGTGACCAGGCGCTCTTCCCCGTTTTCGTACTGACCGTTCGCGCCGGGGATCATGTATCCTACGCTGTCGATCAGGCGCACGGAGGCGCGCACGGACGCGTCCAGCTCGATCGAGACGGCATCTTCCGGGACGAACTTCGGTTCTGCGGTCATGATCGTCCGGCCGGAGCCGCTTTGCGGCAGCTCGTCGCGTGCGCGCTCCCGCACATATTCATCGGTGATATTCGGCAGCACGAGCGTTTCCATGAATCGTTTGATGAAGGTCGATTTCCCGGTGCGCACCGGGCCGACAACGCCGATGTAAATATTCCCGCCGGTACGGGCGGCAATGTCTGCGTAAATTGAAGAATTGTCCATTCTGTCGTCCTCTCCTCATCAGTCTTACCAAAACTGTATGAGGTCTGGGACGAGAATATGCCGCCGGCAGCATACCGGCGGCATGGATCATGGACAATATGTCTGCACTGTCTGATGGTGCACCTGACTGATGGGGAACGCAACGGCCGGAAACCGCTGCTGAAGCTTGGCCTGCAGGACCGGAATGACCACATTTTCCGTGCAGAAGTGGTCGGCGTCGATCAGATTGATGCCGAGATCCTTTGCTGCGAGGAAGCGGTCATACTTCACATCCGCCGTTACAAAGGTATCGCAGCCTTTTGCAGCCGCCAGCTCCAGCATATTCCCGCCGGAACCGCCGCAGACCGCGAGCCTTTCTACCGGCGAACCGCCGTCCACGTACCGCAGGCCGTTGGCATGCAGGCGTCCGGCAACATAAGGCAGAAATTCCGCCATGGTCATGGGTCTCTTCAGCTTCCCGATGCGTCCGCAGGTAAGCGCGCTCCCGTCAGCTGCCGTACCGGCCGGTTCCAGACCGCACGTGACCTCCGCATCCAGTGCCGCCATGAGCGCATCATTAACACCGCCGTCGGCAATGTCCAGATTCGTATGCATGCAGATGGCGGAAATGCCGTGCCGCGCCAGTACCAGCACCTTACGTCCGGCGAGATCATCCGTCGTCGCGCGCCGCAGCGGCGTAAAGATGAGCGGGTGGTGCGAGACGATAAGCTGCACGTGCAGCGCAGCCGCTTCCGCGATTACATCATCCGTGATGTCCAGCGCCAGCAGTGCTTTCTTCACCGCAGCGCGGCCGTCGCCGGCCAGGAAGCCGGCGTTATCGAAGTCCATCTGATACCGTACCGGCGCGATCTCGTTTAAGAAAGCGTAAATGTCGTTTACGATTGCCATGACTGTACCTCCTTCAAACAGGTCTCCAGCTCGCTCAGGCGCGCATCAAGCGCCGCGAGCGCCGCTTCCGGCGTCTGCTTTGCGTGCGCCATGCCGGCACGTGCACGCTTTTGCCGCCGAATCTCTTCCTTCAGGTGCTCCGGCAGCAGCGGGTCACGGTGCCGAAGCAGCAGCCGCTCCACCGTATATGTCTGCGCCGCCGTTTGCCCAAGCACACGCAGGGCAAGATAGCGCTTCCCGGCGTCGCGGCATAGGGCCGCGTCCTCAATCGTGAAACCATTGTGCCAGAGCCAGTCCGTTAGCTCCGCCACTTTGCTCTGCGGCTGCAAAACGAGCTGTTTTCCCTGCTGCTGCAGCCACGGCGCCGCCGCCAGAATCGCGCAGATCGTCTCCCCGCCCATACCGGCAATGGTAATGACGTCCGCTGCCTGCGCGCCCGAAAACTGCAAACCGTCCGCCTGCACGAACCGAAAGCGCTCTTCCAGATCGTAGGCAGCGGCAGACTGTCGAGCGTTGGCGAGCGGGCCGGCATGAATGTCGGCCGCGATGGCCGATTGAATGACGCCGCTTTGCAACAGCCAGACCGGTAAATATCCGTGATCCGTGCCAATATCCGCAGCGCAGGCACACGGCGGCACAAAGTCCGCGACCATCTGCAGGCGCGGCGACAGGCGAATGTGATCCATAACTCTCTCCCCAGAAACGCCAAAAGCCGGCATATCGCCGGCTTTTGATCCTCGTCTGTATCTCTCTCTTACAGGCTCTCCAGGTAGGTGCGCAGCTGCTCGAGGAACGCGTCCGGGTCGACGTCGTGTGCGAGGCAGGCCTGCTCCAGCGTCTCGCCGCTGGCCATGGCGCAGCCGAGGCAGTGCATGCCAATGTTCTGGAACACGGGCATGGCTTCCGGGGCGTTGGCCAGGATCTCCGAAATCATCGTATCTCTGGAAATTTCAAACATAACTTTTTACCTCCGGTAGTTTGCTTGTGAGAAAATGATTGGGTCGCACGAAGCGCCCCAATCATTTTAACCAGTTTATCTGCTGATTAGTGCTGCTCTCTCATCTTCGCGAAGCACTCGCTGCAGTAGACAGGACGGTCAGACTTCGGCTCAAACGGAACTCTGGCCTCGCCGCCGCAAGCAGCGCAGGTGGCCGTGAAGAACTCGCGGGGACCGCGAGCGGCGTTCTTGCGCGCGTCACGGCAGGCCTTGCAGCGCTGGGGCTCATTCTGGAAGCCCTTTTCCGCATAGAATTCCTGCTCACCGGCGGTGAAAACGAACTCTGCGCCGCACTCTTTGCACTTCAACGTTTTGTCTTCGAACATGATAAATCCTCTCTTTTGAAAAACTTGCCTATCGGCTATATTGCGCTCAGCTTTTGCTGAAGTCGCTGAAATTGGGGAGCCGCGCCAGTTTGCGGCGGATCCGCTGCACGGCATTGTCAATGGATTTTTCGGATTTATTTGTCTCGGCTGCCATTTCTGCATAGGACAGGCCGGACAAATACAGCCGAAGCACCCGCGCCTCAAACGCTGACAAGTACCGGGTAAATGCGGACAATAGCTCTTGTTCACTCTCTCTGGCCAGAACCTGCTCCTCAGTAACACGACAATTTGCTTCCGGATAGGTGGATGCCTGGGTCTGTGATTCTTCTGAGAGGATGCTGTCTAGGGAAATGCCGCTGTTGAGCGGAGAATGCTTCTGCCGGGAAGCAGACTTGATGGCGCTGTAAATGCGGTTGCTGATGCATACTTCCGCATAAGCTTTGAAAGGCACATTGGACGCCGGATCATACTGCCGGATCGCCGAGAGCAGACCAAGCATCCCCTCCTGAATGAGATCCTCGCTGTCACCACCAGCGAGAAACAGCGGCCGCGCGCAGATACGCACCAAGCGGCTGTAGCGCTCAGCAAGCGCTTCCTCGGCGGCAGTGGCCCCGCCACTCACCTGCGCCAGCAGCTCTGCATCGGACAGTTGGGAATCATCCATCATAGCCTTTTAAACTCCAATACCACACAAAACAAATTATAGCTAAAATCGTTGAAAAGTCAATACATTTTTGTACAAAATGCACGTTATGTACGTTTTCGGCGACCTTCAGCATTTTTTCAGAGATCGATCTCCTGCTGGCCGATATATTCCAAGCCAAGGTGCTCGTAGGCGCGGCGTGTGACGCAGCGGCCTCGTGGCGTGCGCGTCAGGAAGCCCTGCTGCAGCAGATACGGCTCATAGACATCCTCGAGCGTCACGGCTTCCTCGCCGATTGTCGCCGCAAGCGTCTCCAGGCCAACCGGTCCGCCATGATAAAACTCGATGATGCTGCGCAGCATGCGCCGGTCCGTCGCATCGAGCCCCATTTCGTCCACTTCGAGACGCAGCAGAGCGGCGTTGGCAACTTCTTTCGTGATGATGCCGTCAGCGCGTACTTGCGCATAGTCACGCACGCGCTTGAGCAGACGGTTGGCGATACGCGGTGTACCGCGCGAGCGCGAGGCGATCTCGTACGCGCCGGCGCTGTCAATCTCCACCTTGAGGATCCCGGCGCTGCGCTCCACGATCTTTTGCAGCTCAGCCGGGCTGTAGAGCTCCAGCCGCAGATTGACGCCAAAACGGTCGCGCAGCGGCGCGGTCAGCTGCCCGGCGCGCGTGGTCGCGCCGATGAGCGTGAAGCGCGGCAGATCCAGCCGGATCGAATTGGCTGACGGGCCCTTGCCGATGATGATATCGATCGCATAGTCCTCCATGGCGGGGTAAAGGATCTCCTCGACCGCACGGTTGAGTCGGTGGATCTCGTCCACAAATAAAATGTCATTTTCTTGCAGGTTTGTCAGCAGTGCCGCCAGATCGCCAGCCTTTTCAATGGCAGGGCCGGAGGTAATGCGCATATTCACGCCCATCTCATTTGCAATGACGGCGGCCATTGTCGTCTTGCCCAAGCCCGGAGGCCCGTAGAGCAGCACGTGGTCGAGCGGCTCACCGCGCAGGCGTGCCGCGTCAATGCAGACCTGCAGATTTTCTTTCGCTTTTTCCTGCCCGGTATAATCCTTCAGCAGCCGCGGGCGCAGAGAACCCTCACCGGAATCCTCCGGAAGTACGCGGGAAGAAGTAACGACCTCCTGCTGGGCGTCCTCGGAAAAACTGATGCTCATATATGCTCCCTCCCCTGCTTACTGCTGCATCATGGCGCGCAATGCAGCCTTGATGATCTGATCTGCGCTCATGCCCTCAATAGACGGCAGTGTGCGCAGTGCTGCATTGATCTCCGGCATACTGTAGCCAAGCACCGTCAGGCCGGCAATCGCATCGCTGCGCGCAGCCGAAGCCGAATCCGACGCGGGCACCGCCGGCATCAGGTCCGCAAAGTCGACGCTCGCGCTTTCCTTGGCCATCTTGTCCTTGAGTTCGAGCAGGATGCGCTGCGCAATGCGCTTGCCGATGCCGGGCGCGCTCGTGAGCGCCTTTTCATCGCCGTTGAGCACCGCCAGCGCCAGCCCATCCGGTGTGTTGGAGGAAAGGATCGACAGCGCCGCCTTCGGCCCGACGCCGGAGATAGCGAGCAGCAGCTCAAAGCAGTGCTTCTCGCTCTTACTGGCAAAGCCGTAGAGATCATGCACATCTTCGCGGATGATCTCATAAGTATAGAGCTTGACGCGCTCGCCGGTTCTGACGCTGCTGATCGTGTTCAGGCTGGCGTTGAGCGCGTAGCCGACCCCGCCGCACTCCAGCACGACCAGATTCGGTTCGATATCGGTAACGACACCGTTTATGTGGTAGAACATGGGTCAAATCTCTCCTGTTGATGGATCAAAGATGTGGCGCTGCGCGCATGGCACAGCGCAATGGCGACAGCGTCCGCCGCGTCGTCCGGCCGCGGCACCGCCTGCAGAGACAGGATGCGGCGCACCATGTCCATGACCTGCTTTTTGTCCGCGCGGCCGTATCCGACGACCGCCTGCTTGACCTGCAGCGGCGTGTATTCATAGATCTGCAGCCCGGCCTGATGGCCCGAGAGCAGAATGATGCCGCGGCCGTGGGCAACGGCGATGCCGGTCGTGATATTCGTATTGAAAAACAGCTCCTCGACCGCCATCACTTCCGGGTGGAACTGCGCGATGAGTTCGTTCAGGTCGCGGTAGATCTGGTCGAGCCTGCTCGACAGCTGCGTTTTGGCCGGCGTCGTGATCACGCCGCAGGTCAGCAGCCGCTGGCTGCGCTTTTCCGCATCCAGCACCGCGAAGCCGACTGTGGCAATGCCGGGGTCAACGCCAAGGATCCGCATATGTATCACTCCAATTAAATACCCAATTAAATTGTGCATTTTGGATAACATCATAAGTATAGCATTTTTTTGTCTTACAGGCAACTGCCGGACAAAGAAAAAAGCGCCCCGGAGCTTTCCGAAGCGCTTGAAAACACACAGGTCACGCACGCGGGTGCGCTTTGTTGTAAACATCCTTGAGCTGCTTGTTGACCAGATGCGAATAAATCTGCGTCGAGGAGATGTCCGCATGGCCGAGCATTTCCTGAATGGCGTGGATATCGGCACCATTTTCCAGCAGATGTGCCGCGAAGGAATGACGCAGTGTGTGCGGTGTGATCGTCTTTTCGATGCCGGCCTTGGTCTGATAGTTCTTGATGAGCTTCCAGAAGCCCTGACGCGACATCCGTTCCCCGCTGACATTGACAAACAGTGCCTGTTCATCCGGCGCAGCGATCATCTGCGGGCGGATGAAGTTGATGTACTCCGTGAGTGCGCGCACGGCTGCCGGATACATAGGGATCATGCGCGATTTGTCGCGGCCCTGGCAGCGGATAACGCCTGCAGAAAGGTTCACGTCCGTAATGTTCAGCGAGATCAGCTCGCTGACGCGGATGCCGGTCGCATACAGCAGCTCGAGCATGGCGCGGTCACGGTAGCCCTTGGCGTCCGTACATTCCGGCTGCGCCAGCAGCAGCTCGACTTCCTTGCTCGAGAGGATCTGCGGCAGCTTCTGCTTGGCCTTGTCCGGCACGAGCTTTCCGGTCGGATTATGCTGCACATAGTGATTATTGAGCAGAAACCCATAGAAATTTTTCAGCGATGCGATTGCCCGGGAAACCGTGGCAACAGACTTGCCGTTGCTGCGCATCCAGTCGATATATTCACACAGCTCTTCCTCTTCCGCAGAGCCGAGGTCGGCGTCCGTGTGTGCATGCAGGTATTCGCTGAGTTGGCGGATATCCCGCAGGTATGAGGAAATCGTGTTTTGCGAGGAGCGCTTAACGTCGCGCAGATAGGATTCGAACAATTCCATTCCGTCGGAATCCCGCATGACGACTTCCCCCTTTCCAATCAGATTTCATCCACAGTGACCACAGGTCACAGAATAAGCCGTGTGAAAAATGGTACCGCATAGCACGCAGCGGCCGCAGCCGCCAGCAGCAGGCAGAACACATACGCCAGCTCCCGAGAATATCGCTCCGATGTCACGGGAACCGGCAGGCCGCGCCTCTGCTCGAGCAAACGCACAGACATCTGCGCGCAGAGCATGCCGAGCAAAAACAGCGCCGGCACAAGAAAAACGCCAGGCAGCCCGACCGCAACGCATGAGAGCCAAAACGCATGGTCGCAGCCGGAATTCAGGAAGGCAGCCGCCGTACACGCGGACAAAAAGCCTTTAACGCCGAAAACGGCCGGTATCAGCAAAAAACCAAGATAAGATGTAGACAGCAGCAAAAACGCGAAACCATAGGCACACGAGACACACAATTCCGGCAGCAAACCACCGTACAGCGTCCCGCCAGCGCCGCTGCTGCTCAAAAACGAAAGAACCGGATTCGACGGCCCCGGCAGCGCAGCGTTGGCGCCGAAGCAGCAGCCAATCACATAACCTGCCGCCATACCAATCGCGACCAGCGGCGGCAGCGGAAAGTGAGATGCGGCCGGTTTCCGGCGCACATGCAATCTGTTATGTCGCACATTCATCACCACTGACAGCTTATGAAAGTGCGCTCATAACATGACAATTTACATAACGCGTTGTAGACATAATATAATACAAATCAAAAATGTTATCAAGTAGTTCGTCAGAATTTGTTCATTTTTGTTTATTATGACAAGAAATTATGTTAACAATATTATGTAAACCTTGTAACTGAGCAGTGCGAGGTGCTCAGTGCTTTCAGCAGTGTATGACTATATTTCGGTAATCGCAGCGCCAGATACGCAATATATAGGTAATCACGTTATAATTATGTAAACCGGTCGCCTGATTACAATGCGTAATTTCTCTTCTGTTTCCGTTTTTTCTTCTTTGTTCTATTTCGTAACTTTTTATGAAAAATGCACGAACCAGCGATTGCGGCAGCCAGCGTGGTCAGCAGCGTAACGCCGGTAGCGGCGCAAAAAATCTGCGCTCCGACAGCCGCTTTCAGAATGAGATATCCGATCGCCCACATTGCCCACGTCATGGCTCCACCAAGCGCCCTCCCCTGCTCCGGCCGCGGCGAGAATGCGCCGGCCGCTAAGCACGCGAGCGCACAGCAAATGAGCGCCACAAGCCGCGCCTCTACCTCCGGCAGCAGTTCGCAGTTCATCGCAAACGCAGCCAGCCAGCTCAGCAGCAGCGTGAGCCCAAGTCCGGTCAGGGCAGCTGCCGCCGTGCGCGAAAGCATCGGCAACCATTTTTGTTCCGTATTCAAAAAAACACCCCCTGCAGAACGTATGCATCACAGCATATTCCTGCAGGGGGTGAATCATTCCGAAAGCAGCTTTACACCTCGGGGCCCTTCGGCTCCTCGTGCTTCGGCTCTTCCTTTTTCGTTTCTTTCGCTTTCTGCTTGGCAGCCTTGCGCTCCTGCGCTTCCTTGGCAGCCTGTGCCTCAGCGCGGGCATTCGTGGAAATTGCCCACTTGGCAACCTGGATGCGAACCTGATCTTCGCTGGTCTCGAAGGTCACGCTGTCGTCCGTGACGTGGACGACTTTGCCCATCATACCGCCGATCGTGACAATATCGTCACCGACTTTCAGATTGGAACGCATTTCATTGAGCTTTTTCTTCTTCTTGTTCTCCGGAAGGATCAGGAACAGATAGAAGATGACAAGCATCAGAACGATCATGATAATGGATGAATATCCGCCAGAGCTTCCCATGGTTTTACCTCCGTATAAAGATAAAGATATTATATCTGTTTTGCTATGCAAATGCAAGCATTAAATGCGCATATCCAGTACGGATGAGTAATTTTTCCGAAACGTCTCGTACTCCCCCGCCTCGATCGCCGTGCGGATGCGCTGCATGAGCGTATTATAAAAATACAAATTATGCATCACGGAAAAGCGCATGGCCAGCATCTCTTCCGCTTTGAACAGGTGGCGCAGATAGGCGCGGGAATATCGCCGGCAGACCGGGCAGTCGCACTGCGGGTCGATCGGCTGCTCATCGCGCTGATACTTCTCATTTTTGATATTGATCACGCCAGACCACGTGAACAGGTGTCCGTGGCGGCCGTTGCGTGCCGGCATGACACAGTCGAAAAAGTCCACGCCGCGCGCGACGGATTCAATGATGTTACCCGGCGTGCCGACGCCCATCAGGTAGCGCGGCTTGTCAGTCGGCATATAGGGCTCAACAGCAGCGATAGTATCGTACATCTCCTGCGTCGTCTCCCCCACCGCAAGGCCGCCGATCGCATATCCGGCCAGATCGAGGTCCGCGATCTTCTTCATGTGCTCAATGCGCAGATCCTGAAAAATCGTGCCCTGATTGATGCCGAAGAGCACTTGACCGGGGTTGACCGCATCGTCGCGGCCGGTATAATCCGCGAGCGCCGTCTTGCAGCGCTGCAGCCAGCGATACGTACGGTCGCAGGAGTTTTTCACATAATCGTAGGGCGACGGGATCTTGATGCACTCGTCAAATGCCATCGCAATGTCAGAGCCGAGGTTTGCCTGAATGCGCATGCTCTCCTCCGGCCCCATGAAGATGTGCCGGCCGTCCACATGGCAGTTGAAGGCCACACCCTCCTCCGTGATCTTCCGCAGCTGCGCCAGAGAAAAAATCTGGAATCCGCCGCTGTCGGTCAGAATCGGTTTTTCCCAGGTCATGAACTTGTGCAGGCCGCCCAAGTCGCGGATCAGCTCATCACCGGGACGCACGTGCAGATGATAGGTGTTGGACAGCTCGACCTGACAGCCGATCGTCTCCAGATCCTCCGCCGAGAGCGCGCCCTTGATGGCCGCCTGCGTGCCGACATTCATAAACACCGGCGTTTGGACCGTACCGTGCGGCGTTGTAAACGTGCCGCGGCGCGCATGGCCGTCTTTGCAAATCAGTTGAAACATAGTCTGCTTGCCTTTCTGTTTGGATTGCCTACTTATTCTAACAGATTGCCGCATCAAGTCAAGCGTTCCCGGCAGATTTGCGTGTTAGTGGATCGTTGCTTTCTGCATATGATTTTTCAGTATTTCCAGCCCCAGCGCCACGGCAACGCCGAGCACAAACCAGAGAATGCAAAAATCAGAGAGCGTCATGACGTGCACTGAACTGGCGCTCTCAACAACATCATGTCAGAATGTTGCACCCGGGATTTAAGCGAAGGTTAAACGTCCGGTTTTATCTATGCCTGATAATAGGCCAGCTGCCGATCCAGCCCCTGCTCCAGCAGCGCATAGGCAGCATCGCCGTCCTGCCGTTCGATCGCATCGGCAAACTGCGTCAGCAGATTCACCGCAGACTCCAGTCCGGCAGTGCGCAGATACCGTTCCCAGAGGGTGATCGACCCTGCGCGCACCGCGTTCATCGTAAGCGGCAACATTGCGCTGCGGCTGCATTGACAGATCCGCAGATGGAACTGCTGAAAACGCTCTGCTAACCCCGTGTAGGTCATTGCACCGGATGCAATATCGTCACCAATCCGCTCTATGTCTGCCCGCAGCGCGGCAACATCCGCCTGCGTCCGGCATTTTGCAAGCCGCCGGAGTGCAAAGCCTTCTACCGCAAGACGGAAATCGAAAATCGCCGCGACCGTATCTGCGTCGAGGTGGTTGCCGTTGAAGCGCACGATTGCATTGAACGTCTCGAGATTGCCGGTCACCATATGGACAAGCGCGTACCGATCACAGCAGCAGAAGTCACCAAAAAGTGCGGCAAACCGCTCGCACGCACGGAAGAGCTGCTGGAAGAGCTGGCTCTGCGCGGTGTGATCGAATACAACTGGGAAAACGAAGATCATCACAAGCAGTACGTGCTGCCCATGTTCGTACCCGGCAGCGCAGAATATATGAATATGAATCTGGACACGGTCACGGCGCACCCGGAAGTGGCGACGATGTTCGAGCGGATGTCCCGCCTGCCGCTGGAAAAGATCACGCCCATGGTGCCGCCCGGAGGCGCCGGCATCGGCATGCATATCGTCCCGGGCGAAAAAGCGATCCCATCGGAGCTGAGGACAACGGCTTTGTGCATCAGATCACGAACATTGACGGTGAGGATAAGGTCCTCAGTATCTGCAACTGCTGCGTCTGCTCCTGCTATGCGCTGCGCACCAGCCAGCTGTTCAACACGCCGAACATGTCCGCTTCCGCTTGCCGCGCGCACGTCGATCCGGAAAAATGCGTTGCCTGCGGCCAGTGTGCCGAGGTATGCCCGGCGGGCGCCACCAAGCTCGGACAGAAGCTGTGCACGAAGGATGGCCCGATCGTCTATCCGAAACAGGTACTGCCGGATGAGACCGAATGGGGCACGGAGATGTGGAACGAAAATTATCGCGACGACAATCCGTCCGCCAACTGCTACGACACCGGCACAGCCCCCTGAAAGAGCAACTGTCCGGCACACATTGCCGTTCAGGGCTATATCCGCATGGCAGCCGAAGGCCGCTACATGGATGCGCTCAAGCTCATCAAAAAAGAGAACCCCTTCCCCACCGTCTGCGGCCACATCTGCAACCGCCGCTGCGAACACCCGGAGGCAACCAAAATGATCCGCTCCGAGGACAAGATGAAGGCCATCCTCCCATACATAATCAAGCGCGCTGCCAAGATCAAAGTCAAAGAACTGCGCAGCAAGCACAGCTGAAGGCATTTATAACAGACAGATCCCCGCCGTCGCCCTTTCAGGCCACGGAGGGGATCCCCCTTTAAAGCGCCAAGCGCTCCGGCCGAAACGGCCGGGGCGCTTGCGCATTGCTGTGTGTTACTCGATTGCGATGGTGGTGTGCTTTGGAAGCTCCTTCGGTGCCGCCTTCGGGACGCTGATCTTCAGGATGCCATCCTCGAACTTCGCGGAGACATCTGCGGATTTCACATCGGCGCCGACGTAGAAGCTGCGGCTCATGGAACCAGCGTAACGCTCCTGACGCAGGAACTTGCCCTTCTTATCGGGCTCGTCCTTGTCCAAGCCCTTGGCAGCGCTGATCGTCAGGTAACCATCCTGCAGATCGACCGTCACTTCATCCTTCTTGAAGCCCGGCAGATCCACGTCCAGCTCGTACGAGCCATCCAGTTCGCGGACATCGGTCTTCATCAGATTTCTGGCGTGCTTGCCATACAGTTCACTGCTGACCTGCGGCATCAAGCGGCCGAAATCAAAGAAATCGGACAACGAATCATCAAACAGGTTTTCACCAAAAATGCTCGGCAACATAAGTCATTCCTCCATTCAAACCTTTCGTAGGCGCTGGGGAAAAACTCCACGCGTTGGCGAACTCTGTTACCGTTTGTACAACAATGCCCGATCTCCGGAGGTCCTCTGAAGGTCCTCCCTCATCGATCGTCTTCATCATAGCACACTTTTTAGCACTGTCAAGAAGAGAGTGCCAACATTCATAAAAGGCGCCATATTTGTTCACAAAATATGTGATTTTTACAAAACAGCACGCTTTTGGCAGGCTGAGCAGCCCGCAAAGCCGCGAATGAAACGGCTATTGCACCAGCAAAAAGGCACCGATACAAATCGCCGCGATCCCGAGACATTTTTCCACGGTGATGCGTTCATGGAGCAGCAGCGCAGAAAAAATCAAAGACCATACATAAGTGATTGCTGTCAGCGGGTAGACGATCGAATAGGCATAGTGGTGCAAAAGCGCGATGTTCATCAATGCACCCGCAAGATAAAAACAGCCGCCGAGCCAAATTTTCGGTGTCGTGAAAACAGAACGGATTCCGGTGATTCTCACGGCCCCGGTTTTCAAAAAGAGCGCGCCGAGCGCACCGCACAGCGTCATGATAAGGACGCAGAAGAAAAATTTCATGGTTCTTTCACCCCACTGCGTACGATCAGGATCAGGCCGAGAAGGATGGCAAGAAGGCCGATCATCTTCATAACCGAAATGGATTCCTGCAGGAAAATACGTCCAAGCACAAAGGACAGCACATATCCGGCGCCGAGCATCGGGTGGAGAACGGAAAGATCCCCATAGTTCATGGCAAGGAGCATAAGCAGCGCGCCGACGCCATAAAGAGCGAACCCTGCGAGAAGAAACAGAACGGAACCGGTCGCGGATAGTTTCCAGAAAAGCTGCCCAACGCAAGTGGAAAAGGAAGAAATGAGCATGAGCAGAACGCCGCGCAGAATCGGCCGTGTAGAATCAGATCGTTTCATAGTATCACACCAAATAAATGAGAGCGCCGATTATGAGCGCAAACGCCGCAATCAGGCGCAAAAGCGTTTTATCCCGAAAAATGACCTCAACGGGGTCACCGTCGGAATTGCCGTCAATGGTCAGGAAGTACTTAAGGCACAGGCAGATAACAAGAGGAACTGTCCAGATCATGTATGTATTTGCCGAGTCTGCACTCCAGAGAGAGTAAAACACGATCGCAAGCGTCAGGCACATGTTCATGTTCTTGTTCAGGAAATCGTCGTTATAGTATTTCAGCACTTTTCGGGTCGTGTTTCGCTGCCGGCGCAATTCACCGCGGCGCTTACTCAGCGCCAGATAAAAGGAGATCGAAACGACAGTGAGATAGAGCCAATTTGAAATCACAACGCCGGTGATCGCGGACCCAAAAAGCACACGCAGCAGAAAGCCGGAGACCAGCAGCGCGACGTCCAGAATCGGAACGTTTTTTAACCCGAAACTGTATCCGATGTTGACTGCCAGATAAATAATCATGCAGAGCCAGCCGCTCAGCGGGAACCGTATACCGATGCCGATGACAAGGATCGCAGCCGCAAGAATCGCAGCCATGATCAGCGCAGCGGGAATGCTGACCGCGCCGCTGGCGAGCGGGCGCAGACACTTCGTTGGGTGCTGCCTGTCGGAATCGATGTCCCGGATGTCATTGATAATGTATACCAGCGACGAAAGAAAGCAAAATGCCGCAAAGCCCGCAAGGCCGCTGCAGAACATCTCGCGTTCAAAAAATCGCCCGCTGAAAAAGAGCGGCAGCAGCACCAGAACATTCTTCAAATAATGTTTGGGCCGCAAAAGGCGGATGTAATCTTTCATGATATTACCCCTTTAGAAAATCCATCATTATCCGGCATCATTTTGACGTCTCCTGGGGGACGAACGTGATCGTAAAGTCGTTTGGGGTCTGATAGTAGTAGGCATACTGCATTTTGGGCGTGTCCGGTTCCCAAAGCCAGCGGTCGCTTGGATAGGCCTGCACCTCTACCGAGCGTTCGCCCCGGGCAATCGCGTCTTCAATGGCACTGCGCTGCTGCACATCGACCTGATGGAGCGGGTAATAAACGAACCAGTTAAAGACGATAACGGCCGCACATAAAACGGCACAAACCGGGAAAGCAAACTTGAAGTTCAGCTTGAGCCCCGACAGCAGCTCCAGAGCAACGGCCAGAAGAAATACATAGGAAATATATAAGCACCGCGGTCCGATGGGGTTTACAAACAGCAGTGGAAAAGCCGCGCAAAGCGCTGACAGCAAAAAATAGAACGCTTTGCCGCCGATGGCTTTTCGAAGACGGAAAACAGCGACCGCAACGAGCAAAAACCACAGCAGACTGATGCCCACGGTCACCCGATTAGACCACGTTCTGAACAAAAAAGCAGCGCAGCAGCCAACCAAAAGAACAAATCCGATTTTCTCTGCCGCGGTCGGCTTCTGCGCGCGCAGAAGGTATGTGCCGAGCAAGGCGGTGATGGACAGATAGAGGACCGGGCAATCCGCCAGCAAGGCGTGAAACACAGTCCCGCAGTTATTGCGTGCCGACGTGAGCAGTCCGCGCAGACCGTGCGTAGCACCGATCTGGTAGTTTTCCCCCCGGAAAAAGATGTCCAGATAAGACGGTGATGCGAGCAGCAGCGCCGCTCCCATGATGGAACCGATGAGATAGCAAAGCAGCTCAGCCGAGCCCTTTCTGTACCGGACGCATTGATAAATGTTGAGCGCAGCGGCGGAGCATACCACGTAAAACGTAACGTTCTCCACAAACAGCTGCGCGGAAAATGCAACGAAAAATAATGCAATGCTGCGCTTTATGGAGTTGCCCGCGGGCTTCCCGGCCCAGAGCTCCGGGATCAGGCACAGCGCAAGCAAAGCCAACGCAACGGGAGGAACATAGTTGAAATATCCGGCTGCCCACGGGTAGACTTCCCGGAACATGGTGCTGGGCAGAAACAGCACCAGAGCGGTGCACAGCAGCAGCCCGGAAGCGGTCCACTGTTTCGTGATACGGGAAAGCCAGACCACAAGGAGCAAAAGAATGCCTGCACGCAGCACGTCGCGCACGATGGGCCTGCTCCCGGCGGTGTAAGCAAGGACGTTTCCTAGAATACGCCCGTTGGAGGTGCTCCATTTCTGCGCGACCGTCCGCACCAGATCCTGAACGCTGTGCAGAGACGCGCCCAGCCCCTCCCGGAACCAATCGTCACCCGTGAGTGGAAAAATGCGAAAAAGTAAAAAAAGCAGCACAGCCAAGATCACTGCGGTCACATAATATAGGGTGTTTGTTTTCTTCTGCACCTGATTTTCCTCCGTTTGATGCAAATTCTCAACATAGTGCGTTGGCACGGCAGCATGGCACGGTGCTCGTGAAACCGTGCCACTGCAATTCACTGCGCCAAAGCGGGTGAATCACTGCTGTGGCAAAGCGATGTCACAAAATGAATCACCAACATGCGCTGCCCTGTTTTGCAGCAGCCAGTCGATTTCCCGGTCAATACAGTGAATGCCCTCCGGGATCATCTCCAGCGGGCAGCCGACATAACTCAGGCGCAGAAAACGCTGTGTGCTGCCTGTCAGGCTGAACACCGTGCCCGGCATGAGCTTGACCCCCTGCAGACGCAGCCGCTTCCAGAGCAGGACGGCATCAACGGCGTCCGGGATCTGCACCCAGAAAAACACACCGCCCGCCTGCTCCGGATATGGCAGGGACAGATGCTTTGACGCCCGGATCGCCTGCGCCATGCAGCGGCGCTTGGACGCATACTGCGCGACCAGCCGCTCCAGATGCGCCGTATACAGCCCGCGCTGAAGATACAGCGCCAGCATCTCCTGCAGGAGTGCGGGGCTCGCAATATCGGCATTGAACTTTGCAAGGATCAGCCGCTTTTCATACCGTCCCGGAACGAGCAGGTAGCCGAGACGCAGCCCCGGCACGAGCGACTTGGAAAATGAATTTAAATACAGCACGGTGTTGCCGCTGTCCAGTCCGCGCAGTGTCTGGCGCGGACGGCCGTTAAACGCCAGATCGCCAAGGCAGTCATCCTCAACGATCGTAAAACTGTTTGCCTGTGCCAGTGCCAGCATCTCCCGACGTTTGCGCTCGCTCCAGCAGACATTCGACGGACACTGAAAGTGCGTCATCGTGTAGTAAAAATCAATGGATGTCTGGTCAACCACGGCACGAATCGCGTCCATATCCGGCCCGTCCGCCAGCAGCGGTACGGTCACCACCCGCGCACCGGCGCGCTGGAAACAATGCAGCGCGACCGAATAGCTGAGGTTCTCTGCGAGCACGACCGTGTTCTTGCCGACAAGCGCCTTGCAGATGAGGTCGATGCCCTACTGGCTGCCGTTGACGACCAGAATATCCTCATCCACAGCTGCGATACCGCGACTGTACCACTTCACTTCCCTGCGGCAAACCGTTGCAGCCGGGCGCCGCGCGTGTTATAAGGAAATCATACCATATATTGTGACGATTGAAATCATTTTTTCAGAAAATCAGAAAAGAAAGGAAACATCATCATGGCTCAGAAAACCTACGCTCCCGCAACGGTCGTCGTCCACGGCAACCACGTGCACAACGACTTCGGCGCACTGTCCACGCCGATCTTCCAGGCCTCCACCTTCGTCTTTGATTCCGCCGAGCAGGGCGGCCGCCGCTTCTCCGGTCAGGAGAGCGGCTTCATCTATTCCCGTCTCGGCAACCCCACCACCAGCCAGCTTGAGCAGAAAATCACGCTGCTGGAGGGCGGCGAGGACTGCACGGCGTTCTCGTCCGGCATGGGTGCCATCTCCGCCACGCTGCTGTCGCTGCTCAGCTGCGGCGATCACCTTTGGCAGACAAAACGCTCTACGGCTGCACGTTCGCGCTCATCCACGAGACACTGCCGCGCTTCGGCATCCACGCCGACAGCATCGACATGACGGACATGGCGCAGGTGAAAGCAGCCATTCGCCCGGACACGAAGGTCGTTTACTTTGAGACCATTGCCAACCCCAGCATGAAGGTCACGGACATCGCCGCCGTCGCGGACTACGCGCATGCACAGAATCCGGATTGCATCGTCATCGTGGACAACACCTTCGCCACGCCGCTGCTGGTGCAGCCGCTGAAGCTGGGCGCGGATGTCGTCGTGCACAGCGCGACCAAATATCTCAATGGCCACGGCGATGTGGTCGCAGGTTTCTCGGTGGCGCGCAAGGAGATCAGGACAAGATCCGCATGATCGGTCTCAAGGACATCACAGGCGCGGTGCTCGGTCCGCAGGAGGCATTTTTGATCCTGCGTGGTCTCAAGACACTCAAAGTGCGTATGGACGCCGTCTGCGCCAACACGCAGAAGGTGGTCGACTTCCTTGCCGGCTCCAAGTATGTGCAGAAGGTGTTCTATCCCGGCCTGGAGAACCATCCCGATCACACCGTGGCCACCCGCGAGATGACGCGGTTCGGCGGCGTTGTCTCCTTCGAGATGGGCAGCTTTGAGGAAGCCAAAAAAGTGCTCAACCACGTGCATCTGTGCGCGCTGGCCGTCAGCCTTGGTGACTGCGAGACGCTCATCCAGCATCCGGCTTCCATGACGCACTCCATGTGCACAAAAGAAGAGATCGAGGCTGCCGGCTTCTCGGATCGTCTGATCCGTCTGGCAGTGGGTCTGGAGGACCCCGACGATATCATCGCCGATCTGCAGCAGGCATTTGAAGCTGCGCAAAACTGAACCGATCCAGTAAAAAAACAGGTTTGCGATCGCGAGCCTGTTTTTTTATTTCCTCATTTGCAGCTGCCGGCATCGAGTCCGTCCGCAATGAACATCGCATCCCCCATGACCACGGGATATGAGTTTTGGTGCATTGGGGAACCCGCTTGTAATCGTCGTAATGTACTCATTTTATAACAGAAGCTGGTTTCTTGTCAATCCGGCTCAAACCAGATACTCGCAAAGGTAGTTTTCAAAACTATCAAAATCGCTCCAGCAGGCCGTGTCTTTTTCCTCCACCTCTTCCCAAAGGTTTCGGCAGGCAAGGTCGTACTGGAGCGTGTCAGCATCGAAGTTTTTGTGTAGGCAGTACGCTGTCCACAGCGATTTGAGCTGGAGTCTGCATATTTCTTCGCCGAGGTCTGCTTCCTCCACAAACTTCAGCAGGTACTCTAACTCTTCATTGCGGTTGTACTTGCAGGTGTCCTCCACGGTCTTGTAGTCACAATCGTCTGTGTACTCACCATCGGGCGTATGCTGGCAGGCATCACAGAGCATCAACCTTTTGCCGCACACCGGGCAATACGCCTTATAACCGAGAGTTTCCTCGTCCCACGCCATCTCGATTTCTGTGTTGCAGTTGGGGCACCACTCTGCAACATACCCGCTTCTTTCATTGCTGCTCATCATTTCTCTCAATCCTTTCTCTACCACGAGTGACCCTCGTAGGGTACTGAGGACAATTCTCTCTGTATTCTTTCTGACGCTGACGAATTTCTCTCAAAGAGAACTCGTCCAGCTCATGCTCCCACCCCTGACCATAGTTAACGAAGAGGCGGTAAACATCACGAGTCTTTCTCTGATATGCCATTTTGCTCAACCTCCTTTAGCTCGCCTTTAACATAGAGCGATTGTTTGTAGTGACGGTGTTCTCTCATAATCTCGGCCCATTCCTCGTTGGAAGGCCGGTAGTCCCTCCAGTGGTCCTTGATTCTCTGTTTGATTCTGGCAGCTCTGTCTGGCCTCACTATGATTTGTATGGTTGTTCGGCTCACCCCGAACTGCTTCGCCAAGGGCCTCATGCCGCACACTCCCGACTCGTAGATACGAAGAATCTCGTCCTTCTGCTCCTCGGTTAGCTTCCTGCGGCGGTCTTGGTTCGGCTGGAGTGGTATCTTTTCGGACTTGTACGGCATCAGAATCACCTCCTCAGATTCGCTTGCCTTGCCAGAACGGGTCATACTGGAAAGCTACATCGTACATCAGCCTGCCGGTCTGCTGGTCGTGGAACGTGCTCACGAACAAGTCCCTGTGATACCCGTTGTCCTTGCACCACTGGTTCACGACTCTCTGCGTCATCGGTGTAGCGAATATGTAAAGGTCGGAGTAGTGGTGAAAGAACTCCTCCTTCGGATAGCCTTCAGCGACCAGCCTCTCCATCAACGTCATCACCTGTCACCCCCTTCACTTTGTACTTCACATCCGCTCCAAATCTGCCTTGCAGGTAGGAAACTGCCGCCTCAACGGTCGGAGCGATATTGTGGAATCCCTTTGCAGTAATCTCATAGCCCCACGCAGGAATCTTTGCCTTTTGGATAGTGAATACCAATGCGCCCACCCCTTATACCTCAAAATTATCAAGAGCCGCTCGTTTTGCAGCCCTTTTCCCCAGCTCGTCAGCAATGAGCCTTTTCACGGTTCCCCATTGAATAAGCAGGTCCTCTGCGTAAAACGGATTCTTGTAAATGCTCTCACCAGCTATGGGGTCATCGCAGAAATGCTGTCCCAAACCGCCTGTTCTGTACCAAATGTCACCGTCATGGCTAAACCCGAACGAGTGCTCATATTCTCTCGTGTAAGAGCAGGGATAATACTTGAACTCACCGAACTGCACTGATAGACTGTCGTACTTGCGAAGCATCGGAATGTAGTTGGACCTGACATAATCAGCAATCTTGTGAAGGTTTTCTACCAGTTTATCCCGTTCCTGCGCCGTCATTTTATTCATCCTCCTTGTTATGCCACTGAAGTCCTCTCGCCTTGTACAGCGGAATCCAATGGGCTTCATAGAAATCGTACCCAGCTCCATCAATGCCGAAGAAGTACCCGAACTCCTCGTGCTCGTAAATGCGAAAACCGCACTCGGACATCTTCTGAACGCCATCGCCCTCTTCGAGCCACCAGTCATCGCAGGAATCTCCGAAGGACCACATCGTACCCCACATCGGCAGCGAGCCGTCTCTTTCGACCTCAAAGTCTTCCTTGCCGACCTGAACGGAAACTCCATCGTTCAGCTCGATAAGATAAATCCCATCGGGCTTCGTCATGTTAGAAATGGACCCGTGGTGTTCGAGCGTGTCCCACTCTTCCTCCAGCTCGTAGACATAGACCTCATCGCCGATTGCGGGTTCAGTGACCTCCTGCCACTCATCCGGGTTCTCCCTCATCAGCCTGTCCAGCATCCCCTGCGGAATGGCATTGAACTGGCTGACCCAGAGTTCTGCGGCCTCTCTGACCGTCTCATACACCCTTGTCATTGTGAACGCCTCCCTTCACCATCTCGTAGCTTCTCACTGTCTCTTCGGGCAACGGCGCAAAGTAATCCACATAGCCCCAAGCCTCTCTGCCAATCTCTTCGCAGAAAGTCCTCTCATCGAAGTTCTCTATCGAAAGAACTCTGTTCCCTTGCGGTTTGGGGAACGTCCCCGGCATCGCGGGCCGCTGCGTCAAATAGTATCTATACACTGCGAACACCTCCTTACTGGTACAGCTCTGCGGCGAGCCTCACTCTGGACTTAATGCCCACCCGTGCCAGCTCTGCTATCCGGCGTTTGGCGTCCTCCATCGTCTGATAGGTGCGGATGCTCCACTTCCAACGCCCGTTGTACTTGACCTGCAATGTAAACATCGGTGTGCCTCCTTTACGCAACCAGCTCAATGTTGTTCTCTGCGGTGAAGTAGGTTTCTCCTTTGGCGGTTTTAATGCCAACCCGGACTTCCCAACTCCACCAGTACCCGTACTTGGAATAGTTCCTCATCCCAATCCAGAAAACCGTTCCCGTGGTTCCAATAGGAACCTTCCGCCCCTTAACAACTCTGACCTCCTTGTCGAGATACTTCTCGAAGGCCTGAAGCTCCATCAGAGCGCCGGAGTTCTCCCTCTGGTAGCAGACCTCCTTGTACTCGGAGCGGTTCTGCATCTCCCTGAACTGATTTGCGGTCATCTGCTGCACCTCCTTACTCTTCGTACCAGACGCTGTACCTACCCGCATAGCACTCAATTTCGGGCTTCATCTTTTCCCATTCGCTCATAAGGATTCGGTCGTACTCTCCAGTCCAGCTATCGTAAAGAATGACTGCTCGTTCTTCCATCGTGCTACCTCCTGTATTTACTGTATTTATAATTTCTCTTCCTACATTATTATTATAGTAAACACAGGGCCGAAGGGCAAGGTTTTTTCTTGCGATTTTGTAATTTTTCTCGATTATTTACCATTCGGTAATAAAGGGCAAAAGAAAAGGCCCTCTCACGAGGGCCTCCCTTCAAACTGCGTAAGTGTCCCGAAGATTCTTCGCTTCTTCCGCAGGGCAAAGTGTTATGAAGTTTCCCGCGCCGTCCCAAGTGGTGTAGTGTGCCACGAAGAACTGACCACTGTCAGACTCAAACAACTCCATCCACCACCCGTTGTCGGGGTCAGTGTGGCATATCGGCTTGGCCTTGGCTGTATCGTATACCACGCCATCAATCTGTTTCCGAATACGAGGGCCGGTAGATTTACCGGGGAACTCTGCCAGCTCTTCCGTGTCTGCATCGACCAGCACCACCTTGTAGCCGAGGTACTCGGCGGCGTCCATCAGTTCCTGCGCCTTGAGGCAGTTGCGAGATATTCTACGGCTGAAGGTTGAAGCCTTTGCGCCGAGGTGAGCCGCTACCTCTTTGTTTGGTTTCTTTCGACTGGCAATCGCACCTGCCAGAAGTTCTGCTGCCGTCATCTCATCACCTTGCTGTAATCTGCTGGAGCAGGTCTGTATACATCGTCTGGAGCAGCGTGAGCCGAGCTTCGGACTCCAGCAGCTTCTTCTCCATATCTCGAAGAGCTGCCGCGGGCACCGCAGGGGGGGCGGTACGCTCTACAACTTTTTCCACTGGTGTGATGTTATCGAGTGACAGTGATACCAGAAGTGCAATATCCACGCTCTGCATCTCGTTCTTGGAGCACTCTCCGCAATAATCGCCGACTCTCTCCACCGCAACGGTATGAACCTGTTCGCAAAGTGCGATGCTCTCCTTGCCTGTGGCCCTGATAACAACGTGAGTGGGGAGGTCGTGCTTCGGCTGGGTGGTCAGATACACCACCTCCACCGTAGAGCTGCTCTGATTCCCTTTATCATTGGAAACAATGATTGCGGGCCTGCCCGCCCTCTGTTCGGAGCCACACTCGTTCCCGTAGGACTGGATGTAGTAAATCTCTCCACGTTTAATTGTCATCGTCAGCACCCTCCATATCGTTCACAATAGTTTGCAGTGTCTCATCAATCCCGTCGTAATTGAACATCACTTCCGAATGGTCCTTCAGATACTCAATGCAGGTGCCCACCAGCTCCGGCGTGATTTTCTCTTCAGGAACGTCCAGAATCTCCCTCAAGCGGAACGGAACCTCGTCCTCGATAAAGTGGTACAGCGGATGCTCCAGCATCGAGAGGGCCACCAAGAGCGCCTCGTCCTGTTCTGCGACGAACTTATCAAAATCGCTTACAGGCTCACCGTTCATTGTTGCCTTATCAATGGCAATCCGCTCTCGGATGATGTCAGCGGCCTTTGTTCTATCCATAGCGTCTCCTTTCAGAACCCAGAAATCTCCTTTGATGAACTCCTCTGCGGCGTAGTGTACGCATTTTCCACAGGGGCCTTCGCTGTGTAGCTCGTAATGGTGGGCGCAGTAATCACAGTCACCCTGAACCATGCTCCGCAGCCAGTCTATCTGCTTGTCCTGCTCGGTAGCAATTTGCCTCCAGCGGATGTTCTCCGCTCTGAGGGCTTCCATCTCTTTGCGGTGTTGCTCTTCCTGTACCTCAAGTGCCTTCTGCGCCTCGCCAAGCGCCCTGTACACCTCAGAGCCTCCGCAGAGTGCCTTGTTTATATTTTCACTCATTGACATCAATCTCCCTCCCATACTCCGTCAGGCCTCATCTGAGCCAGTGCCAAGAGCTGATAGAGAGGTCTAATGGCGTTAGTTCTGGTAGGCAACCAGTACCCAGTTGCCCCTTGCTCAAAGCACGATTTGGCCTCCTCGTAGGGCAGCTCCTCATCGGAGTCCTCCAGACTAGCGATAGCCTTCTTCAGTACCGGAATGCTCTCAGCACCGGAAAGGCCGTAGATACTGCGTATGCCCTTTTCTCCGAAGGCGTAATCCTTGTAGTACCACCGAGCGTAGTTGTAGGTTATATTGACCCGCATCTCGTCAGTCCCGCCAATCGCGTATGTACCGCCCCGCATCTGGTGCGGAGCATCCATAGTCAGCGTTTCCTTGGTAACGGGGTCAACCAGCGAAATATCGTAGCTCATTCTGCCAACCTCCTTAGTGCATCAACAAAATCATCAAATTCCTTCATGTGTCCTACCTTGACCAAAGGGTCGTTCTCCCGAAAGAGCTGAACTTTCTCTCCATCGTAGTCGAGGCAGGTGTACCCTTTGTGCCTGTACCGTCCTTGACGTATGGTGCTCTTTCCAAGATATACCATGAGCTTTCTGGGATTGTGCTCACCAGCGAATCTGTTTTGCACAATGTCCCCTTTGACGAACTCCATCACTGCATATACCTCTCCTTGCCGGTGTATGGCTGTTTCAGCCATTCGGCAACGCATTTTTCGCACTCGTTATCGCAGCCTGCGTAGTCGTGCTCACCAGCCTTGCAGGCGTTGGTGTAACTCCAGTTGGGGAGGAACAGCTCCAGCTCAGCATCGGTCATCTCACGAATCCTGTCAGCGTTGGTCTTTTGACGGAAGCAATTTTTATGCGGGCCTGTGTGTAGTCCAGGGCAGCTTTTCTCTTTTCCGCAGTCTTTGCACTTGTACATATCTTTTCTTTCTCCTCAATCCGCTGTGATGATATAAACAATAATTGCCTTGGTCCAAGGTAGCGCATCGTAATGCTTTCTGCATTCACTCTCGGACTCTGGCAGTTTCTCGAACTCCTCATCTGAAAGGTACTTTTCAAGAACATCGAATACATCGTCCCAGCTCTTGAAAGCCATGTAGTCGTACCTTTCACACATCAGGTACTCATCCACAGAAGCGTGTCCCCATGCTCCGCACCAGTACCCGCTGTCATCGCCGCAGATTTCAGCATCTACCATCGGAACCACAGGTAGGTCTGGGTTTTCCCTCATCAGCCGGAAAAGTTCCTCCCGGTTCTTCTTCTCTCGTTCCGTAATCACTGTACATCCTCCTTCGGCGGGCAGAGCAGCGGCATCCAATAGTCTGGAAGTTCATCCGCAATCCTGTCCCAATAGTATTTCCATCGCTCGACACGCCTGCCTCTGACCAACGACCTCTCGTAAATCATCGGCCTACTTCTGGGGTTCCTTTTGTATGCGGTTAGGACCATCACCGAGCAGTAATCTCGGTCAGGCAGCTTGGGCAACCGTTCCTCAACCGGAATCCACTGTATGTCCTGCAATTCTTCGGGTGTAAAGCCCGAATCCTCGTAGGATGCCAGCTTTAGAACCGCCTCATCAATGCTGCCGTCAATACCCCAAGCTCCGCTGGGATATTTCTTCGTCAGGCGGTTCACTCTTCATCACCTCCTTCGCCGTCCAACCACTCGTCATAACAAACGGGGCAGCATCCTGCAAAACCCTCATCCGAATGGGAGATTGCCCAGTGAATCAAGTACTCAAGGTAGTCGTGCCACTTGCTTTCAACATCTTCTTCCTCATCGCACTCAACAGAGACCAAGAGTGAAGGGCTAAGAGTTAAAGCGGGCCGAACCCCATAAGTGTAGCTGCAGTACCAGTTGCTGCAGTCACCACTGGAGCAGACGAACCAGACGTCGAAGGTGTAGTTGGTGTTCGGGGAGCGGCTGGGCGTTTTCCACGGTGTTGCGAGCCAATAGGTCGTATCAATCCGAGGAATGATGTCGTAGTATTTCCCGTACTGCTCCAGCGTGAGAAGACCGGCGTGTACTCTTGCCACCCCGTATTCGTGCTGTCCGAGGGTGCACTTGAGGTCAAGCTCCATCTCAAGAATGTCACGGTCCAATTCCGCACCTGCTTCTACCAGTTCTTCGAGATAATCCCCCTCAAGGTACGCCCTCACCGAACTGTCCCAGAAATTGTTGGGAGCAGATTCGGATTCGACGTTTTCTTCTCGGAAAGGCATCTCGCAGACCGTATCAGCCTCCAGAACGAAAACGCCTTTGTCATCGCCGTCCAGAACGGTGTACGCATGGCCCCAAATCTCGAAGTTCTTTCCGAAAGGGACATCTGCGAGCTTCATTTTCTTCATCATCTTGGTAATCCTCCTTATTTAGTTAGCCGTTACTCCATACAAGAGGTAAACGACTCCTTTGCTGTGCCTCTCGTCGAACCAATGCCAAATTTCTTCTCTGTGGGTGCCAATGGCCCACCCCATGAACGGCTCTTCAATGCACTCCGTTTTAGGATTCATCGGGATGTCGCCAAACTCTCCCCACAGTTCCTCCAGCTCAGCGTCTCGCTCCCGAAGAGTTTCAATTTCCGTCAGACCATCGTGAATTGTGCAATAGGTGTCGTAAGGAATGGTACGGTGCAGTTCATTGATGGCCTCCAGTGCCGCTCGCTTCACCTTGTTCATCGTATCACCTCTTTTCATTTGAAAAGATTGGAGCTGTGGTATCTAATCTCGTGCTGCGTTCCCCAGATTCCATTGAGAATCAAATAATTGTGGGCATCGAGCTGGTTCTTTGCGTAAACGTAAACCGTCTGCATCTTCTTCTGCCCCTTCGGGGTAAAGTCAATCTCGAAAAGGAAATCTCCCTCAGACTTGCGGTTCAGTGTTCCCATCGTGCTCTCCCTTTCTAATTCGTAATTTTTCTTCCTATGTTATAATTATAGTAAGTTTGGGGCGTTTGGGCAAGAGCTGTTCGTAACATTGTGGCAAGAAATTCTGAAAATTTACCTTTTCGTAAGATTTAGCCCTGCGGATTTTCGGGCCGGTGTATGGTACTGCTCGTCCAAGCGCCGGAGTACGCTCCGAGCGACTCGAACTGCTCGAAGAGCGAGTCTCTGATTCCATCGAGGTATCTCTGAAAGTGGCGTTTCTGGAGGTTCTGCCGCCAGTCATCGCCCCAGCCCTCGTCCCGCTGAAGCAGCTCCACCGCCATACTCCACTCGTTGTCCTCCAGCGCAATGTAGAACAACTGGTTCTGGAGAATGGCGCGTCGCTCACGTCCTACCCATTTGTCGCAGGGAACGAAACTGGGGAACTTCTTCCGCAGGGAGCTTTGCAACTCCTCGATAACGTCATCCTCCCACCACTGGGTGTCAATATCGCTGTACTCCCACAGGCACAGGTCCTCGAATGGAATGTCCCTACGAAGCCTCAGCTCAGGCTCCTCAGCGGCTGTTGAACCAATCGGGCGGTACACGCAGAGGTCATCGTTGTCTATGTAATAAAGCCCCTCGCACTTTCCGAGTACGCAGACATTTCCTCGTCCCATCAGTGTCACCTCCTCACCAAATACGTCTCGGACTCGCAGCGGGTGTCATCTTGATACCGATGTCCCCAAACTCCGAGCAATCCGGCATATCGTTGTTGTAAACGTAGCAGCAGGGTTCGCCACGTCTGAGGTCCTCACGGTCCATCTCCCACTCCTCTTCGTAATCGCTGACGTAGAGGTATGAGTCCATGACACCCAGCGTTGTGCAGGAGCGAATCACCATGTATACCAGAGCGTTGTAGTCCTTCTCAAACCTGCGAATCCGCTCCAGCTCCTCGCCCTCTACCCAGTAGAAAGCGTACAGCGAAGGCTCACTGCGGCTTATGTAGCCCTCCTTCTCGAACTGCCGGATGGTATTGCCATACACTCCCATCTGCCGCATACGCAGAACTGCCTCGGCCTTTTTCTTCTCAATACTCACTCTCATCACTCGTCATCCTCCTCAAAATCATTGTCAGGAATCCACTTGTCTAACCAGCGGGAGAGGAACGGCACCCTCGGAACAACGACTTCCAAAAAGAACCCTCCAACTCCCAGCATCAGAAACAACGCCGAAAGGTAGAAAGTCAGTAGAACCAAATCCTCCATCATCTCGCTTGTCCTTTCTCCCCGTAGAGCCGATAGGCCAGCTATCTGGCTTATCGCACTACGCAGACCCGTCTGTCGTTGTCGTAGAAGTCCACGCTGTACTTCATCTCGTAGGAGTCCGGCACCACTCTCACCTTTACGGCTCCTGTGGCAACGGAGACATCCAGCAGTTCCACCTGCACCGAGTGAATGTAGCACCCGTTCGGCGTGCGGTAGTGACCGGACCTATCCTTGACCGCCATCGTGTAGGTTCTGCTGTATCTGGGTCTCGGAAGGCTCTTCACAACCTTCTTCATGCTCTTGGCGAAGTCCTGCTTGGAAAGGCTGCTCTGCATATACAGCTCCTCAATGAGCTTGTACTGCTCTCCAGTAACCTCTCGGCCCACCAGCCGCTCAAATTCAACCTGCATCATCGTTTTATACCTCCAATTTTACTATTCTTATAAACTTCCTACTGATGTTATAATTATAGTAAATTTCCCTCGGTAGGGCAAGAGGTTTTGAAAACATTTTTATAATTTTCTCTCGAAATTTACCTTTTGGTAAGATTTGAACGGGGCTCGCTGTCTGGGCGCATAGGAGGGCCTATACAGGGCGTTCTCGTTTGGGAGTATAATTTCTCCTGCGGAGTGTTTCGGACCAATCCAACCACTCTCTCATCGGAAATAGGAGCACCTACGCTACACAGGAAGAGCTGCGGTGCTGATATGTAGTAGACTCTCCCTGACTTCGGTCGTGTCGTAGGCGAGCCACCGAGCGGTAGCTATACCCGAAGCCAATACCCGAAAAAATCGAAGAGTACCTTTTTCTTTATCATTTTCATTTTCAATTTCATCTTCATATTCAATTTCATTTTCATATTCAGAGTTTGCCGGGCATTTTGCCGGACGCTTTGCTGGAGAGTTTGCTGGAAGATTTGCTGCGGCAAAATTCTCTGGAAACAAAAATAAGCCCCCAACCATTTAGGCTGAGGGCTTATCTGAGTCTGTTACACCACGTTCAGGTACTTCACAGCTACCCACGAGGTGATTTCTTTGAGGAGGGCTTCTTTCTCCCCTTTATGCGTAGCAATCTGCGACACTGTGTACTGCTTTCTGATAACAAACGAAGGGACTTTCGTGCCTCTCGCAGTGGTCAGGCCGCCGTACACAGCGCCAGAGTCTACGGTAACTTTGCTGCCAACCTTGACCTCTGCGGAGGATGTAGAAGCAGTGCCGGTCTTGGTAGCGTAGTCGAGCGAAATCCAACCAGCACCAGATTTCAGTTTGCCCCACTTGGAGGCTCCAGTGCCATCGGACTCGGCAACGATAGTATAGACGCCGGGCTTAATGAAGCCCTTGCTGCTGTAATTCGTGCCGGGGCCAGAGCGGATGTTCAGGTCGCTGGCTGTAATCTTAACGGTGTAGTTGGTAGTAGTAGTGCCGGACGGTTTGCTGGACGTGTTGCCGCCAGAGTTGCCGGAGGTGTTGCCGCCGAGCTGTGCTGTAACTTTGCTGGCAAGGTCGCCCATGCGAGAGTACATCCAGTCACCGGGGCAACTCTTGTTGGCGAACCAGCGGTGTACGGTCAACACCATCTCGTCGGACTTCGGAGAGTAGTTGAGCGTCTTGGTCTTATCGCCGAGCCAGAGCAGCTTTTTCTTGCCGTTTCGCCGGCAGATGTCTACGCAGAGCGTGATGAGCTTCTGGTACACCACGTCCTTGAACGCATATGGAGCAGAAGCATCAGAAGCGCACTCAATGGTTACGGCGCGCTGGTCGTTTGCATTGGAGGACGTACACCAAGAACGGTTGGCTTCATTCACACACAGCAGTACACGACCGTCTGCTCCGATACCGTAGTTGCAGCTCGCTTGCTTAGAGACAGGCATAAAGATATTACCCAGTGTCTCCACAGAGCACTGGCCCACAACGCAATGAGGGGTGATTCGGTCCATGGAGTGAGTTCGAGCGCCGGAATGGTTCGGGCTGAGTTTGGTGTAGGAAACCAGAGGACTGTTACTCATCTTCATCGTCCCCCTTTCCATCACCCTCGCAGAAACCGGCAATAGTGTCCTCATCTACAACATCGCCTTCCTCGTCGTAGATGTAGCCAGTTTCCTCGTCGTAGTTGAGGGTGCCTACATAGGGAAGGTCGTCGTCAATCTCCTTGTTGTAGTAACGGAGATTGAGTTCAGGTTTTTTCTTCTCAGACATGATTTATTCCTCCTTCTGGGTATCGGAACCAGTCTCGGCGGGCAGCTCAAGGGTGACAGTCTCAGGGAGTTCCACAACGGGAATGACACCCTGATTCAGCTCGTACACAGCGGATTCAATAAGTGCATCGAGCTTCGCTTCGTCAACCGTGATTCCATGCTCACGGAGCCACTGGATGACATACGCCTTCTTCTCTTCGCCGCGACCGCTGCCCTTATAAATCTGCTCGGCGGCAGAGACGGCAATCTTCACCCAAGCGTTGATTTCAGCCTGCTGCTGCGCCGTGGTCTTGGAGCGGATATAGGGGATGACGAAGGCGGTGATAAGGGCTGCGATAAGAGCCGCAACCGCCTCAACGATGGGAGTGATGTCGTACATAGTAGTTCCTCCTTATAAAGTCATAAAATTACCCCTTGCCAGACTCTTCATCAGGCAAGGGGTTTCCATCTGCGTCAAGCCGGTGTTTATTCCGGCTGACCTTTTCGCCAAGGCTCTTGCCTGCGTAGGTAATTAGATACCCAGTGCAGGCAGCGAAAACAGTGGTGGTCACATCTGAAACGGACTCCCTATAAAAAACAGGGAGTACATACGAGGCGATGACGGAGCAGGTCGCTATTAGGACCGCCCATATCGCAAGGAGCTTGGAAAACTCCAGAGGTTTCTTCTTAGCCTTGGCCCTCTTTCTCTTCCGTTTCCAGCTTTTCCACCACTTTTGAAGTTTCTCCAGAATTACCATCGCCTCCATTTCCTATCGTTCCAGAGAATCTCCATCGCCCCGGCAAGCGCCAGGGCGAGGAGCTTCAGAACCCACATTTACTCGTCAAGCAAGGCGTGAATGCCCTGCTCAGCGAGGAAATCTTTCTGTTTATGCTTGATGTCAGCAGCGTATTTCAACGCAGCCTCCATGTCGCCATTGGTATGGCCTCTCTGCATGGCATGAGCGGTGGCCTCACCGAGAGCGATGCTCGCTCTTGTGCTCTGTACGATGAGCAGGAAAAGTTGCTGCTGGTCTGCATTTTTCTTTTCCTGCACAGCTTCACGGGCTTCCACGCGCACCTTGAGACGCCACACAATCAAGCCCATAATGGCAGATGGCACCCCCATCGCTGCGACAAACGCAACTATGAGAGAGCCAAAATCAATTTGCACCATTGGAGACGCCCCCTTACTCGATGAGCACCCACTGCCACAGGCCAGCGGAATCCGGGGGCCATACACAAGGCTTCATGTCGCCGCCTTCGGCAACCTGATAGATGTGTCCCTCGTAGCTAAAATAGGTGCCAGCAGTGCAGTCCATGCCGTACACCCACGGGATGGGGTCCTCCAGCGTACCGGCGTGTGTCTGGTCAATAGGACGGTAGACCGCCAGCATCCCTTCGCCGTGAGGCGGCTGGTGCTCCTGCGGAATCACGCCGCCAGCCGAAACCACTCGATACAGTGTGTCGCCGTCCTTGAGGATGGTGTTCTGTTCGAGCTTATTCCCGGCAGCAAGCAGGTCCTCCCACAGAGGGAACAGGTCCACCATCTGCAACGCTTGCGTGTCGGTGATGGTAGTGGCGGTGGCGCAGAAGGCCATTGCAGCTACCTGAATCTGCGCGTTATAGGGCTTATCGTGTGAGTCCTGAGCTTCTTTCTCTTGGATAGCCTTCACGCTATCCTTTCTCCATTTCACACCCATTACTGGAATCCTCCTTGAATCGAAGTGATATAGCCGCCCTCATCGGAGTCGCCACGCTCCGCAGTAACACGGAAGTTGAAGGCGAAGCCGTTTGCGGCGGTCTCGTTTTGGAACAGGTAGTTGTTCCCGTTTTTGCACTCCTGAGTGCAGTCCTCCCAGACCGGGGAATCGTCCTTAGCGTTGTTCGTTACCTCAACCGTGTAATCGGCATCGGTGGGAATATGCCCGGTAACAGTGATTGCGCAGATGGAGATTTTCGCATCGGCGTCCATCGGAGTCTCAAGAGTGATAACAGCCTTCGCGACCTTCTTCGCAAAGGTCAGGGTCAGAGTGGTGGTTTCTTTGCCATCGCTGGCCTCAATCACCATCGTGTGGTTGCCGTTCAGGAGCTTCATGAAATACTCGCCGGTCACGGCAAAGCTGTTATTCTGGCTCTTCGTTGCGGTGAAGGTGCGTTTGACCACGCCGTCCATCTTTTCGGTGACTGTCACAGAATCAGCGGCGTCCTCATCGTTCACGGAGTACGAAACGGTGAAACCGCTGGTCTTTGTGCCGAGGTTCTGGTTGTCCTCATAGTCACAGGTGATGGTCGGAGCGGTGTTGTTGTTGACAGTTCGGGTCTGAGAGGTTGTCCAAGCAGACTCTGCGTTGTAGGCGTCATATGCTTTGACACGGTAGGCCACAGTACCCCAGCCCTTGGTGATGGTGTCGGTGAAGCTCAGAACATTGTCTTTGAGTACCTGGGTCCACTCGCCTTCGTCAACCTTGCGCTCCAGAACATAGCCAGAAACATTGCCCTCAGTGTCGCTCGAAGCGGACCAAGTAATCTGCAAAGTGGAACCGCCCTTCACCTCGGTAGGAACCGAAATGGAGGGCGGTGCGGAAGGAGCCGTATTATTGATGACCTCGACCTGCGAACTGGTTCGGTAGCCGCTCTGCTCACCGTTCGAGTCGTAGGCTTTGACTCGGTACATCACGCTCTGCGTACCATACGCCACGCTGTTCTGCGTGGAGGTTGCGTTGCCTTGGTAAATCTGGCTCCAACTGCTGCCGCCGTTGTCCGAGCGCTCTACGATGTAGCCTTCGAGGTTTCCATCGGGGTCGGTGCTCGCGCCCCAAGAAATCGTGATGGTAGAGCCACCAGAAATCTTCTCAGGGACGGAGATGGAGGACGGCGTAGTCGGGGGTTGGTTCGTCTGCACAGAGCCGTCGTCAGAGACCGAGAGTGAAGAGTCAAGAACCAAAGCGGGCCGAACCCCACAAGCGCTGCCGCAGCCCCAGCTGCCGTAGTTACCATCGGAGTCGACGTTCCAGACGTAGTTGGCGCGGCTGGTGAGCGGGGAGCGGAGCCACCAGAGGGTGGCGCTGCCGTTATAATTGGCGATGCGCTTGTTATTAGCAGCGCTGCCTGTACCAGAACTGAAGTACGAGAGCTTTGCACCGTCACGAGGGAAGTACGAGCTGTCGCTGGTACTAAAGCCAACCTCGTAGCCGGACAGCAGGAAGATTTTGCAGCTCAGGCCGTTTGCGCCGGATGCTACCGAACCGCCAGAGCCAGTGCCGTTCTGATACGGGATTTTCACCTGCTTGATGGCGTTCTTGATGTCGTTATCGAACAGGTTTAAGAAAGTGCCGTTCAGGTAGGAATGAATGTCGGAGTTCTTGTAGTCGTTGTTCGAGCTGTCCCAAGTTCTCGTGGTGTAGATGTCCTTCAGCAGCAGCCAAGTGCCGTTGCAGCTCGAATCGTACATACTGGACGGGAGACCCTGATGTACGACCAAGAAGTCCCTTGCAGTACCGCCGAGTTTCAGTTTGACAGTGCTGCCGACTGACATCGAGCCGAGTTTTGTGCTCATATGCTGATTGCCTCCTTTATGATGTTTTCCACCCTCTTGCGGTATCTATCTCGCAAGATGTAGGTGTTACCGTGTGCGGCATGGGCGTTCCATGCCTTAAAGCTGATAATTATGTCCTCTTTGCTGACCTCTCCTTTTGGGTAGGCTTTAGACCAGTACCTGAGTCGAGCGTTCATGCGCTGAATGGAAGAACGGCGCAGCTTCATAACTACTTTTCCTGTTTCGGTCAAATAGGTGTGGAAGCCACAAAAATCAATCCCGTTTCGCAACGGGAAAATCGCCGTTTTCTGGTTCAGCTCAAGGTGTAGGTTCGCAAGGTATGCGCGAATCTCCTTCAGGCAGTAGCGTAGGTACTCCTTGTCCTCGTGAATGAGGTAGAAGTCATCCATATACCGTCCGTAGTACCGAATCCGAAGCCGTTCCTTTACAAAGTGGTCAAAGCTGTCAAGGAACATCAGCGCAAGCAGTTGAGATGTCTGGTAGCCCAGCGGAAGTCCGTCTGAGGTGTCAATGTAGGTACACATCAGCTCGAACACCCTGTCATCCTCGACCCGTTCCCTGAGCTTTTGCTTCACAAGGTCATGGTCGATGGAAGCGAAGAACTTCCTGACATCGCATTTCAGAACCCAGCCGTCAGCGTAGTCCCACTCGCTCATAGGCTTGTACGGGAGACCGTTCAACCTGCGGTATTCCTCATCTTTTCCTTTCCTCGAACGGAAATAGGAGAGCATCGCAGAGCGTAGCCTCGATAGGCCGTAGTGAGTGCCTTTGTCACGCTGGCTGGCGTAGTTGTCAAGGATGAAGCTGTGCGTGATAGCCTCGTAGAGAATGTTGTCTACGAGAGCGTGTTGCACTACCTTGTCAACAAACGCCGGAGCTTGCACCAGACGGAGTTTCGGTTCTCGTACATAGAAAACCTCGAATTTCCTCGGTACATACTTTCGGGTTCTGAGAATATAGGAAAGTCTTTCGGTGAGCTGTAAGACATTCGCCTCGTACTGAGCAGCGCTGTACTTGCTTCTCTTTCCTCGTCTTGCGGCGAGGAAGGCGTTGTACAGCACCTCAAACTCGCACATCTCGTCAAAAGTCATAGGCATCACCTCCGTATCGATAAAACTAAACGCCGTGGCAGCCGCCTTCCCCGTAGGGCCTGCGGCATCGGCGTACTGTATTCGCCCTTGCCGGTTGCACAATAGCAAGGAGCAGGATATGACTCCCTTTGATGATGGGGACACTCTTTTCGCCGTAAGGCTACTCACACTGGCCTTTCCATCAGAGCGGGCCGAACCCCATAAGTGTTGTTGTAGTTCCAGTTGTTGTAGTTACCATTGGAGTTGACGTTCCAGACGTTGTTGGTGTTGTTGGTGTTCGGGGAGCGGAGCCACCAGTTGGTGGCGGGAATGAGTCATACCCTGATACAAAGCGGCTGTGCTACCGCTGTGCATCCTGATTCAGTTTTGCCATCACCGCAGCGATGACACGGGCAATACGTTCATCTTCCTTTGCCTGCTCTTTTGCGAGGGCGGCAGAGCGAAGTGACTCAGCCCGTACAGAATCTTTCTTCTTCCACGACAAGCTCATGTACTTCACATCCGTTACGAGCTTTGTCCAGTGCTGGCTTCTCTTGATGCTGACATACCCAAGCTCCAAACTGATATTGACGAGCTGGAGCATCAGATTGCAGCCCTTGAGGGCCTCGTCGATAAACGCCAATCGCTTGTCGTACTCGACTTCGAACCGACAGTCGTTCGCCATCTGGATGCTGACCACGATATTCACTGCCGTCTCTCGCAGGAGGCGGATGTATGTGTGAATCGTGCTCTTTGGAAAACCCTGCTTGCCGGAAGAACGTTTAAGTCTGTCTGCGGCGTCCGCGCAGAACGCCTGTACCTCTTCAGGCTTCATGGTTTTGAGCTTCAGCATCGTTGAGAGAACATCCTTCGTTTCGAGGCTTTTCTCACTGGAAGGTTTCGTAACGGTAAAGGTGTAAATGAGCAGGTCTTTTGCCTTATTTCCAATCTGGAATTCTTTCGGTGTTTCTGCCACGACCGCATTTCCTTTCTATGCACACTCCATTGAGGGCCTGTTCTATATCGCTTGGCTCTCCATAGAACCGGCAGCAGTCGTGCCGGATAACGAGGACACCTTCGTTACCGCTGAACGTAGTGCCACAGAGAACAATTTCGTCATTTTTGCAGATGTGCTCGCATGGGGCGTTTAGTTCAGCGAACAGGCTGCCGATAATACAGGACAGCTCATTAGGTGGTCTGGCGAAAACAAACTCTTCTTTGCTCATCAGAACTCAATCCTCTTCGACTCGGTATTCCAAACGCCCTCAACAGTTACACCGTCGAGCGTCTCAAAGGTAACTGTGAACGGGTTGCCCGTGACTTCTGTATTGAACATCAATTCAAGCAAGGACAGGCGGGCGTCCAAGTCAGTCACATCGTTTCTGATGGAGAAATGGGCATTGACATCAATGTTGTGTGCATCAATCAACGCCTGCGCCTCTTCCAAAAAGAGAGGAAGAACAGTGACCATGCAGTATTCAGCTACGTCCTCAGAGGTCATCCACGCCTCTGCGGAGTAGTCAATCTCGACACCGGACTCATCTCCGATGTCGATGCACACAGGGTATCTGCGAACATCTACACCGGTAGAGGATGCAGCGCTGACCCACTGCGGATAATTGCCGAGGCAGCCATAATAGATGAGAACCTCTCCTTCGTCGGGGTCGTAGGCGTAGATTCCGAACTCGTTGAGCCAGAATCCCTCGTCCAAGCCGCCGTTCAGGTCGGACCTGTACTCGACAATCATCTTCACGCTGGCCCCGTCGTATGTGGGGACGGTGGAAGTAGCCGCCGCAACAGGCGCTACGAGGTCTGTAAGCGTTTTCGGATTTGTTTCATCAGGGCAGGCACCGCTGCCCACCATAATTCGGGAGAGCGATAGTGTTTTGCCAGCGACGAGCTTGGCAATCAGCGCTCTGCCTTGGTCTGTGACTGTGAAGCCATACCAACTCATTCTGATACCTCCATTTCAGGTAGTTTTGTCTGCATGATGTTCTGGAACGCCGGAACAGGTTTTACGGTATCTTCAAGGTCGATGCCAACAGGAATTTCAGGCAGTGTAGTGCTCTGATACCCTCTGCCAAGTATGCCGGTAACAGGGAGAGTGCAGCGCATCTCTGGCGAAGTGGTGTAGGCGATGACCTTGATACCGACGCCCGCCGCCTTCACAAACGGGGCATTAAGAAGAGCCTGCGCGTTATCCTCCGGCGCAAGCTCATCTGTCTCGAATATCATAGTGGCGGGTTGCTCCTCGTCCTCTCGGTAGTAGAGGGGCTTATCCCAGAACATCTGGAAGGAATGGATTATGTCGTAGTAAGTGCAGCGGTTCGTGTTCTTCCAAATCTTGTAGATAAGGAATCGCCTGTATTCATCATCCTCCAAAACAAACACGGACTCAGGGATGCAGGCCAGCTCACCGGCCTCTTTTCGTGTCAGCACAACGATGTCGCCTACACCGTCGAGCTGCTTTCCCACGGACTCTTCTACGCTGCGCTTTGTTTTGAGGTCCTCGAAGAACAGCCAGACATCATTAAGCTGCCTGCCGATGGCCTCCATCAGCGCATCTATGACAGGTTTCTCTTTGAATTGCTCTACGAGGTCCTGCTTCAACAGCTCAATATAGTCAACCATCAATGACCACCCCGATTCGGCTTTCGCTGGTGATGGCCCGCTGCCTTGCGGTGATGCTCACGCTGCGCTCCGTGTAGGACGAAGGGCTTGCGGAAGAATCCTCCGATGAAAAGAGCCGGATGTCAAAGTAGTCGATGCCAGCCACTTTCCTATATAGCTCGGTGGTGAACCGCTGAGGGACAACATCACTGCCAGCTTCCACCTCTTCCATGCACTCCAGAATGGTTTCTTTGATGAGGTCTGCGTAGTTAGTCGGAGTGTTGATGCTGGAACTGAGGGTGACGCCCACTTGGAACCAGACGTAAACATAGGTCGGTCGATTAAAGCGAATGGTGATGTCCTCTCCGTATACGCCCGGAAGAACCGTCTCTACGCTGCCGTAGGTACTGATGCCTCCAGCTTTCGTGTTGAGAATCTGCTGGGCGATTTCCGTGGCACTGCCGCCATCCACGACGATTTCTACACTATGAGGGGGCCTGCCCATCTCATCGGTGACGTTGGTGTCGTTCTCATAAGGAGCTACGGACTCCACACCCTGCACATTCTCCAGAATGGCGCTCCTGATGCTCTCCAGCATGGCAGAGGACCGGCTGTAAATCTTGTCGATGTACGACTGCCGGAACTCCGTGTCGGTTTCAGTGAGACGCCCAGCGATGTAGGAGCCTACATTGGTGACGGATTCCAGCCCAGCAACGGTTTTCACTATCTTCGTGATAACGCCGTTCGGGATAAGGATGTCTCCGTACTCCTCGGTGCCAAACTGGATGATGCTGCCTACCGTTTCGGTGGTCAGGTTCTCCGAGAGTACCATCGTGTTGGAACTGGCTTCATCCACCGCCTCAATAGTGAGCTTCCCGTCAGCGTAGCTAACCTTAAACTCATCATCGGTGATGGCAGAAGCAAGGGCCTCCAAAGAGTTTGCGGAGTACAGCTCGGCGTTGAGCACAATACTCAGCGTAGAATCGTCTCCCTCTCCGGCAAGCACGACCACCGCCTTATTGAACGAAGAACGAGTAATCTGCCCATTCGATTGGTTCGTCAGGTTGATAGCTGGATTTGTGTCACTGGCAATGAGAGTACCAGCAGGAACGACTGTGCCGTCTAAACCGGTGCAAAGGATGGAGTAGTACGACTTTGCAGGCATCTCTCGTGTGGTGCCGCCGAACTGGGAGGCGTTATCGAGACTGCTGCTTTCGGCTGTGGAGGGATACTGGGAGTCGTATACCTCGTTGCCAAACTCCCACAGCTCTGCAATCCTATCAGCGATATTCGTCATCATGTGATTGAGGATTGACTGCGGGTTTTGCCGGGTATTCACGCCCAACTTTTTGCTCATATCCTCGTGCATCTCCTCCAAGATGACATCGAGGCGTTTGATATTCGGCCCCTGCGGGGTCAGGCCGTATGTTGCCACTGAATTTTCACCTCCTCGGTATAGGTGTCCTCATCAGTGCAGAAAACCACGGAGATTGACGCAGAG
>ENA-UOJJ01000547-UOJJ01000547.1-human-gut-metagenome-genome-assembly--contig:-CS66-NODE-547-length-63265-cov-5.528397_pt1 | contig 63265 bp, 53 predicted proteins | sample MGYA00242343_ERZ723890 | MGnify/ENA metagenome assembly ERZ723890
AGCCATGCGCCTGCTCATAGGCACGGAGCGTATCGAAATTCATCTTCTCCACCGACGTAAATCTTGCGATAATACCATCCTGATCACTAGTCTTCGTCATATTCAGATACCAGCTGTACTGATTGAAGAATGCTTTCGTATCCGCATTGCTGAAATCATAGCCGTAACGGGCAAAAAGCTCGCTGACCGCCCGCTGGCAGAGATCCTTCGTATAGGCATACGCATCAATCTGCTCTGTCGTGATTAGTTTCTCATCACTGTCCGGGAAAATAAAGCCGTAGCAGGGATGATCCGTCGGTACATCCGCAGGGTTATCCGAAGTGGCTGCTGTGGTTGTCTCCGGAACCGTGATCTCCGGTACAGTCGCTATCGTCTCCGGCTGCGTCGGCGATACGTAATTTACCGCATTCGCTGCGGCGTATGTTCCGTCAAAATCATAATTCCCGTAGGCTGCCGCATTTTCCTCGAAAGCCGGAAGCGTCTCCGCTGCAGCCTCCTCACCAGTGCGGGAGGGGGACTGCAGCAGACTGAAGATCAGAAAAGCGGCGCAAAGTACATCCACAACGCCAAAGACGAGAATCGCCGGAAGCATGGAGGAACCTTTACCTTCTTTTTCTTTCTTCTGCATGGATTTATGCTCTCAGTTCCGCTCCCAGATCACTCAGAGCTTTCATAATCTTATCCATAATGGCAGATACATCCTTATCTTCCAGCGTGCGATCCTTCGCGCGGAAGGTTACAGAATAGGCAACCGACTTATAGCCGGGCTTGATCTGTGCGCCTTCGTAGATATCGAACAGTCGGAAGCTTTCCAGAAGCTTTCCGCCCTTCTTCTCGATGATCTCCTCGATCTGGCCGACATTGATCTCCTTGCGAACCGTCATACTGATGTCGCGGGTAACTGCCGGGAACTTCGCAATACCGGTGTACTTGCGGTCGAAGCTTGCCATCTCAGTAACTACCGGCATATCGATAACTGCTACATAGGTTCTCTCTCCGATGCTGTAGTTATCAGCAACCTGCGGATGAATCTCGCCCAGGTAACCGGCCACCTTGCCATCATAGCTGAAGACTGCCTGACGGCCGGGATGCAGGAAGGTCTTGCCGCCATTCGGATCATAGGAAAGCTTCTTGTGAAGACCAACATGGTCGAAGAACTCTTCCACAACACCCTTCATGGTAAAGAAATCACCACAGCCATAGCTGCCCAGAATCAGCTGTACGCGCTCCTCCGGAAGCTCGGTCAGAGGCAGAGCCTTCGGCAGGTAGGTGTTCGCCAGCTCGTATAGAGCAACACTCTTGTTTCTGCGGTTATAGTTGATGGAAAGGGATGTCAGCATACCGTTCAGCGGAAGGGTACGCATAATACTGAAATCCTCACCCAGAGGATTCAGGATCGTAACCGTCTGACGCAGAGGGCTGTCCTCCGGAATCAGAAGCTTGTCGAATACCTTCGGGCTCTCGAAGGAGTAGGTCATCGCCTGGCTGAAACCGCAGAACTCAGCAACTTCGCGGGCTACAGACTCTACGCGCAGCTTGAAGGACAGCTTTCCATTCGTGGCTTCGCCGCGGGGCAGGGTAACTGGAATATTGTCATATCCGTAGAAACGTGCCACTTCCTCCGCCAGATCGGCCTCGCACTCCAGATCCTGACGGAACGAAGGTACGATAACCTCCTCGGATGCCTCATCATAATCCAGATCAATCTTCTTAAAGTAAGAAATCATCTCCTCCTTCGAAATATCCGTTCCAAGGAAAGCATTGCACCAGTCGGGGCGGAATGCGATGCGCTTCGGGCTGGAAGCCGTCGTATATACATCTACCATACCGCCGACAATTTCACCGGCCCCCAGCTCCTCAATCAGCTGGCAGGCACGGTTCATGGCTTCCTCTGCATTGTTCGGATCCAAGCCCTTCTCGAAGATACCGGAAGCATCGGTACGAAGACCCAGGCGCTTGGAGGAGAGACGGATATTCGTGCCGTCGAAGCAGGCAGCCTCGAACAGCATCGTGGTTACATCGTCCGTAATCTTGGAGTTCTCACCGCCCATGATGCCGGCAAGTCCGATGGGCTTGTCCGCATCGCAGATCATCAGCATATCCTTGTCCAGCTTGCGGAACTGACCGTCCAGCGTCTGGAATTCCTCACCATCCTCGGCGCGGCGCACGATAATCTTGTGACCGGCAACATGATCCAAATCATAGGCGTGCATTGGCTGGCCGTACTCCATCATTACATAGTTCGTGATATCTACCAGGTTGTTGATCGGGCGGATACCGCAGCCGGCCAAACGGCGCTGCATCCATTCAGGCGAAGGCTCGATCTTGATATTCTTAACAACTCTTGCGCAGTAACGGGGGCAGAGATTGCCGTCCTTTACTTCTACAGAAATATAATCCGCTACGTTCTCGTCATTACCCTTTACGACCGGTACAGGAGGTACGAAAGGCTTCTTAAAGGTAGCTGCCGCTTCTCTTGCGATACCAAGGATGCTGTAGCAGTCTACACGGTTGTTCGTGATTTCATATTCGAAGACAACGTCATGCAGGCCAAGCGCCTCTACAGCGTCGCTTCCGACTTCGGTATCCTCCGGGAAGATGTAGATGCCATTCTCCGGAGCCAGCGGGTACATATCACGGCTGCTGCCAAGCTCCTCGATGGAGCACATCATGCCATTGCTCTCTATGCCGCGAAGCTTGCCTTTCTTAATCTTGATGCCATCCTCCGGCAGAGGGGAGTCGTCATGTCCGCCAGCAACGCGACCGCCATCCAGAACAACGGGAACCTTGTCGCCCGCCTTGATGTTGTTCGCACCGGTTACGATCTGGATCATGCTTCCGCTTCCGATCCATACCTGGCAGATCACCAGCTTCTCAGCGTCGGGATGCTTCTCGATGGAAACAATCTGACCGACCACGATCTTCTCCAGGTTCTTGTCCAGGCGTTCATAGCCTTCTACTTTGGTGCCGCTTAATGTCATGGCATCCGTATATTCCTGAGCAGTGCATTCCAGCTCAGGTACATATGCTTTAATCCAGGATAAAGGTGTATTCATCTCTAAAATTCCTCTCTTCTCTTAGAACTGTTTCAGGAAACGGTCATCGTTCTCATACATCAGTCTCATATCGTCAATCTCGTACTTCAGGAGAGCGATACGCTCCAGACCTACGCCAAATGCGAATCCGGAGTACTCTTCCGGATCGATGCCGCTCATACGCAGTACCTTGGGGTGTACCATACCACAGCCAAGGATTTCGATCCAACCGGAGCCTTTGCACATACGACAGCCCTTACCGCCGCACTTAAAGCAGGTAACATCTACCTCTGCACTCGGCTCGGTAAACGGAAAATGATGGGGACGGAACTTTACTTTCGTCTCCGGTCCGAACAGTTCCTTCGCAAACTCTGCCAGAGTTCCCTTCAGATCCGAAAAAGTGATACCCTTGTCGATAACCAGACCTTCGATCTGATGGAAGCAGGGAGAATGGGTGGCATCCACCTCATCCGCACGGAATACGCGGCCGGGAGCAATCACGCGGATCGGAGGCTTCTGCTTCTCCATGGTACGTACCTGTACCGGAGAGGTCTGGGTACGAAGTACGATATCCTTATTAATATAGAACGTATCCTGCTCATCCTTGGCCGGATGATTCGCCGGAATGTTCAGCGCTTCAAAGTTATAGTAGTCATACTCTACTTCGGGACCTTCCACTACTTCATAGCCCATACCAATGAAAATACGCTCTACTTCATCCAGTGCAACCGAATTGGGATGAGAATGACCCACCTTGGTCTTCTTCGCCGGCAGCGTAACATCGATCACCTCTGCCTTCAGCTGCTCTTCACGCATCTTAGCTGCAAAAGCATTCTTCGTCTCTTCCAGCTTCGCCTCGATAGCTGCGCGGGTGTCGTTCACCATCTGTCCTACCTTGGGGCGATCTTCGGGGGAGACATTTCTCATGCCCTTTAATACCTCGGTCAATTCACCCTTCTTGCCTAAATAAGCGACACGGATCTCGTTAAGCTTATCCATATCGAGGGATTCTTCAATCTTCGCAAGTGCTTCACTGCGAATCTTTTCCAGTTTCTCTTTCATGACTTCCTCCTTAAAAAATAACCCCGTCCCAAAAGGGACGAGGCTATCGTGGTACCACCCTAATTCCTGCTTATCGCAGGCACTCAGACCGCGTAACGTGCGGAATCCCGGCGCTTCTTACTGTTCCTGCCAGACAAACGAACGCCTGACAATGCCTGAAGTTCGGAAGCACAGCTCCGGTGTGAAATTCAAACACATGACTGAACCTGAGAAGACTTTCAGCCGATGATCCTCTCTCTCTGACGGAAGTTCATGCTTTTACTTTGCACCTTCGTTGCTTTTCTCTTATCTATCGAAATAGTGATTCGGTATTGATTATAGCCCTCTTTGCCGAAAATTGCAAGGGGGAGATTAAAGTTTCTTTGCGCAGATATCCTCCAGGCAGCAGCGCTCACAGTGCGGCTTCGTCCTGGCGGTACAGACCTCACGACCGTGATACACCAGGCGGTGACAGAAATCACTGCCCTCCTCCGGCGGAATTATCTTCCAGAGCGCCATCTCCACTTTCTTCGGTTCTTTGATCTGATTGACCAGGCCGATCCGGTTCACCAGGCGGATACAGTGCGTATCCGTTACAATCGCCGGCTTGCCGAAGACATCTCCCATAATCAGGTTCGCGCTCTTGCGTCCCACGCCGGGAAGCGCCAGCAGCTCCTCAAACGTCGTCGGCACTTTACCTCCATACTGATCCCGGAGCACGCGCATACACGCGCTGATGTCTCTGGCTTTACTGCGGCCGAGACCGCACGGCTTTACGATGGCTTCGATCTCCTCCGGCTCTGCGGCGGCGAGAGCCTCCACATCCGGATATTTCCGGTAAAGATCCTCCACGACCACGTTCACGCGCGCATCGGTACACTGAGCAGCCAGGCGGACACTGACCAAGAGCTTCCACGCCTGATCATAATCCAATGTACAATCCGCGTCCGGATATTCTTCTTTCAGGCGCCGGATGACCTCCAGCGCCAGTTCTTCCTTTGATAAATTCTCTGCTTTGCTTGCCATAATCCACTGTTAGTTCTTAAAGCTGTGGATCGGCGCCGGGATACGTCCGCCGCGGTTCACGAAAGCTTCACAGGAGAAGGGATTGACCGGCATAATCGGAGCATATCCCAGCAGGCCGCCGAACTCTACAGTCTCGCCGACGCCCTTGCCAATCACGGGGATCAGACGTACTGCCGTCGTCTTCTGGTTAATCATACCGATTGCCGCTTCATCCGCGATAATACCGGAGATCGTGGATGCCGGTGTATCACCGGGAATCGCGATCATATCCAGGCCAACGGAGCATACACAGGTCATAGCTTCCAGCTTCTCAATCGTCAGTGCATTGCGCACCACCGCATCGATCATGCCCTGATCCTCACTAACCGGGATGAATGCGCCGCTCAGACCGCCCACATAGGAGGAAGCCATTACGCCGCCTTTCTTCACCTGATCATTCAGCAAAGCCAGGGCTGCCGTCGTACCAGGAGCTCCGACGGATTCCAGACCCATTTCCTCCAGAATCTCCGCCACACTGTCGCCGACTGCGGGAGTCGGAGCCAGGGACAGATCCACAATGCCAAAAGGAACACCCAGACGCGCGGATGCTTCCTGCGCAACCAGCTGACCCACACGGGTTACCTTGAATGCGGTCCTCTTCACGGTCTCACAGAGAACCTCGAAGTTCTCCCCGCGCACCTGCTCCAGCGCGGTCTTTACTACGCCGGGACCGCTGACTCCGACATTGATGATCACATCTGCTTCCGTCACGCCGTGGAACGCGCCGGCCATGAAGGGATTATCGTCCGGAGCGTTGCAAAATACCACCAGCTTGGCGCATCCGAGAGAATCCTGTTCCTTCGTCTCCTCCGCTGTCTGCTTCACGATCTCTCCCATCAGTTTGATCGCATCCATATCCAGACCGGTCTTCGTGGAGCCGACATTCACGGAGCTGCACACGCGCTCCGTAGTAGCCAGAGCCTTCGGAATCGACAGGATCAGGTTGCGGTCCGCCTGTGTCATGCCCTTGGATACCAGTGCGGAATATCCGCCGAGGAAATTCACACCGACTGTCTTCGCCGCGCGATCCAGTGTCTGTGCGATCGTCACAAAATCCTCCGGCGAATGGCAGGCGCTGCCGCCGACTAGAGCGATCGGAGTTACAGAGATACGCTTATTCACGATCGGGATTCCAAATTCCTTCGAGATCGCCTCGCCGGTCGATACCAGGTTCTTCGCAAGACGCGTAATCTTCTCGTAGATTTTTTCGTTCAGTTTCTCCAGGTTCTCGTCACAGCAATCCAGCAGACTGATGCCCATTGTAATCGTGCGGACATCCAGATTCTCCTGCTCTACCATTTTATTGGTTTCGTTTACTTCATAAATGTTAATCATAAGAAACCTCCTGCCTTAGATTCTGTGCATCTTCTCGAAGATTTCTTCTCTCTGGCAGCGGATCTTTACGCCGATCTCCTGGCCCAGAGCGTCGAGGTCATCCGCCAACTCACCAGTTGCCTTCGCGGAATTATTGGCATCTACGATCATCATCATGTTAAAATATTCCTGTACGATCGTCTGGGAGATATCCAGAATGTTTACCTGGTTCTCCGCAAGGTACGTGCATACTTTTGCGATAATACCGACAGTATCCTTGCCCACAACAGTGATAATGGTCTTTTGCATCTTATGTTCCTCCTGTTTTGCCCTCTGCAGGCTTTGATTTATTTTATATAAATAGAATATCGTTAACTTCTCCGGATTCCGGATCAGACAGTCGCCACGGCGGACAGACCCGTGCGCGGCGCCACGGAAAGATCAAGATCATCCCCGCGGCAGTCGCCTTCTCCCAGTGTGACCTCCATGCGAACCGTCTCATAAGCAAGTTCCGAGTAATTATTCTCCTTGCTGAGATGCCCCAGCAGAACCTTCTTCATACCCGGATGCAGCAGTCGCAGCAGAAACTGCCCGGCAGCTTCATTCGACAGATGCCCCAGCCGGCTCATGATTCGCTGCTTCAGAGGATAGGGATAGGGTCCGACCTGAAGCATACGCACATCATGGTTAGCTTCAAGAAAAAGCGCGTCAAGCCCCTGCAGACCGGTCACAATCTCCTCCGTGTACTCGCCGAGATCCGTGACGACAGCGACCGAACTGCCGTTACTGTTCACCCGGTAGGCCACCGGCTCCGCCGCATCATGCGCAACGGCAAATGGATGCAGCTTCAGATCGCCGATCGTCACATCCTCCCCAGCATGGATTGGATGATATAGTCCTTCCGGCATCGTTCCAAGGGAGGATGTCCGACGAATCTGTTCGATCGTGCCTTCGGTTGCGTAGATCGGCAGTCCGTATTTACGGGACAACACACCAAGACCGCCGATATGATCCGTATGTTCATGTGTAATAAAAATCCCGGAAATATCCGTCGGTGTCAATTCCAGCGCCTTCAGACCTTCCTCCACTCTCTTCTTCGAGATTCCGGTATCGATCAAAATATGATGGTTCTCTGAACCGATATAGATGCAGTTTCCGCTGCTTCCGCTGGATAAGCTTGCCATTCGCATAATTATGTATTCTTCCTATTCCATTCTACTGCCTCACTGCCAGCAGGAAAGCAGTTCATTCCTCTTTTATCTCATATTATACTACCAGAAACACGAACGGTTTAAAAGCGGTTTTGCTTTAAAAAAATATTGTAAATATCCCGAATGTGCTGATGAGTCTCTTCTCTTGCTCCACCATTTTCAATCACAACATCTGAAAGGCTTCGGAATTCCTCTTCCGACAGCTGACTTGCCATGACCTGCAGGCATTTGTCCCGGCTGTAGCCGCGATCCTGCATCAGGCGGGCGATCCGGATCTCATCTGATACATGCACATACCAGACGGTATCACAGAAGCAGCGCAGTCCCGCTTCCCGGGGAAGTGCTGTCTCCACCACGGAGAGCCCGTCATATGCCGCAATCCTGCGGCGTACTTCCCGCTCAACCAGCGGATGTGTCAGCGAATTCAGCTGCTTCCGCTTTGCCTCATCAGAAAATACAAGCGCCGCCAGCTCCTTCCGATTAATCTGTCCGTCCTCCGCCAGGATCTCCGGGCCGAAAGCTTCCGTGACCGCCTGATAGCAGGCTCCCCCCGGCTCCATCAGTTCCCGTGCCACCTGATCTTCCTCAATAATCTGCGCGCGGTACCCGTCTCTCAGAAAATTCAATACGGTACTCTTCCCGGAGCCAACGCCTCCTGTCACACCGATTACCATCTCTTCTCCTCCTGTAGGTTCCGCCTTAGTGCGCAGTATACCAGTTATCTCCGCAGTTCACATCCACTTCCAGCGGGACGGCAAAATCCGCCGCATGCGTCATTTCCCGTTCCAGAAGTTCCATCACCTGATCCTTCTCCTCTCCCGGTACCTCCAGCAGAAGTTCATCGTGAACCTGCAGAATAATCCGGGAGCGAAGCCCTTCCGTCCGCAGTGCACGATCCACACGAATCATTGCGATTTTCATCACATCCGCGGCGGTTCCCTGGATCGGGGAATTCATAGCTACACGCTCGCCGAAGGACCGCTGCATAAAGTTGTTGGACTTCAACTCCGGAATCGGGCGGCGTCTGCCGTACACCGTAGTAACATAGCCCTGCTCTTTTCCTTCTGCCACCAGGCGATCCAGAAAAGTCTTAACTCCAGGATATGTTTCAAAATACTTCTGGATATATTCCCCGGCTTCCTTGCGAGTAATGCTCAAATCTTCGCTCAGCCCGAACGCACTGATCCCGTATACAATCCCGAAATTTACCGCCTTGGCGTTGCGGCGCAGCTGAGGCGTCACCTCGTCGAGCGGAACATGGAAGACCTGAGAAGCTGTGATCCGGTGGATATCCTGCTCCTCCCGGTATGCCTCAATCAGCTGTTTATCTCCGGACATATGCGCCAGGATTCGAAGCTCGATCTGCGAGTAATCTGCGTCCACAAAGACGCATCCCTCCTCCGGCACGAAAACTCTGCGAATCGCGCGTCCCAGCTCCATGCGCACAGGAATATTCTGCAGATTCGGCTCTGTACTGCTGATTCGCCCAGTCGCCGTAATCGTCTGGTTAAAGGTTCCATGTATCCGGCCGTCTTCGCTGATGTAACCGGCCAGTCCGTCCGCATACGTGCTCTTCAGCTTCGCATATGTCCGGTATTCCAATACCTTTTCTACAATCGGGTGTACCGGCTTCAGCTTCTCCAGAACATCCGCAGAGGTCGAGTATCCGGTCTTCGTCTTCTTCGCACCGGGAAGATGCAGCTCATCGAAGAGAATCTCACCCAACTGCTTCGGCGAATTGATATTGAATTCCCGGCCCGCCAGCGCGTAAATCTCCTGCTCCATCGCCGTCACCTTCACGGCCAGCTCACGGCCGTATTCCGCCAGCGCTTCCTTTTCGACACGGATTCCCGCCTGTTCCATCCGGTGCAGGCAGAAGATCAGAGGCATCTCAATTTTCGTAAAGAGATTCCACATGCCGGTTGCTTTCAGCTGCTCTTCCAGCTTTCCACGGACAGTGAATGGCACATGCGCAAGATTCATCACATAGCGCTGCCAGTTTTCCGGCTCCTTCTCCCGGACATCCTCCACGCGGCTCTTCCCCAGAAGTTCCGCCCGCGCCGGAACAGACTCACCTATAAAATCCCGGGCAAGATCATCGTACGTATACGAATTTTTCAGCGGATTTAGCAGATAGGCAGCCACGCCGGCATCAAAATAATGTTCTGATTCCTTCACATCCAGCAGCTTCAAAATCTCCTTCACATCCAGTGCGGCGATCTGCGTCTTCTCCGCCAGCTCTTCCAGCTTCTCCTTCAGGTAGGCTTCCGTAAGAAAGCCCGCGCAGGCAAGATAGCTTACCGTATCCTCATCCACTGCCATGGCAAGTCCCAGCAGCTGTCCACCGTCCGCCACCGTCTGTACAGCGATCAGAGGCTGCTCCCCGGCAGAACGGAAAAATTCCTCCGCTTCCGAGAGTTCGTCGATCACAGTCAGCGTGATTTCTTTCTTCTCTTCCGCCTGCTGCTCCATCGCCAAGAGATCAAATCGCTTCAGGAAGGATTTCAGCTCCAGACGGTTCATCACTTCATAGGCTTCCTTTGTATAAAGGTTGCCCAGTCTGGCTGCCTCAAAATCCAGCTCTACCGGAGCTTCCGTGCAGATCGCCGCCAGCTCCTTACTCATCTGCGCCAGATCATAATGCTCCCGCAGCGCCTTCTGCGCCCGCGGCGGCTTTACTTCATCAATATGCGCATACGCATTCTCAATACTTTTATAGGAAGAGATCAGCGCCGTCGCCGTCTTCTCGCCGATACTGGGGACTCCCGGAATGTTGTCCGAAGTATCCCCCATCAGCGCCTTGACATCGATAAATTCCGTCGGCGTTACACCGTAAGCTTCAATGACATCTTCCTTCCTGTAGTTCTCCGTTACGGTCACGCCGCCTCTTGTCTTTGGAATACGGATACAGATATGATCCGTCGCAATCTGCAGCAGATCACGGTCGCCGGATACCAGAGTAACCTCCATACCGGCAGCTTCCCCTCGTCTTGCCAGGGTTCCCAGGATATCATCAGCCTCATACCCCGGCTTCTCCAGGATGGGGACGCCGCAGGCGGTCAAAACATCCTTAATCAGCGGGACCTGCTCATGAAGCTCCTGCGGCATCGGTTTCCGCGTTCCCTTATAAGCGTCGTACATCTTATGCCGGAAGGTCGGTGCCTTGACATCGAAGGCAACGGCAAGGTACTGCGGCTGCTCCTCTTCCAGAATCTTAAACAGAATATTCAGAAATCCGTACACAGCATTCGTATGAAGCCCGCTGGAATTCGTCAGTTCCGGAACTCCATAAAATGCACGGTTCAGTATGCTGTGTCCGTCAATCAGTACAAGTTTTTCACTCATGGATTCTCGCATCCCTCCTAAACTGAGATATTCCTCCCGGAATATCGTCTCACTGTTCTTAGTATACCATCTGCAGCGCTTAAACTAAAGCCATATTTTCGTATTTTCCTCCGTGAATTTATCTCGCTTTAAAAAAAGCAGTTGACAGTCCTTTTCGACAGTGTTAAAATGAAAAAGCACGAACGGTGCACCTGCGGGTGTGGCGGAATGGCAGACGCATCAGACTCAAAATCTGACGAGGGCGACTTCGTGCGGGTTCAAGTCCCGCCACCCGCATAAAGCGAGTATCCATGTAGGAGAATTACAGGATACTCGCTTTTTATTTTTCACCGATACCATTCCACATGTCAACTTTCATTCGATGGTGACTGAGTCAGTGCTAACTGAATAAATTTTTTTAGTTTCCTGCAAAAGCGACATGCACCGCAAGTCATATGAAAAAGCTGCAGCGAACCGTTTCTTTTGTCGCTGCAGCTTCTCCTGCTTTCTGTTCTAATATTATGATGATACCAGGGTCAAAAGGTCAAAAAGCCGATGCAAGCTCGCTTGCAAGAGAATTTTTGACCTCTTGACCCGCCAAAAACATGAGTAAGTAGCCATTTTTCGAAGAAAAATGAGCGGATTACGAATGTTTTTGAAGATTGCGGGAGTGCAAAGCACGTAGCAATCTGGTATCAAAGGGGTCAAAAAACCTTTTGACCCCAACATCATATTATAATGCTGATTCCTTGACACTCCCCATGCCTAAAGGCAGAGGCTTTACGCCATGATTGGTAATAGTTCCGAACTCCGGGATTACTCTCCGTGATCAGAACTTCTTGTATGACTTGGTCTTGATCTGCTGATCCAGCTTCTCTGCGAACTCGTCCAGAGGAAGAACGGTCGTCTCGGCCTCGCCGTGCAGGCGGTAGGATACAGTTCTGTCGTTCTTCTCATTCTTGCCAAGTACCAGCAGATAGGGAACCTTCTGGATCTGTCCCTCTCTCATGCGGTAGCCCAGCTTCTCGGAACGGTTGTCAAGCTCAACTCTGACACTCTTCTCCTCCAGCAGGCTGCATACTTCCTGCGCATAAGCAAGAAGCTCCTCATCGTCATTCTTAACCGGCATTACACGTACCTGTACCGGGGCCAGCCATGTCGGCAGATTGCCCTTGGTCTCCTCTAGGATATATGCCATGAAGCGATCCAGAGAACCGAGGATTGCACGGTGTAGAACTACAGGAGTCTTCTTCTCGCCATCGCTGTCGATATAGTACAGCTGGAACTTCGCCGGCAGGCAGAAGTCAAGCTGGCAGGTGGACAGCGTGTATTCGTTGCCGATAGCAGGCTTTACATTTACGTCAAGCTTCGGGCCGTAGAAAGCAGCCTCGCCGATTTCCTCGGTATATTCAATGCCAAGGCTGTTCATAACCTCACGCAGCGCATTCTCCGCCTTCTCCCACATCTCGTCATCATCGTGATACTTCACTTTGTTCTCCGGATCTCTCAGGGAAAGAACACAACGGTAATCCGTAATATTGAAATCCTTATAGGTGCTGAAGATCATATCTACCACGCGGCTGAACTCTTCCTTGATCTGTTCGGGAGTTACGAACAGGTGAGCGTCGTTCTGACAGAAATGTCTGCCTCTCTCGATACCCTTCAGCGTACCGCTGGCCTCAAAACGGAAATCATGTGCGATCTCACCGATACGGATGGGCAGATCCTTGTAGGAATGTCTGCGGTTCGCATAAATCATCATGTGGTGCGGGCAGTTCATGGGACGCAGAACAAAGGACTCGCCTTCCATTTCCATGGGCGGGAACATGTTCTCCTTGTAGTGATCCCAGTGACCGGAGGTCTTGTAGAGATTTACTGTACCTACGCATGGAGTCATAACATGCAGGTAGCCCGCCTTTCTTTCCTTCTCCTTGATATAGTTCTCCAACTCCTGCCAGATCGTATATCCCTTCGGAAGGAACATGGGAAGACCGCGGCCTACCAGGTCATCCACCATGAACAGCTGCATATCCTTGCCGATCTTTCTGTGATCGCGCTCCTTGGCCTCCTCCAGAAGCTTCAGGTGCTCTTCCAGCTCTTCGGGAGTCGGGAAACATACGCCATAGATTCTCTGAAGAACGCGGTTATTGCTGTCGCCCTTCCAGTATACGCCGGAATGCTTGATCAGCTTAAAGTTGCGGCAGAGCTTTACATTATCTACGTGCGGTCCGCGGCAGAGATCGGTGAAGTCGCCCTGCTCATAGCAAGTAATATTGCCGTCTTCCAGATGAGAAATCAGATCCAGCTTGTATTCGTCGTCCTTGAACATCTCCATGGCCTCTTCCTTGGAAATCTCCTTGCGGATGATCTTCTTGCCGGATTTGGCCACCTTCTTCATCTCTTTCTCGATCGCGGGAATGTCCTCGTCACGGATGACGTCGTCGCCCAGATCAATATCATAATAGAAGCCCTCCGCTACAACCGGTCCTACCCAGAACTTCGCCTGCGGATACAGGTGGCGGATCGCCTGAGCCATCAAATGGGCACAGGAATGATTCAGCACGCTTAACTGCTCATCTTCTTTAAAATTTACCATTGTTTATATTCTCCTTCTTAATTTTTATATTAAAAAACACCCTGGAACACCTTCCGGTATCCAAGGGTGCGGTTATGCACGGTTCCACCTTTTCTTTTACTCATTGCTGCCTGTAACGCGGCAAGACGGCATCGTTTCAGAGCGCTTCATCTCTTCGGAAACCTCCGGTTCAATTCTACATTCTCCTTCTGCGTGCAACTCAGGAATGGTCTTCACCCGGTTTCCCATAGATCGCTTCCAGCATATGCAATCCTCTCTGTAAGGTACGGCCCGGCTACTCTTTCCGTCGCAGTTTTTAAATATAAAAGCGGGCAGAACGGCAGAAACCTGTCTTCCTGCCGTCTGCTTCGCTTATTATATCACTCCATCCCGTATTATACAAGGCTGTTTTTTATGATTTTCCTATAACTGCTCTGGTTTTCCTTCTTCTTTATACACCATTTCCGGAAGTGCTATTGCTGTCTGCTGGTTTCCGGTCCACATTTCCTCCGGTTGGAGGCTCCGAAGGTCTTCCGTTGCTGTTATTTCCTCCCGGGGCTCCCATGCCGCCCATACCGCTGCTCTCACCGACAACGGTATCACTCTGCTCTACGGCAACACTCTGACTGCCGGCGGTCACGGTGTATGTCTCTCCGACCTGCAGTTCCGGACAGCTGAATATGATGTTCTGATAGGAACGAACCGGTGTGTAGCTCGCCAGCACATTGCCGGAGGCATCGGTGATGGTTACCGTATCACCGCCAGAAGCCGTCTCGTCCAGGTTCTGCATAAAGGTACACTGTGTAGAAGAGCTGCTCATATTCTCTGCCATACCGGAGGCTCCTACTGCGAGCAGCACGCCTCCGGAAATCTCACCCGTGCAGCCTTCTCCGTAATCCAGTGCGCCATTGCCGCTGTCCGAAGGGCCGCTGATATAGGTAACACCGCCGGTAATATAGAGATTGCCGTTGGAATCCAGGCCGTCACCGGAAGCATCGATGGTAATCTCACCGCCGTTGATTGCAATATAGATATCTGTCTCGGAACTTCCGAAAGAGTCTGTCTCGAAGCCGCGTCCAAAGCCGCCGAAGCCGGAGGAATCCGCGCCGCCGTTGACATTGATGCCGTCATCCGCTGATACCAGAGAGATTGTGCCGTCATTGATCACAACAGACTTACCTTCCAGACCCTCATAGCTTTGCAGAATCTGAATACTGCCGCCGTCAATCTGCAGATTTTCATCCGCATGTACCGCATCATCATCGCTGGAAATCGTCAGATCACCTGCTGTGATCGTAATGCTTCCATTGGAGTGAACGCTGTCATCCTCGCTGTTAATGACGATCGTTCCTCCCGTGATCTCCAGGAGACTTCCGCTCTTTAAGCCTTTGATGCTCTCACTGGAAGAGCTATCTGTGACATTTATACTGCCGTTACTCGTGCTATCTGTATCTGAACTTCCGTTAACGGCAGCGCCGCTTCCGGTTCCGGTTGTAATATTAATCGTTCCATCTGCAACCTTTAAGAGAGTTTCCGCCTGGATACCGTCGTGACCTGCCGTGATATCATAAGTTCCTCCGGCGATATAGACGAATCCGCGATCTGCGTCCTCCTCATTGTCCGATTGAATACCGTCCATTTCTACGTTCAGATTAAAGGTTCCGTCTAGAATTTTTACGCAGTCCTTACCGTAGAGTCCGCCTCCAACTGCTGTAATGTTATAAACACCACCGGTAATCACCAGATCATCCTTCGATACAATACCATGCTTATACCCTGCGTTGATCGTAAGAGAGCCGCTGCCATTCAGTGTCAGATCCGACCGGCTGAAAATCACGCCGTCCACGTTTTCATCCTCTCCGGAAGGGGCTTCGGAGCCGCTCTCCAGTGTATTCTCACTTCCTTCCGCCAGTGTTACGAACACCTTATCCGCTCCACGGATCAGCAGTGCCGCCGAATTCTCACAGCGAACGCTCACTCCGTTCAGCACCAGATGAATCTTCGCGCTGTCATCCGCCTCGACCACAATCTGACCACTGCTTAAAGAGCCGGAGATGACGTAGGTTCCTTCTTCTTTGATCGTAAGCGTGGTTCCGTCTGCTTCCGCGCCATCGCCGGATACCTGAATTCCACTATCGCTTAACGTCACTTGTACAGCAGTGCTTTCCTCATAGCCAACATCAAGATCTCTTGCCGTAAATTCCAGATCCATCGCGGATTCATCCAAAGAATTCTCCGTGTCTGCACTGCCAGTCTCTGTCGTGGAAAGCGTTTTGTCGGAAAAGTTTTCTGTACTCTCATTCTGTGCCTCAGATGAAGCAGCGGATGTTGCTGCTGTCTCATTGCTGCCGCATCCGGCAAGCATCATAGCGGCCACTACCAAGCCGGATAAAATCGCATTTGTATTCTTCTTCATGTTATAGTTCCTCCTTTCCAAAGGATGAAGTCATGCAGCTGATCTCCAGGTTGCCGTTGCAGCAGCGCAGTTCGTCGATCATCTTCTTTTCTTCCGATGTGTCTTTCATCTCAATCTGATACGTAAGCTTGTACAGGCTCCCCATGTTCGTGGTCTTCACCTGAACCAGCTCCCAGTTCTTTGCGTAACTCTTCAGAATATCATCGAATACGTCCGTGTAATTCAGACTCTCAGGAATCGTAATCCGAAGATCTTTGCGGTTTCTCTGATCTCCGAAAGAGGTTATCGTCAAAATCATGCTTACTGCTCCCAGAACAACTACCAACAATACCGCGATTCCCAGATATCCCATACCTGCGGCAAGTCCGACCGCCATCGCCAGGAAGATACTCGTAATCTCCCGCGCGGTTCCCGGTACAGAACGGAAGCGAACCAGGCTGAAGGTACCGGCCACAGCAACTCCGACTCCCAGATTTCCGTTTACCAGGAGGATCACTACCTGTACAACTGCCGGCAGCATCACCAGGGTCATCACAAAGCTCTTACTATAGTGAGAGCGAAACATATATAAACCGGCAATTACAAATCCGAGTGCCAGGGATATGGCAAAGCTTAACAAAAAATTCGATGCCGTAAGTGTCATTGTGCTTCCTTCTAAAAATATACTGTCTAACATGTTATCTTCTCCTTCTCTTTCTTTTTGTCTCTGCGCATATTTGCTTTTTCTTATTTTTTATCTCGTATCTTTTGTCTTTACGCATATTTGCTGGATTTTCTTACTATGTAGGGTCTACAGGATGCCTGGTAAGCGCTTCCGTATTTGGAGAAGGAAATCTGATAGATTGCTTCTTCATCCAGCATCTGCGCCAGCCACATCGGCATACTTCCCGCAATCTTGATCTCCATCAGCCGCTGGCCGTCTTCCAGTAGCGGCTGTCCCCAGACACCGGCCTGCAGGGAAAGATCAGATTTTCTCCACAGGATCTGGCTGTCGAAGGTGATTCTCAGATCCGGATCGTCTTTATCCAAAAGAGCGATCCGATCATAGGAGAGAACCATGGCCGGAGCCAGCCCCTGGTAGAAGTCGAATGCGCGGTCGATCTCTTTGCCGATCTGACTCGCTTGGCGGCATTCTCTTCTTTCCAGCCATTTCTCCGCTTCCGCGAGCGGCATATTCACTCTCCTCTTATATACAACGCCTTTGTATTTCTTCTTCAGTTCTACAAACACGAGGTCTTCTTTCTTCGGAACGCCGTAACTGCGCAGCCGAAGCTTTTCTTTGTAGATCGGCTTCTCCATGGATTCCCGGATCAGCCGGTGATCCGGCGTATCGTAATAGATATTACAGATCGTGCTCTTGCCATATTGATCTTCTCTCATATGTGATTCCAGCTTCCGGCTCAGGTTCTGATACTGTGTCCGGTTCAAAAGGTATTTTTTCTCATATCTCTGAAAGATTCCCTGATACTGACTCATCTCTTTTCCTCCTCCCGATGGCATAAGTATAAGGGTCGAACCTAAAAGAAAGCTTAAAGAAACCCGGAATTTCCGGGTGGAATTGTGAGGAATCTGTGAAAAAACATGTCATTATAAAAAACCCCTGAAGTCAACCTGACTCCAGTGGCATGTTCGTGTTATTTAAGAGGGAGGCGCACCTGAAATGCAATCCGATGTTCCGATTCTTTCTCAGCTGTAATCTTTCCCTTGTGGGCTTCTGCTGCCGCGCGGGCAACCGCAAGCCCAATCCCGTAGCCGCCGCTTTCTCTCGTACGAGATTCGTCGGCACGGTAGAAGCGGTCAAAGAGACGTTCCGGTTTCTCCGGCATCTCTTCCACTGCATTCGAGACCGCCAGGATCGCATAATTCCCCTGGCGGGAAAGGGAAACGAAGATTCGGCGATCTGCATTTTTCTCTTTTTGTTCTGCTTCATTGTCCTTCACCGCATATTTTACGGCATTATCCAACAGGATCGAGATCATCTGCCGGATACTCTTCTCATCCCCACAGAATGTAATCTGCCCTGCAATCTCTGTCTGAATCTGCAGCCCTTTGCTTTCCGCGAGTGTACCGAACGGCTCCGCGGTCTCGGACACGGCATCACTGAGTGAGAAATCCGTGAACACCGTATGGATATTCTCTTCTTCCATGCGGGACAGTGTTACCAGGTTCTGCACAAGCTCACTCATACGTCCGATCTGATTCCGGATGCTTTCTGTCCACTCCGATTTTCCTTCTATCTTCTCCAGGTCTTTAATTCATGACTGGCATCCGTGATAAACTGTTTCTGCTTCTCCATGTTCTCCTCCATCGGTCGCACAATACGCCGGGATAAGAGAGAGACAAGAAGAAACATTGTCACAAGTACCGCCACAGCCACAGCCAGCGAAGCAGCCAGCTGGTTACCGGCTGTATGCAACTCTGAATAACGGTACAGAAAAATAATCTGCTTACCGTTATCCGTATCCGATACGCGGTAACGGTAGGAATCGCAATAACCGCTGATTTTTCCCGCCTGAAGAACTTCTTCTCCGTAGGATTTCGCGTCACCTGCACTGATAGAAGCGATATGCCCAGTATCCAGCTGACTGATTTCTCCGGAAGTGTTTACATTCACGACAAAATAGCGGCTCTCAAACGGAGTATCCTCTGTGATAAAATCATGATTTCCGGCATAGGGAGGCTTCCCGGCATCATCCTGCGGAGGCTGTGGTAGCTTATCCGGAAACTTTCCCTGATTCTCCTGAAGAATATCCAGCACGCGATCCGCCTGCGCAGTGATCTGCCGGTAACTCACTATATTAATGGCTCCCACAACGATAATCAAAATGATCGTAAGTGACAGCATCACTACGCCAATCAGTTTTCTACGCAAACGCCTGATCATACGTTCCTCCCGTTCTGATGATTTTAGGAACTGTCCGCGACCTTATGCGTTTTTCTTTACCGCTTCCAGGCGGTAACCGGCTCCACGGATGGCACGGATCTGTACCGGAGCTTCCAGCGCCGTGATCTTCTTTCTCAGATAGGAAAGATACGTCCACACGATATTGATCTCCGCTTCGGAATCGTATCCCCAGATCCGCTCCACGAACTGATCCGCTGATATAACACTGCCAGGATGGCTCATCAGCATCTCCATCATCTGAAATTCCTTATTGCCCAGGCGGAAGCTGCCGCCTGGCCCCTGAAGTTCGAAGGTCGATAGATTCAATGTCGTACCTTCAAAAGACAAAAGCTCCGGCGTATAAGCCTCCCGGCGTCGGGTCAGGGCCCGCACTCGGGCCAGAAGCTCGCCCATGGCGAACGGCTTGGTCAGATAATCGTCCGCCCCGGCATCCAGCCCCTCGATGCGCTGATCAATCTCCGCCCGCGCCGTAAGAAGCAGCACCGGCGTCGGGATGCCGCGCTCCCGTAGCTCCCGCACAACCTCCAATCCGTTCTTTTTGGGCATCATAATATCCAGAATCAATCCATCGTAGTTCCCGGAGAGAGCGTAATCCATTGCGTCCGCGCCGTTACTCACTACGTCCACAGAATAATTGTTGTGTTTTAAAACGGCCTCCAGTGCCCGGGACAGTTCTCTCTCATCATCTGCCAGAAGCAGGCGCATGATTATTTCCTCCCGTCAGCTTAATTTCCATATTTTAAGCATATCCTATGGTTTTCAACGAAAGCGCGTCATCATACCGGAACGTCCTGCCGGGGATGCAGCTGTAAGATCCGCTGATTCCGGCTGCCGCGGAACTGCAGCGTCAGATCCCGCTCTGCCTCTACGAATTCTCCGTCCACCAGGACATCAATATACGAAAGCATCTCATCCGTATCTTCCGTGTGTACCGCTCCGCCTTCCGCAAGATCCGTCTCATACGTATAACCACTGTAGCACCAGATGTCCTTCTCCGGATAAGTATTCTTTATCTTTGCAAGCAATCCTTTCAGCACTACCTGATTCTCCGGTTCAAAGGGCTCCCCGCCAAGCACTGTAAAACCAGCGATATATCCTGGCTTCAATGCTTCCAGAATCTCTTTCTCCGTTTTTTCGGTATATGGTTCGCCGTGAGCAAAGTCCCAGGTCTCCGGATTAAAGCAGCCCTTGCAATGGTGCCGGCAGCCGGATACAAAAAGGCTGACACGCACGCCGGGACCGTCCGCAATATCATATTTTTTTATATTCCCGTAGTTCACAATATCCCCTCTTACAGATGAAGAACTCTGTCCTTGATCTCCTGGGTACGTCCCTGATTCCAGAACTGGGTGCCGATATAACCGCAGGTTCTTCTGGCTACGAACAGCTTCGACTGGTCATGGTTGCCGCAGTTCGGGCACTCCCAGATCAGCTTGCCGGTCTCGTCTTCCTTGATCTGGATCTCACCATCATAGCCGCAGACTTCGCAGAAATCGCTCTTCGTATTCAGCTCGGCATACATGATATGGTCATAAATGAACTTCATCACAGAAAGAACCGCCGGGATATTGTTCTGCATATTCGGAACTTCCACGTAGCTGATCGCTCCGCCGGGGGATACCTTCTGGAACTCCGCCTCGAAAGCCAGCTTGTCAAAGGCATTGATTTCCTCGGATACGTGTACGTGATAGCTGTTCGTGATATAGTTCTTATCCGTAACGCCCGGAATGATACCGAATCTCTTCTGCAGACATTTGGCAAACTTATAGGTGGTGGACTCCATCGGCGTTCCGTATACGGAATAACTGATATGCTCCGCTTCCCTCCATTCTTTACACTTATCATTCAAACGCTGCATAACAGCCATCGCAAAGGGTCTTGCCTCCGGATCAGTGTGGGTCTTGCCCAGCATGCGGACACACATCTCATACAGACCGGCATAACCAAGGGAAATTGTGGAATAACCGTTATAAAGCAGGCGGTCGATGACCTCCCCCTTCTTCAGGCGCGCCAGTGCGCCGTACTGCCACAGAATCGGCGCCACATCCGACACTGTGCCAAGAAGACGCTCATGACGGCATTGAAGCGCACGGTGGCACAGCTCCAAGCGCTCCTCCAGGATCTCCCAGAACTTATCCATATCACCTTCCGAGCTGCAGGCAACATCTACCAAATTGATCGTAACAACTCCCTGATTGAATCTGCCGTAGAACTTGTGACTACCATCGGCATTGCGCTGGCTGTCCTCCACGGTAAGGAAGGAACGACATCCCATGCAGGGATATACTTCGCCCTGTTTCAATTCTTTCATAATCTTCGCAGAAATATAATCCGGGACCATGCGCTTCGCTGTACAGCGGGCGGAAAGCTCCGTCAGATACCAGTAAGGAGAATCCTCTGTGATATTATCCTCGTCCAGCACATAGATCAGCTTCGGGAACGCCGGCGTAATCCATACGCCCTTCTCATTCTTCACGCCCTGCATGCGCTGCTTAAGCACTTCCTCGATGATAAGCGCAAGATCCGCTCTCGTCTGCCCCTCCGGAACCTCATCCAGATACATGAAAACCGTCACAAATGGAGCCTGACCATTACATGTCATCAGAGTAATCAGCTGATACTGAATCGTCTGAATACCGCTGCGGATCTCATCCAGGAGGCGGCGCTCCGTAATCTTGTGGATAATCTCATCGTCCATGCTCTCACCGCAAAGCTCTCGCTCTTCAATCACAAGCTTGCGGATCTTCTTTCGACTGATATCGACAAAGGGAGCCAGATGCGCCAGCGTAAAGGACTGGCCGCCGTACTGATTGCTGGCCACCTGTGCAACAATCTGTGTAGTTACATTACATGCAGTAAAAAAGCTGTGCGGCTTCTCTATCAGGGTATCACTGATGACGGTTCCGTTCTGCAGCATATCCTCCAGATTGATCAGATCACAGTTGTGCTCCTTCTGGGCAAAATAATCAGAGTCATGGAAATGGATAATGCCCTGCTCATGCGCCCGCACAATATCTTCCGGAAGCAGAACACGGCGGGTCAGATCCTTGCTGACTTCTCCTGCCATGTAGTCTCTCTGCGTCGAGTTAATTATCGGGTTTTTGTTGGAATTCTCCTGCTTTACTTCCTCATTCAGGTGTTCAATCAGCGCAAGGATACCGTTATCCGTGGTATTAGACTTGCGCGCCAGCTCTCTCTTGTATCGATAACGTACATACTTCTGCGCTACCTCATATCCACGCATGCTCATGATGCCGGTCTCTACCATGTCCTGAATATCTTCCACATTCACAGCATGCGTTGATGACTGCACCTGCTGCGCGATATCATTCGCGATCGCCTGGATCTGATACTCATTCATGCGGAAGATGTTGTCCACTTCCGCATTCGCAGCCTTGATTGCATTCACGATCTTGCTCAGATCAAAGCTTACTTCCTCACCGTTACGTTTAATTACACGACTCATTACCTGTCCTTCACGTTCGCTCAATTCTATTCTCCTACCTTCTTAATAATCTGCTGATCTTCCAGGTCTCCGTACAGAAACCGCAAATCCCCCCTCTCCGCGGCCTCCGTATCTTTTTAACGATCTATGAATATTATCTGCTGGAAATGTACGGTTTTCTCCGTATATTCCTCTATTATCTACGAATCCCCCTGAAAAGAAATCTTCAGGGGGGAACTAGATATTGTGTGCAGTAAGTATATTACCACAAGATACTCCTCTTGGGAAATACCTTTTTCTTATAAATCTTCGCCTGTCCGTTTTCCAGGAAAACTGCGCAAACATAGAGAAAAAGAGAGTTTCCGGGATTTTCCGGCACTCTCCTTTTCTTTTGCATATGAGACATATACATATTTTGTATGTCCGAAAAACACTATATATAGTGCATCAGCGTATATTCAACTACAACATGTGCTATTAGTCAAGAAATGTAATAAATCCTTCTTTCATGCGTGCCTTTGTATTGTTGATGTGCTGCTGCAGAAAACGAAGTGTAGCTTCTTTATCCCGTGATTCCACATAGGGAATCCACTGTTCATGTTCCTCTATCGCCTCCACATTTCCCTTTTTCACAGTTTTTACCGGACACAGCATATATGTTTACATCCCGGCGAGTGCAAGCATCCGCCTCATGAAACACTTATTAAAGAGCGCGATCACACGGCCCACGCCAAGGACAGCTACAACGGTTCCTATGCCGATTCCGATCAGATGATGCGCGAAAATCATGCTGATCGTGATGGTGATGCAGATATTCAGCAGATCGAAGCAATTCTTCGTAAAGCCGACCGGGCGGTGAATACAGTCCGCGATCGCCTGCACGATTCCGTCTCCGGGATTCGGGATAATTCGCATATTCAGCGACATGGCAGCGCCGATTCCCGTGAAGATGATACCGCCAGCCAACGTAAGGAGCTGCAACGGCAGCGTGTCCGAGGCCGGAATCCATGCAGAAAACAGATTCATAAAACGGGTAAAGATCAGGCTGAGCGGCAGCTGCAGGATATCCAATCCCAGTACCACCGGCAGAGAGCGCGCTCCGCCATTTCCCGTATCTGTATTCGGCTTCCGGTAACTCACGGTATGGAGCAGCAGCTCTACCAGGACAAACACAATATACAGACCGAAGGTCGTATTGCCGAAGTTCAGTCCGCCAATGGTCGAAATACTGAAGGCCACGGATATAATCGGCGACACGCCAAGTCCCGACTTCGTATTCAGAATAATGCCGAGCGCCAGAGTAAGAAGACCCACGATATAGAAGACCGCCCGGTACATTGTCTGATTCTGATGTTTTTTCTGTGTGTTCTGATTCATACCTTTCCTCTGATTGTTCTTACTTATCTTTGTCCACGCCGTCTGCAGATCGGTTCCAGTCTCCTGCGCGATTCGCTCATTCTGTTCTATCATATCACAGGAAAGCGATACACTTCAAGAACTTTTCTATGACACGATACGGGAAATCAGATACTTGATCTCGGCCAGATATTCCCTCAATATATTATTCAGCTGATAGAACGGCTTTGCGCCCGCCGCAATCCCGACGGCATCTTCAAGTCCCTGCTCCCTGGCGATCTGCAGTGCGCGGAATACATGAAAATTGTTGGTAACGATCCCGACGGACGAACCTTCCGGCATCAGCTTCCGGCTGTACGCAAGATTCTCCGCTGTAGTGCGTGCTTCCCGCTCCTGCAGAATCCGCTCCGCCGGGATGCCCTTTGTCAGAAGATAATCCGCCATTCCCTCAGCTTCCGTGCAGGGTTCATTCCGCCCCTGCGCACCGGATACGATGCACACCGTATCCGGATTCTGCTCCAGATAATCCGCCGCGCGATCCAGGCGGTACTGAAGCACTGCACTGGGTCCGTTTTCTGAAATCTGCGCGCCCAGGACAATAATATAATCCAGATTTTCCGCACCTGCTGCCCACCATCCGGTTGACAGAAAAGCGAGAAATACAAGAAAGAACAGCACTCCCGCTCCCAGAATTGCATAACACAGTATTCTGATTCCTCCCGGAAGAGCTGCCCAGATTCCTCTATGAATCAGCAGCCCCAGCCCGGCGCTTCCCGCCGCCAGCGCAAACCAGACAAGGAAGAACAGAGTTCCCGATCCAATTGCCCGAATCATAATTCCGTAAAAGATACAGAAACCTGAAATTGTCATACATATCGCTGTTCCCATCGTTTTCCAAAGCCTCCTTCTGCCGTAATATCCGTGAAAAAACTCTATGATGAAAGCATACCATATCCCGATCGTATATGTTTTACTTTTTCCTAACAATTCCATTTTCTCTATACAATCTCCTGCATTTCTGCTATGATGAATCTGTTCCGCTCACATATACAAGACCGCCTGTAACAACAATGATTTCAGAGCGGACACTACAGAAAGGCGAATAATACTATGAAAAACGAAGAACTGACGCAAATGTACCGAAGCCTTGATCAGGATCTGACTCATCTCTATGATCAGCTGAACAGCCGCCGTGATTTTGAAGAGATTCTGTTTCTTCCCACGGATGAAAATGTCGCGCAGGCCAGAGCAGACTGGCAGACGCTGAAGGATCGTGCAGAAGCGCTGGACGCTCCCGATCCGGTATATGCTTTGTTGAAGAATCACTTTCAGGATTTCCTGGATTCTCTTCAGTTCACGATTGACGGTGCGGAAGCTTCACCTGCCGGAGCGATGCTGGACTATGTTTCGTGGCTTCAGGAGATCATTCGCTGTGACCGCCGTCCTGATTCCGTTCGAAGAGATCTTCTGCAGCATCGCCTGGAGGCATTCGGCGAATACCAGGACATCTATTCTGAACTAATCCAAACCAGAAACGCGGACAGCCTGAATGCGCTCTCCCGGTCGCTGCTTCGCACCAAAGCGGATGTGGAAAGAGAAATCAGCTATCTGAAGTCTTATTTCCCGGATATGGCAGACGCTGAACTCGCGCCACTGAACCAGGCGATGAGCGACTTCTGCACGCAGTTAACCGCCATGGCTGGTGACATTGGCAACGCCTCGGAGGAGGCGCAGGCAGACGCGCTGAAGGATGATCTCTCGATCCGGGTTGCCCTGCCGAAGGAAGCTTACCGGAATCTTCTGAAGAAGCGCCTGGGCGTTTCTCTCGACGAACTGCTGTCCTGGTATCAGGAAGAGGTGGTGAAGACCCGCGCAGAAGTTTTCCGCATTGCCGCCGATCTGGATATCGAAGAAACCGCTCCGACGACCATGAAGGAAGTCAGCGATATTCTCTTCCGCTATGCCGGTCCCTGCAGCAGCGCAGAGGAAATGTTCGATCGCGCGAATTACTATCTGAAACGTACCCGCGCCGTTGCGCATGAGTACGTACGTCTGCCGGAGGACGAAGCCTGCGTCTGCGTTCCTCTGCCAGAATTCTTCAAGGATGGCTACCCCTGGGGCGGCTATGAGGGCGGAGACTTTTCCATCCGTCCGTTCCGCGGCCAGATGTTCCTGAATCAGTACAACTATAATAACATTACGGATGGCTGGATCAAACTGAACGCCATGCACGAATCCTACCCCGGCCATCATGTGCAGTACGTCCGCAGCGCCATCGACGCCACGCCGGACACGGTAAAGCTTGGCGCGAAGAATGTGCCGATTCTGGAAGGAACCTGCCTGCGCACCGAGCGCGCGTTCCAGTTCATCTTCGCAGAAGATCCCTTCTTCCCGCTGTTCGTCGCTTTCCGCCGTCACCATACATCGGTGCGTATTCTGGTGGATCTGCAGCTATTCTACTTCGGTGCTACGCTAGAAGAAGCAATTCAGATCTATGAGAAGGAGCTTGGCTTCGACCGCGTTACCGCCCGCACCCAGGTTCGAGCGCACCAGAGCTCGCCGGGCTACTTCACCTGCTACTATTACGGCATGAAGAAGCTGTGCGACTGGGAAAAGGAATACGGCTATACCAAGTGGGATTACACAGAACTTCTCTTCTCTGCCGGACAGATCAGCATGGAGAGCCTTGGCATGCTGGTTCGCATGACGAAGGAAGAACAGGAACGCTACTTCCACGAATTCGGAAGCTCGCGGCTGATTAATCCCCGCTTTTGATTTCAAATAAGGATATCTTGTTATAATGCGTACAAAAATAAAACAAAAATTGCGTCAGGAGACGGTTCTGATCATCGCCGTTCTCCTGGCGATTTTCTCTGCCTTTATCATTCCTCCGGATGCCCGGTATCCGGGATATATTGATTTTCGCACGCTTGCGATCCTGTTCTCTCTGATGACGGTTATGGCAGGACTTCAGCGCCAGAATGTATTCGACCATATCGGACAGGTTCTGCTGAAACGGACAAAAAACACACCCGGATTGCTTTTTGTCCTGGTCGGGCTTTGTTTTTTCTGCAGTATGCTGATCACGAATGACGTGTCTCTGATCACATTCGTTCCCTTTGCCTTTATTGTGCTTCACGGCCTTGGTGATAAAGCTTTCCGGCAGCTGGCAATCCCTGTCGTCTGTATGCAGACGATCGCTGCTAATCTCGGCAGTATGCTGACTCCGATCGGCAACCCGCAGAATCTGTATCTCTATGGGAAAAGCGGCATGAGTATAGGCGAATTTCTTCGGCTGATGCTGCCGTATACGCTGATATCTCTGCTGCTTCTTGCCGCATGGATTCTTTTTCTCTGCCGAAAAATGAATTTTGGCGATAGTCAGAGCACCTTTCTGCCGGAGGATTCCGCTGTGCATCCGATGAATCGTTCCCGGATTCTGATGTATGCCGCATTCTTCGCTGTCTGCCTGATGACTGTTGTTCGAATCCTGCCATATCCGGTCATGCTGCTTACGGTACTTCTTGCAGTTCTTATCACGGATCGTCATACGCTCCGCCAGGTGGATTACTCTCTGCTGCTGACCTTCGCGGCATTCTTTGTCTTTATTGGAAATCTCGGCCGTATTCCCGCTTTCTCCGAATGGATTCAGAGCATCATCGCCGGACACGAAGTTCCTGTTGCGATTCTTGCCTCCCAGATCACGAGCAATGTTCCGGCAGCCCTTCTGCTCTCCGGCTTTACTTCGGATGTGCAGGCGCTGATCATCGGCACAAATCTCGGCGGTCTCGGAACTCTGATCGCCTCTATGGCCAGCCTGATCTCCTACCGACATGTTGCAATTCGTATGCCCGACCGAAAAGGCACTTATTTTGCCGCATTCACAATCTCCAATGTGCTGTTTCTGGCGGTTCTTACCGGGATCTGGATTCTGATTCGATGAAATTCACACCGGCAGCACTTATACACAAAACCCGGATGCGCCATTCGCATCCGGGTAAAAACTATCCATATAACTTCTATCTTTTATTTCCACTGGAACGTAACGATACCATAGATATAAATAAACGCAATCACGGCCGGAACCACGTATTTGAAGAGCGGCTTCATCCAGTTCTTCACCTTCAGTCCCTTGCCTGTGTTCGCTTCCTCCATGAACTTATCCCAGCTCCAGCCAAAGCGATTGCAGCAGAACAGGGCCAGTACCAGTGAGCCCAGCGGAAGCACATTCGTGGATACGATGAAATCCCAGAAGTCCAGCCATGCCGTGCCTTCGGCGAAGGGCTGGAAATGAAGCACGCTATAGCCAAGAGCGGTTGTCAGCGCCAGCAGGAAGATGACGATGCCGCACACCAGACATCCCTTCGGCCGGGACCAGCCGGTCAACTCGCGGACCATCGCCAGAATGTTTTCACACACGCCAAGCACAGTAGAAACAGCTGCAAATACCATGAAGAGGAAGAACAGGCTTCCCCACCAGCGACCGCCGTCCATATTGTTGAACACACTTGCCATCGTATCAAACAGCAGACTCGGACCGGCATTCACTTCCAGGCCATAGGTAAAGCAGGCCGGGAACATAATCACGCCCGCAATTACCGCCACCAGAGTATCCAGCGCAATAATCCGTGCAGACTCTCCCATCAGAGAGTGGTTCTTCTCGATATAGCTTCCGAAGATCGCCATACCGCCCATGCCAACGGAAAGCGTGAAAAATGCCTGGTTCATCGCGCTCACAATCACCGTTCCCGTGATCTTCGAGAAATCCGGAATCAGATAGAACGCCATACCCTCTTCTGCGCCCTTCAGCGTCAGGCTGTGAACAGCCAGCACCAGCATCAGCACAATCAGTGCGCACATCATATACTTCGTGATTCGCTCCAGACCGCCCTGAAGATGAAAACTCAGGATAACGAAAGCGATCAAAACCGTAATCAGAAGATATGTCACGTTCACTGTCGGATTCGTAATCATATTCACAAATCCAAAATCCTGATTCTGACCTGTAATAAACTTTACGAAGTAGTAAATAATCCATCCGGTTACAACCGTGTAGAATGCCATCAAGGCGATATTGCCGATCAGACAGATAATTCCGAAGACGCCCCATTTCTTCTTGCCGGACAGCTTCTGATACATATAGATCGGACTGCTCTGTGACGCGCGTCCCACTGCGAACTCCATTATCATCGCCGGAAGTCCCAGCAGGATCAGACAGATTACATAGATCAGCATGAAGCTGCCGCCGCCATTCTGCCCGCACAGCCACGGGAACTTCCATACATTGCCGCACCCGATCGCACAGCCGGCTGAAAGCATAATAAAGCCCAGCCGGCTTCCCAGTCGTTCTCTGTTGTTTTCCATACTCTCCTTTGGCCGGATACGCTATCCTTCCCGGATTATGTATCCTCTGCCTCTCCTTGTCTCTCATTTTCGGATTCAGAAACCGATTTGTACAGATATTATATAATTTAAAGAAGCGTTTGTAAAGTACTTTATCACTTTAAAGTCAATTATTCTTTAAAGTCAATATCACTTTACAGCAATCCTCTCATTAGATGTTACGGCAGACCATCCTCCACACACAGTGCACCGTATCCGACGCGGGGATCAGGATAATTATGAATTCCTGGAAGTGCGCGAGCTCCGCGAATGAGATAAGCCTTCAGCTTCTCTCCGTACAGATAATCGTCATTGCCCTGCTCAATCCCCCATTCCATCAGCAGAGCCGCCGCTCCTGTCACAAATGGCGTTGCGAAGGATGTCCCGCTCTGCCTGGCATAGCCGCCCCCTACAGCTGTTGTCATGATATCCACGCCCGGCGCAACCAGATCAGGCCGCACCCGGTTCGTATACGTGGTATAACCGCGCCCGGAAAACGGCGCATAGGAATCATTTTCCCCGTCATATGCTCCGACTGCGATTACACGTGAAGCAGCAGACGGAATCGTCAGCGTCGTATCCGGCGTCGGATAAATAAAACGTGTATCCCGGTTTCTGACCTGACTGTTCGGCAACCACAGATCATACCGCCCGGTTACAATCCGCCTCGGAACAAACCGGAAATTCCAGATACCACTATCGACACCAGTATCCGCATGATTCGAAATAAACTCAAAATAAATCTCCTGTGCGCTACTGTACGGACTGGGAAGCCCATAATAGACCAGCACTCTCGTATTCTCGAATTCAAATTCCTGCGGCTGCTCCTGCCTGCGGAAAGGCCCGATCACCTTCCCCCAGGGTGTAATCAGCAACACATCAAACTCGTCCGCGTAGGATTTCCACAGCTGAACATTCATCGCAGGCTCATTTTCACCGATAGCAAGCGGAATCATGCGCACATCGCCCTTCTCCAGGCGTCCGGACGTATGCCCTCCGGTATCCGCTTCATTCCCGGTCCCAACAGCAATCGAAACTTTCCACTGATCCGCCAGTGTATCGATAAAGGTTTCCACCAGCGAATTTCCTTCATGTGATCCATAAGTATTCCCGAAACTGAGATTGATCGCCAGCGGCTTCCCCATCATACGCGCGGTTCGCACTGCATAATCCAGCGCCGTCATCAGCTCCGGTGTACGCGGAAAACCACTCTCACCGGGCTGCCTCAGCTTCACCACAAGGATCTGACTGTCCGGAGCCATCCCCCGGTACCGGCCGCCGCTGGCCCGTCCATTGCCTGCAGCAATCCCCAGAACTGCCGTTCCATGTCCGCTGCGATCGCGGCTGGGAACATCCGCGCCACCCTGCAGCGCCTGATTAATCTCCTCCTCCGTGTACTCGGTTCCATACAGAAAACCTTCCGGCGGCCGACCGGGAACCGACTGATCCCAGATCCGGAGAATCCTCGTCGTACCGTCCCCGTTCAGAAAATCCGGGTGTCGGTAATCCACACCGGAGTCAATCACGGCTACCAGTGTCCCCATTCCCGTCAGGCCGCCCTCGTTGATCGGCGTCACGCAGGAAAGCGAGATACTGCGATCCAGAGAGGAGTACAACTGGCGAGGCTTCTCCATATATTCTACTTCCGGAAGCTGAGCAAAACTTCGGATCAGGCTCTCCGGGAGCTGCACGATCGCATAGCCACCGGTCAGTTCATTCACTCTTACCAGTTCCGATGTATATGGCAGCAGACTATCGGAATAGCGCACGATCACCGTCCAGGAGCGATCTTCCTTCTCGTATCCCACATTCAGATCCATCGTTCTTCTCCGCTCTTCTTCCGGCATTTCCAGTGCAAGGTTCAATATATTCTCAATTTTCTCATTCTGCATCTGCATCTCCTCCCTCCGTTTACTCCCGGAATATGCTTCTCGCCTCCACTCTTTCTGTTGGCAGCGCTCCACAATACATTTTATTCCTGCTTCCGTCCTCCTACGCCTTACACAGACTCTCTTTTTTCGACAAATAACTGCACGTCGTAAAAAAGCACAAAAAAGAAGGTCACAGAATCTTGTCTTCTGTAACCTTCCCAATCTTTCCTTTTTCTTTTTTCTAATCCAACGTCTCTTATTCCAAAACCTGAAACAATTCAGGCCGTATCCTGCTTCGACTTCTTCAGAACTGCAATTCCTGCCAGCAAAAGAACAGGGAAAACAACTCCCACCAGGATTCCTTTCTTCAGATTATCTGAAGCCAGTCCGGATACCAGTCCGACCAACGCAGGCCCTCCGGAGCAGCCGATGTCTCCGGCAAGTGCCAGCAGCGCAAACAGCGAAGTACCGCCATTTCGCAGTGCCGCAGCCGCTTTACTATAGCTTCCCGGCCACATGATTCCTACGGAAAACCCACAGACAGAGCAGCCGATTAGTGACAGGAGCGCGGACGGCGCAAGCGAAATACACAGATATGACAGGATACAGAGAGTGCTGCTGCCTGCCATAAATTTATCCAGATCGATCTGATCTCCCCATTTCCCATAAAAGGCACGCGCGCTTCCCATGAAAATAGCAAAGGCCATCGGTCCGGCAAGATCGCCGACGGTCTTACTCACGCCCAGTCCCTGCTCCGCAAAGGTGGACGCCCACTGACTGATGCTCTGCTCGCTGGCTCCCGCACAGAGCATCATCAGCATCAGAATCCAGAAGATTTTATTCCGGCACAGATCCCCTATGGTCATGCCGGTCTCACCTTCCTCCACCAGGGACGCAATCGGAACTCTGGTAAAGACAATCCCGTTGACAACAGGAAGAAACGCCCAGATAAGCGCCATGATCTTCCAGTTCTCCATTCCGAATACCCGGAAAAATATCGTGGAAATCAGGACTACCCCTACATGCCCCCAGCAATAGAAGGAATGCAGCAGACTCATCGCTTTTTCCTTCTGATCGCCGGGACAGCTCTCCACAATGGGGCTGATCAGTACCTCGATCAGACCTCCGCCGATGGCATAGATCACAACAGAGATCAGCAGACCGATAAAGGCGCTCGAACACAAATTCGGCAGAATCACCAAGCCGATCAGACCTGCTGCTGAAAATATATGCGCCAGAACAATGGATACCCTGTATCCGATCCTGTCAACGAATCTGGCTGCCAGCAGGTCGATCAGCAGCTGAATGCCGAAGTTAAAGGTAATCAGCATAGTAATCTGGCTCAGCGGAACCTGATAGGTTTTCTCGAATGTGAGAAAAAGCAGTGGTACAAAATTATTCACAATCGCCTGCACAATGTAACCAGCAAAGCAGGCATACATCGTGCACTGGTACTTATCTTTCATCGTTTACTTACTATCTTCTACTGCGGCTTGATCAGGCCGGCAAGCTCCTCCATGATCTTCGGCACTTCGATATTCTGCGGGCAATGTCCGGTGCAGGCGCCGCATCCGATACAGTCAGTGGGCTTTCCCTGGGACTCAATCTTGGACGCATCTTTCAGTGCCCACGGGCCATCCACCTTATAAGCGTTATAAAGCTTCATGTACTCCGGAATATTGATCTCCATCGGACATTCACTGCAGCAGTAGCGACAGGCTGTACAGGGTACCTGAATCTGACTCTTGAACATCTTGCAGGCCTTTTCCAGAATCTCTCTGTCCACCCCGCTCAGACCTTCTCCATCTGCAAACGTAGCCAGATTATCCTCCAGCTGCTCCATCGTGCTCATACCAGAGAGGATCACCTGTACCTGCGGCAAACTCTTCACGAACTTCAGAGCCCAGGAGGCAATACTCCAATCCGGATGCGCCGCCTTCAGAACCGCATTGGCTTCCGGCGTCAGATCCGCCAATCTTCCGCCGCGGACAGGCTCCATAACTATAATGGGGATATTCCGCTCCTCCAGAATCTGATACTCTTCCTTCGCGGAGGAATAATTCCAGTCATAATAATTGATCTGAAGCTGCGCAAAATCCCACTCACGGTGCGATGCAAAGCGTCGAAGAGTCTCAACGCCCGCATGACTGGAAAATCCCAGATAGCGGATGCGTCCTTCCTCTTTCTGCTTCAGGAAGTATTCGATTGCTCCACTGTTCAAATACTTGTCCACATTCGCATCCGTCAGGCAATGCAGCAGATAAAAATCAATGTAATCCGTCTGAAGTCTCCGAAGCTGCTCTTCAAAAACTGCCTCATAATCCGGAGTAGAATCAATACTGAACTTAGTTGCTATAAAAAAACTGTCGCGCGGGAAAATCTTCATAGCTTCGCCCAGACATTTCTCCGACTCTCCGTTATTATAGATATAAGCTGTATCGAAATAGTTGATTCCTGCCTCGTAAGCACGGCGGATAATCTTAAATGCTTCCGGGTAATCAATCGGTGCGCTCGGATTCTTGGGATCCGTAGAAGGCAGACGCATATTTCCCATGCCAAGTCCCGATAATTTTATGTTCTGAAATGCTTTATAATTCATGCTTCATCCTCCCACCAGGTTAAATTGTCGTTACTGCTTCGGTTCTTCTTTTACCGGGACGAATTTCGCCCGGTTCATAACTGGATGCTGCAGGTCGATGGCACCCGGACGCGGACATACCATGACGCAAGCGCCGCAATAATAACATTCGCCGGGGAAAGCGACGATCGGATGCTTACCCTTCTCCGGATTCGGAATCATGATATCGCACTGGCAGATATTTGCACAGGTATTGCAGCCGACACACAGGCTCTCGTCAAAGATCAGTGGAGTTGCGCTACATGGGATCACGGAAACCTTCCAGTCCTGCTCTCTTTCTTTACTCATTGCTTTTTCCTCCCGCATGAATATAGTTCTGGTTGCGTTTCTCATACTCGGTCTCCAGATCGCCGAAGTAGTCGAGCGGTACTTCGCCTTCCACTACAGTATCGCCCTCCCTGCGCAGCGTGATGAATCGGCGGTCTCTCACAGGGTCAACTTCCGGATAATCGCTGCGCTCAAAGTTCAGTTGCTTCGAACCGGATTTTCTCAGCAGACAGGCCTGAAGGATCATCTCCGCTACATCCAGGATGTCCAGAACCTCATGTGTACGCATCAGTTCATGCGGGTTCTCGCAGTACAGCTGTGGTACAATCTCTTCGCGGTAGCTCTTCAGCAGATCCAGCCCCTCCTCCAGCAGCGGATCGCACTTTACGCCGCCGCAGTAGTTCTGCATGGCCTTCGAAATCGCCATGTTCAGCTCCTTCCAGCTGATGCCTTCCGCGCGCTCCAGCGGAGCATACAGTCTCTTTCGCTCTGCATTCACTGCTTCCATGTCTGCTTCCGGAAGGGATACGGTATCTGCATAGGCGGCTGCCTTTCTTCCGGCATAGTAGCCGGTCGCACATGCGAAGCCGCAGCAGTCCGAAGCAAAGAGCTGATCTCCGGCTGCATAGATACCGTCAATGTTCGTCTTCAGATCCCAGTCGTGCATGATGCCGCCGGGTGCGCCGAAGAGCTGACGTTCCTGATCCAGGAAGGAAGCGGACTGCCAGCCGGTTCCGTAGCACTGCAGCGCATGCTTCTTCGGGTCAAAGCCACGTTTCGTATAGTTCTGGAGAATCGGGATCTTGGTCTTGCCTTCTTCTCCGACCATCATGCCCCAGATCACTCGGCGCTCTGCATCCGGCATCCGGCTCAGATCCGCATAGAACGGAAGTTTGTAGCCGCGCTTCATCAGCTCGTCGAACGGCATCGTCTCCGGCCCGCGGTATTCATACTTCGGCTCGTCGATCACACCGCCCTTTAAGAAGAACTTCTGATCTTTCACCGGATAGTAGCGCTCGGAAACGGTCTTTAACACGTTGCCGTCGCGGTCAAGATACGGAATCTCCACGCCTCTCGCATCCACAAGTGTCGCCGCGTACCATGTGTTGTGATTATTGCCTGCGCCGTAGGGCGGGAAGCTTCTTCCGGCTGCAGAGAACTCGGCCCGGACAGATTTTTCCATCATGGTAAATTCTACACCGGCTCTCCAGCCCATCGCATGTCCGCTGCCGATCGACTGCATCGGACGAAATTCGCACAGACCGGTCAAATCCGGGTCAAATAGCCAGATTCGTGCAGGACGCGACATCGTAAGCATGGTTGCTTTCGCACGGAACACAAGAAGCTTACCGGTATGTACGTTCATGCCGACCGCACCGGCTCCTCTCTTCTTTCCGTTCTCCTCCACAGTGAGCAGTGCAGTCGCCTCCGTGCGGTCGTAAATCTTTACGCCCAGACGTTTCAGCTCATTGTACAGAGCGGGCTTAAATGTAGAACCCCAGACTCTCAGCGTAAAGCGATTCCTGTAATCATACGCAAACATCAGTTTCGTCTTTTCATCCCGGAATTCCGCACCGGCGAATTCATCCTCCGTGTCGCGAATCTTGCCGCCCATGCGCTCCAGATCCAGCAGACGGTCATAACCCTCCCGACATTCGATATAATGCGCGATGCCGTTGCTGTAGTGATCCTGCTCATCCACGTAAGCCTCCGCGATCTCCTTTGGCGTCACTCCGGAGCAGGGATTCGTACAGGCCGACTCCCAGTGATCGAAGCCGGTACCTGCCGAGCCGCTGCGCTTCGTCGCGCCTTTCTCCACAAGGACGACCTTCTGTCCGCGTTCCGCCGCCGCAATCGCGGCAAAACATCCGGCCAGTCCGCCTCCGAGAACTACAACATCGGATTCTACGATCTCGGTTTGTCCAAATTCATTCGCATAAGGCCATTGATATTCGTTCATCTTTCGTCTCACCCCTCCTGTAAAATATGCTTTCCGGCCAATTATATCACATCTACAATAAATATGAATAGACAAAAGGAGTCTTTTTACTGTTTTTTCTTTCTATTTTCTGTTATAATGGAGATACCCTTTGTGGAAGGGAAGACGGAGGATTTTATGCATATTTTAGCTCATTTTAAGACGATTACTCATCACAAGCTCCTGGTTATGAAGCACTGCTTCCGCGCCGGTCTCTACTGGCAGGGTCTGGTGCATGACCTTTCCAAATATATGCCTTCTGAATTCTGGGTGGGCGCCCGCTACTATCAGGGCGATCACAGCCCGAACGACGCGGAGCGAAATGCGATCGGCTACTCCACCGCCTGGATGCACCACAAGGGCCGCAACAAGCATCACTACGAATACTGGACGGATTACAAGATCGGCGCTCCCAAGGGAACCATCGCTCCGATGCCGATGCCGGCTCGTTATGTAGCCGAAATGTTCTGCGATCGCCTTGCCGCCAGTCAGAATTATAATAAGGAGAACTTCACTCCGCAGATGGCGCTCGATTACTACCTGCAGGGAAAAGATAACATGGTGATCCACCCGAAGAGCAAGCGTCAGCTGGAAGGACTGCTGCGGATGTATGTCGATAAGGGAGAAGATTACACTCTGCGCTATATCCGTAAGGTGTTTTTGAAGAAATTTCAAGTCGAGCAGCCGCGAGACTTGGCGCGTGATTCTGGTCAGCGGAAGCAAACCGGGCTCTGAATAATTATGGTTTTCTGAATCGTTATCAGTAACAGAAGAAAAGAGCAGGAAGATCTCCCCAGGGGAAAATCTTCCTGCTCTTACTTTTTCTTATAGCAGTGTTTCCGGGCTTCTGACAGCGCTTGCCTCTTCCTGCCCGATTCCGCTTACGCTTTCTTTCTTGCAGTAATGGATACCCACTCGCCCTGGTGCGTAATCTCAACCAACTCGAATTCCGGATTGGCAGCAAAAGCTTCCTTCACAGCCTCTTCTTTCATATCAATGATACCGGAAGTGATAAATACCGTACCAGGCTTCATGTGGCGGGCTACCTCACCCTGCAGCATGATGATAACCGGTGCCAGGATATTTGCCACAACGAGATCATAGCACTCGTAGCCGACAGCATCCTGAATTGCCTTATCGTCGATAATATTGCCCTGGAGAACCGTGAACTTCTCCGCCGGAATGCCGTTCACTTCTGCATTCTCTGCTGCAGCTGTTACCGCGCACTCATCCAGATCCGTTCCCACAACTTCGCTTGCGCCAAGCTTCAGAGCTGTGATGCCAAGGATACCGCTTCCGGTTCCTACGTCCAAAACCTTCATGCCGGGCTTCAGGTACTTGCGGATCTGACGGATACACAGCTGTGTCGTCTCATGGGTTCCAGTCCCGAAGGCCGTGCCCGGATCGATAGAGATGAGAAGCTTATCCTTATGTTCCTCCGGAATCTCCTCCCAGGTCGGCTTGATCAGGATATCATCAACCGTAAAGGGATGGAAGAACTCCTTCCAGTTGTTGACCCAGTCGACATCCTCGGTCTCATCCTCGGTAATTGTGAGCGGCCCTGCCTCCACGAAGAGAGCGACTTCCTCCAGGCCTTCTCTTACCTGCTCCAGCGTGGCTGCCTTTTCCTCTTCCGGCATCTCATAATCCAGATAGAAGCTGACTTTCGCGCTGCCGTCATCTGGCGGAAGCTCCGGCAGGATATCAATGAACATGCCCTTCGTCTCCGACTCGGTCAGAGGAACATTGTCCACGATCTCAATGCCCTCCACACCTTTCTCATCCAGCATCTCACTGATAAAATCAATAGCTGCTGTTGTGGTGTCGATGGTATATTTTTTCCATTTCATAAGGAATCTCCTTTATTTACAGGCTTATCACAAGCTCCTTTACTCGTCCTTCTTTTCCTTCTTCTTTTTACGGAACAGTCCACTGATCGTCTCATCGATCTTCTCCTCGAAGCTCTCCGCCTTCTTCTCTTTCTCGCGGGCAGGCTTTCCCTTCATGGCATCGTCAAATGCGCGCAAAGCCTCTTTCTGGCTCTCATTCAGCTTCTCCGGAACCTGAACCACCAGTGTTACATAATGATCGCCTCTGGTGTTGCGGTTTCTCAGGAAAGGAACTCCCTTGCCTTTCAGACGGATACGGGTATCGGTTTGCGTGCCTGCCTTCAGCTGATACTCTACCTCTCCGTCTACCGTCTTAATTCGCAGCGTATCGCCCAGAGCCGCCTGAACGAAGCTGATCGGAACGGTGGAGTAAATGTTCGTATCCTGACGCTTGAAAATCGGATGCTGGGATACAATTACTTCTACCAGCAAATCGCCGCGCTCGCCGCCGTTCGTGCCAGGCTCGCCCTTTCCACGGATACGAACACTCTGGCCATTGTCGATACCGGCAGGAATCGACACCTTGATCTTCTTGCGGGACTGTGTATAACCGGTTCCGTAGCAGTGCGGACACTTATCCCTGATAATGGTTCCCTTGCCGCCGCAGTCCGGACAGGGCTGTACATTTCTTACCATGCCAAACATGGACTGCTGCGTATATACCACCTGGCCGCTTCCGTTACACTTCGGACAGGTAACCGGAGTCGTGCCTTCCTTCGCACCGGTTCCATGGCAGTGCGTACACTCATCCTTCAGCGTCATCTCCAGCTCCTTCTCTGTGCCGAAGATCGCCTCCTCAAAACTGATGCGAACGCTTGCGCGAAGATTCGCGCCCTTCATGGGCGCATTCGCGCGACGACCACTGCGACCGCCGAATCCGCCTCCGAAAAGATCGCCGAAAATATCACCGAAGATATCACCCATATCGCCGCCGTTGAAATCCCAGCCGCCGGTTCCGGCTCCGCCGTTCTCAAATGCCGCATGACCGAACTGGTCATACTGACGGCGCTTCTCCGCGTCGCTTAATACGGCGTATGCTTCCGACGCCTCTTTGAACTTTGCCTCTGCTTCCTTATCTCCCGGATTCGCATCGGGATGGTATTTCTTCGCCAGTACACGATATGCTTTCTTGATCGCAGCGTCATCGGCATCCTTCAAAACGCCAAGCACCTCGTAGTAGTCTCTCTTGCTCTCTGCCATGCTATTCTTGCCTCTCTTTTCAGAAAACGCCTATAAGGCGGGCTATATCAGCCCGCCCTATGGGATTTATGGATTTATCTTAGTTTTTAAACTTCCTTATAGTCAGCGTCTACGACATCATCGTCGGGAGCGCTTCCTGCACCCGGATTCGGGCCGGCGCCTGCGCCCATGTCAGGACCTGCCGTGCCCTGCGCCTGAGCCTGCTGCTCATACATCTTGGTGAACAGAGCCTGTGCGCTCTTCATCAGCTTCTCCTTGCCATCCTTCAGCTCCTGAATCTGGCTGTCGGTCAGCTCATCCACGCCTGCGGTAGCAGCAACAGTGGACTTCAGAGCATTCAGGTCAGCCTCAACTTCGCTCTTCAGAGAAGCATCCAGCTTATCACCAACCTCTTCCATTGCCTTCTCGGTCTGGAATACGATTGCGTCAGCGTCATTGCGGGCATCGATGCCTTCCTTACGCTTCTTATCCTGAGCTTCGAACTCAGCAGCTTCCTTAACTGCCTTATCGATATCTGCCTCAGACATATTGGAACCTGCAGTAATCGTGATATGCTGCTCCTTGCCGGTACCCAGATCCTTCGCAGATACATTTACGATACCGTTGGCATCGATATCGAAGGTAACTTCAATCTGCGGAACACCTCTTCTTGCAGGCGGGATACCATCCAGACGGAACTGTCCAAGGCTCTTGTTGTCCTTCGCGAACTGTCTCTCACCCTGCAGTACGTTGATATCAACGGCTGTCTGATTATCAGCTGCGGTGGAGAATACCTGGCTGTGCTTGGTCGGAATCGTGGTGTTTCTCTCGATCAGTCTGGTAGCTACGCCGCCCATGGTCTCGATGGACAGGGACAGAGGAGTTACATCCAGCAGCAGGATATCACCGGCACCGGCATCGCCTGCCAGCTTACCGCCCTGAATAGAAGCACCAATTGCTACACACTCATCGGGGTTCAGATTCTTGCTGGGCTCCTTACCAGTCAGCTGCTTTACCTTCTCCTGTACTGCAGGGATACGGGTGGAACCGCCGACCAGCAGTACCTTGTTCAGCTCTGCGCTGGTGATTCCGGCATCCTTCAATGCGTTGCTTACCGGAACAGCCGTGCGCTCTACCAGATCGTGGGTCAGTTCATCGAACTTCGCACGGGTCAGGTTCATATCGAAATGCTTCGGTCCCTCACTGGTAGCAGTGATGAACGGAAGATTGATGTTCGTAGTGGTTGCAGAAGACAGCTCCTTCTTCGCCTTCTCAGCTGCCTCACGCAGTCTCTGCATCGCCATCTTATCACCGGAGAGGTCGATGCCCTCGGTGCGCTTGAACTCAGACAGCATGTACTGGGTCAAGGTTGCGTCGAAATCATCGCCGCCAAGGTGGGTATCGCCGTTGGTTGCCAGAACTTCGATAACACCGTCACCGATCTCGATGATGGATACATCGAAAGTACCGCCGCCAAGGTCGTATACCATGATCTTCTGCTCATGCTCGTTGTCCAGACCGTATGCCAGTGCAGCTGCGGTCGGCTCGTTGATGATACGCTTTACATCCAGGCCTGCGATCTTACCGGCATCCTTGGTTGCCTGTCTCTGCGCATCGTTGAAATATGCAGGAACAGTGATAACAGCCTCGGATACGGTCTCGCCCAGATAGCTCTCGGCGTCTGCCTTCAGCTTCTGCAGGATCATCGCAGAAATCTCCTGAGGAGTGTACTGCTTATCATCGATGGTTACTTTATAATTCTCACCCATATGTCTCTTAATAGAGGAAATGGTGTGATCCGCGTTGGTTACTGCCTGACGCTTTGCCGGCTCGCCGACCAGACGCTCGCCTGTCTTCGTGAACGCTACAACGGAAGGGGTTGTGCGAACACCCTCTGTATTAGCAATTACTACCGGCTTGCCGCCTTCCATAACTGCTACACAACTATTGGTCGTACCTAAATCAATACCAATAATCTTACTCATGACTTTGTCCTCCTGATTCTTTATACAAATTTACGGTTTAAAACCGCGGCCTAATTGTTATATCTATCGTTATCCCCGAAGGGTTAACTGCTTACTTAATACTTCATCGGTCTGCTTCATCAGTTCCCGATCAGTTTTCTTAAACGCTTTCTTAGTTGGCTACTTTTACCATACTGTAGCGTACCACGCCGCCCTTGTAGGTGTAGCCTCTCTGGAACTCCTCAACGATCACATTCTCGCCGGCTTTCTCATCCTCCACGTGCATCACGGCGTTGTGGAAATCCGGATTAAATTTCTGACCGACCGCTTCGATCGGCTCCACACCAAGCTCATCCAGCATAGCTGACATCTGCTTGTAAATCTTATCCATACCCTCCGCGAAGGGATCCTTGTTCGCCGCATCCACAGTTGCCAGACCTCTCTCGAAGTTATCCAGAATCGGAAGCACCTTCTCGATTACACTGCGGACACCCATATCATAACGAGCTGCCTTCTCTTTCTCGGTGCGCTTTCTGTAATTATCAAACTCTGCCATACTGCGCTGCAGGCGATCCGTCAAATCTGCAACCTTCTGCGCCAGCTCGTCAGCCGCATCCGCAGCTTCCTCTACCAGCTCTTCCACCGGTTCTTCCGTCTCCGCCTTCTGCTCGGTATCCTTTGCCTTTTCTTCCTTTACATCCTTCGCTTCCGCTTCGGGTGCATTCTTTTTATTCTTGGACACTATGTCGTCCTCCTTTTGTCTTATTCCTCATTCTTAAAGATATCATCCAGTCGGGACATGGTATCCTGCAGCGTCGATACGACTTTCTGGTAATCCATCCGCTTCGGACCAATGATTCCAATCTTGCCCTGGACACCATTCTCCAGTTCATAGTTCGCAGTTACCACGCTGCAATCCTTCATGGACTCTACCGGAACTTCATCGCCGATGTATACCTGAATCTCATGCTTGTTATCGCCGTCACCCGACATAATCGTACCGAGACTCTTCTTCTCCTCCAGCGTGCTGATCAGCTCGCTGGCCTTGTCGCCGCCGGACAGCTCCGGGTACTTGAATATATTCGGAGCACCGCTGGTATAGATGGAAACTTCCTCCTGTGAAAGAGATTCCGCAACGGAGTCCAGAACCTTGCTGACCACTTCGCTGTAGGCTCCTGCCTCTTCCTTCATGCGGGAAATAATCCCAAGATTGATTTCCTCCATGCAAAGCCCTGTCAGGTTCTTATTCAACAGAAGATTCAGCTGAAGAACGTCCTCCGGGGAGATATCTTCTCCGATATCCAGGATATTATTCCTGACAATGTTTCCTCCAAGAACTACGACTGCCAGAAGCTTCCCTTTCTCCATCGGAGAAAGCTGAATGAATCGAAGCTTGTTCTTCTCATATCTGGGACCGGTAACCATGGTGGCGTAATTCGTATTCGCCGCCAGGATCTTCGCCATCTGCATCAGCAGCTCTTCCACCCGGTCAACCCGCTGGATAAGAACTTCATCATTCCTCGGATTCGCCGGAAGCTGAGATTCTTTCTGCATCAGCTGATCCACATACAGGCGGTAACCCTTATCTGTAGGGATACGTCCGGCGGAGGTATGCGGCTGAATGATAAGCCCCAGTTCCTCCAGATCTGCCATCTCGTTGCGGATCGTGGCTGCCGATATCTTCAGGTCCAGATATTTCGCAATGGTACGGGAGCCTACCGGCTCGCCCGTCTCCTGATAGTTTTGGATGATTGCATTGAGAATCTTTTGCTTTCGAATATCGAGTTCCATTACAATCACTCCTTTGTTTGAGTTATTAGCACTCTATCTCTTTGAGTGCTAACACCTTACGCTAATAAGATATCTCCTGTTGATTCGTTTGTCAACACTTTTATATTTTTTTTATAATTTTATTTAGTGCTTCATTTTTGCGCAGCGAAAAATGCGCGGATTCCGAATAGGGGGAGAATTGCGGGAGCTGCCGAAGGCAGCGGAGCAATTCGAAGGGAAGCACGGAGCTCCGCGCAAGTCAAGCGCTACGAAAAAAGAAGCACAATACAGCCAGCGCCGTATTGTACTTCCCTTCATTCTTATTTATATAATTCTATCTGTTGCCGTTATTTAATTCATTACTCATCATGATGTTCCGAATGATGGCTTTCATGACTATGCGCAGATTCATGCTCTGATTCTGCATGATGGCGTCCCTCTTCTTCATCAATATGATGGCAATCCGTCACTTCACCGGAAGACGTATCCACATAACACTCATATTGACAATTACCATAATCAAAACTGCAATGATAATGTGTATCATGATCTTCCTCATGGTGGAAATTATGGATTTTATCCGGTTCCCAGTCACCATGCTCACTGACATAGCCAAGCAACTGTACTTCCAGCTGATCATTCCCGACAACTGTTTCTGACACGGACACCGACGTTTCCACTGCCGCTGACGTTGTCACTGCAGAGACCGACTCCGTTGTCGCTGACGCTGCTGTCGTACCGCTTTCCTGTGCAGCTGCTGTCGTACTTCCACCAGATGTCTGATTACTACATCCGGTGAACACAATACCAACCGCCAGAAATCCTGCAAGAAAAAGGCAACTCCATTTATTTTTCATTATCTACCTCAACATTCACAGGCCCACATCGTATCACTTAATTTTGTGGAAGTTGTATAGTGGCTACTGCAATTATTGCATTTGTATGTTTTCACAGCATACTTCTGCAACTTTCTGCGAATGCTTCCGCAATCATCACAGGTCTTCGTTGTCCCGGTTTCTTTCCAGACATACTCCGTTTTCGTACATCTGTAGGAGCCATTTGAACAGTTCTGACAGGCATTCGCTCTGGCCATTACGCTGAATGAGTTACCAAAAATGCAGACAAGCATCAGCAGTAACAGCGTCATAGTTTTCACGCTTTTTTTGCATTTGTTTTTTTGTTCATTCAGTTTCCTCCTTATTTTTTATATTTCAGATAATATCACCTTTAGCAGCATTTGTCAAGCGTTTTTATTATTTTCCTCGTCTTTGTTTACAAGCTGATACACTTTTGTGAAAATACTTCTTCCTGCGCCCAGTTCTGCATCTCCGCAAACATCTGGCCCTGCAGTTGTTCCAGATTCATCTGACCCGTAAGTCCACCTTAGCTTACATATTTAAGATTTTTTTATTTACATACCGCTTCGATCACACATTCATGCATTTTCGTTGTCTTATTATAGTTGATGCCAACAAGCAATAAATTTCCCTGATAATCCTTCAGTGCATTCCCATAGCGTTTTTCTTTTATCTGTTCGATTGCACCGGCTGCGCTCTTGTCCCATTTCAGTTCAATCATGATTGCTGGTTTATCCAAATGCTGCTTTCTTGGAATTAAGCATACATCCGCAAACCCTTTTCCTGCAGGCAATTCCCGAACCATTGTGTAATATTCCCTTGCAAAATAAAATGCCAGATGGATGGTGCAGCTAAGCGCATTTTCATCGTTATATCGAAGAATCGACATTTCCTCATGCGCCCTTTCAATTCCGGCTGCCACAGCATCTGCATCCATTGCCCACAATGCTTCCAGTAATTTGCGTGATGATTCCAGCGAATCTGCCACTCCATACCAGTTCATTGTGCTGATTGCATTAACATACTCCTGCGAAACTTCTTTGTTGGGTATGCTTACAGTTCCCTCTACGCTGTTGTAGGTCAGATACCCCAGATGCACCAACAAGGTCAATACATCATCTTTCGTAGCAAACGTAGTCATATCGTTACTGAACGTTCCGATATTAATGGAAACAGACTCGCCTGAAAGCATTCGAATCACAGAATCTTTTAATCCGTCCATATCCATCTGGATATATATTTTCAGAGCTTCGTAGGTTTCCGTCTGATTCCAGTAGGTTCCAAACTTATGGCGCAACATAGCCTCTACAACAGATTTGGGGCTGTACATGGAATAACATTCCTCTCCTTCCTTTCGATGTACAACCAGTTTGTATCCATCATACCGAACCTTAGCTTCCTCAAAATTCATCCCATACTTTTCACAGATTCCGAACACTTCCCGCTCTGTGAAGCCAAAATATTCCGCCAGTTCACCGGGGTCTGTCATAGAATACTCCGTAAACATATTCAATGCGGAATGAGAACCATATTTCTTAATGGGAAGAATCCCCGTCATATAAGCCATTGCTACGTAATCTTTGTCTTTCAGCCATACCCGTAAGAAATCCAGATACTTTTTCTGCGCGTCTTTATCCTGCTTATATTCCCGGAACAGACAATCCCACTCATCAATCAGAATCACAAAAGGACATTTTGTATGTGAAAATACATCCTTCATAACCTGAATCAGATTCTTTTTATCCCGAAAACGTACTTCCGGGTAAGTTTCCTCAAAATCTGAGACAAGATAGTTTTTGAGCATTTCGAGCATATCTTCCATCGTCTCTGACATACTCAAAAATTCCTGCATATTGATTTTGATTACATCATATTGATTCAGGTTTTCTTTATATGAATTCGCTTTGCTGATTGCAAGATTCTGAAACAGTTCTTTCGTATTTTCACTTCTGTCATAATATGCCGCAAGCATATTGGCCGCCATCGATTTACCAAATCTTCTCGGACGGCTTACACAGATATATTTTTGTTCCGTACAAAGGGCTTCATTCGTTCTTGCAATTAATTCGCTTTTATCCACATATATTTTAGAACGAAGACTGCCCCGAAATGAAAAATTTCCCGGATTCAGATAACTGCCCATGCAAAGTTCCTCCCCATCAAAGTTTTACAGTGCTTATTATACGTGATTCCACTGGCAATCACAAGGATCAGGTTCTGAAAACCAATCGCTGTCACGCCCCATGCTTCGGGCGATTCTCCGCCGTCCATTCTGGATTCCCATAAATGCAATGGGATTGAATAATGGCAACTATTCAGCGCCCCCAGCTCTAAATAGTTACATTTAATGTATGAAGTTCATCCGGTTTCCGCGCTCGGAGGCCGGCATGGGAATGCCCTGCTGCTTCCCGGCTTCGATGCACTTTAAGAGCCATGCCATGTTGTGCGCCAGGTTCCGCATGGTCTGCATCCCTTCGATATCCAGATGCGCTTCTTCCCCATCCATGCCATGCACCATATTCCAATAGGAAGAACCGACCGTCGGCATCTGGGAAATACCGAAATACTTATTCAGCACATCCAAGGACGCCGTCGTGCCGCCTCTTCGCGCCACGGCTACTGCTGCGCCTGGCTTATAGCGGAACACTGCGCCCTGGCTAAAGAACGCTCGATCCAGAAAGGACTGAATCCGTCCGCTGGGATGCGCATAATACACCGGTGTTCCAAAAATGAATCCATCCGCTTCTTTCGCTTTCGCTGTAAATTCATTCACCGCATCATCGGTAAAAATACATCCCTGCTCGGAACATTTCCCGCAATCCATGCAGTCACGGATCGCTCCTGCCCCGATCTGAAAAATCTCCGTCTCAATTCCTTCCTGCTGCAGTGTCTGTGCTACTTCCTCCAGAGCCGCATACGTGGTTCCATTCCGGTGAATGCTGCCATTTAATAGTAAAACTTTCATATTTTTTGATCCTCCATCCTGCTCTTTATCGTTATCTCTGTATTTTTCACGGTTCATATATCACATTGTCGGAATTTATTCTGCCGGAATGCCTTATTTTCGTTTTGCATTCGGATAAATCCGGTTCATTACATCGTCATTATACGATGAATCCAGCCATTCTTCCAGCACGTTTTCCGCCGGAATTCCGCTCGCTCTGGCGTCCATGCGTGCCAGCGCCAGCGCGGAAACCATCATATTCACGATCATAAAGATCAGAAGCACCCATGTAAGAATTTTACCGATACGCATGGGAATCTTTTCGATCCACCCGGAAATGAATGGATACAGAATCTTCAGCCATATGACTGCCGCGATACCCCAGAAGAAGCAATACAGCAGGTTGATACGACCGCCCAGATTGAACGGGATCTTGCTGTAATCCCAGAAAACAGTACCGAATACAATCTCGGTAAAGACGCTGCAGAGATATTCATAGGCACCGCCAAGGAAAGTTCCGGCAAAGAAGAGAAATCCATCCGAACGATTCCGGTAGCGGTAGAGCAGCGCGGTCGCCGCCGCGATCGCAAGTCCCCAGACAATACTGAACGGCCCCCAGACGACGCTGCTGCGGCTCATCCAGTATCCGGCAGTGATCCGGCAGAATATGGTCTCTGTGATATCGCCCAGGAAAGCACCCACAATGAACAGCATGACAAGTTTATAGAAGCCGCATCCGGCAGCGAAAACACCTTCAGCCTCCGCTTCTCTTTTCTTCTCCGTTCGGGTAACGACGTATGCCTTCTCGATTCTTCGATTGACCCAGCCATAGATCTTATCGCCCAGATGGCGACTGATCGAAGTCAACCACCGGTCAGTTGCTTTCCACTGTTCTTCTCTGCGACTCCGTCCGGAAAGAACGGCCGCCGTAGCGATGATATCCACTGCAATCAGCCCCGTCAAAATAAAGACAGTAAGGCGTCCCAGCAGAGACGGCAGCATCCCGAACAGAGAAAGAAGCAGACGGTTACCGAAGCGCGCCACCAGTACGCCCAGTGCACCCCAGAACAGAGAGGTCGGCAGGCTGATGTATCCGTCCAGGTTCCATCGGATATTCTCATAATTCCACCAGCGCTCCCGGTACCAGCGTTCAATCAGGTGTCCTGCCACCCATTCGATTACAGTTGCCAGGATCACGCAATCCAAAAAGAGCCAGAATCCATGCAGTTCACCGGTTGTTGCAGTAATCAGTGCGGCAGCAATTCCGTAGATGACACAGAAAGGGCCATTGACCATACCGCGATTAACGAATCGCTTCTTCCGGACAGCAGCGGTTGCCGTCTCCAATACCCATCCCAGGAAAGAATAGCACAAAAAAAGCCAGAGCAGTTGTGTTCCACTATATGTCATTGATCCGTTCTCCCACTCGAATTAATATACATTCAGCAGGCTTTTGGCCTGCTGAATCATTGCAAAATCATAGTATTCGATTCGTTCTTAGTCCTCCCAGGGGCGAATCCGGTAGGTGACTCCCAGCTTCTTGCAGATCGCCGCACACTCATCTTCTTCTTCTTTGGTCAGAGTGGTGGATACGGTCGTCATCACAACATGCGGCACGTACTTTGTGCAGTCGGAGGCAAACGCAAGCATGGCATCGAACGCTTCGAGGCCGAAGCGGTTTCTGGTCAGCTCATAATAACGTTCCTTATTCGGTGTGTTCAGACTGATGGACACCGTATCGATCAGTCCCTTCAGACGGGGAGCCACCGGCTCGCCATAGACAAGGTCCGCCAGACCGTTCGTATTGATACGGGTGGGCTTGTCATACGTCTTCTTCACGAATTCTGCAACTTCAAGAAGTACATCGAGGCGCATGGTGGGTTCACCGAAACCGCAGAATACGACCTCTTTATATTTATTCATATCAAATTTGGCGAACTCCTGCTTTACTTCCTCCGCAGTGGGCTCTCTGTCCAGCCACAGCACACCGGAGTTCTCCATGTGATCTCTGGTCTGTCTCAGGCAGAATGTGCAGGCGCAGGAACATTGATTGGTCAGGTTTACATACAGGTTATCATGTACTTCATAAAGAATTGTCATACTCATGACGGATTCTCCTTTCTCGATATTTTCTGATATTTTTACGTTTATTTTTATTGCTTTTATTTCTGTCGCTTTTCTTTTTTGTTTTCTTCGGTTCTTTCTTTACCGACTCTTTAATTTTGATTTTCCCGCTTTTCTGGCCAGTTCCGTTGCCTGTCGTTGTGTCAGCGCAGGGTTGTCAGCAACTCTTCGAAGCATACACCATCAGTCTTCGGGATCTGCAGCTCCTCTGAGCGCAGGATGCAGCGCTTGACAAAGGTTCCTGCCTTGCGCACGGATTCCTCAAAGGGTACTCCATTGACCGCGTCCGCAGCGATTACCGCGGCAAAGACGTCTCCGGTGCCAGAGCGCTCACTGCCGACCCGGTGACTGCGGATGACCTTCGGGCACTCGCTGCGCGTGCATACGACATTCGCGACGAAAGCTCCCTGGGAGATTCCGGTTACAACCACCTTCTCCGGCCCCTTCTCCTGCAGCTTCTCCGCCATAGCCGCAATGTCCTGGATGCTCCAGTGTCCGTCATGGTACGGCGTATCCGTGAGGATGCAGGCTTCCGTCAGGTTCGGTGTCAAAATATCCGCGTCCTCCACCAGCTGCTTCATCTTATTGCAGAGATCCGCCGTATAGGTAGGGTACGGATTTCCATAATCCCCCATCACCGGATCGATAATCACGGTCGTCCGCTCCGTGCGAAACTCCCGGATAAATTTCTTCACGATCTCAATCTGTTCTTCCGATCCCAGAAATCCTGTCGAGATTCCCTCGAACTCCAGGCCCAGCTTCTTCCACTGTTCGATATAGGCAGGCATCTTCGCCGTATAATCATCGAAGAAATACTCCGGAAAGCCGGTATGATTTGAGAAAATGGAGGTCGGCACCGGACAGCACTGTACTTTCATCGCGGAGATAATCGGCATGGACACAGCGATGGAGCAACGCCCGAATCCCGAAAAATCATTGATGACCGCAATTTTCTTCTGATTGTTGTGTGAACTATTCCCATTCATTTTTCTGTCATAAATCCTTCTCTGTAATTCTTTTGCAAACGAAAAACGAATATTTCAGATTTCCGGTTCAGGTACAACATCCGTCTACGTTATCATTATTGTTCATGATAACACAAAAATGGTTTGTTTGAAATGTCCAGTTTTTGTTTTTCCTATCAGTCCAATCGGTTTTATCATAATTCCGAAACATGACGATTTCCGACTTTAAAATCACGATTCTCTTCGATCCTATACATATACCCATATCTGCACCCGGCTTCTGCCTTTCTTCGTCTCGCCCAGGATGCCGTTATAGATAATCTTGCCATATCCTCGCACAGTCAGTGTCTCGCCCTCCTTCAGCTGATAGCTGACATTTTCCTGCAGGCGGCCATTGACGAAGATCTTCTTTTCCCGGAAGAGTTCCGTCACTTTACTCCGGGACAGCTTCGTCCATGCAGCAGCTACCGCATCGATCCGCCCGGAAGCGACATTCAGCATGACCTCCTCCAGATGCGGCGCAAGCTCCGGAACCGAACCGGAGGAAATGCTGCAGCGCACTGCGGTATGTCGGATCTTCGTCAGGTTATCGCAGAGGAATTCCGCAATGCTCTCCACGCAGAAAACCCAGGCCTTTTTCTCCCGGATGACGATATCGCCGATGAGGCTTCTCTCAATGCCAAGATTCAGGATGGCTCCCAGATAATCCCTATGCCCCAGCTCCTCGGCGAACTTCTCCGCTGAAGGCCGGATCTCCAGGACAGCGATCGGAAAGGTTCCTTCATATCCAAAAGTATCCGCTGATCCGAACTGCAGCATCATGCGCTCGCAGTTCTCCGCGCCACCGAACATCTGGCAACCGGCAAAGGCCAGCTCCCGCTCCATCTGATGGTATTCACTCTGCTCCGCCAGAGACAGAAAGCCCGTGTAGGTATATACGTTCTGCCGATCCGCTTTCGTAGCCAGATCCAACAGACGTTTTTTTAATAATTCGTCCTGTTCCATGATTCGCTGCTCCCATTCCTTGTCTCCGATCTCTGCGGAGAATTCTTCCAGACGTTTCTGTGTTTCTTATGAGTTATTGCTCCTGCCCGTCGGTTACGATCTTATTCAGCCATACGCCCTTTTTCACCAGGATAAAGCCAATCACGCATTTCATCAGATCCGCCATGCACACCGTCAGATACAGCAGACGGATATCCAGAGAAGTAAAACGGCTCAGCATGTACGCCAGTGGAATCGATACGACCCAGACGAATACGCTGTCGAACAGGAACGTGATCACCGTCTTGCCGCCGGAACGTAGGGTGAAGTAGGTCGCATTCATAAACGCGTGAACCGGAATATAAAGGCCGGCAATCATGATGAATGCCGTCGCCAGGCTGCGTACTTCATCCGACGTATTGTAAATCTTCGGGAAGAGCGGTGCCAGACCGACCATAATCAGTCCGACTACAATGCAGCTAAGTACGGAGAATGTAATCAGGCGGTACGCAGTGACTTTTGCTTCCTCCATCTTTCCGCCGCCGAGCAACTGCCCGACCATAATGGAGACAGCACTTCCGAGCGCCATAAAGACCACATTGAATACATTCGAAAGAGTACTGGATATATTCATACCGGCAACCACAGAGAGTCCGCGAATCGAATAACACTGTACCAGGAATGCCATGCCGCTGGCCCAGAGAAGCTCATTAACCAGAAGCGGCGTTCCCTTGCGCAGGATCTGCCCTGCCAGATGCTTCGGAATCCGGAAGCTCCGATACGCGCCCTGAATGAAGTAATTCCGGTCGGAATGGCGGTGTGTCCAAGCGACGATAAAGATACACTCTGTAAAGCGCGCCATCACGGTCGCGATCGCCGCGCCGCGCACGCCCAGAGCAGGGAAACCGGCCTTGCCGAAGATTAACAGGTAGTTGAAGCTCATATTTACCACAACCGCGATCATACCGGCGATCATCGGCTTGATTGTCTCCGAAGTTTCTCTTAACGTACTGGCATAGATCTGTACGACAGTGAACGGAAGAAGACCGAGCAGCATAATCCACAGATAATCCTTGCCGTAAGCCATCGCCATGGCTGCATCTCCCGCACCGGCGTCGCCCTGCAGATAAAGGCCGATCAGCGGTTTTCCAAAACCAATCAGAATACCTGTACCGAGCAGACAGATCAGCAGGCAGATCATACACTTGAAACGGAACGTATCCCTCAGTCCCTTGTGGTCATTATTTCCATAAAACTGGGCGCCCAGAATACCAGCGCCAGAAATTGCGCCAAAAATACTGACGTTATATACAAAAATCAGCTGGTTCACGATCGATACGCCGGACATCTGCTCCGTTCCAATCTGTCCGACCATGATGTTATCCAGCATACTGACAAAATTCGTAATCCCGTTCTGAACCATGATTGGAATCGCTACCATCAGAACCCTGCGGTAGAAATTCCTGTCACCGAACAACTTTCTCATCTCGTGTCAAATCCCCTCAATCTTTCCTCTGCATTGTGTCCCTGTTGTTTTTCGCTTTTCCCTGCTTTAAGCACTTTCCTACGACAGCGGCAAATATGACCATTCCTCCGGCAGCGGCGCATGGATATCCAGCGGGACGCCGGTGATCGGATGTGTCAGAAAAATCCGCTCCGCATGAAGCGCGGCGTGCGTGAATCCACTGCCGTCCGAGTCTGATGCACACCCATAGTGCCTGTCACCGGCCAGCGGATAGCCGATATACGCCATATGCACCCGGATCTGGTGTGTTCGCCCGGTCTCAAGCCGGAGGTGTAGCAGACTAAAACCTCCCCGGCATTGCAGAACCTCGTAATGCGTGACCGCAGGCTTTCCTTCCGGACAGACACGCATCCACTGCAGGGTATCCGGATCAGAGCCAATGGGCGCGTTTACGGTTCCTTCGGAATCCTCCGGAGAGCCGCAGACCCAGGCCAGATATTCCTTCTCAGTTCCGGAAGCGAATCCGGCTGCCTTCTGCTGCTTCTGCCTTCCGATCCCGGCTGCAGCCAGCTGATTTCTCGCAAAGACCACGACACCGGAAGTCTCCTTGTCAAGCCTTCCGATGACATGAAGCCCGGTACTCTCCCCGCATTCCATCAGATATGCTGCCACCCGGTTCAGCAATGTATCCGCATAGTGACCGTGGGACGGATGTATAGCCATGCCAGAGGGCTTGTTCACAGCAATCAGATCCTCGTCCAGATACAGAACCTCCAGTGGTCCTGGCCAGGGAAGGATCTTCTCCGGTTGCTCTTCCGTCTCATCCAGACAGACAGCCAGCACATCACCGCTATGAAGAACCGCGCGTACATTCGTCCTTTCCTGATTCACACAGATCCCGTCTCCGCGGAACTTCACTCGCCGGATCTCCCGGGCGGAGAAGCCGCTCCGCTTCAGATACTGGAGGACGGTATCCCCTTCATGCTCTTCATTTATGAAAAAATCGATCACGCGCATATTTTCATCCACCGTATCACAGCCGGCGAATTACTCCGCCGGCTGCTCCATGTCAAATTTCAAAAAGGTAGATTTAAGTTTAACAAATTCTTATCAAGAAATCAAGTGAAATCCTTTATTCCTCCAGCGTGCGTTCCAGTTGTTCCTTCGCCCGGCGAATCTCCTCTGCCTGCCCGTCCGTGATCTTATCGATCTTCGTGTGCTTCACTGCCTTTACCAGTGCGGCCAGATCATTTTTTACGCGTTTTTTCTTCTCCTTATCCATCTCTTTGCCTTCTTCGGAAAGGAGCTTCTCCGTCTGGTAAATCAGAGCTTCGCCTTCGTTGCGGATATCCACAGCAGCTCCACGCATCTTATCCTCTTTCTCATACATTTCAGCGTCTCGCATAGCACGCTCGATCTCCTCATCGGAGAGGTTAGAACTGGCGGTAATCGTGATCGACTGCTGCTTGCCGGTACCGAGATCCTTTGCCGATACGTTCAGAATTCCGTTTGCGTCAATATCAAAGGTAACTTCGATCTGCGGCACGCCGCGAAGCGCCCGCTTGATGCCCGTCAGTTTGAAATTGCCGATCAGCTTATTGTCTCTCGCAAAGTGGCGTTCACCCTGCAGCACCTTGATTTCCACCGCTGTCTGGAAGTTTCCGGCAGTTGTGAACACCTGACTGTATCGGGTAGGGATGGTTGCGTTCTTATGAATCAGCTTCGTTGCGATTCCTCCAACTGTCTCGATGGAAAGTGACAGCGGCGTAACGTCCATCAGCAGAATTTCATTTAATCCGGCTTCTCCGGCCAACTTTCCTCCCTGTACGGAAGCGCCGAGAGCCACACACTCATCCGGGTTCAGACTGCGGCTGGGTTCCATTCCGGTCAGCTGCTTTACCTTGGCCTGAACGGCAGGGATTCGGGTGGAACCTCCAACCAGCAGGACCTTGCCAAGCTCCGACGCGGAAAGCCCGGCGTCGCGCAGAGCTGTCTCAACCGGCCCGCGGGTGCGTTCTACGAGGGAATAGGTTAATTCATCGAATTTCGCGCGGGTGAGGTTGATATCCATATGCTTGCCGCCATCCGGGCCAACTGCAATAAACGGCAGATTGATATTCGCCATCGTGGCTGTGGAGAGTTCCTTCTTCGCTTTCTCGGCCTCCTCCCGGACGCGCTGCATAGCCATACGATCTTTCGAGAGGTCAATGCCCTCCTGTTTCCGAAACTCCGCAATCAGATAGTCCGCAACCGCCTGGTCGAAATCATCACCACCCAAGTGATTGTCGCCGCAGGTGGCAATAACCTCCACTACGCCGCCTCCGATCTCGATAATTGATACATCGAAGGTACCGCCGCCCAGGTCATATACCATGATCTTCTGCGGCGCTTCGTTATCCAGTCCGTAGGCAAGGGCGGCCGCCGTCGGCTCATTGATGATACGCTCCACCTTAAGTCCCGCAATCTTTCCCGCATCCTTGGTTGCCTGACGCTGTGAATCATTGAAATAGGCAGGAACAGTGATGACTGCCTGATCGACACTTTCGCCAAGATATGCTTCCGCATCTTTTTTTAACTTCTGAAGAATCATTGCGGAGATTTCCTGCGGGCTGTAGCTCTTTCCATCGATCTTCACACGATAATCCGTTCCCATATGTCTCTTGATCGAGGAGATTGTACGATCTACGTTCGCAGCTGCCTGACGTCTGGCACTCTCGCCGACGAGGCGCTCCCCATTCTTACTGAACGCCACCACGGAAGGTGTCGTTCTCACGCCCTCGGCATTTGCGATTACGGTCGGCTGTCCGCCCTCCAGTACAGCTACACATGAATTTGTTGTACCCAGATCAATTCCAATAATCTTACCCATAACTATAATCCTCGCATTTCATAATTCATAAACTTGTCATCTACGTTACTCCGAATTTGTGTACAAATCAATGCAGAAATTCAAAAAAGATTCTAAATTTTTGTTAAAATTGTGATTTCAAAACCCACGTTTTTGCGTGCTTTTTTTGATGTTTGTCACTAGCTTGTCACTAACGATAAAGTTTTAAGGCATTCGCAGACGCCGGAAATTCGCCTAATTCCTGCTCCTTCAGATGGAAATCGCCCTCCGGAACAGCTCCCGGAGGGCTGTATTCTTACCTCTTATTTTTATACTCTTCCGACTGGATGAAGCCCTGGAAGACCTGCGCACGGGTTCTTCCGGCGGCCAGCTCCTTCACCCAGGCATTCAGCCCGGCTTTGTCCGGCTCTCTTCCCAGCAGGAAGACGTAAAGCTCCCGCACGTAGCGGCGTCGGCCTTCGTCAGAGTCGATGACAGCCGCGGAGACCTCGTCCCAACTCTTCCCGCCTGCCAGCTGTGCCTGCCAGAAGGCAAGCCCGGCTTCATCCGGCATACGCCCCAGCTGTGTGACATACAGCTCCGTCAGCTTCCCCTTCCAGTTGTTTGCATCACCCCGATCGGAATCGTCCTCCGGCAGGCCGCGGCGCACACAGATCAGGCCGCGGTTATAGATCGGCGCGGCTACGCTGCGCTTCTGGCGGCTCTGACAGTATTCCTTCATGTTCTTGCGGGTCGGTCCGACGCCGGAGCCGTGGCCGGAAAGCTCACCATTCCCTACATACATCTCCACATGGCCCACGTAGCCGGTGGCCTTGCGATCCGGATCAGTGCCCCGGAAATACAGCAGATCACCAAGGAGAAGCTTATCCTCGTCCGGCACGCCGCCGCTGATCCCTGCGTCGATCGTGGTCAGTTTCTTGCTCAGCATCTGCGCTTCGGTGTTGTCGCCAATGTTGACGCCCAGCACCTGCTCATACACCCACTGCTGCAGGCTGGAGCAATCGCTGTAGCCACTGCTGACCTGGTCACGCTTACTGCTCTGGGTGTACTGGTTCTTGCCTTCGCGGCTCTTGATCTTCGCTACAAGCGCCGCTCTCTTTTCTTTGTTCGTCATGCTTCTTCCTCCTGCCGGTTAATCAAAATCATAGTCGTTGGTTGTGCTGTTCTTCGCCGGTTTGTCGTATGTCAACGCCCGGTTAGAGTCGGATACGCCCTGTGTGGTCGGATCTGTCACAATGCCGACCATTGCCAGGATATTGATCACAAGACCGACCGCCTGTGTAACTTCCGATTCCGATACAGCCGGAACGATGCCAAGCATACCAAGGATCTGGTAGATCAGCGCGATCACGGCGGTGACGATCGCCAGCAGAGTTGCCTTGTTCTTGAGTCTCAGTTTCCAGTTAATCATAAGTGCCTCCTTCTCCCGTCATGGGACCATCCGCAATAATGTGCAATGCTTGTTCGTTCAGAAAATCTTTCCGGTCATGCTTGACCTTCTGCGCATAGTTTAACGCTGCGCGCATATCCCCGTTGCAATGTGCGTCCGGGATACGCTGCACCGCCCGCGCAGTTGCTTCGCCCAGGGCAATTGCCGCATCAATGCTTTTCATCATATAGAGTTCATGCTGATACCGCACCTGCTCTCTCTGATCCAGCTCCTCCTGCCGGACGATTCTGCGGCGCTGATCCGCAGCGTCCCGCTTATTGATATTCCGCTGGATCAGCCAGAAGAAGAATCCGACCAGGGCGGAAACGAGGATTGAGAAAATACCAACTGCCTGAAGAATTTCTGTCATGCTGCCTCCTTATACCGCTCCGCTCTTAGCATAGAGCATTGTGATCGTGGGTGTGACGCTGATCGCGTTACTGTCCGTGTTGTATACATCCATACGGCCTTTTGCCACACGGCATGGCAGGACGTACGTGCTGCCGGTATAGTAGCCGATCACACCGATTGCTGTGTAACCGCTGGGCGTTGTACAGTTAATTGTGATTGCCTTAGCTGTCTTTCCGGCGATGCTGACCTTTGCGCCTGTAAATGTTTTTGTCAGGAAGGTGGCGTCAATCAGGTTCTTGACGTCCGTCTCCGTGTAATACCGATCATCATGGGTATGACTGCTGGGTGCTGCTCCTACATCGGAAGCGTTCAGCGTCTTCCAGGCAGCTGTGCCATCCTCAGAGTAACCAAGAACCTGTCCGGACTCTCCTCCGGCTGGGATGTGCTTATAACCTGCCGTAGTCGGATGCGTATAAGATGAAGTCGGAGGTGTTGCCCAGGTACCGTCACCTCTCAGGTATTTCGCCTGTGCTCCTGCCACAGGAACCGGAACCATTCCAGATTTACCGGCCGCAGAGGCTGTCGCCGCCTTCATGGCTGCGTGTGTGTGACTGCTTGCCGCTGCTCCCACGTCGGAAGCAGTCAGGGTCTTCCAGGCGGCTGTTCCGGCTGCTGCATAACCCAGCACCTGCCCGGCCGCGCCTCCGGAAGGAATGTGCTTATTGCCAGAAGTCGTTGGATGCGTGTACGGAACCGCCCAAGTCGCGTCACCACGAAGGAACTGGCTTTGCTTTCCTGCCGGAGGGGCGGGCACAAGGCCCGCTTTCCCGGCTACGGAAGCGGAAGCCGCTCCCATTGTCGTATGTGTGTGATTACTGGCTGCCGCGCCGATCTCGGAGGGCGTGGGCTTATCGCCTTCATGATAGATCCGGAAACCATTAAAGCGTAATTCTAATCCGAAAATCTTCATATACACTTTTCCTCTTCTATCCAATAACAGTAATCTTGTATGTCCCTGCATCTGCCTTTGGCAGCCATACCATAACTGCGTTTGCATCAACGATAGAAACATCTGTTGCAATCATATTTTTGTCGTTTGCATCCCACACAGAAACTACAACATCTTCTGTGTTAAGACCATGTGCTACTGTTACCCATCCGCTCGAAGCATTGTCATCGCTTGTTGAATAATTTTCATTTGTCCCTGTGAATTTTCCACTTTTCGCGTTCCACGCCGTTCTCTCTGCCGCCGTGATATGTCTGGTACCGTCCGCCAGATGACTGATCAGGCTGCTGATCGCCTTCGCGATCTTGCCCATTGCAACGGACAACTTCTCGCCGGAGGTCAGGTTCGCATTCGCGCTGGCTGTCGTGTAAGTCGGTGTCTGGTCGTTCGTCGCCACGTTCGGCACATTTCCCAGACCAACGTTCGCTTTTGTGATGTTTACGTTGCCAGTACGGTATGCGGTTTCGCTGTCGCCCTTCACACCGGTTACATGTGCCTTCTGACTGTGATCATATGCAATCTTGCCGTAATCGCCTCGGTAAGCGGTCGAAGATGTCTCGCCTAATGCCAGGGAAGCGGAGATCTCCACGTAGGCCGTACCGGACCAGCGGTATGTCTTATTGCTGTCCTGTGCCACATAAATCTTTCCGGATTCGCCGGTCTTCGGGAAGCTTGCCAGCTTGTCATACTCCAGAACGTCATCCACGTAGGAAGGCAGCTGAGAAGAAGGAACTAAGCCGTTCTCATCCAGGCTGGCAACACCGTTCTTCGCTCCCTTCAGAGAAGCCGCCAGGTACGGATGAGAGTGATTTGCCTTATCATAGGCTTTCTTTACTGCATTCGCTGTCGCTGCCTGTGTGGCTGAAGTGCTGTTGATATTGTCGTTCAGCTGCACAATACCGATCTCGCTGGTGGAAGCCGCCGGAAGCGACTGCCAGGTATTGTCATTGCGCAAGAATTTGCGAGCATCCGCCGTCTGCGGTGTCGGCACATGATAGCCGTGGGACGTGGATGCCTTGCCGTTTAACTGCGTCTGGATCGCAGAGGTTACGCCCTTCAGATAGCCAAACTCCGTCAGGCTGGCCGCGTTCAGCTTCGCCCTGTCATCTGCTGTCAGCGTCTGGCCGCCGTAGCTGTACAGGGCGTCTTTCCAGGTACCGCTGGCATACACTCGCAGAGTTTTCAAAGTGGTGTCATAGTACATCTGACCGTCAACCGGGCTGGTCGGTGCCGTTGCCAGATTCTGAATCCGTGCGTTCTGTAATTCGTTCTTTGAGAGGTCAATCGGGGATAAAAACTGCATAGATATGCTCCTTTCTTGTGCAGGTCTGCATCAAATACGTTCTGTGCAGACCTAATTAAGATACGCTTTTCCGGCAAAAGCTCCGGAAAATGTAACTCTTATCGTATTGCTGTCAATGTAATCTACGTCTCCATAAACAATACTGCCTGCGGAATCCACAACCGATACCGCAGGCATTCTTCCCAGTTTATGATTAATAGTCCATGTGCTCGCCGGTACGGTCTGCACATAGGTATAGGTTTTTGTGGATTCTTCCGGCGCATCCGTCGGAGGATTCCAGTTGCCAGGCTTTGCCCTGGATTGTACACGGATATCAATACTTCGGATGGTATACCCGGATTCTTTGTCGTTGACATATACCCAGGCGTAGATGTATCCGCTTCCGCTCTTCAACAGAGAATTCGGAATCTCAACATCTGTATAACCGTCATGCATCGCTCCTGCCCTGCTGAGACTTTCTCCGTTTCGCGTAAGTGAGAAATGCACTTCTACCGAAGCATCCAGCTCCAGGCCAATAATACGCAAAATCTGACCGTAATCCCACTGCCACAATCCGCTGACTGTCACATAGGTCTTATCGGTCAGATCCGCTTCGATCACATGCTTCATTGCTGCCACCAGCCTTTCCTGTTCTACTTTTTCGCCTGCAGAGCCAGCACAGCCGCTTCCAGCGTCTTTACCCGATCCATCAGTTCCTGAATCATAGCGGTATTCAGCGCAATGAACTCCTCATAGCGAAGTCCGTACACGTACTCGCCTTCTACTGGCTGATCTTCTGTGTAGGTGTTCTCTACCTGCTCGATCTCACCGGTCTCCGGGTTAGGAACGTCCACCAACTCCACCTTCTGCACCTGTTCCATCTTCTGATCTTTGCAGAATCCGGCAAAGTCCTGGGCGGTAAGTCCGGCCTCGTTCATTGCTTCTTCCACATCCTGTGCAATGAATCCTGTATGCGTTCGCCCGGAAGTTCCGTTGATGAACTGGAAGGATACCGGTTTCAGCTTTCGGAAGAAGCCCTTCAATCTCTCATCAATCGGTTCGATGTCCTTCTTCTTGTTCCGATCAGAACTGGAAATCGATGAATTTTTAGCATAGACCTGCTCCCACAAATGACTGGGAGAACCAAGCTGCATAACTTCATTGGTATCCGGGTCCAGTGTCCAGTATTTATTATCCCTTACACCAAGATGGATAAAATATTTTCCATCCTTCGATGCTCCCAGAAACATCTGCTGAGAAGAAGCGCAGTAGATTCTCCCGTCCTTGCCGCTGTGTTCCCAGCTGATCATTCCGTTCAGCGGCATTTTGATATCTCCTGTCATGGTTCCGCCGCTGAGCGAAAGATATTTTGCATCATGATTATGAGATGTGTTTGATTTGCCTGACAGCTTCGTATTCATCTCCGTCTCAGTATAATACCGGTCATCGTGTGTATGAGATTTTGCTGCATAAGAGCTGTCATGGTTATGTGTCGTGGATGCCTTTCCATCCAGATCTGTCTGAATGGAATCAAACAGTGCCTTGTTTAACGGCGTACCTGCCACGCTCGGCACATCCGCCCGTTCCATTGTTACATACTGTGTGCTGCCATCCGGTAGCGTCATCTTATAGCGTCCCGCCTGTGTCGGGACACGATCCACTACTTTGATCATTGTTTACTCCTCTCCTGCGATTGCTTCACCGCTGTACCGGTACTGTGATTCCATTCCATTAATCAGCTGATACAGATCTGCCAGAATCTGTTCAATCTCGTTCGCCTGGTTAATACTGCTGTACGTGATCGATGCCGGCGTCCGCGGCGTCGTGCTTACTGTCACATATGCGCTGCGCAGATTATTGATATTATCCCGCAGCCGGTCCATGTCTGATTGCGTCCGCACATCTGCCGGAAGCCAGTTCAACCGCTCGGTAATTCTGACTGGATACCCTGCCTCCTGCAAATGCTCTGCGATCCACTGTACAGCCCCTTCCAGCCGGTTCAGGTCATCATGATCGATGTATGCCCTTGCGGTATCATTGTCCAGGTCGGCCTGTGTTCGATCGGTAATCAGGCTGACGCCATAATACTTCACAATCCACAACGGCCAGGATCCGGAACTGTCCACGGCGGTTCCGGTAACTTCATAGCGGCCGTTTACCGCTTCTTTGACCTGCGCCTGCCACACATTTGCTTCCTTTTTGAAAAAAGTTGCCGTCAGGCCATTCACTTTCGCCGTGCGAATCGCTGTTACCGCCGCGCCCGGATTTATAATCACTGTCTGCATTCTGACTACCTCCTAACGCACAACGATTTCACGGAATACGGAGCCGGAATACCGGCTGGATACCCGTTCCACATTGCCGGTATAAGTTCCGTCGTATGTGTCAATTGTTACCCTTGTTCCCGGAGAAACATCCGTATCTATCGTCTTCGCCGTGATTTTGTGTCTTCGCTGATAATAATCATACGTTCTCTGCAGCACAGCGGCTGCATTTCCCGTATGTACGAAATACGCATCCTGAACCTGAATCACATTAAATTCTGTCTTCCCGGATGCCTCATATTTCGGATTGTACTTTGTCACTTCAGATGTGTTGTCCGTACAATCATAGCCGTACAGAACACATTCTTTGCTGGCATCCAACGGTGTCACATATGCCGCATTTGTTATGGCTGCGCTGTACTTCTCTGCCACATTTTCTGTTGATGTAATAACCGACGGACCGGAGAATACGATGCTGTTCTTTCCGGCGGAAAGTTTTCCACGATACAGCTCTTTTCCTTCGGACGTTTTCACATAATTGTGACAGGTAAGCACAATCCTGCTGACTTCATCCAAATCCTCGATACTCAGGCTGCTGATCGAAATCTTGTCCTGTGTGATCCTTACCGGCGTCCCCGTGGTATCTAGGGGAACAATCCGGATCGCCGCTCCGCCGAAGGTATTGCAGATAGCTCCGGCTGCATAGCAGACCTGTTGCAGCGCTTCCCTGCGGGTGCATGCCGGAAGAACGCCTTTTACATTCGCAGACGCGACTCCTGCAGCAATTTGATAATTCAGCCCGGTTCCCTGCAGAATCCTCCCAACGACCGATGAAACTGTGTCATTATAAGAACACAGGAAAAGGTTTCCGCTCTCCGTTCCGTAATAGTCTTCTTCCAGCAAGCCAGTTGCGTCCTGAGCCGTCACATCATAGTCTCTTGTTCCGGATCGGGTATAACCTGCTGTGTAGAACACGCCTTGAACCGCATTATCATAATAAGCGGTCAACTGCTGGCGGCGCTGGAAGCTGACATTTCCCATAACACGCAGCGTGAAATCCGCGGTATTCACGGTCAGCTCATCCGACAGCAGAGAGACTTCAGAAAGAATCTCGTTTCCATCCACATGGTCCGTCGTATAAACGATTTCATGACCGAATTCAATCAGCCGAATCACTGCCGGCCGGTAGGAGAAGTTCGTCTTTTTGCAGGTAATCTGAATACCGGTATAATTTTCCACTGACTTTTCGCAGAAGAAATCATTGCTGTCTGGCGTGAAGTCCTGACTGGCCAGAACCGTATCACCGTTATACCAGTCGATGGTGATACTGCTGCAGTAATCTCTCTCGCTCGGCCCGAAGCGGATATGAATGCCTGCACTGGAATAGTAGCCACCTCCCAGTTCACAGTGAAGAGCCGGCGCGCTGGCAAATGCTCCGCTGCTATCGGATATCGCCTGTGAGACCCATCCAGCCATCTTACTGCTGCTGTAATTCCGAAAAGTTCCGTCCAGACGGCTGTATTTCGGCAGGCACAAAGCCAGGTTTTGACTCTCTCCGCTCGTCAGCCAGGATAATTCTGTGATCTCCGGCCGTTTCGCCGTAGAACTGAACACCGCATTTTCCGCTGCGCCCGGAGCCAGCTCATCATAGACCAACTTGAAGCTCTCATAGGCGCGAAGGTTCAGGAATTCCACCCGCTCCAGGAATACCGGCCGGTATGGTCGGTTCGTGCTCTGGAAAGTCAGCCTCACCGAAGCAATCCCCGACAGTTCTGTAAAAACAGAAACCTCCGGGTCTGCCGGAGAACAGCTCTCCGACTTCAGAACTGTGCCGGAAGCGTCCATCCACAGAATACGGAAATTAGCAAAATCCCCGGAAGTCCGGTTGAAACTCAACGAAATTCCACTGCAGTTCTTTGCCCTGGCAAATTTCAATGTCATGCTTGGGTATGTGGAGAAGCTGCCGTTCTTATCCGACATCTTTTTCGATACCCACCCCGCAATCTCCTGTTTCGCTGCATTCTTTACGCTGCCATCCAGACGGCTGTATTTCGGGAAACACAATGCCGGTATCACATAGTTAAAGATATTGGTGTCATTTAATCAATTTTGCCGATAAAG
>ENA-UOJJ01000553-UOJJ01000553.1-human-gut-metagenome-genome-assembly--contig:-CS66-NODE-553-length-62831-cov-23.647493_pt1 | contig 62831 bp, 55 predicted proteins | sample MGYA00242343_ERZ723890 | MGnify/ENA metagenome assembly ERZ723890
CCGGTGCTTTCTTTCTTTTTTCTATTAACTTTTCCTACAAAAACTTTACCCTACGTTTATTTTTCAGCATTTTATTCCAGGTAGTCTCTCCAATATGCCAAAAAGAAATGACAGAATTCCTGTATTCCACAGGATCATCTTTCACTGCAATTCTAAGTACCAGTTTAAACCTGTTGCTGTCACCGTCTATAATTTCTTTTAATAAAATAGCCGTATTGGATTTGTTTGCTTCTATAATATAATCTGGATTTCCGATAATCTCTTCTAAATACTTATTATATCTTTCAAAATCAGTCGGATGTCTTTCTTTAATGTGTTCTATCCTTTCCTCTGTAATAATCACTTCATCTGTTATGATATTTCGTGTTACACACTCATAGATGTTCCTGTTTATTCTTCCTACCAGATGCATCTTGTTTTTCCTTTGCATTTGCTATTTCATGATTCACTTTGTAAACAATCAATTCTAACAAATATACAGGCATTGTACGATTACCAAGTTCCCAGTCGGTCATTGTCCGATAAGGTATATTAAGCCATTCCGAAAACTCTTTACGGTTCATCCCTGCATATTTTCGTATACGCTGCATCTGTTTAGCCGGATCAAATGTATTACACTCAATAATAAGTGAAAGGTCATCATTTAAGAAATCATTCTCTAACTCACAATGTGGTTCTTCTTTTTCTTCTTGATTCATATTCTTCCCCTCAATATACGCATTGCGTAATTTATTTATAGTATAGATACGCAATGCGTAAAAGTCAAGTAGCAAATTTAAAATATATTTTTATCTACATTGCTGTAAAGTCTCACAAATTACCCAACTCCCGCCTGCGCTTGCGGCGGACGCGGTTAATATGCCGTTCATAGTCTCCGCTCCGCAAAAGCTCGGACAACACATACTGCTCAAACAACGGCACCGGGCAGGAATAAAAGCCCAGCTTATGCTCAAATGCATCCACCAGAGTCTCCGGCAGAATCATATATCCGATACGCACCGAGGGTGCAATGGTCTTGGAAAACGTGTTCATATAAATTACATTGACGCCGTCTGCAATCGAAAATAACGGGCTTTCGGGTTTACTCGAAACCGTCAGCTCCGAATCATAGTTATCCTCCACAATTACGGCATTGCGCTGTTTCGCCCAGTAAAGATACTCCCGCTTCTGCGAAATTCCAATGGTAATCCCGCTCGGATAACTATTAAACGGTGTCACATGCAGTACGGATGCTTTCGTTCTGGTGAGTTCGGAAGACAGAATTCCTTCCGCAGAAAGTGTCAGCGGATCACACACAATACCCATGGATTCATAAACCTTGCGGATTTTTTCATAAGAAGGATTCTCGATTCCAAAGATGCATCCCGCACCGAAAAATTGCGCCACCAGTCCATACAGATATTCCGCACCGGAACCGATAATAACCTGCCGTGGATGAATCTGGATTCCTCTGCTTCTTCCAAGATAGGAACAAATCTCGGCACGCAGTTCCTCACAGCCATGATTGGGCGACTTCACCAGAATCTGCTCCTCATAATCAAGCAGAACCTTGCGCATCGTCCGGGCAAGTACACTGAACGGAAATTCTCCTGTCTGATGGGCCTGCGGATGCGTCACCGGCAGCTCCTCATGACGGATCTCCGGAATTACCTGAAAATCCGCTTCCCGGTAAATCACATAATAACCGCTCCGCTGTCTCGTTTCAATATACCCTTCGTCACTTAGCAGATTCATGGTGTGTTCGACGGTAATGAGGCTGACTCCGGTTTCCTCCGCAATGATCCGCTTGGACGGAAGTCTGGAATCCAGCGGATAAATCCCTGCTACAATGTCCTGCACCAGATAGTTATATAATTGAATATAGGCAGGCACTCCACTGTCCTTTTTAATAGTATAGTTCATCTGGTCTTATCAGATACTCCTTTTCTGGTTATTTCAGCATTACCAATTCAATTGTATTCTTGATTCAATCATTTGTAAAGGAAAAGAGTGATCCGTTTGTACGAAGAAATTAAGAAACAGGCGGCTGATGTTACCGCCGAATTATGTGAAAAGGCAAAGCTCCACGAAGGTCAGATTCTTGTGGTCGGCTGTTCTTCCTCCGAGGTATGCGGAGATAAGATCGGCAGCAATTCGAACCTCGATGCAGCCAGGGCTGTTTTTTCCGGAATTTATGAAACGACAAAGGCACGCGGCATTTATCTTGCCGCCCAGTGCTGCGAGCACCTGAACCGTGCCATCATCATTGAACAGGCGGCCGTTCCTGATGCGGAATTCGTCAATGTCGTTCCCCAGCCCAAAGCCGGCGGTTCCTTTGCGACCACCGCTTACCAGACCTTTGAGCATCCGGTCGCCTTGGAAGAAATCAAGGCCGATGCCGGAATTGATATCGGCGATACCTTCATCGGCATGCACCTTAAAAGAGTTGCCGTTCCGGTCCGCCTTACCAATCACGAAATCGGTGAGGCCCATATCACTGCTGCCAGAGTCCGCCCCAAATTTATCGGTGGCGAACGTGCACACTATGATGCAGAGCTGTTGTAAATGAAATGTTGGTAACTATTCAGCGCAGGTCGAAGCATTTACTGCCAAGACCGTAAGAAAATGATTCAAATGTTGTATTTTTACCAGATCATTGTCCCTGCCACTTAACAGGATACTGGTAAGTTCAGATACTTCATCAGCGTCCTAAGTCCCTCGACCGGCACGCAGAATCTGGGGTTCCGGGTAAGGCAGGCTTCATGAATCTCCTCTAAATCAAACCACTCCACAGCCTCCACTTCTTCCTTTTGCAGGGTAATCTTTTCCATATCCACCGGCTCCTGATAACAAAACACGAAGGAGGTTTCATTATCCTTAAAAAGATGTCCGTGAAATTCCATTTCATAATGAATATGAAACTTTCCTGCATAGTTCAACTGCTCCGGAGATGTATGGATTCCTAGCTCCTCTTCCAATTCCCGTATAGCCGATTCAAGCGGTTCGTCTCCTGCCTGAATATGTCCTGCAGATGACGTATCAAAGCATCCCGGAAAGGATTCCTTATCTTCTGCCCGTTTCTGTAGCAGGACCTGATATTTTCCATCTACCATACGGACAACCCATACATGGGCGGTTCTATGACAAATCCCTTCGGCATGCGCATGACTTCGTTCCACAATTTCTCCGGTTGGCTGTCCTTCTTCATTACAAATATCGAAAAGTTCCGCCGTCCATTCCGATCCCTCTTCCAGATGCTTTTCCTTAAGCCAGTCATCATAAACGCTCAGTTCCCGTCTTTCTCCCCGTTCATTTTCAAGCGTTACCACACATCTGGCTTTTTCTCCATCCGGCCGTTCTTCACATCCGTACTCTCCATCAAAAATCTGCTTAATTCTCCACATCATCCGCTCCTGTTTTATCTGTTTTGCAGCCAATTCCCTCTGCTCTATGATCTGTCACCTTCCTCATCAAACAGTGGTCTGTTCCACGTCATTTCGTTCCACCTGGCATTGGTTGCTTCCATTTCTTTCTTCTGCATGATCCGGTTCCGGTCACTTAAGATCGACAGCATCTCATCCACAATCTCCGCTTCCGGCAGACTGGTATAATGCGACAGGTAGCCGATCATCCTTCCCGCAGTGAAATCCGTATTCAGATTCTGGGAAATCAGATCGCTGAACTCCTCGGAATATCCCTTTTCCATCAGTATCCGATATAAAATTCTGCTGCTTTCAGACTTTTCTTTCATGCCTGCCCCTCTTTTCCTGTTTCTTCCTCCGTTACAATCCGCATTCCCATCTGAAAGGCAACCGGATAAAGGAAGTTCTTTTCAAGTCCGGAGTCAAAAATCACCGTAAATTTCCCTGTAATCCCATCTGCATGATAAACTGCATCGCTGATGACTCCCATTCCGTATTTCATCTGTTCAACCCTCTCTCCAATGACAAGCTGAATCTCTGTTCCGTGACCCCCGGGATCCGTCTCTAAACTCTTAGGCTTGAGCTTCATCTTCCCCTGATCCGGCTGTAATGCTGCAAACGTCTTTCCTTCCACCCGCTTCTCATTCTGCAGCTTCATACGATCAGGAAACTTCAAGCTATCCTGCTTCACACTTACAGACTTTACTCTATCCGGCTCCATGCCATTAAGATTCTTCACACCTTCCACCCGTTCTGCCTTCACAGGCGTCATCTCCCGGATAAAGGACGACGTTTCCTCCGACAGCCTGAATATATGAAGCACACTCTTCGCTCTCGTCATGCCTACGTAAAACAGCCGCCGCTCTTCCTCAAATTCTTTCTTTTCCTGCGGTGTTGCCTTCTTTGAGTAAACCACCTTATCCGGAAAGACACCATCACAGACGTCCATCAGATAAACCTCCTCATACTCAAGTCCCTTGGAGGAATGAATCGTAGACAGGATAAAATTGCTGTCATAATCCGGATGCTTTTCCCGCAGCATACTCTGCAGGTATTCCAGCCTCCCTAAGAAACTGCCAATCGACACCTCTTCGTAGGACAGCATCTTCAGGATAAAAAGTTTGTTGTCATCCATATTATTGCGTTCCAGATATTCCCCGTATCCCAATGGGGTCTCAATCCGGAAAAGCACCCTGGAGGGCGCTTCCTTCAGCATGTTGCGCAGATGTGTTGCAAAGGCTCTGCACTTTCCGAGAACCATACCATTCAGACCTTCCGCATACTCTGCAGCTTCCAGTACCGGAATATGCCGTTCCTCACTGATCCGGCATAGCTGCTGTGCCTGATTCTTCTTCAGATAGGTCTGGCATTTAAAATAAATCCGCAGGAAAAGCTCCGTATCATATGGATTTAGGGCAAACCGCATAATATTCGTGACATCCGTTACCACACGATGGGTAAAAAAAGCCATATCCGTGCTTTTGATCCGGTACGGAATCTGCTGCCGCTCCAGCTGGTCAATGAGAGGAAGCACACTTTCATTATCGCGGTACAAAACCGCCGTCTCCACCTCATGATTCTGTGCCACCTTCCGAAGATAAGTATATTGCGCAGAACGGTTTTTCAGGGAAATATAATGAATCTCATCCTCTTCTGCTTTCGTCGGAACCATATGCTTGCGATGCCTTAGCTTGTTATGCTGGATAAAGTGATCGGCCACAGCCACAATCCTTGCATTGGAGCGGTAATTCTGATCCATCACAAGCTCCTTTGCACCGGGATGCTCCTTTGTGAAATTAAGAAGTGCCTCCGGATAAGCTGCACGGAACCCGTAAATGCTCTGATCCTCGTCTCCCACCATAAAGAGATTTCCCTGCTCTCCTGCTAAAAGCCCGATAATAATATGCTGGATTTTGGACGTATCCTGCGCCTCGTCCACGCAGATATACCGGTATTTTCCCTGATAAAATTTAAGAAGCTCCGGACTCCCCTTCAGCATCCGGTACGCATAAATCATCTGATCATCATAGTCCATGAAGCTGTTCTGCTTTAAATACCTGTTGTATGCACTGTAAATTTCCCAGAGAGGAATGCCCTCTTCTTTCCCCAGTTCACGGATCTCCTCTTCGGAAAGCAGCATATTCTTACAATAGGTAATCAACGTGCGTGCATTCTTCACATCGCTTTCGGTCGGATATTCCGACAGATTCTGGACCAGAATCTCTGTCAGCATTCTTAAAATCACTTTTTCATCGGTAAGCAGCTCAAAGGCGCTTTTTCCGATCATCTGCCCGTATCTGGCAATCACCCTGGCACAAATTCCGTTAATTGTCCGGAATTCCAGTGCATTGCTGTATTCCTCACCAAAAATCTCCCGGAACCGGCGTGCCATGTCATTCGTTGCTGCAACTGTATACGTCAGGGTCAGAATGTTCTCCGGCCTTATTCCTTCACAATAGAGCATATACCCAAGCCTTGTGACTAAAACGGTGGTCTTGCCGCTTCCCGGAACGGCAAGCAGCAGCACCGGCCCATTCACCGTCTGCACTGCGGCAAGCTGCTTCTCATTCAGATGTCCTGTATATATTTGTAAAAAAGTATCTCTATCCATCCTTTATAGCTTCTGCTTTCTCCTGTTGCATAGTCAATCTTGATCATTTCTAATTTACCATTTTTAAAGGGTGAAGTCCATATGGCCTCCACCCTTTATGATTTCTTTGTATAATTCCTCTATCGGATTTCTCTGCACGATCAGTCTCTATCGTTATCCTTCTATAACATCAACCGGTAAATTGCTTCCACATCCTTCTGTTCCAAAGGAACAAACCCTCCAACTGTATGAGCGGTCTGTCCGTCTCCGTAGCAACAGACATGGGCAAGCTTAGGAATGTCCTCCTCCCTGGCTTTAAGCTGCTCGAAATTCTTCGGCATTCCAATGGAAATCAGAAAGCTCCGTAAGGCCTCAATTCCCTCTCTTGCCGTTTTCTCAGGATGTGCAAAATCCATCTCGCATCCCCACACACGAACGGCAATCTGTGCAAACCGCATCACATCATGGTTCATCACATAGGTAAACACTGCCGGCATCGTTACCGCAAGTCCTGCTCCATGTGCACAATCATACAGTGCAGACAGTTCATGCTCAATTGCGTGGCTTGACCAGTCCTGGGATCGGCCCACACCACAGATATTGTTATGAGCTACCATTCCGGCCCACATAATATTGGCACGTGCTTCATAATCATCCGGATTATCAATGACCTTCGGAGTCTCACATTTCATCGTGAGAATCAGGGCTTCGATCAGCCGGTCGGTTACCTCTACATCCTTCGTATTCGTCAGATATCTTTCATATAGATGCGCAATAATATCGGTTGCACCGGCGGCCGTCTGGAAAGCGGGCAGTGTCTGTGTCAACGCCGGGTTTAAAATAGAAAACTTCGGCCGGAACGCTTCTCCGCCTGCTCCACGCTTAATCATTCCCTCTTCCTTCGTAATGACTGAATCTCCTGAGCCTTCCGAGCCGGCTGCGGATATCGTAAGCACTGTTCCGATGGGAAGTGCCTTTTCTACCGGCTTACCTTCATAAAAATCCCAGAAATCCCCATCATATACGACCCCTGCCGCAATTGCCTTGGAAGAGTCGATTGTGCTTCCTCCACCGACAGCAAGAACAAAATCCACATTCTCCTTCCGGCACAATTCAATTCCTTCATAAACAAGTCCGCTTCTTGGATTGGGTTTCACACCGCCAAGTTCAACGTAACTGATTCCTTCCTGTTCCAAAGAAGCTTTAATCCGGTCAAGAAGTCCGGACCGGATGACCGAACCTCCACCATAATGTAATAAAACCCGACTACCCCCAAACCGTCTTACCAATTCACCTGCACGGTTCTCAGTATCCTTTCCAAATGCAAAATAAGTTGGTGCATAAAATGAAAAATTGTCCATTAATTTGTCCTCCTGATTAATGCTGCTGCCTTGATATCAGCCCCTACCTGCTGATCCGGTCAATTGTCTCGATTTCATCCTGCGTAAAGCTGGTGTTTTCGACTGCCTTAATGTTATAAAGGATCTGGGATGGCTTTGATGCGCCTGCAAGCACAGAAGTAATCACTTCTTCCTTTAAAAGCCAGGCAAGTGCCATTTCCGCAAGAGTCTGTCCTCTTCCTTCCGCAATTTCATTCAACGCCCGGATCTTATCCAGCACCTCTTCGCTGAGTCTGGATTCCTGCAGAAATCTTCCGTCTGTCCTCACACGACTGTCCTCCGGAATACCGTTCAGATAACGGTCAGACAGCATTCCCTGTGCAAGTGGTGAAAAACAGATGATACCCTTTCCAAGCTTCTCTGACATTGCCTTCAGACCATTCTGCTCAATCGTCCGGTCAAAAATATTATAACAGTTCTGGTTAATTACAAACGGAACATGCAGTTCATCCAGAATAGCAGATGCCTTTTCGAGAGTCGGACCGTCATAGTTGGATAAGCCGACATACAAAGCCTTGCCGCTTGCTACAATCTGTGAAAGTGCTCCCATTGTTTCTTCAAGCGGGGTATTCGGATCCATCCTGTGATGATAAAAAATGTCCACATAGTCAAGTCCGAGCCGCTTTAAGGACTGGTCGATACTGGCGATCAGGTATTTACGGCTTCCCCAGTCACCGTAAGGTCCCTCCCACATATCATAGCCGGCCTTTGTAGAAATAATCATCTCATCACGATACGGCATAAAATGCTCTTTTAAGATCTTTCCAAAATTACTCTCCGCACTTCCTGCCTTCGGTCCGTAATTATTTGCCAGATCAAAATGGGTGATTCCATGGTCAAACGCCGTGAAGCACATTTCCTCCATCTTCGCATAAACACCGGTATCCCCAAAGTTATGCCACAATCCCAACGACACTGCCGGCAGCATCAGACCGCTCTTTCCGCAGCGGTTGTACTTCATCTTTTCATATCTTGTATCGCTTGCAATATACATTTCTTTCCCTCCTGTTATTCTTTACCTGTTTTTTGTTTTCCTGTGTTTCTGATCCACACAGTTCTTTCTCTGTTATCTTCTGTTTTACATTTTCCTCTTTACATCAACATAACACTTCAAGTATACTTGAAGTCAACAGTTTTTTCATCTTTATCTTTTTATCTTTTTAGAAGAGGAGAAACCTTTATGTCTACTTATTCGATCGCTGAGCTTAGTAAAACCCTGGACCATCAAACTCCCTATCCCAAATGGCAGGATTATGATCAGCGTGACTACCTGGAACAGGCAAAGCAGGATCTGGAGCAATTATTTATTCTTCAGCAGCCCAACGATAATTATCCAATATTGAAATAGAAACATTCTATAAATAAAAGCCTCTTTCCTGTATATTGTGTCTATAGAAAGAATCTGCCGGTTATTCCGGTATTTATTCTACAGTATTATAAGACTCATATCTGTAGGGAAAGGCGCAATTATGGAAAAACATACAGGCTTTCAATTAGACAGCCGGACAGGCTATTTAAAAAATAACGGTGTGGATGTCATGGCATTCATGGACATCTATCCGGTCGGACATCAGGCGGGTGTCAGCATGATTATGCACGGAAAACGAATTGCAACGAACGGAGATCTCCGTTTTGAACCGACTCCCGGGCAGTGGCAGGCCGTTCCGAAGCAGCTTGACCGGACACTTGATGAAAAAAGTAATACCATCACCACGAAATTATGCTATCCCGATAAGGATCAGCATCTGACCGGCTTTAATCCCCTTCTTTATCCGGATTTTGAATTTACCTATGAGGTAAGGGTTCATGGGGAAGGCGGTCACATTGTCGTATCCGTAGATCTGGACCGCCCTGTTCCAGAAGAATTCCTGGGAAAATTATGCTTCAATCTGGAACTGGTTCCTCATATTCTGTTCGGGAAACCCTGGATCATGGATAAGAAGCAGGGGATTTTCCCGACACAGCCAAACGGTCCGACCCTGCAGACTGCCGGTAACCATTTACACCCTTACAAGGAGCCGGATACTACCATGCGTATGCCGCTTGAGAAGCTTACACATAACCGGTCCGCTTATAATCCGGCAACCGCGGATACCCTGATCGCAGAACCTTATGCGGTTGGCAGACGTTTCACCTCCCGTCCGGATGATCCCTGCCAACGCTTTACCGTTGAGAGTATCGGTGCGGATCTGAAGCTGTATGATGGCCGCATGAACCACAACAACGGGTGGTTTGTCTTAAGCAGTGAGGTACCTGCCGGCAAGACCAAAGATGCCATCCACTGGATCATCACGCCCAGCGTTGTAGAGGACTGGATGTACGCTCCCGTCGTACAGATTTCCCAGGTGGGCTATCATCCGGCTGCTTCAAAGGCCGCTGTGATTGAACTGGATCAAAGAGATTCCCGTCGCGGGGATGCGATCCTTTATCAGATCACAGAAAACGGACCTGTTGAGATTCAGCGAGGCACTCCGAAGGAATGGGGAGACTTTTTACGCTACCACTATCTGAAATACGACTTCTCCGCCATTCAGGCAGAGGGCTTATACGAGGTTGTTTACGGCAGCAGCACTTCTGCGATCTTCCGTATTGCCAGCGACATTTATGACCGTGGTGTATGGCAGCCGATACTGGAATATTTCCTTCCGATCCAGATGTGTCACATGCGTGTGAGTGAAAAGTACCGGGTATGGCATGATCTGTGCCACGATGACGACGCACGCATGGCACCTGTGAATTACAACCATTTTGACGGCTATGTACAGGGACCTTCTACACTGACGAAATACCAGCCCGGTGACAGGGTTCCCGGACTCAATGTGGGCGGCTGGCACGATGCCGGGGACTTCGATCTGCGTGTGGAATCCCAGGCTGGAGAAGCTTACAATCTCGCTCTTGCCTTTGAAGCATTCCACGTGGATTACGATGCAACCACCATCGATCAGGAGCATAAAATTACCGAAATCCATCAGCCGGATGGCAAGAATGATATTTTACAACAGATTGAACATGGCGTGTTAAGTGTCGTTTCCGGCTACCGCGCTCTGGGACGTTTGTATCGCGGCATCATCTGCAATGATCTGCGCCAGTATGTCCTTCTGGGTGATCCTTCTGCCATGACCAAAAATATCGCAGGTGATGAGGATGACCGGTGGGTATTTACCGAAGACAATTCTCCCAGACAGCTTATGACGGCTTCACAGCTTGCCGGTGCATCCCGTGCATTAAAGGGATTTAACGATGATTTAAGCAGAGAAGCCTTACAGGATGCCATGGAACTTTATGAAAGTACTGTCGGAGATCATCCGGTAATCGAAAACTGCACCTCCTTCCCTGCCTCCACCGATGGAAATAGCAAGACGGAGCTTGCAAGAATCCATGCTGCTGTTGAGCTTTTCTTAACGACAGGAGACGATTCCTATAAGACCTATCTGCTTAACCGGTGTGATTTTATTGTAGAAAATATCAAGACGCTCGGCTGGATCATCTGCCGCGTGGTTCATAAGCTAAGTGATCCGGTTTTCACAGAAAAAATCCGTAAGGCACTGGTCAGCCTGAAGGCTTCTATTGATGAAGAAAGTAAAGAAACGCCTTACGGAATTCCCTACCGCCCGTTCATCTGGGGCGCCGGATGGGGGATTCAGCGGATGGGAGTCGAATATTATTTCCTGCATGAAGCCTTTCCGGACATCTTTGAACCGGATCTGATCCTGTGTGCACTGAATTTCATATTAGGCTGCCATCCCGGCTCGAATACCTCTTCCTTTGCATCCGGCGTCGGGGCACGCTCCGCTACCGTTGCCTATGGAATGAACCGTGCCGACTATTCCTATATTCCGGGCGGCGTGATCTCCGGTACGGCCCTGATCCGTCCTGACTTCCCGGAACTGCTTGAGTTTCCGTACCTCTGGCAGCAGGGCGAATATGTCCTCGGCGGCGGTTCCTCTGATTATATGTTCCTGGTTTTAGCAGCTCGGAAGGTTTTACTTGAAAATAAAGGTAACTATTCAGAATAGTTACAAATAAAGAAAAATAAAATGCAACGCCCGGACAGAAATGTCCGGGCGTTAATTCCGTATCCTTGTTAATTTCCATGGCATTTTATGCGTTCGACAGATTTACGACCCAGCGTTCCTTCTTCATCTCATGTGTGGCAACGATAATTTTACCGACATCCAGTGCTTTCACTCCAAAGTACATCATAACCGGACTGGCATTGGTAAAGAATGCCAGAATGAGAAGCATTGGAATCATGACAGCCGTCGTTCCGCCGTCTACAAGAAAACCGACCTTCGTATCTCCTCCTGCCCGGCATACTGCAAGCTGTGTATTCACAAAGGTCCACAATGGCATGAAAAGTGCCATCAGCAGAAGCATTGCCCGGCAGATATTCTGTGCATCAATGCTTAAATTTCCGAAAACAACCGGTACAAGCAGAACGGTCACCACTCCGACAAGACACATTATACATCCAAATATGATTGCTGCAGAAAGCATCCACGTCTTTTCCTTCCGGGCATCATCCAGTTCATTCCTTCCCAATGATTTACCAATCAGGACTCCTGTTGCAGTCGTAATCCCATCAAAGGAAATGAAGAACAGATTGGCAATGGAAAAGCTTGCTGCCATACCGGATACGACTGCTGCATTTCCCCTTCCATTATAAATTGCAGCCGTAAAGCTTTCTGACAGAACCCACATCATCTGGGATATAATCAGGAGTGACCCTTTCTTCAAAATCCGTCCAAACAATGCCCAGTCAATTCTTTTAAAGACGGAGAAGCTGATAAATTCCGGGCGTTCCTTGATGGTATAACCAATTAAGAGCAGCATTTCCACTGTCTTTGCAATGATGGTTGCATATGCTGCACCCTCTACCTCCAGTCTCGGCATTCCCAGATGTCCATAGATCAATACCCAGTTCAAGAACGCATTGGATCCGGCAGCAATCAAAGTGATGACCAGTATTACCCTTACTCGTCCAATCTCCCGATAGGAAGAAGACAGAATGGAGGAAATCATCATCTGGATTCCTATAAATCCCATCAGATACATATATTTCTGTCCTTCCTCCAGGATCAGCTCTGCCTGTGAATTACCAATCACCATAAGACTTAAGACAGGTCTGGTAAAGACAAATGTTGCAAGAAAGTAAAATATACAGGTTGAAAGCGACGCAACCACCTTAAATGCAACGCTCTGCCGCATTCCTTCCCTTTGCTTTGCTCCAAAATACTGTGTCAGAAAAATTCCTCCGGATGCACAGATCATATTCTGCATTACCATAAAAATAAAGCAGATCTGCCCGGAAATATTCACTCCGGACATCTTCACATCACCAAGGCCAGCTACCATAAAGCTGTCTATCAGTGATACCAGACTCTGAATCAATGCCTGCAGCATCACGGGTATTCCAATTGCCAGTGCCTCCTTATAAAAGCTCCAGCTTCCAAAACGTTCCTTCATCCTCGTTCTCATTGCCATTCCTCTCTTCCCTTACAACTGTGTCGTTCCCACATTTACAAACATACTCCTTGTTGTTTATCACAGCATATAATATAATAATATCTTGTATAGAACCTTTTTTTCTACATAAAAACCATATATTTATGTCAAAATATATCGTATTGGAGAGATATTATGATAAAAGAAAACGATTTCTTTACAAAACGAAATGATCACTCCCAGATTATTGAATATAATAACCCGCAGTTTGAATGTTTTTCATCAAGTGCCTACTTTTCAGCTAACCAGCACTATTTTGTTCCCGATCACTGGCATGAAGATCTGGAATACCTCTATGTCGTGGAAGGAGAACTGGAATATCACGTAAATGGCCAAAATATCATCATCCACGCCGGCGAAGGCATTCTGGTTAATTCCAAACGAATTCACTCCAACCGGTCCCTTCCCGGAAAAAGCTGTGCTTTTTACTGTGCCATTGTTCATCCATGCCTGCTGTGTTCCACCCGATATATCCAGCAGACCTATCTGTTTCCCGTAATTTCACCCAATTCCTTTGACTACCTTTTATTATCATCCGGGGACTGGACAAAACAGATTATTGATGAGCTTGTACGTATGTTTGAGTCTCCCGATATTAAAAACATTGAACTGGAAATTCTGGAATCTTTTATCCGGATGTTTAAGATCCTCTATGCCCATTTGGAAAAGGCAGTACTTCCCTCCCCTGTTTCCGCTGCCCGGATCGGTACCTTCAAATCCATGCTTCTTTATATTCAGGAGCATTACCATGAAAAAGTTTCTCTTGAAGAAATTGCTGATGTAGGAAGTGTAGGAAAAACTCTTTGCACCAAACTCTTTCGTACCTATACCTCCAAGACCCCCGGGGAATACCTGATCCATTACCGCATTCAAAAAAGTCTCGATCTTCTGACCTACACTCGTGACAGCATTACCGATATTGCTTATGCTGTCGGATTTTCAAGTGCAAGTCATTACACCAGGACTTTCCGGGATATTATGGGGTGTACCCCGCTTAAATACCGCACTAATACTGTTGAAGATACTGCAAGTTATCATCTTGTCAGCCGTGATAACATTTAAAAAACACCTCCGGAAGAAAAGGAATCCCTTTCTCCCGGAGGTGTTACGGATTATGTTACTATTCATATGGATGCATCTGCATTATTTCACGACCTTCACAACCTGTTCTGCACCGGCTTACAGGGTAACAGTAACCTCTGCATTTCCGGAAAGGCCGATTACGGTATCCTTGCCTTCGGTCTTCACATCACCTGCAGATACGGAAGCAGCAGCCACATTTACAAGGCGGACAACGTAGTTCCTGTCACTCTTAACGGTGATATGGATCTGATTTCCTTCTCTCTTTGCAGTCATGGCAATCTCTTCCTTCTGATCCATGCCATAAACAACTGCTTCTGCATTCTTGCCATCCTTTAATGCATAAAGCCGTAATTCTGCGCCATCGCCATAATCGTAATCCGGCTTGTCATCATGTGCACCTATTGCTACGATAGAGTTCTCCTTCACCATAAGAGGAATGCTTAAGTAGCCGTGCTTTTCGGTAATCCATCCACAGCCTTCCTTTTCTTCTCCGGTAAAGAAGTCGGTCCAGGTTCCCTTCGGCAGATAGTACTCAGCCATGCTCTGGTCGTTGAAGATCGGAGCAACCAGAAGGTTATCGCCCAGCATATACTGTTTATCCACATAATGACAGGTCTTATCCTCGGTATATTCCAGAACCATGCTTCTCATGGTCGGGACACCGGTAACGGAGGTTTCAATTGCGGTCTTGTAAAGGTAAGGCATTAAGCGCGCCTTTAATCTGGTGAAGAAACGAACCACATCTACTGCTTCATCATCATAAACCCACGGTACTCTGTAAGAGGAGCTTCCGTGCAGTCTGGAATGGGAAGAAAGGAGTCCGAATGCTACCCAGCGCTTATAAACATCTGCGGTAGAGGTATTTTCAAATCCACCAATATCATGTGCCCAGAATCCGAATCCGCTCATTAACAGGGACAGACCGCCGCGAAGGCTTTCTTCCATGGATTCATAATCGGACCAGCAGTCACCGCCCCAGTGTACCGGGAACTTCTGACCGCCAACAGTTGCGGAACGTGCAAAGAGAACAGCCTGTCCTTTGCCTCTCTTACGCTCTAATAATTCATAAACACACTTGTTGTAAAGATAAGTGTAGTAATTGTGCATCTTCTTCGGATCAGAGCCATCATGGTAAACCACACCTTCGGAAGGAATTCTCTCACCGAAGTCGGTCTTGAAGCAGTCAACGCCCATATCAAGCAGAACCTCCAGCTTGCTCTGGAACCACTGATAAGCTTCCGGATTCGTAAAGTCTACGATTGCCATGCCCGGCTGCCACATATCCCACTGCCATACCTGACCGTTCGTTCTCTTAATAAAGTAGCCCTTTTCCATACCTTCATTGAAAAGTACGGATTCCTGACCGATGTAGCTGTTGATCCAGACGCAGATGTTCAGTCCCTTTGCCTTAATTCTCTTAAGGAGTCCTGCCGGATCCGGGAATACACGGTTATCCCATACGAAATCACTCCAATGGAATTCCTTCATCCAGAAGCAGTCGAAATGGAAGGTTCTAAGCGGAATTCCACGGTCTAACATTCCATCAATGAAGCTCATAACAGTTGCTTCATCATAGTTCGTGGTAAAGGAAGTGGAGAGCCACAGTCCAAAGGTCCAAGGTGCCGGAAGAGACGGCTTACCGGTAAGGTCGGTATAACGTGTCAGTACCTCCTTCATGGTCGGTCCGTTAATGAGGAAGTAATCCAGATAGCCACCCGGTACGGAAAATTCGGTTCTGGTTACCATTTCGGTTGCAACTTCGATGGAAACCTTCTCCGGATGATTAACAAGGACACCATATCCCTTATTGGTAATAAAGAACGGAATGTTCTTGTAGGACTGCTCGGTGCTGGTACCACCATCAGCGTTCCAGATGTCAATGCTCTGTCCATTCTTTACAAAAGGAGTGAAACGCTCTCCGGTACCATAAACCAGTTCGCCAACCGATAAGGAAAGCATCTGGCGCATATAGGTTTCTTCTGCGTCCGTATCGTTATAGGCAAAGCCCTTGAAATCAGTCTTCATAAGTGCAAGGTCACGTCCTGCACTTCTGGTAATCATTTCGCCATTGCGGTAATAGGTCATGGACCAGTTTTTCTTCGTAATGACTAAGGTCAGCTCGCCGCTCTTAATGCTGATCTCTTCTTCGCTATCTGTTACATCCAGCGGAAGCTCTTCCTTAAGCTCCAGTTCAAAAGAAGGGGTATTCACCACTTCTCCTTTATAATGATAAGTACGCACTCTTAAGATTTCCGGTGCCGGAGAGGTAATCTCCAGTGTCAGGTTGATACCGCCCAAGGTATCTCCTCTTGTCACGATGTGCGCGGTCGGTGCGCAGATGGTGACTTTCTTTTCTTCGATCTTGGTGAAGTATGCTTCTGCAGGTGCAAAACAGCTGCAGCCTTCCTTCTGTAACCAGCATCCGTTACTGAATTTCATGTTGTTACCTACCCTTTCTTTTCGTTTTTGTTGCTGCTTTTGTTTCCTTGGATCATACCTAATTCAATTATAATGATGTCGGGGTCAAAAGCCCCCGACTTTGATACCTACGGATTGCTTCGTGCTACGCACTCCCACAATCCTACCCAATATTCGCATATCGTGGGATTATCATCCCACTTTTATGCTCATATCGGGGCGGGTCCTAAGGTCTTTCACCCACTTATGAGCAAGCTCATGTGGGCTTAGACCTTTTGACCCTGGTATCATTATAATGATATCATATAATGTTTTTTTATTCCATTCTTTAATTATTTTTTACTGTTCTGACACAATATTGACATTTGGCTCCAATTTGCGTAACAGTTCAGCCTTATCCATTCATAAGCTGCCGGATTGTACTGATTTGCTTTTTCGAGTTGTTTATGCTACGCTTTTCGGGAAGAAAGGATCCCGATATGAACAAAAGAATCTATGAAACTATGCATCTATCCGATGAGAAAATACAGAAGTTATTATTTATCCTCATTTTGATCCTTGGGATTGGAGCGCGGTTATGGATGTTTGGTGATGTCCCGGGCGGCATTAACCAGGATGAGGCGTTTGCTGCGCGGGAAGCATGGTCCCTGCTGCATTACGGAAAGGACTCCTTTGGATACTCCTATCCCATGTATCTGACAGCCTGGGGAAGCGGCATGAATGCTTTAAATACTTATCTGATGATGCCGTTTATTGCACTTTTCGGCATGCATACCTGGGTCTTCCGACTGCCGCAGATGCTGATCGGTATCTTATCCCTGTTTGCCATAGAAGAAATTGTCAGCAAAGTAGCCGACTGGAAATGCTCCTTGCTTGCCATATTCCTTTTAGCAGTCAGTCCCTGGCATATTATGCTTTCCCGCTGGGCACTGGAAAGTAATCTGGTCGTTGGCTTTCTACTGTTTGGACTGTTATTCTTTATTTATGGAATAGAAAAGCAGCCCTTTTTCATTTTATCTGCTGTATTCTATGGTCTGAGCCTATATTGTTATGCTGCTGTATGGCCGATCGTTCCCATCATAATTCTGATGCAGGGATTGTACCTTTTATATGTACACAAAACAAAGATTACAAAATATATTATAATTGCAATTTTGACTTTTATTGTATTTACCATTCCCGTCATTCTTTTTTATCTCGTTAATATGGATATCCTGCCGGAGATTGTAACGCCATGGTTCTCCGTTCCACGTTTGATCTATTTCCGCAGCTCCGACGTTTCTGCTCTGGATATTCCGGAGAAATTCAGGGCACTTCTTCAGCTCCTTTTAACAGAAAATGATGGCTGTTATTGGAATAGTACCGCTGAATTCGGACTTTATTATAAATATGGACTGGTATTTACCGTAACCGGTCTTGCCGTCTGCCTGAAACGGACCTGCAAAAGCCTGAAGGATCGAAAATATGACGGTTATACCTTCTTTATGTTCCAATTCGTACCAGCCGTGGTTCTCGGAATGCTGATTCATGTCAACGTCAACCGGATTAATTGCATCCATACATGGGTTCTCATTTTTATGGCGATTGGAATTGATCAGTATATCCGGCTATTTAAAAAGGGGATTCCTCATATAGATGTGGCGATCGCTGCATTATTTATTGTAGCATTTATTTCTTTTGAACATTTTTACTTCACAACATATGCAGACAATATCAGTCAATATTTTAAAAAAGGCATTGAACCGGCCGTTCTCTATGCCGAAAGCCAACGTGACGCAGGTCAGACCATCCACGTTGGGGATTCCTTTAATTATGAGCAGATTCTGGTATTTTCAACAATCACTCCGGATGAATACAAAGCCTCCGTAGAATATACCAATTATCCGGCTGCCTTTTTAGACATCAGTCAATGCCAGAACTATATCTTTCACAGTTATCCGACCGGTGAGAATGGCATTTATCTCTTATACGGATTGTCCGAAGAGGATAAAACCAATTATGAGCAACAGGGATATCAGGTTACTAGCTTTGATACCGTCAGTGTGCTTGAAAAACAAAAAGAAAACCTGCAGGAAATATCACTGTATCAGATATTTCACTGAAGGTTTTCCTTTTATAATTATATATTTATAAATTATAAAACATATTCGAATGTTCTTATTTCTCTTATAATGCCTTTACATCAAATATCCTTTTTCAAAGTTTTAGAAAATTTCCCCCACTACTATCGAAAAATTTCGCTCCTTATGATTGGACTAACCGTCCAATGACAAAAACCTTGACAATGTATATGATATAGACCCATGAAGTATCTTGACAATATGGGATAAAACACATATTATAAAGGAAAGGAATTTGCATATGATAAATGTATTAAATGAGAGGTATCGTATATGAATGACTTTAATGACTATTTAAATGAACAGCTAAAAGATCCTGATTTTAAAAAGGAATGGGATGATTCTGAAAGTGAATATAGTCTGGCAAGAAGCTTTTTGATGGCTAGAAAAGAATGCAATATGACTCAAAAAGAGCTTGCTGAAATAACCGGAATCAACCAGGCAGATATCAGTAAAATTGAGACCGGGAACGCAAATCCGGCAGTATCCACACTTAGACGTTTAGCAGAGGGAATGGGCATGGTGCTCCGATTTGAGTTTATCCCCAAAAAAGTAAACTAGTACAGCGTTTCTTAAATAACTGCACTATAAAACGTAGAATGTTTTTTCAAGTGTGCTGTTTCAAAAACGCAGGCGTAGCGGGCTACGTCAAGGGTTTTGAAATAGTACAATTGGGAAAACAGGCAAGTTATATGGTGCAGTTATTTAGAAATCGGTGTACTAGCTTCCTATTTCTTTTCTTTCATCTTTTTTAAATATTCCGTTTTCAATGCATTCTCACTTTCCAGACGTGCGATCTCCGTTTTCAAATGATCGACATATTCCCTGGCAAGCTTCACGCCACCGCGCACCGCAATATCCGGATGCTGCTCCATTTCATCAAGCCACTGCATCAGCGATTTTTCACGAATATCATTATAGGTATGATCCGGTCTTCCAAACATGATTTGTCCCTCTTTTCCAATTTCCTGACAGTGCAAACTTACTTGTAACGTAACTGTTCAGTACCTTCACAGTTACGATGCAAAATCCATTCCAAATCGGCTTCGCCGATGGGATTTTGCATTACTGAATCATTATCTTACGGTCTCAGCAGTAAATGCTTCGACCTGTACTCAATAGTTACCTTGTATCATATGACTCAAACAAGTTTATCTTCTGTCAGCATTTCATACGTCACACCATACTTCCTTGCAATATCACTTGCAAAGGATTTGCCGATCGGAGGCGCAATTTCGATCTTATAGGAACGCCTCTCTCCCTCATTGTGCACCACAAGCGAAAAGGCTTTTCCATCGTAATCTTCTTCATTGATCTCATCAATATCAAACGCCAGCTTATGCATATGGGTATTGTAGATCGTCCGCATTCCCTTTTTCAGGATGGCTCTGACTGAATCCCGCGCAATGTAATACCCCTCCTCAAACGATGTGGTCGAGAAGGTTTCATTCATAAGGAAAAGGCTGTGCTTCGTTGCATCGGCATACATTTCCTTAAACCGCTTGCATTCTTCTCCAAGGCGCCCCAGGTCAAAGGTCTTGTCCTCATCTGCCGGGAAATGCGTATAGATATTATCTGCCGGAGCAAAGCAGAACGCTTCTCCCGGAACATAAATACCACCCTGTGCAAGCACAAACAGCTGTCCGATGGACTGTGTGATCGTGGTCTTACCTCCGCGGTTTGCACCGGTCAGGATATAGACCCGATGCTCCCGGTCAAAAATGAGATCATTGGTTACTACATTCGTCATGTCAGCATCCTCTGCTGCCACAAGCTTCAGATTATAAATTCCAACAGCTTTCATCGTAAAGTCCGTATCAGCATCCTCTGTCTGTTTCGAGGCTACCGTCGGCTTCACAAGCCGGACTCCCTTTTGCTTTAGCTTTTCCATATATTCTGCCCACTTGATATAGTACAGTAATTCCGGAATCAGATCGGTCATATCCGTTATCGTGATCGATACATACTTATTGAGGGTTTCCCTGATCTTGCGCACCATTCCGGAAATCATATGGTTCACAATTCGATCCATATACCGAGTAACATCCCTGGACGGATCATTATCTGCAATTGCTGAAATTCCGATCGCTGCATTGATTGGATTTCCTGCCATGGCATTGAAATTTCCTACCTTGAACATGGCCTCCGCAACAGCATTGGAATCTCCGGCCTCTATCTGCTGGAACTTATAATTCTCCTTCCACTCCGTACTCTCATTGATCTTGTCCTTCGAAGTAATATGATCGTAAAAGCTTCCCAGCACACCGGCCTTCGTAAACGGCTTACTGTTGATGGACAAAAGTCCGACCGCGTCTGCCTCAAACCGGTCATTCAGATTAATGCCGACCGTGATACTCCTCACCCGGGAAGTATGGATTTTCAGCCCGGAAATATCTTTCCTCAATTCCCCGAATCCGTTGCTGTGATAAAGCTCCTTCACATAATCGCGCAGTCCGACAAGCCCCTGTGAATGGATCTCTTTATTCTCCAGGCAATGATAAATGGCATCCACACACTCAATATAGTCATTGATTTCGTCCAGACGATGCAGAAGATCCCAGACCGTTGCGTGCTCTTCATATTCCTTGCTCAGGCACCCGTAGTCCTTCAGGAAGTTGATCTTATCCAGAATTTTCATCAGGGACTCCCGCATTTCTTTATGATGAATCATGTCCTCGAAAATATCACAGCGGTACTGTGTCACAAACGGATCTGCACACAGCTTCGACATCGTATTCATAATCAGATTCTGCTCCGATTCCTTTGGTGTCAGCTGCTTACAGATCTGATCCAGCCCCAGATCATGCAAAGCCGTCGGACTAAGCTTCTTATATTCCGCAGATTCAAGCGGATATAACAGACTGTATTTTTTATTACTCATAAATACTCCCTTTCCTGATTTCTTTTGTAACAAGATCTATATTGCGTCTTATTCACAACCATTCAGAGCCATGCCAAATTGCTTCTGTTGCTATTCAGATGTATATATGAAAAAGGTCTGATAGATCATTTTGAGGTTATGCTTACATTTATACATAATAGCAATTTCATATGACGAATTTATTTCCCTGATCATTTTCAGTTTAATCTCTTATCCCAATTTAATCAAATAGAAATTGCTCTGCATCCATCCTGAATGTTATTCAAATTTTTCCTGCAGATACTCGGACAGTTTCGTATTTTCACTGTAATCCACCGGGCAGTCGATGATACACGGAATCTTTTGCCTGAAAGCATCCTCCAGAATCGGGATCAGATCCTCTGCCTTTTCCACACGATATCCTTTGGCATGCATGCTTTCCGCATACTTCACGAAATCAGGATTCGTGAAATCCACATAGCAGTGCTTTCCAAAATGATCGATCTGCTTCCACTTAATCAGACCATAGCTGGCATCTGAAAAGATCAGCGTGACAATCGGTGTTCCCTCCCGGAGTGCCGTTTCGTATTCCTGGCTGTTCATCATAAAGCCGCCATCACCGGAGATCGCAAGAACCTTTTTCTGCGGATTGATCAGCTTTGCTGCTACCGCTCCCGGAACCGCAATTCCCATCGTTGCAAATCCATTTGAAATGATGCAGGTGTTGGGCTTATAGCAGTTATACTCACGGGCAATCCACATTTTATGCGCCCCCACATCGGAAATCACAATATCGTCCTCTCCCATGAATTTCCGCACATCATACAGAATCTTCTGCGGCTTCATCGGGAAGGAAGTATCCTCTGCATAGCTTTCGTATTCCTTTACCATTTCCTTTTTCAAATTAAGAATTTCTTCCGGCTCTTCCTTTTCCTCACAGCGGAACTTTATCTGCTGCAGCGAATAGGAAATATCTCCGACTACCTGTACCTCCGGCTGATAAAGCATGTTGATATGAGCAGACCGCTGGTCGATATGAATGATCTTATGCTTTCCACCTGCATTCCATTTTCCCGGAGCAAATTCGACAATATCATAGCCGATTGCAATCACAAGGTCTGCCATATCCAGAATCTTATTCTGATAATCCTTCTGTGGAATACCGACCGTCCACATGGAGTATTTATTATTATAAGGAATGATTCCCTTTGCCATCATGGTATTCACGACCGGAATTTTCAGTTCATCCGCAAAGCTGGTCAGCGCTTCCCCCGCATGATTCCGCACTGCGCTGTGTCCAACGAGCACTACCGGATGCTTGGCTTTATAAATCATGGCTGCTGCCTGATCAATGCTGCTGAAGGAAGCATACTCTTTGGAGCATACCGGCTTGTGAATTGGCTTTTCTGCAAGTCCCGGAGTCACCTTCATCTTCGCTACATTGGTCGGCAGGTCAATGTGGCAGGCTCCCGGCTTTTCACTCTCCGCATATTTAAAGGCAATCCGCATGATTTCATTGACCGAATCCGGATTCACAATCTGCTTACTCCGCTTCGTAATCGGAGCAAACAATTCCACCAGATCCAGATACTGATGGGACGTCAGATGCATCCGCTCCGTTCCCACCTGTCCGGTAATTGCGATCAGCGGCGCTCCGTCCGAGTTTGCATCCGCGGTACCGGTAATCAGATTGGTGGCACCAGGCCCTAACGTGGAAAAGCACACGCCCGCCTTTCCGGTAAGCCGTCCATACATATCTGCCATGAATGCAGCCCCCTGTTCATGCCGTACCACAATGACACGGATGTTGGACTTCTCCAGTGCATTCATCATATCCAGGTTTTCTTCTCCCGGAATACCGAAAACGTATTCTACGCCTTCCTTTTCCAGACACTTCACTAGAACCTCCGCGGCGGTACAGCCCTGCTGCTCATGCAGTGAAGCCTGCTGTTCCTGCTTCAACTGTACCTGCTCTTGTTTCTTTGCTTGTATCTGCTCTTGTTCCTCTCTTTGATTTTCCTGCTTCTCTTCTTCTCTTATCTGCTCACTGTTGCTCATGTTGTTATTCCTCCCTCGTAATACCCTTGTAATATGGGTATTTTTAAAGATTTCATTTCTCTGTGCCCAACCTTAGAAAACTTAATAAATACCGTTCGACCATTCGAACCTTCCACTGGCAGCTTCTCTGGACGCCAGGCAACTAAACTCAAACTTCGCCTCCGGCTCGTTTCCCGCTTGGGTTCTGCTTGTGCTCTACATGTACCCGCTTCACTAAATTCGTCCTTCGCTTTGCTCGGTCTCATTAAGTGTCCGGGTACCGTTCGCACTAAACTCAAACTTCGCCTCCGGCTCGTTTCCCGCTTGGGTTCTGCTTGTGCTCTACATGTACCCGCTTCACTAAATTCGTCCTTCGCTTTGCTCGGTCTCATTAAGTGTCCGGGTACCGTTCGCACTAAACTCAAACTTCGCCTCCGGCTCGTTTTCGTTAAGTGCTCTACATGAAAAAGCCGTCTCCCGGGCATTTACCTGGAAAACGACTTTGTTTTCATTCAAACAGAATAGCAATTTATATGACGAATGTGATTCTGCACAATTACAATTATTTTATTATACATTCTGTTTTATCATTTATAAGGTGTTCACATACAAGTACTTCTTTATGAAATGCATTCTAACACAATCCATAAATATCGTAAAGAAGTATTTTCCCTTAAAAATTCTTCATAAAAGGTCTTATTATACATGGAAACAGGAATTTTCAAAATTCTGAACGATTATTCTGTTCCAGGAACACAAGTGCCCGTTCCGGCCAGCCCTCCAGCTCTGTGCCGGTTCCGTCCCCGAAACCATGCGCTGCATGGTCTGCTGCATCCAATACCGCCGGAACGCCTGCCTGATCCAGTAACGTTTTTAATAGTTCTGAATCCCGAATACCAACCGTTGCATCATCCCTTCCACAGGCAATATAACAGGGTGGGTAATCACTATCCACATGCTCTGCCACATTGTATTGATGCTGCAGATCTTTATAATTTTCTCCCAACCGGCGAATCAGAAATTCGGCTTCTCCTTCTGGTCTGTCTCCCCATGCAAACAAATCAATAAACGGGTAAATCGGGAAAAGGCAGATTGGTTTCGGTAAGTCTGCTGCCTTCCATCCAATATTCGGTGCTCCGTAATTGCACACCAGATTGCCGCCTGCCGAATAACCGCCAACCACATAGCCGTATTGCTTCAGATCATATCCCAGCTTCACATCATTTTGAAAGAGCCAGCGAACTGCTTTCTTCAAGTCCTCCAGTGCCACAATCATTGTCTTCGGGCAGGACACCCGGTAACTCAATGCAAACACTGAATACCCTTTCTCCACAAAGTGACTTGCTGTCGGGAAGCTCTCTGCTATGTTACAGACCGAATTGTATCCACCACCCGATGCAAGGACGATCACCGGTTTCTCCGGATGTACCTTTTCAGGCTGGAATTCCAGCAGACAGACTTCCTTTTTCTGTGAATCTTCCTGTGCTTCCTCTTCCGAATAAATAAAATGCTGTCTCACCCTATCTTGTTCCAATTCATCCAGAAGAAAATTCATTCCTCTCTTGATCCCCTCCGGCAACCAGTTAATCTCCTTTACTGCCGTAAGCGGCTGATCCATGATGGCATTTACATGTTCATTCAGCCAGAGATCCCTGTCCAGACAATAAATCAGATACTGATTCAACGCTCCGATCTCCGGATGATGAAAAATTTCATGAATGGTAGTATTTAAAGTAATATGAGACATCTCCGTAACCCTCCTTAAGATCATTCTATACCCTTAAGATTATTATACTGAATGTACATGGATCTGTCAAAAAAAGCGTAAAGAACTTTACAGTTGATGAAAGATTTCCCAAAATGTGCTATAATCTAATGAGCGCTAGAGAAAAACAAGCGACACTGCAAGGTGGCATTTGTTTTTCCTACGCTCATTAACGAACATGCGCACGGCGAAGACGTGCAGAGAGTGCGAAGCACGGGCGTGTGAGTATAGCTGAGCCAAAATGACCATAATAAAAGCGAGGTAAACATTTATGGATTCCACTTTAAAACGAACCTGGGCAGAGATCGACTTAGATGCCCTTTCTCATAATTATCATATGTTACGTGAAAAAATCGGCTCCGAGGTCAAATTCTTAGGCGTTGTAAAGGCAGATGCCTACGGCCACGGATCGGTTCAGGTCAGCCGTCTCCTACAGGAACTTGGTGCCGACTATCTTGCGGTAAGCAGTATCGATGAAGCTGTTGAACTCCGGCATAATGACATTACCATGCCAATCCTGATCTTAGGCCATACCCCGAAGGAGCAGGTCAGCCAGTTAATCAAATATCACATTACACAGGCAGTCACCTGTAAAGCAAAGGCTTTGGAATACAGTGAAGAAGCCGTCCGCTGTGGCGGCACACTTAAAATTCACATCAAGGTTGATACCGGAATGTCCCGGCTTGGCTACCTTTGTGATGGCGATTACTTTGAAAATGGTGTGGAGGGAATCTGTGAAGGCTGTTCTCTTCCAGGGCTTAATGCGGAAGGAATCTTCACCCACTTTGCCGTTTCGGATGAACCCGGTGAACAATGCCGTGCTTATACCAAGCATCAGTTCCGGTTATTCACCGATGTGATTAAACAGGTGGAGGAACGCCTCGGGAAACGCTTCGCCATCCGTCACTGTGCCAACACAGGAGCTGTCGCCCGTTATCCGGAAACCTATCTTGACATGGTTCGTCCCGGACTCCTGCTCTATGGATACGGAGAATTTGCTGAAGAATTGAACTTGAAGCCGGTCATGAGTCTGAAAGCAACCGTCAGCACGATTAAAACCTACCCAGCCGGTACTGCAATCAGCTATGGCGGCATTTATGTCACACCTCACAAGACACGTATAGGTGTCATTCCTTACGGATACGCTGATGGTTTTTTCCGCTGCCTGTCCAATAAATGCAGCATTATGACTGCCGAAGGTCCCGCTCCCCAGCGCGGCAAAATCTGTATGGATATGTGCATGATCGATCTGACCGATAAGATGGGCGTGGATGTTGGAAGCGAAGTGGAAATTTTCGGAAAGCAGAATTCCATCAACGACTTAGCTGCCCTTGCAGGTACGATTCCCTATGAACTCACCTGCGCCGTCAGCAAGCGAGTTCCCAGAATTTACTACCGGGATGGAAAAGTGATTGAAAAAGAATTGTTGTTACGTGGATAAATTAAAGAAGCGGGAGCGTTAACGCTCCTGCTTCTTTATATTTCCAGAATTTCCTCACTTCTACATCCCAATGTCTTTGCAAGACAATACAAATCAAATGCCTTTGTCTTGTTAATATCTCTTTGACGTTGTTCAAAAAGCTGGATCTGCCGCAGCGGTACTCCCGATAATTCTGCCAGTTCGCGCTGGGATAATCCCGAAGTTTTCCGGATTCTCTTTAAATTTGTTTCTACATAATAATGATCCCACAGTTCATTGATCCGTTCCACGAAATGCATCATATCCATTTCATGATAAACCGGATACATTTCCAGAATCTCACTTATTTTAACGGCATTCACAATTCTGGAAAACGCACGCATGGTATACCATTGATAATATGCCAGACTCCATCCGGTCCAATACTCCGGTGATTTGTCCAAATACATTTCATCCGGAAGTGCTATGTCGGCAAGTCCTGCATCCTTTATCACTTCCCGCACCAGTTCGCAGCCTGTTTTCCCAACAAGATAGGTCGGATTTCCTTCCTGGAACTGCACAGAAACATCTGATACGAGAAACATTGCAAAGAACTGATCGATGTCAAAATCGCACGTATTTACTGCAAAGTCAAGCATATCCCCTAAAACCTTCTGTGCCATACTAAGATAATCCTCGGAATAAGCGCACATCGTCATTTTCCATGCCCTCCCTCATAATATCAATCATATAGAGTTGATTGATGGTATCCTTCTGCAATTTACTCATCCGGTATTCTTTTCTTGCTTCTCGCTCCCGCTCATTTTTCCTGACATAATAAATCTCGCGATCCACAATTTCACTTCGCACATATTTGATCTGTTCAAACGCCTTTTCACTTTTCAGAACGATCTGTTCGCCAAGTTTTCCTAATCTCATAGCTTCTGACAGCTTCTCAAGTGAAATCACTCCCGCGACAAAATCCTGTGCAAAAGAAAAATAGGAATCATCTGCACGATAACCTATGATTACATCATATGGAGAAACATCCAGTAGAAAATGCGTTTTGATGTATTCCTTTGCTTCTTCCGCAATGCTTCCTCTCTGCCAATACGTCCTGTTATCTGCAAGTATTGCAAGCCAGTTTAGAATATGGTATTGCCCGTCATTCAGATTCAGGACTTTCAGACCCGTCAGATCAAACTCATAAACATTCACATATCCACTTTTATTTTTGGCACAGGCCCATTCTCTTGCAAGTTCAATATTCTCTGTGCAATAAAACCCTTTTCCATAGTCGTTGTTCCGTGCTCCTTTTCCAAACTCCGGAGCTTCTATAATATTTTCTGATCCATGATATAGCGTCATATTTCACGTTTCCTTTTTGATTTTCATATTATTGTTTCGTTGTTGATTATATTATATCGCTGTAGAGATATTTTTCAATCTTTTTTAGCTATTTTGCAAAATAAAATAACAAAAGCCACATATCCATATTAGTATAAGATGAGAAGAAGCAGGAGCGTTAACGCTCCTGCTTCTTCTCATGAAATATCGTACGGAAAATGAGTCTTACCAAAGGACCACAATAAAACATCTGGTATAGCAAGGCCATTGGAAAATTCATTCCCCAGGTCTGTACCCACGTTCCGAAGGTTTTATTTTCTTTAAACAACAGAGTCGCCGCAAAGCTCATAATCGGACACATAATACAGCAAATGCAGATCGAAATCGCATAAGTAATAAACTGTGGCCGGTCATCCGGTCTCATTACCGTAAACGCCAGTATTTTAGCAATTCTTCCTACTACGAAAAACTCCAGGATAAAAGCTATCGGCACCATAATGGGAAGTTCATGCAGGGCAAGCAAAAAGGTTTCCCCACGGACGCCTCCGGTGTTAAGAGCAACATTGTAGACAACCATACCATATACCATAATGGTTGCCATGATGATGGTAAATACCACATCCTGAAATTTGTTTTTGGGCATAATAAATCCTCCTCATGATAACATTAAATTTCATGTGTTGTTCGTTATCATCCCGGAGGATTGTGTGTTTCCAATTTAAACCATATTTCTGTTCCGTCAAGCGACGCGAGATTTATCATAACATATCTGAAGTCAGATTGTAAGTGTTTTTTATTTTAGATTCTACTTTATTTCCACTATTTCCGGTTCGAGATTTTATTTTCATATTGCAGGAATGATCCGTCATCTTATATAATGATGAGGAGAATTGCCATTCCGGCAAATAATCAAAAGGAGTATTTTTATGAAATTCATATCCTGGAATGTAAACGGCCTCCGCGCATGTGTGCAAAAGGGCTTTCTTGACTTTTTCAACGAGATTGATGCAGACTTTTTCTGTATACAGGAGTCCAAGCTGCAGGAGGGACAGATCGACCTTGATCTTCCCGGCTATCAGCAATACTGGAATTATGCGGAAAAGAAGGGCTATTCCGGCACTGCAATTTTTGCCAGGGAAACGCCGCTGTCTGTTTCCTACGGCATTGGAATGGAAGAACACGACCATGAGGGGCGTGTCATCACATTGGAATACGAACAGTTCTATCTTGTCACCTGTTACACACCGAATTCCCAGAATGAGCTGGCACGCCTCCCCTACCGCATGACCTGGGAGGATGCTTTTCTTGCTTATCTCAAGGAGCTGGATGCGAAAAAGCCGGTTATTCTTTGCGGTGACTTAAATGTTGCACATGAAGAAATTGATTTGAAGAATCCCAAGAGCAACCGTCAGAACGCAGGCTTTACCAACGAAGAACGCAGTAAAATGACGACACTTTTAAATGCCGGGTTCACAGACACCTTCCGCCACTTTTATCCGGATACCGAGGGCATTTATTCCTGGTGGTCCTACCGCTTTAAGGCCAGAGAGAAGAATGCCGGATGGCGTATTGACTACTTCATCACCTCGAAACGCCTCGATGACCAGCTGGAAAAGGCGGCCATCCATACCGAAGTTTTCGGTTCCGATCACTGCCCGGTAGAAGTGGATATTCAATTCTAGTACAGCGTTTTTTAAATAACTGCATAAGCAGACAGAAATCTGTGTATCAGCGCCTTTAAAATTTGTAACTATTCAGAGCCATGCAAATTATGTAACAGTTCAGCCATGGCCATTCATAAGCTGCCGGATTGTACAGATTGGCTAACAAATATACGTGCTTTCCGGCAACTTATTTCATGTCGGGCGTCCGCCCTATAGAAATGATTGTATAAGCTGCCCTTAGTGAGCAAGCTCCCACGGTCATCTTGCACAATCATTTCTGCATGGCTGAACTGTTACCAAATTATGACAATATGGACGTCGAATGCTCGCATTCGTAAGGACATTTGACATAATTTATATGGCGAAGTAACCACATGAGGTAAACTACGTTGCGTTAGCAACGGTTTTACGAATGGGGTTCTGAATCAATGTCACTTAGTTAAGCTTATTGGTTCACTATGAGGTAAACCTCTAACAAAAATTTATAAATTATAGTTGACACATCAATCAAAATGTGCGGCCGCTCTCGTTGCTGATATTTTTTAAGGTAACGAGAGCGGCCCTTGAATTAGAACTATATTTCATTCTGATTCAAGGAGGTTTACCTATGACATTTCCTGAAATTGTCAAAACTACACTTTGGGACATTATTGATGAGATGTCCCACTCACTTTCTTCTTTTGTAAAAAATCCAGATAAAGATTTTATACGCAAACGCAAACTTGATTTTAAGAAAATGATGCATCTGATCATTTCCATGGAAAGCGGAAGCCTAAATCATGAACTTCTCAAATTTTTTGAGTGTGATTCCTCAGTTCCTACGAACTCTGCTTTTTATCAACAACGTTCCAAACTTTCCGTTTCTGCATTCCGTCACCTTCTCAAGGAATTCAACCTTAAATTCCCCTTAGAAAAATTTCGCGGAAAATACTATCTTATTGCATGTGATGGTTCTGAATTTAACATTGCCAGAAATCCTGACGATCCAGACACCTTCCACGAGCCTAATGGCAAATCTGTATCCGGTTTTAATATGGTTCATACCATCTCTTTATATGAGCTATGTTCTAAGCGGTATCTTGATTTAGAAGTTCAGCCTGGGCGCCTTAAAAATGAGTTTCAGGCTATCTGCAATCTTATGGATCGGTATACCTATGGGGGTTCCCCCGATTTTCATTGCTGACAGAGGATTTTCCAGTTACAACGTTTTTGCCCATGCAATCGAAAATAACGTTGATTTTTTGATTCGTGCCAAGGATTTGAATGTACAGCGTTTTCTTGGAGCCGGGACTCTTCCTTACAAACTGGATACAACCATAGAACTGATTCTGACCAGAACACAATCAAAAAAGAAACATAAACATCCCGAAAAAGAATCACAATACCGCTATATTTGTAAAAACATAGCTTTCGACTATCTTAATCCGGCTGATATTTCCGATGAATATCTGCTTAAACTAAGAATCGTCCGCGTTGAAGTGTCCGATGGTGTTTTTGAAAATATCATCACTACACTTTCCGAAGAAGACTTTACACCGGACGATATAAAATACTGTTACAATCTCCGCTGGGGCATTGAAACTTCTTTTCGCGACTTAAAGCATACCATTGGAGCCACTAATTTACACTCTAAAAAAACAGAGTATGTTGCATTTGAACTGTGGAGCAGGCTCATTTTGTACAATTTCTGTTCCATAATTATTTTACATGTACCGGTAAAAAGTAGGAATCGCAAATATGAGTACCAAGTCAACTTTTCTCTCGCAATGAAAATCTGTTTTGATTTTCTAAGAGGAGTCGCACCACCAAATGTAGAAAGCCTGATAAGTAAGTATATCCTACCTATCAGGCCTGATAGGAACTATGCCCGCCTGCATAGAGTCCAAAAACCAGCAAGCTTCTCTTACCGTTTTGTATAACATAGAGTAGCTGCCAAATTTAGTATACACTATTTTAGAGACAGACGAAAGTCTGTCTTAACGTCATGCCTGATATTTATATGATCTTTTTTGAATGAAGCTTGTTTTATTCTTTTTTGTTTACCACATCCTTTTCACGCTAAATGCACACAAATCCATTAATTTGTAAAAAGCTTAACTAAGTGACATTGGTTCAGTACCTTCACAGTTACGATGCAAAATCCATTCCAAATCAGCTTCGCCGATGGGATTTTGCATTACTGAATCATTATCTTACGGTCTTGGCAGTAAATGCTTCGACCTGCACTGAATAGTTACCATTCGTTCTTTATCATCTGCTTCAAACAAGCCCTGCATCTAATTGATAAATCGGCATATTAATCGGAAAACTTTATAGTCCGGTTACTGCAGCAGTGGAGCCTTTGAGGCACTCACAATAAATCCAATCAATAGCATCCGGGCGATAAATGAAAAGTCTAATCCCCCAGCTATGCTGGGGGATTAGACTTTTCATTCAGTACAGGTCGAAGCATTTACTGAACCTGAATCTCTACTTCACGGCTCTCGCAGCCTTCTGCATCAAATTTTACCTTGATCGTTCCGGCTTCTTTTCCTGCACGGACAACTGCCATTACGTAACCGTCAAATGTCTTCCAAGTTGTATCGTCATAACTTCCGATTGCTCTTGGATCTGCATTTCCGAATCCCTGCAATGTACCTGCACCTTCTACTGTTACGGTGATCTCTTTCTGTGCAAACAGATTATCTATACCCTTATCATCTGTAAGTTTTACAGTAAGGAACGCCAGATCTGCGCCGTCTGCTTTTAATACTTCGCCTTCACAATCTACCTGCATCTGTACTTTTTCTCCGGCAGTATACAGAACGTCTCTTCCGGTTTCTTCGCCATTACAATAGCTGACTGCAAGTAATTCGCCCGGCTCATATGTCATTTCATAGGTTGCCATAAATCCATGTTTCTCGCCTGCCGGTTTTCTTCCAAGTGAAGTTCCGTTTAAGAGCAATTCTACTTCCTCTGCTTCACTGTAAACATCTACATTTGCTGGTTTTCCTTCATAGCCCGGCCATGTCCAGCTCGCAACGTTATCTTTATGCATCCATGCTGTGATGGAATGTGGCATTCCATATTTATCCACACGTTCCACTGCAATATACGGAGCTTTCCTAAGTCCGAAGACGATCTCACGCAGATAACTGATCGGACGGCGATAACCGATCAAGTTAATATCTCCGATATATGCGGTACGATCCGGATACACTCCCATAAAGTTCTGCGTTCCGTCATAATAGAACACACCGCATCCTGCTTCTCCGAGGTAATCATAACCGGTCCATGTATAATCGCCCAGTACATGATCGTAATTCTTTACAATATCCCATAATCTTACAATGTCAGCCGGAAATGTTTCCGTTCCAAGTACGGTTTTATTCGGATGATGCTCTTTTTCCAGAACATGTCTTCCTGTCAGATAATTCAGTCCGATAATATCCATTGCTTCGGAAGACTCGGCAATACTTTCGGTCATCAACGGATGGCAGGCAACCGCATCTCCGCCTTCTCCTGTCATCAATGCCATCATTCCGTTCAGTGCATTTGCGCCTTCATCACTGCTTTCTCCCGCTTCTGCTGCTTTTTGTTTCTGTGCTTCCATCAATTCCTGAATCACAGCGCCCATTCTCGGTCCTAGTGCCAACAGACCGTTAATCGCATTTGTTGTAAAACGATACGGATCCAGATCATGCAGCATATTGCACATCTGACGATTCAGCTGTGCGCCTCTGGCAGTTCCCATATCCGGAATTTCATTTCCGGTAGAGTACAGGATCACACATGGATGATTGTAATCTTTTGCAACCATACGTTTGATCTCTGTTTCCATTGTATCTAAGAAATGCAGTGCGAAATCGTTTGGATTTTTATGATTTGTCCACATATCTGTCAACTCATCCATTACAAGGATTCCATATTTATCGCAAGCATCCAGCATTGCTTTACTCATCGGATGATGTGCACTTCGGATACTGTTGAATCCCGCTTCTTTCATCTGACGGCAGCGTCTTTCTTCTGCTTTTTCCAATGTTGTCGCACCGATGATTCCGTTGTCATGGTGAATACATGTTCCACGCAGTTTCACTTGTTTTCCGTTGATACGAAGACCGTGTTCCGCATCCAGTTCTAATTTACGGATACCAAATGTTTCGTGTGTTTCATCCAGTTTTTCTTCTCCTGCATAAACGGTAACTACACATTCATACAAGAATGGATCGTCTGTGCTCCACAAACGTGCTTTTTCCAGACAGATTGTCTGACGTACTGTCTCTTCTGCTTCTCCGTACATTGTCACGCCGACAACGTCTTTTCCTACTACTTCACCATCGTGGCTGATCACAGTTTCTACGGTAACTTTTTCTTTATTCCGGAGCAGATTTTTCACTGTTGCAGCAATTTCTACTGTGGAAGATTCTTCCGATACGGATGGAGTTGTGATCTTCACTCCTTCTGCCGGAATATGGATTCTTGCGCCTACCAAAAGATTTACATTACGGTAAATTCCACTTCCTGAATACCAGCGTGAATTCTTTTCTGCTGCATTATCCGCTACGACTTTAATCTCATTTTCCTGTCCATACTCTAAATATTTATCTAATACAACGTAAAAATTAGAATATCCATATAAATTTGTTACTGCAAGATTCCCATTCACATATACCATTGCAGTCTCGTAAACACCTTCAAATTCTATAATTGCTGTTTTATCTTTCCACTCTTCCGGTGCATATAACTTTTTCGTATAAGTATAAAGTCCTCCCGGCCAGTAACCTGTCTGTGTTCCGTTTGCCGTATCCGGTGTACGCTCCTCATGCACCATCGCATCGTGTGGAAGATTGACTTCTTCATACTCCAGACCTCCCTGAAGTGAAGACATCATTGATGTTCCACCCTTTGCAAGCATCCAGCTATCATTGATCTTTGATCGTAACATCCTTCAAAACTCCTTTCTTCTGCCTTTCCTTTTTTCCTAATTCGTGTATACTATACCTATATTATAGTTTTCACTTTGGCACGTCACAATGGCAAATGTCAACCCGCCTCCGTAAAGTTGTAACCAAATCCAACCTCGAAAGGAACTTCTTTTATTATGGAAAAAGATGCATTTTACAACATTACACGAAAAGAAAAAGTTCAAATTGAATCTGCAATGAATCCTTTGATCATTACCGATGCAAAAGAACCGGATTTTCAATTTTATGATATTTCTTCTCCCTTTGTCGTCATGCTGGAAACTTGTCGTGAATCAGATAATAACTGTCATATTTATCAGTTTTCGCCGGACAACTATCATAATATTGAATTGGGTCTTTCCTCAAATTTTGCTCTTACTCCCCGCCCCCAGCACCAACATTCCTGTATTGAGTTTATGTACGTTCTTTCCGGTTCTGTTACCAATCATGTCGGGAACCAGATTTTTACATACGAAGCCGGACAATGTTGTATCATGAACAAAAACATTCGGCACTGTGAAGATTTTTCCGGTGATTTCCAAGCCGTATTTTTAATGCTGCAAGATGATTTTACAAAAGAGCTGCTGACTGATTATGAAGAAATCCAGAAAAATACGAAACAGCCGGAAGAGGAAAATCTGATTTTCCAACTCATTGCAGACGAGCAAAATGAAACGCTCCAATTTGATAAGATCTATCTGGATTGTTTCCCTCTAATTCCGGCAGATGATATTTTAGAACGTTTATCGTCCCTCTTCAATGCACTGGTCTTAGAAACGATCAACTGGGACTTTGGCTCTTCATTTCTTGCAAAAGCTATTTTTACAAGACTTCTCCGTCTGCTTGGAGATTCCTCGATGTTCAGTATCAACCGAATCCATTCCCATTCTCAAGGGCAGGAATTTTTATTCAACAAAATTTCGCACATTATGAAAACAAGTCACGGACGCTGTACTCGAGAAGAGCTGGAAACGCTTTTGCACTATAACGGTGAATATCTGAATCGTATTGTCAAAAAACAGACCGGGAAAACGATACTGGAATACGGACAGTCTATTTACCTTGATGAAGCAAAACAGATGCTTGCAGAAACCGATAAAAGTATTTCTGCGATCATCGAAGAACTGGGTTTTTCAAACCGCAGTCATTTTTACCGACTTTTCAAGCAAGCATATGGCGAAACACCTTTAGACTACCGCAAGCGGATCCGACCTTAACCTTCGTTTCTATTTGCACATAAAAAAGGAATAGATTTCCGACAACTCTCGGAATTCCATTCCTTTTTATTTTTCTATGTACTGTTTATTCGTAAATTATTTTACACCCATTATTTTACACCGTGTGCTGCATCCCAATCTGCATTTGCTTTCTCGACTTTCAGGAAGTACATGATCACTGCGATCAGTACGATAGAGATCATCGGGAACCACAGATACATGAAGTTCAGCATGTTAATTGTAGAAGCTGACTGCTGTGCCGCTCCTGCAACGTATCCACTTGCGGAAAGAAGAATACCGGAAATCGCAGATCCGATTCCACCGCCGACTTTGATTCCAAGGGAAGAACAAGAGAACATTGCACCTTCGATATGTTTTCCTGTTGTACGTACTGTGTAATCAGATGTTGCGGAGATCAATGCGTTAATATCTCCGATTGCCGGGCTTGTACAGAATCCTGCAAGTACAGAACTTCCAAGCATGATCGGAATATTTCCCATATATCCGCCGATGATAAATCCGATACGGAACACTGCTGCAAGACAATAACCGGTCAGGTTAACTTTATACATTCCTTTGAACTTTTTAACCAATGCCGGTGTAAATGCAAGACCGATTACCATCGGAAGCATCTGTGCCATTGAGAATGTACCAAGCAGAGCAGGATTTCCCAACACATAAGTCATATAATAAATACCTACTCCCGCGATACCTGTCTGTACATAAGTCAGAATATAGAATGCTGCGATCATCAGGAAGTATTTATTTTTAAGTAACAGTTTCATAGATTCCATGAAAGAAATCTTTTCTTCACTGCTCTCTGTATTTTCTGTTCCCATCTCTTCCGGCGGAAGTTCTTTTACAGAGAATACGGAAATTGCATTTACGATAAATGCGATGATTGCATAAATAATCGCTACTGTTCTCCAACCTTCTGCTCCGCCGCCGAAGTTTGTAACAAGACCTACTGTAATAGACTGTACAATAATATTAGTAGCCAGTGAGAACATGAAACGGATCGATCCCATCTGTACACGTTCATTACCATTTCTTGTGATCAAAGATGTCAGTGATGCATATGCAATGTTGTTCGCTGTGTAGAATACCGCATTCAACAACGTATATGTGATGAAGAAATATGCATACTGTGCTGTCTTGCCAAGACTTGCCGGAATCGCAAATACTGCCACCAAAAGGATACAGTTTCCGATCTGTGCATACAGCATCCACGGACGTGCTTTACCCATTTTGCTCTTTGTCTTATCGATCAAGTTTCCGAAAAATACGTCTGTGATTCCATCTGCAAATTTAGAGAACATGATCAAGGTTCCGATAATACCTGCATTCAGTCCCACCGTGTCGGTCAGGTAGATCATTACGAAACTGGTCAGCAGTGCGTAAATACAGTTCGCTGCCAAATCACCGGATCCATATCCAACCTTGTTGTACCATTTTAAATACTTTTTCTCTTCCACTCGTAACTCCTTTCTTGCTTGCGCTTTTTTGTGTATTTTGTTTACGAATATTTTATATTTATTTATACATATAATTCATTTTTCACAAAATAGCCAAAATCAACTGATTCTCATATTACCTGTGTCCAAATTCGACTTATTGTACAATTATTAATCAATTGTCACAGATACTTTTTTCAGATCTTCGTCTGCCGCACTGGAGCCGACATAGATCGGATATTCCATCTTCTCCAGTTTCCACTCACGATAAACCGGATCATACCATTTCAGTTTTTCTAACGGAGTTGTAATTTCTACTTCTGTTTCTTCCCCTGCTTTTATGGCAACTCTCTGGAAGCCACGAAGCTGTTTTACCGGACGATCTACTGCTGAATTTTCAAATCCTACATAAACCTGTACAACCTCTTCTCCGTCTGTTGTACCTGTATTTTTCACTTTCGCGGTTACTTTCAACTGATCGCCGTCTACTACGGCTGTCGGATCTGTAATATCAAAGGTTGTATAACTCAATCCAAATCCATATGGTACAAGAGGTTTAACGCCGTTCTTTTCCAAACGGGTATATCCATGATAATATTCATAATACTGATCGGTTGCTTCCCAGTCTACATGCGGAAGATCGTCTTCTGAATACGGTACAACATACGGAAGTTTACCAGATGGATTCACATCACCGTAAAGAATCTCTGCAAGCGCTGTTCCACCTTCCATTCCCGGATAATATGCCATCAGTACCGAATTGATACAGTCATACCACTGTGTCATCATGATCATATTTCCGCCTACCAAAACGGCTGCAGATTTTGCATTGACCGGTCCGACTTCCTGAAGCAGTTTGATTTCATCCTCATGGAGTCCAAGGCTTACCTTTCTGTCTCCGCCCATTGCTCCTGTATAGTTCGATGCCTGATCTCCGGATACAAATTCTCCTTCATCGTCATAGTTGTAACCAACTACAAATACAACTGCATCGCTCTCCGCTGCCAGTTTCTTTGCTCTTTCCAGATCCGATCCGTCATCAAAGATCACTTCACAGTCTGCATTTGCTTTTTTCAGTCCGTCTTCCGGAGTTACGACATACAGAGGACGTACCCAACTGGAACCATGATCTCCGATGATCGCTGTATTCGCCAATTTTCCGATGAGCGCTAATTTCTTTGTTTCCTCTCGCTTCAATGGGAGAACACCATCATTTTTGATCAATGTAATGGCTTTTTCTGCCACTTCTTTTGCAACTGCGATATGTTCCGCACAACCTACTACGGACATGTCGTATTCTTTATGATCTTTATCAAATGCAAGAATGGTGCGGATAATACGAAGCGCTGCGTCATTGATCCGCTCTTCCGGAACAAATCCATCCTGTACCGCTTTTACAAGACGCTCTCCAAAATACTGAGTCCACATCATCTCCATATCCTGACCGCCATTTGCCGCCTCTACCGTGTCCAATACGCCCCAGCAGAAGTCAGACATTACGAATCCGTCAAAATCCCATTCTTTTTTCAGAACCTGTGAAAGCAGATATTTGTGATGTCCGCACTGTACTCCATTATAACGGTTGTATGCACTCATCACGCTTGCCGCTCCGGCATCGATACAATCTTTGAAATGCGGAAGGTATACTTCCTGTTCCGTTCTCTGATCGCAAGTTACACTACATTTGAAGCGAGCATTTTCCATATCATTAAACGCATAGTGCTTGATACATGCCATAACATCTTCATCCTGCACGCCTTTGACAAGCGCTGCTCCCATCTTTCCAACCTGATAAGTCTCTTCACCGTAGGTCTCCTGACTGCGTCCCCATCCCGGATTGTACGGAAGGTTGATGCAGACACCTGCAAATAAGTTTCCTCCGAATGCACGAACTTCACGTCCGATACAGTTACCGACTTTTTCTTCCAATTCCGGTGAGAATGTTGCTCCACGTGCCATCGATACCGGGAAACAGGTGGACTTTCCGGTTCCGCATACAACGCCTCTCGGACCGTCTACAAATAACATCGGCGGCACACCATGTTCTTCCAAGCCTCCCGCCGGATATGGAACTACATTGTAATGATTATCATCACTGAGCATATCTCCCATCATCGCTGCGATCTGTTCTGGCGTCACTTTATTCAGATCCAAAAGGCTTCCACTCATCAACGACACCTTTTGTTCCAGTGTAAGTTGATCTACAATTTTCTGCGCTTCCTCTGTTACCTTTAAACGGTATTCCTTTGTTGCTCTCATGTTGGTTCTTCCTTCCTTTCTGTTTTGATTTTTAGACGGTTTTCAAACCGTGTACGTTAACAATTACACATATTATAAAAATATATTGTCATTTTAGTCAATGATTTATTTATATATTTTTATATTTTGTTAGTTTTTTACAATTTTCATTTTTCTAAAGCCCTTAGTTCAAGCCATTTCTTTTCCGTGTACGTACACATTTTCTGTGAGTTTTTACAGATTGACACATCCTAAAAAAGAAGATAAAATTAAGTTTTATATTAAGAAATTTTAAAGATGATCAGAGGATTATTTTATGGCTACGATTAAAGATATTGCACAAAAAGCCTGTGTTTCGATCGGAACCGTAGACCGTGTTCTCCATGACCGCGGAATGGTCAACCCCGAAACAAAAGCTCGAATCTTACATGTAATGAAAGAACTGGATTATCATCCGAATTACGCTGCGCAAGGTCTTGCCGTGCGCAAGAAGAAACTGAAACTTTGTTTTGTAATTCCGGATTCTAAAAATCATCCGTTTTATCTCGATATTAAAAAAGCCGCTTTTAAAAAAGCGGAAGAGTTAAAACAATATGGGGTGAATGTTATTTTCAAAGAACTTACAGAAATTCCCTCCAAGCAATTTTCTTCCTATACAGATCTGTTTTCTAAAGAGGAAGAACTTGACGGTATTGTCTTGCCCGGAAGTTTAAAATTAAATGAAACTTCCTTTTTCACTGATCTGGAGCGCAAAAAGATCCCATATGTTTTTTATAACGGATTATCTGAAACAAATAACTATTTAGCATACATCGGATGTAATTACATAGATGCCGGAAAACTGGCTGCCGGACTGAGCGCCCTGCTTGGCAGCGAAGCTGCCCGTGTCTGCATCTATTCGGAAGGTGTCGATGGAATCCCAAGCCATACAGACCGTATCGAAGGTTTCCGCCAAGAAGCCGGATCCCGTTATCCGGATATGAAGATCCTTGATGTCCGCCCGATCAGCCCAAATCAGATCGACAACTTCCTGTCCGCTCAAGAAATGTTTGCTTCTTTCCCTGACGTAAACATAGTATATGTAGTAAACCCTGCTGATTATGGAATCTGTGAAGCAATTTCCCGCGCAGATACAAATCATCAGGTGCGGATCATCACCAACGACCTTGTAGCCTGTCAGATTCCGATGATCGATCAGGGGATCATTTCTGCCACGATCTGTCAGGAGCCTGACAAACAGGGGAGTTTGCCGCTGGATATTTTATTCCGTTATCTGGCATACGGAACTGTTCCAAAAGATAAAATTTGTTACACAAATCTAAGTATTCATATTGCACAGAATTTGTAAGGAAAATATCTCTTTAAAAAACCTGTCAAAGATTGCTTCGTATCATACAAAGCAAATCCTTGGCAGGTTTCCTTCTTAATAAGCTGTCAGATAAAAATTTCTTGTAACTATTCAGAACCAATGTCACTTAGTTAAGCTTATTGGTTCACTATGAGGTAAACCTCTAACAAAAATTTATAAATTATAGTTGACACATCAATCAAAATGTGCGGCCGCTCTCGTTGCTGATATTTTTTAAGGTAACGAGAGCGGCCCTTGAATTAGAACTATATTTCATTCTGATTCAAGGAGGTTTGCCTATGACATTTCCTGAAATTGTCAAAACTACACTTTGGGACATTATTGACGAGATGTCCCACTCACTTTCTTCTTTTGTAAAAAATCCAGATAAAGATTTTTTACGCAAACGCAAGATTCTGACCAGAACACAATCAAAAAAGAAACATAAACATCCCGAAAAAGAATCACAATACCGCTATATTTGTAAAAACATAGCTTTCGACTATCTTAATCCGGCTGATATTTCCGATGAATATCTGCTTAAACTAAGAATCGTCCGCGTTGAAGTGTCCGATGGTGTTTTTGAAAATATCATCACTACACTTTCCGAAGAAGACTTTACACCGGACGATATAAAATACTGTTACAATCTCCGCTGGGGCATTGAAACTTCTTTTCGCGACTTAAAGCATACCATTGGAGCCACTAATTTACACTCTAAAAAAACAGAGTATGTTGCATTTGAACTGTGGAGCAGGCTCATTTTGTACAATTTCTGTTCCATAATTATTTTACATGTACCGGTAAAAAGTAGGAATCGCAAATATGAGTACCAAGTCAACTTTTCTCTCGCAATGAAAATCTGTTTTGATTTTCTAAGAGGAGTCGCACCACCAAATGTAGAAAGCCTGATAAGTAAGTATATCCTACCTATCAGGCCTGATAGGAACTATGCCCGCCTGCATAGAGTCCAAAAACCAGCAAGCTTCTCTTACCGTTTTGTATAACATAGAGTAGCTGCCAAATTTAGTATACACTATTTTAGAGACAGACGAAAGTCTGTCTTAACGTCATGCCTGATATTTATATGATCTTTTTTGAATGAAGCTTGTTTTATTCTTTTTTGTTTACCACATCCTTTTCACGCTAAATGCACACAAATCCATTAATTTGTAAAAAGCTTAACTAAGTGACATTGGGTCTGAATAGTTACTAAAATTTCATAGCTTTATATGAATATAAGAAATCAGTTGCCGGATGAAATTTTCTCTCCGACAACTGATTTTTATATCCGAATGATTCCATATATCCGAATGCTTTTATGCATCTGAATATTTTTCATATCTGAATACTGCTTATATCTCATTTTCGTATATCCAGATGTCTCTATATCGTCCGAACGCTTTACAGCTTCTCAATGGTCATATGGAAGTCAGCCTCAAATTTCGGCAGCGGCAGCCGGTACTTCTGTGCAAGCTGCGGTCCACAGGAATTGGACCCTACACCTGCCATCTTATAGTCTACGCAAAGTACATGCTGTCCACACTCTTCCAGCTCGAAGTTATGCCTTTTTGCAGCAAGCTCTTCCTGCGTATACTTAGAAGCATTGAAGGAAAAGCCATCCGGATGTGTAAAGGTAAGCTTCACATCCCCATCCGAAATGCTCATATGCTTACAGTTATAATGGGAAGAATTCTCCTGCGGGCGGATGTAATCCTCATGCATTTCACTCACCTTCGCTTCGAAGTTGCCCATATAGCTTGCCTGATGCTTATCAATATAGCTTTCATAAGGACCATATCCATAATAGGATACCTTCTCAAATGCCTTTGATACAAACATCCGGAGTCCGAATCTTGGAAGGAACGGCACCTTGTTTCCGGTTTCCACCTCACAATGAATGTCTATACCCTTTTGGGAAAAGACATACTTCACATCCATATAGGCAATCGGCTGATAAATGCTCCAGCCAAAGGATTGACGCTGGGTAAGGATCACCTGATCTCCTTCCTGCTCTGCCTTCACGCCATACCCCTTTGCAATACTGTCATTTAAGTGAGCACGATACCAATCCTGCTTCATGACATCGTTATCTACCGGTGCACGGAAGAAATTGAACTCTACCGGCTTTTCCAGAATCTCTTTTCCCTCATAACAGATGGAATCAATCGCAGAAATTCTCTTATTGAAGCGATAGGAAACACTGCCATAATCTACCGTAACCGTGAACGGCTCTGTTGTAACCTTCGCATCACCTGACACTGCTTTCTCCGTTACCATATTGTCTGTTGCTGCATGATCTTCTACTGCTTTCTGTGCCGATGCCTTCTCTGCAGCTGATTTATCTGCTTCTTTTTCTGCTGTCAGATCCGCAGCTCCCGATTCGCTGATCTGCCGCTGGTCGAGGCAGACTTCATATCCCTTTTCGCTGATTGGCAGCTGGTCAAAGCAGACCTCATATCCCTTTTCGCAATAAGGAAGGGTCTTCGTTGCCCGGAAGATAAAGCGGATATAGGCTTCCTCTTCCTCAAAATCCTTTACCTCCGGAACCTCAATCATGGTACTGCCAAGCGGCTCCATATGAAATACAAAAATCGGGCCGGAAACGACAACTCCATCATAAGAGATCTCATAGGTTCCTTCCAGATAAGTTCCCGGATCCACATGCTCCAATAAATTATGAAGAACAAACTCGCCTTTCTTTGCTCCCTTCTCCACCCGGATCGGACGATAAACCTGTTTTGTTTCCAAAAGTCCTGTATGGGGTGTCCTGTCCGGATAGGTCAGTGCATCCATACAGAAATTGCCGTCATTATGCTTCTCGCCCCAGTCACCGCCATAACCATACTTCGGCTTCCCGTCGGGTGTTTCTCCCAGAATCACGGAATGATCGCTCCATTCCCAGATGAAACCTCCGCAGAACCGTTCACTTGAATGGAATGTCTGATGGTAATCCTCCAGATCGCCAGGGCCGTTTCCCATCGCATGACAGTATTCACAAAGGATAAACGGTCTTGTCTCTTCCTCCTTTTCCAGATATTTCATCATATTCTCTGTAGAGGTATACATTTCGGATACCAGATCCAGAACATCATCGGAGGTCTCGTCCAGCTTTAATGTGCTTTCATAATGTACGAGCCGCGTATCATCCAGCTTTTTCACCAGCTCTGCGGCTGCCCGCATATTGGTTCCGTAGCCGCTTTCATTTCCCAATGACCACATCACGACACAGGGACGGTTATAATCTCTCGTTACCAGTGCCTCGATCCGGTCCAAGATAGCTTTCTTAAACCGCTCATCGGATGCCAGCAGGGCAATACCGCGGTAACCATCGCTTCCATAACCGGTCAGATCATTATAAACCTCCACACAGCCATGAGATTCCATGTCATTTTCATCAATGACATACAGACCATACTGATCACACAGCTGATAAAACAGCGGAGAATTCGGATAGTGGGAGGTTCTCACTGCATTGATATTATGCCGCTTCATCAGTACGAGATCCTTTTCCATCTGTGCAACCGAGCACACATATCCGGTTTCCGGATAGCTGTCGTGACGGTTCACACCACGGAATTTCACCGGTACATCATTGATTTTCACCACACCGCTTTCAACAACAATCTTACGGAAACCTACTTTATCGCCAATGACTTCTTCCCCGGCCGTCAGGGTAAGAGTATACAGCTCCGGAGCTTCTGCAGACCATAACCTGGGATCTGCGACCGGTACGGCAACGTTCTCTCCATTCTTTACCTCAAACCGGCAGACCTCTTTTCCTTCCGGATCGGAAAGCACCGCCTGTACATCACAGCCCTTTACTGTAAGCGCAAGCTGCGCCGGTTCTCCCTTCTTTGATAGGATGGTTTTTACCTGATAATCCTCCAGTCTTTCCTTCGGACGGCTTAACACATAGACATCACGGAAAATACCGGAGAGCCGGATCTTGTCCTGATCCTCCAGATAAGTGCCGTCACACCATTTCAGAACAGCTACCGTAATTTTATTCTTACCTTCCTTAAGGAACTCCGTAATGTCAAACTCGGAAATGGCATGAGATACCTGTGAATATCCCACAAATGCATCATTAATATATAAATAGAAGCAGCTGTCCACACCTTCAAACACCAGAATACGATCCTTACCATCTTTTACATAAGAATAATCTCTGCTGTAGATGCCGACCGGATCATCATCCGGAACAAATGGCGGATCAAACACAATCGGATATGCCACGTTCGTATACTGCGGCTTGTCATATCCATATAGCTGCCAGTTCGATGGTACCGGAATGGTCTTCTCACTTTCCACCTGAAGGAAATCATCCTCCAGATCCAGAATACTGTCAAAATACCGGAAGCTCCAGTCTCCGTTCAGCAGCTCAAGACTTTCGGACTCCTCTCTTTTCGCAAAGGGATCCTGTCCCTTCGCAAACGGAATAAAATAGGAATGCCGTGCCAAGGTATTCACATGTAACATTTCCGGATTTTCATGGTAAATCATCTTACTCTTCGGGCTTCCGGCAGCCGCAATCTCTTCGATTCTCATTTGGGATTCTCCTTTCGAGGGTGAGGCATTGTTATTATTGTTATTATTATTGTTGTTGTCGCTGTTATTATTGTTTTGTTGTTTTAATGTTTTTGTTATTTTTGTTATTTTTATTGTTTTTGTTGTTTCTGTTGCTACCGCTGTTATTATAGCTTTAATCTGATTTTGATCATTGCTGTTACTTTACTTTTATATTATTGCCTTGTACCGGTTTCTTTTTAATACTTCACCATATGAATATATTATTTTGCTTTTGTTATGTGCTTATTATAATATGAATTGACACAAAAGTCATGAAACCATATTATAGAAATATAACGATATGAATATAACTTGCTTTATTTTTGTTTTATTTTTATTTCATGAATACTCTATTTAAAAACTGAGGTATTCCCTATGATTTTCTGTGACTATCCGATTATCGGCTCCGAAAAGGAGCTCCCTGTTTATTTAATGAATATGGGATTACAGCAATGTCAGGATCACGTGATCCGCAGGAACGGGTACCCCTGCCCCCAGATTCTGTTCTGTACAAAGGGCAGTGGTACCTTACTTTATGAAAATAAGAAATGTCCGATTCCACCAAATACGGTTCTCTATCTCCCGGCTGATTTTCCACATGAATATTATCCGGATGAGGATGTATGGAACATTCACTGGATTGTCCCTGCCGGGGATGCCCTTCCCCTGCTATTAGGAAATCTTGACATGAAAGAGCCGGGTATTTTCCATCTGACAGAAACTACCCGGCTGGAATATCTGTTCCGCTCCATGCATGACGCCCTGCATTCGGACAATCTGCTTGGCAACTATCGTGCATCCGGACTATTATACTCCTTCCTTGTGGAGTTCAACCTTTGCATTTCCCACAAGGAATCCGGCAACACCTATCATCCGGCACTAATCAAGGCCATTGATTATATCAACAATCATTATCAGTCTTCCATCACTATGGAAGAATTATGCAGCTACTGTGGTGTGAGCAAGCAGCATCTGTGTCTTCTCTTCCGCACCATGCTTCATACCCGGCCTATGGAATATGCTGCCAAACGCCGCATTCAGGTCGCCAAAGAGCTTCTTACCGGCACATCCATGACCATTGAGCAGATTGCAGCCGAAACCGGATTTTGTACCGCAAGCTATTTCTGTAAAATGTTCAAGCGCTATGAAGGAATTACCGCCGTACAATTTAAACGTGATTTTATTTCAACGGTTTAGCCGCTGCCATATTCTATTGCAGCTTTACCAGATTGCAATAGGATATGACAGCAAAATCATATAAACAGAATACCTTATCCTTCCACTTCCATCACCTTAAACCGGCTGATCAAAAGATCCTCTTCCTCGTCAGGAGATGCGTCTGCAAATATTCCAAATATATTCTTTTCCGCCGGGAACTGTCTTCCGGTGAATGGCAGCAATTCAGGATCCAGATTTAACTGCAGCTTATTTTCTGCCAGCCAATCTTTATTATATTCAAACGAATATGCCTCTCCGCCCTTGATAATACCAACATTAAGTTTTCCAAGCAAAACAGGGGCATTGCCGGTAAAATGATCATAAACATATATGGTTTTCTCTTCTTTCGCCATTACCCCTTCCTCCTTGAAGCTCTTTTTCTCGTCATAAGATTCAGGTCCTGCATCTGCCTTCCCATCTCATCATCTTTGGCTACAAGAGCCAGATCCCTGTCCATATTTCCAAGTGCATGCAACACTGCAGCATATATGCCAATGGCTACAGCAGGATTTCCAGACTCAACTTTCCATAATGACGCTCTGCTTATTCCGGCACGTTCTGCCACTAACTCTGCCGACAAATCACGTCGTAATCTGGCCAGCTTAATCTGCTCGCCCATTGTCTTTAATATATTTTCGGTTGCTGGTACTATATTATACGCTGCTTTTTTCATCGTCATACTTTCCTTCTTTTATGTAAATGGTGTCGGGCTCAAAAGCCCTCGACCTTGATACCTACGGATTGCTTCGTTCTACGCACTCCCACAATCCTACCCAATATTCGCATATCGGGGGATTATCATTCCACTTCTATGCTCATATCGGGGCGGATCCTAAGGGCTTTCACCCACTTATGAGCAAGCTCATGTAGGCTTAGACCTTTTGGTCCTGATATTATGTATATTATTATATACATTATCTCCATTTACGTCAATAATAGTAAACAAACTAAAATTTTCTCTTAAAATAATCTCAATAGAAATCATTTTAAGAGAGGATTTATGCTTTGCCATTGTTCTCCTTGCTATTTATTGTACTCTTATTTTATCTTAACACAGACTTTCTTTCTGGAAAAAGCAACTCCAAGCTTCAAAATATCACGAACTCCTTCTCCCTTCATTTCTGTATCATATCTCTTTTCTCTTTATATATTTTCCCGAAGTAACTCTTCCATCGGCCGGTTTCTTTGCATCCTCCGGAATTTGCCAGCATCTTCCCACCTTTATTGCTCCGCTTAGCTTTCCTGCCTTGCACAGAGCATAATGGTACGTTCCAATACTCCCACTCTGCCGCCAGTTGTTTACATGTCTTCATCTATATCAACTCCAACCAATATATGTATAGTCATATCTTCTTACGCACATTATGCATATTCATCCGCAATATATCAGTCACGTTTGATATATTGCGGATGAATGTCATTCAAATACACTATTCAGTTATATGAACAAGCAGATTTACTGCAATTTTTATCTATCAAAACTGTATTCTGTAGATAACTGTTTTTGCTTAACTAAGTGACATTGGTTCTAGACAGTCACTAAACTTTTTAAACTTCTATTTTTCTAAGGTACTGTAAAGAATTTCTTACAGTCTGAACCACTTCCTCATTAGATGTTTCAAACGCCGGGCAATACTCTAAATACTGCGTTACATGTGCAGCGGGATGTTTCATGACTCTTCGCATCATCTCTGTTGTCACGATACCCGGATTATTAAATCCCCAATGACAATCTGCAATTCCATCACACTGTTGCAAATGGCATGCTTTTACATAAGGACCACATACATCCAGCCAATACTCCATATCACTGGGCTCTCCGTTAAAAGATGGACATAAAACATGTCCCCAATCCAAAACAAGTCCAATGGGAATATCTGTTTCTCCCTTTAATTGCTTCATTAATTCTAAAGAGTCAGAGGCTGTATTAGGTATTTCTGCTCTGACAGGTGTCGGTTCCAGGAGAATTTCCCTTAAACCTTTTTCCTTTCCATAACAACATAACTCTTTAATATAATCAATCATTTCCTCCCGTCTTTTCAAATAAGTACGTTCCTCTCTTAAATCCTCCTGACACATACAGCCGGCCGGCGTCCCAATGGATGGAATCTCCATAACAGAAGCCACATCTATGGCTCTTTTAAAAAAATCCAAACCAATATTTCTTTCCAACTCCGTTCCGGCAAGAAGATTTCCATATACATAAGCAGCTGTTCCGGAAAAAGATGTCACTATTTCAATATGACGCTTTCTAAATTCCTTTGCATAATTTACTGCAATAATGTTTCGTCGTTTTTCATCCCACCATGGATTGACCATATCCCAAGAAAACATTACCTTTTTTATATCGAGTGAATCCACAAAATCTGCTAATGTCTCAGGGTTTTTCCACCTTTTATTGCAAAAAGACAAGCATAATCCCAATTCCATTTAATATCTATCTCCCTTTTCTTTCGTTCAAAACCATTCCCGCAACACTTAATACTCACCCTATTCCAGGTTCGCATGTCTTGCTTTCATTGTTTCATTTGTTTCACCAAGCGACTTCATTAATTCCATAACTATGATATCTAATAATAGAAGCACACTTTGTTCAAATAAGCTTCCCATAGGCTGTACAGAGAAACTTTCCGAATCTGTCGAGAATTTTGCTACTGCCGCTGGTATTGTCACAACAAGATTACTGTTCTGAGCAATTTCACCTTTTGTATCTACCGTTAACAATACCACCTCTGCTCCAGCCTTTATTGCTTTACTTTCATACTGTACCAGGGTTTTTGTATTTCCGGAACCTGACAGAATTAACAGTAAATCCCCGGGCTGGATAGCCGTTACTGTTGTTTCACCAACCAACATTGCCTGCAACCCTAATTGTGCCAGACGCATGGCAAAGCACCCCGCAATCAATCCTGAACGTCCCATTCCTGCAATATACACCCTTTTTGCCTGTAGTAACTTTTGTTTCAACTGAACCCGTTCTTCCTTCTCTACAGAATAAAGTGCTCTTTTTAGCTCTTCCAGAATCCATTCATAGGAATCCATACTTATCTCCTCACTTTTTCTTTCATGTCATGTAAATGATACATCACTCTGTTACTTCCAAGACCAAAATAATCATGTAATTTTCGATATTCCTCATATAAACAATTATAAATCTGCACATGCTGTGGAATAGGGTAATATACTTTTTCAATAGGTGCTTTCATATTAGTAACTGCCTCAAAAATAGTATTATAACCACCGCCGTCTTTTCCTGCTGCCACAGTTCCAAACATGGCACTGCCCAGTGCCGGCCCCTGCGATACCTTTGACACAGATATAGGTATATTCAATACATCCGCATATATCTGCATCATCAATGGATTTTTCTTGCAAATTCCGCCAGAAGCTAAGACTTCATTTATTCTCACACCATATTTTACAAACTGTTCTACATTTACTCTGGTACCAAAGGCAATACTTTCCATTAAAGCTCTATAAATATCTTCTGATCTTGTAGACAATGTCATCCCCAATATGCATCCACTCAGGTACATATCATCCAATATGCAGTTATTTCCATTCCACCAGTCTAAAGCAATAAGCCCGCTTTCCCCCGGCTCCATCTTTTCTGCTTTCTCTGTCAATATCTGATGCCGAGATACCTTACGCTGCCTGGACTCTCTTACGTACTCTTCACTACAGCAATGATTGACAAACCATGCCAGTATATCACCACCAGCTGATTGTGCTCCTTCATGGGCAAAGAATCCGGGCAAAATACCATCCTTTGCTTTTCCACACAGCCCTGGAATATTTCTTCCTTCCTGCTCAACTAAAATCTCACATACGGATGTACCTACAATCAACAGCATTTTCCCAGGCTGATCAATCCCTACGGCAGGCAAACTTGCATAAGCATCTACCATACCTGTACTGACCGGAGTTCCCTTAGACAGCCCTGTCATCTCTGCCATCTTAGCAGTTAATCCTCCCGCTTTTGCAGCAACAGGCAAAAAATTTTTTCCCAACTTATCAATCACTTTTTCTTCAAACCCGGCTTCTACTTTACGGAAAAAATCTTTGGTCGGAAAACCCGTCTGCTGATCCCATATCGTTTTAAACTCCATGGTGCTGTAACTGTGACTTTCTATGCCTGTAAGCATCCAGACAATCCAGTCTGCAGCCTCTATCCAGACACTCATGCGATCATAAATCTCTCTGTTTTCCTGATATATCTGCAATAATTTTGGAATACCCCATTCCGATGAAATTTTTCCCCCAAAATTATCAAGCCATGGCTGATTTGTTTTTTTTGCAATCAGATTAATCCTATCCGCTGCCTTTTGTGAAGCATGATGTTTCCAAAGAATCGCATAAGCAAAAGGATTGTTTTTATATTCTGGCAGAAAACACAATGGTGTCCCATTTTCTAAAACAGACAGCATGGTAGAAGATGTAAAATCTGTTCCGATTCCAACTATCTGCGATCTTTCCACCCCTGTATTTTTTAAAAGCTCTGGAATAACCTTTTTCAATGCATCCAGGTAATCCTCAGGGTGTTGTAATGAAAATCCCTCTGGTAAAAGTGTTCCATCTGGCATACTTTCCTCAATCACCCCATGCGGATAGATAAATTCGCTTTCTGACAATATCTTTCCATTCTTAACATTTACTAATACAGCTCTTGCCGAGAGCGTTCCAAAATCTATTCCAATACTATATTTTTCCATAGTCTACCCCATCTTATAAGTAGAATTTATTCTCCGATTATCTGAATTTGGACCATTCTCTCCCTTTCTCTGACCTGGTCCCAGTCAATCATATACACATGACCAAATTCTCCCAAATCTGGTCTTCCGTTTTCAATCACAATGCTTTCTGACCTACCAAAAATGCAGGATCTCAAGTGCGCATCCGTATTTAAACATGTCCATTCGCCAACTTCACCTACCTCATTCATTGCAAAGTCAATATGCTTAGGTCCTGGATGCATATATTGACCCTCTGACCGGCAGGTAGGAATCAATTTCTCCATTACATTGCAGATATCCTGCTGCAAATATTCCAAACCATAATAATTTTTATCATGGGAAAGTTCCTGAATCATAATAGAGCAAGTTGTATGGTGCGAATAGACAACACATATACCTGATTTAGCTCCTGAATTTTGAATTGCTTTCCTAATTTTATCAGAAATATCAAAAAAAGTAGGATGGCAAACCTCTGAATTTACTTTTATTTTTTCGTTATAACAAATCATTTCTTATCCTCCATTTCGTACTGTTGTAATAAACTTCTCCGGGCAATCATTATGAAAAAGAGCTGTTCCGACAATAATTCCATCTGCACCATATTCACGGCATCTTATAGCATTTTTTAAGTTAATTCCGCCATCTACACATATTTCCGGTTTCTTTTCCCATGAATATGTAATCTGATGAAAACGCATTATTTTTTCAAGTACATTTTCACAAAACACGGAACCGGCCTGTCCTGGTTCAACACTCATAAATGTAACTATGTCACACATCTGAAAGAGTGATTCTTTTCCTTCCACCGGTGTATTTGGCCCAATAGCTACTCCGACTTTTTTTACGTAATAACGTGCCTGCTCTATGAGGCTTTTTATATTTTCTGCTGTTTCATACTGCATAACAAGTCGATCCATTCCACATTTTGAAAAACATGAAATTCCTTTTTCATAGTTACATAGCATCATGTGACAATCTAAAGGAAGCCGTGTGTATGAGCGGATAGCTTCTATCATGCGGGGAGAAAATCCTATATCTGACACAGCATCCAATTCCATAATATCCAGATGCAGGGCATCAACACCCCATTTCTCAACTCTTTTTACTTCTTCCTGAATGTATCCATGATTTGCAGCAAGCATAGATGGCATTATTTTTATCATATTAGCTACTTCCATTCATGTATCATTGTGTATATCTGTTCCTGGCAGTTCTGAAGCATTACTTCAATTTCACATTTATTCTGTAAAACTGCCTGAAGACCATCTGCGATAATATTTTCTATGGTATAATTGTTAATATACGTACCTTTCACATTTCTGAGACTTTCTCTTTGATGCTCCATTTTTACATAATCACCCAGTGACTCGTTCCATGGATAAATAGTCTTAATCTGCTCATTCATGCAGACAGACTGCTTCGGCATGAAACCTCCCAAAATACTACATTGCATTGCACGTTCTTCTGTTGTAATCCATTTAATAAACGAAAATGCTTTTTCCGGATTTTTGCATCTGCTGTTGATTGTCAGGAGCCATGCTCCAATGAGTGAATATTTACCCGGAAGCACGGACACACCTATGTTATCTCCCACACACCGAAATCCGGAATCCAAAATACTTTTAAAATGTCCACTATAAGTATTAATCATTGCAATATTGCCTTTGGCAAACTCTGCAATCTGTTCATTTTCCATTAAATCCCATATATCCGGATATGAATAGGCATATGTGTCCTTTAGATTTGATACCGCACGTATATTTTGGACAGAATTCATAACAACTTTTGTTTTATTCATAATTTCTGCATGAAAGCTCCATTGTCTTGGAAAAAACTCTTGTATAATTCCATTTGGTTTCTTCCCTTGCAGGCAGGTTCCATATTCCGTGGGTGAATGTTCAAAATACTGCCTGGTAAAAAAACGTGCCAGTAAATTATACTCTGTCCAGGTTGCAGGCAGATTCATTTCCAAACCATTTATTTTATAAAAAGCTCTTTGCAAGGCCGGACTTGAAAACAAATCTTTTCTATATAATAGCAATTGTGTCATGCTTACAATAGGAATACCCATAATATCTCTATTTCTTCCCTGTATTTTATTCCATATATCCGGGACAAAACTATGTACATATTCCAAGTCCTGTGTCAAAAAAACATTTAGGGGAAGTACACACTTAATCTGTCTAAAATATTCAATCCAGGGAGAATCCATCATATATATATCATAATAGGAAGAACCTTCTTCGTGTTGCTTCATAATCTCATCATACAATTCCTGCTGATAATTAAATACTTTGGTTTCTATTGTAATTCCCGTTTCACGGGTAAACCCCGGAATTAATTTAAGGATAGCTGAAGACATTGCATTAGCCGTAAGTAACAAGCGTAACTCGCCACCTGATATTGCCCCTTTTTCTATTAATGGTTTTCTTTTAGGCAATTCTGTTGGAATTACCATCTGCAAATTTTCATTGGCAGTTGGTTTCCTGATAAATTCCAACATTAATTGTGCACATTTTCGTCCGCCATAAATTGCTCTCCTGGGAATAGGATGAATCATTGGATTCATCTGACAGCTATTCCATCTATCTCCTGTTGGTACATAAATCTGTACATTCTCTACACCCTTGACGGAAAACATCTCTAACACACTGTCCAAAATCCGTTCGCTTGTCAAAACTAAATATTTTGGAAAAACGGATATCCCATCAAAAACTTCCATAATGTCCACAAAAGACTGTATTTCACTAAACGAAACCTCACATTGCTTTAACTCTTCTTCCGTATAATTATGCTGTAACAAAGCATTCTGTGCACCTACAACAAAATCCCGTTCTGAGCTGAAGGATACTTCTCCAGTAATCAGATAAATATCTGATATATCACAGCCTCCATCCAGTAAACTATTAAATATTCCCCGGGATAAGCTGCGGTTATCAAAAACCACACTGGAAAAATTTAATTCATCCACGGTCCGTTCTATAAAGATAACTGGAATTCTTGCATCTACCGCTTTTTGGTAGTAGCATATATCTTTAAAGGAAGTTACTGCAAAAATGCCACAGACCCCCAGACTGATAAATTCATCAATAGCATGTTGCTCCCTATTTGGAATGTCACCGGTCGTTCTTGATATAATGTAAAATCCATATTCAGATAATTCTCTTTGAATTCCTTCTAAAATATCCTGATAAATTCCTAAAAAAGTAGGTACAATTACTCCAAGAAACTTTACTCCGTTGGATTTCAGATTTCTTGCAAGCATATTCGGCTTATAATCCAATTTCTCAATTGCCTCATACACTTTCTGATAAGTTTCCTCACTCACAGACGCCTTATTATTCATTATATTGGATACGGTCGCAATGGAAACACCTGCTTCTTTTGCAACATCCTTAATTGTCGGCATAATCCTATCCCATTCCCTCCTGCGTGCTATTTACCTGTCATGCTTTTTTCCATTTAAACTTTTTAAAACTTCCGGAATGAACACTGATAATCATAACCATAAGTAAAGTCAACCCCCATGCCAATTGCTTCAAATATGGATTTATGGAAGGGAACATATTTAAGCCTGACGAAAAGCACTGAAGAATTAACGTTGCCAGTACAACGCCTCGTACCGTTCCAAAACCTCCAGCCGGCAAAACACCTCCGAGAACAACTATCAGAATAGACTGCATGGTGTATGAACTTCCAAAATCAGGTCGTGCTGAATTCATTCTTGCCAGCATGATAAGTCCCGAAAAGGAAGCAAGGATTCCTCCCATAATATGAGCCTTAGTTATAATTACACGATTATCCTGCCCCGCAAACTCAGACGCTTTGTTACTGGTTCCCATCATTCTTAGTCGAAGACCATATGTACTTTTACTCATAAGAAAAGAACATACAAGTACAGCTATGATATATATGCATAACGGTGTTGGAATAAAACCCAGTATTTTTCCAGAGCCTATCCTGACATATATCTCTGGTACTCCCGTGATAGCTTTACCCTTTGTAATAATCATTCCAAGACCTGCAAATACCTGCATTGTTCCCAATGTTGCAAGCATAGCCGGTACTTTTAAAACGGAAATCAAATACCCATTCAGGACACCACACAAGGTCCCTATAATCATGCAGACAGGTACACATAATACTATTATTCCTGCAATTGCCGGCTCCGACATACCGGTTTCTGCACAGGTAATCAGGATTTTGGCACACACAATCGCCGAAAGATTGGCTACACCAACTAAGGACAAATCAATTCCACCCGCGATCATAGCAAACATTACTCCCAATGCAATCAATCCATACTCTGGAAACTGATATGTCATAGCCTGAAGATTATTGATTGTTAAGAACATAGACGGTCTTAATATACACATGGTCAGAAACAAGACTATGAGCAATATGACCTGTTTACGCACGCTGTCACCCATTGAATTCATCCGGGTTTTTACTTTTATTTTTTTCAAAAAATTATTAACCATCATAAACGCTAACCCTCTATCTGCTCTTCTTTTACAGCTGTTCCTTTCTTTCTCGTTTTGCTAACCTGGAGTGCTGCTACTCCAGTTCCCAGAACAATCAACATTCCCAGGAAGAACTTCTGCCAGTAATTTGGAATACCCATTAACTGTAAGCTATTGTTTACAATTACAAATAATGAGGTTCCAAGTAGCACCCCCGTAATACTTCCGGCTCCTCCAGTAGCTTTTGTTCCTCCAAGAATAACTGCTGCTATAACTGTCATGTCCATGCCAGAAAATGTATTAGGATGGCATGTATCCATTAAAACTACTCTTGTCATGGCTGTAAGTCCGGCAATAAAACCTGCGAATCCATAAATGAAAAGATAAACCCGGTTTACTTTGATACCAATTCTTTCTGCAGAACTGACATCTCCTCCAATTGCAAAAATACTTCTTCCCATTGTCGTTTTTTGCATAATGAACCATACCAGAACAACCAGTCCTGCAAACAATAAAAATACAATAGGAAGACTTCCTGCCATGCCCGCTTTCTGGCTATATGTTTTAATCAGCATTACTTTTGCAAACTTCTGAATTGGTTCTGGCATGGTAGGAATCTCATGCGCATTCAGAATTCCGAATAAAATGCCTGTACATATCGAACAGGTTCCCAAAGTCACAATCAATACCGGAAATCTATATTTCATAATAATGAACCCATTTATCAATCCCAGAACCGTTCCAAACGCACAGGAAATCAAAAAGGCTACTATAACATTTCCCGTAAAATTGACGGCCTTCAATATAATAATTGTACTATACATACTAAGTGCCGCAACATACGGAAAAGATACATCACAGCCTCCTGATATCATTACAATATATTCTGCCAGTCCTAACATTCCTGGAACAATCATTGCACGTAAAATATCAAGAATATTATTTGACGTAAAAAACAGACCACTTCTCATTTCAATAAAAAATGCTAAAAGGAAAATCAGGCAAGCTATATAAAATTCATTTTTTTTATAAAATTTACTTTTTGTTTTCATTAATAAACGCCTCCGGATTTAAGAATTTGAACTCATTAATGCATACAGTTCCTCTTCTGAAGTTTCTACATTTTCCAGTTCCTTAATAATTTGTCCCTTATTCATAACAAATATCCTGTTGCAATTTGCATAAACCTCCGGAATATCATCAGAAATAATAATAATTCCCATGTTTTTTGAAGCAAGTTTTCTGAGAATATCATGAATATCATATTTAGCCGCAATATCTACACCCACTGTCGGACAGTTGAATATCATTATATCCGGATTGCATGAAAGCCATCTGGATATAACTACTTTTTGCTGATTTCCCCCAGAGAGAAATTTAGATGCTTTGTCAATATTATCCGTAGCAATGTCCAGCTGCTTTACATACTCTTCTGACACCTGTTCCATTTTTTTCTTTTCAAGCTTTCCAAATCGGCCACTGTATGCTTTCAGATTAGCAATTCCGACATTCCAGTTAATACTTTGTGGCAAAAACAGACCTTCTGACAAACGGTCTTCTGGAACATACCCAATCCGGTTTTTCATTGCCTCCAGAATTGATGTTATCTGTATAACTTTACCATTTTTTAATATTTTTCCATTATCTGCTGGCTTTACACCAAACAAGGACAAAGCAAGTTCTGTACGCCCAGAGCCAAGTAATCCTACAATTCCAAGTATTTCACCCGGATATAGAGAAAAATTCACATTTTTGTAAAAGCCTTCCATGGACAAATCTCTGACTTCCAACAACGGGTCTCCTGTCTTGCAGACATTCATTACAAATTGCTTCTCACTCAGCTGTCTGCCTGTCATATAAAAAATAAATTTTTCTCTTGTAATGGAAGCGGCATCTGTCGTAATAACCTTTTTCCCATTTCTGAGAATAGTAAATTCTTCTGCTATTTCAAAAACTTCTTCTAATTTGTGACTGACAAATAATGTTGAGACTCCCTTCTTTTGCATTTTATGTATCAAGGCAAATAAGTTTTTTACCTCCTTTTGTGTTAATGCAGTTGTAGGCTCATCAAAAATTAACAATTTTGCATCATTTAAAAGTGCACGGCAAATCGCCACCATCTGTTTTTCTGCCACACTTAAATTTTCTACTATTTCGGATAAATCAGCTTTTAACCCTATCTCTTGTGCAATCTTTGCAGCGTTTTGTCGTTTTTTCTTATTATGTGTAAGCTTTTGCTTTTCCGCTACTGTCTGTCCAAAAATTATATTTTCAGCTACAGTCAGATTTGGAAAAACCGAAAAATCCTGATATATTATCTGAACACCCTGCCGAACAGATTCGGCAGGGTTCAGTTTATGATACAGGTTTCCATTCAGCATAATCTCTCCGCTATCCGGCTGATACACACCTGATATTACTTTGATTAGTGTTGACTTTCCGCTTCCGTTTTCTCCCATAAGACAGTGTATCTGCCCTTCTTTCACACACAGATCCACATTATCCAGTGCATGGACACCTCCAAAAGCTTTGCTGATTCCTTTTAGACAAAGTATATTTTTACTCACCTGTTCACATCTCCGTTTCCAAGTTTCTCAAAATTCCATAACTAGAAATTATATTCTTCCATATTATCTTTGGTTACACATACCCAGCCAGAACCCATTAAAATCTTTCCTGTTTCATCCAGAGTCATGCTGTTATATCCATCGATACCAAGGTCCACTCCGTCTTTGATTTCTTCACCATTTAATATTTTTACAGCCAAATCACACATTGCATATACGGAAATGGCCGGATCCCAAAGTGTAAAATTCGTCATTGTGCCATCTTCAATATATTTTCTTGAAGAAGATGTCGTAGATGTTCCTGTTGTAAATACCTGACCAACTAATCCCAACTCTTCAATAGCCTTTGCAGAACCCGGAGCATCAAAAGAACTTGAACCCAAAATACCCTTTAAATCCGGATATTTTTTCAACAATTCCTTTGCTCTCTCATAAGCACCTTCCTGGCTATCTTGTGATTCCACTCTTTCCTCTTCGACCAGCTCCATATCCGGATAAGCCTCCTTCTGATGTTCAATAGCAGCATCAATCCATGCATTATGGGACGATGTTGTAAGGAAAGACACCATACAAACATATTTTCCTTTGTATCCCATCTGCTCAGCCAGTAAATCCATCATATAAGCACCATAGTCTTTTTCTGTAAAAGCTTCTACATCATAATCAATATTAGTCAGCGTGGAGCCTTCATGTGCAATAACTATAATTCCATTTTCACGTGCTTTCTTTAACACTGGTTCTAAAGCCTCAGGAGCAATGGGAATAATACATAATGCATCAATCCCCTGTGCAATTACATCCTCAACAACCTGAACCTGCTCTGCCGCATCCACAGATGTAGGGGCTTTCTGAAACACTTCGTACCCTGTGTCTTTGGAAAACATCTCTGCTCCTTCTGCTGAACGAATATACCATGGCGAGGACGATTCTCCTGCAACTACACCAATTTTATATGTATTCTTTCCTGTTGCAGAATCATCCTCTTCATTTTGAGATAATGTTGGTGGATCAGAAACTGTTTTTTCTGATCCACACGCTGTTAATCCTACCACCAGCATTGATAATGCAATAGTTATTGAAACCATTTTTTGTAACCCTTTTTTCATGTGTTATCCTCCAATTTTTATCAGTTTCATATTCTCCTACAAGCCTGCCGACAGCTTCATAAACACATCATGCTCAAACATTTTTGTGTTTAATGTAACATTATCATACCCCTTTTTGTATTTCAATTCGTCTGAGTGAACTATTCCATGAAACGTTTTACTAAATCAATAAAGTAAGTCAACAACCACCAGTTGTACTGGTGGTTTGGTATTAGCCCTCAAAAGGGCATTTTTACTGCTCGCCCAAAAGAGCGGTATCGCAAGCACTTTTACCGGCCTGCTATAAAGCGGTACTTCTTGCATCTTCTTGCCTTGATGTTCCTCTTCCTGCTCTTTTATATACTTTTGTACTGCTTCATCTGTGATATTAGGTCAAATCAAAGTACGAAGCTGAAAAGGAAAAAAGGCAAGATCCAAGTAATATCAAGGAATTCTGCCACTATACTTTTCTTTAAGTCGAAAATGGAATTATGCATATTCATCCGCAATATATCAATCACGTTTTCATATATTGTGGATGAATATCATTCAAATACACTATTTAGTTATATGAATCTTTTTGACACACACTATATACATATCACTCTTTAGAATACATCTATTATTGTCTTGTCTGCAGAACAATAATTGCATTTAATTGTTTTGTATAGCCAATTGATTATTCCCTGTTAAATGTAACTTTCCATCACCTTTAACCTATTTCATCCATATATAATTCTGCAATATATGATGATATGATGGGCCATTGCACCAGAGTCTTGTTTCCTTATCATATAAAGCCTTGCCCGTCTTAGAACATAGGAAATCACCTAATACTTCTTTACTGTCCTTTCCTGTCTCTTCAGCAATCTCTTCAACTGCCATAGTAATGAGAAGATCAATTGTAAAATCCATTTTTTCTTTTGAAATCGTTACTCCAGACACTTCTTCTCACCCTCCACAAATTTCAAACATTTGATTGCATCTTTCGTTTTGAAACAATAGCTTCCATGCTAAAGAATCAATCCATCTGATAAATCATGCATTAATTTTAATCCCCTTTCCTTCCAAAAACTCTGTGATATCATCAAGGACAACCTCATCACCTTCACAATGGAAAATCCCATGACCTTTTTCTATATACCCAAAAACATCAACTTTTTTAAATAATTCAACTATCTTTTCTACTGGCAGATGCCATTCTTCGGACGCCAGTCTGACTAATCTTGTTTGCATAAAAATAATCTCTGCTTTTTCGTCCATTATGAAATTCTCCTTTGGTTGCCCTGCTACTCTTGTCGATGTAGCGTTACTTTTGGACAAAAAGAAAGACCGCCATTAGATTTCTCTAATAAACGGTCAGTTTTTTCTAAAAATACATAAGCTCCGCCAAATCCACTAACAGAATACTGTCATCAGATCTCGCTTCATTCAAAACAGCTTCTGTGAATCCGGATTTTGAAAAAAGCACATAGTAAGAATTCTTTCTGTTCATACTGAACACATCCGCTTTTGCTTTCAAATCCTTTAATACAGAAATATCCAGCTTCTCATTGCGCCATTTACATTCTCCAAAAAGATAATCTTTTCCATCATTTGCAATTAAATCAATTTCCTCCTGACCATGCGTTGCAGCATTGGTTCCCCACCATCTTCCGATAGAGGTATATAATATCGGCAGTTCGCCTTTCGCATTCTTCGCATTCAAATAATCCATGCAGACTTTTTCAAAAACCAGACCCATGTAACTGTAGTAATCCGGCTTAATTCGTCTTTCCCATACTGCCTGCTGTGCTCCGGTTTCAATCAATGTTCTGTTGGCAAATACATATCGGTACCAGAATCGAAACATAAAGTCTGAGATGCCATAAATCGTTTTTCGGGATGATTTCTTTTCTCCAAATGGTGTCTCTTTATGCAGGATTCCAAGCTCACACAAGGAAAACAAGCATTGCATGTGTGCCGATGCGTTTGTTTCCATCAATCATACAATGATTTTTTATCAGTCCATATCCCAATCTTGCCGCCTTTGCCTGAAGCGTAGGATATAATTCTTCTCCACCAAAGGATTGAAACGGATTCTCTAATGCTGAATCCAAGAGATTATAATCTCTTACCCCATCACTTCCGCCGTATTCTTCTATAAGCTGAGAATGGAGCATTAGTATTTGCTCTTTACTCAGTCTCTTCATTTGGCAAGTACCTCATACGCTTCTTTATTTTTCTTTAGCAGTCTTTTTGATATGGCAAGCACATCCTCATCCGGTGCAACCGCACTTTCATCCGCCTTACTAAACTCAATAACGAGATATCGCGGAACATTATTCTTAAGAATGACAGCTGTTCCTCTTTCATCAACAAGTTTAGTAACCTTGGAAAAATTTTGATTTGCTTCCGTAATGGAAATCATTGTATTGGTATCTATCGTCATGTGAACACCTCCATTTCTTGACTATAGTATATCACCTTTTATAGCTATAATTCAACCTATAATTTTAGGGCGGATCAAAATCAATTTCGTAAAGTGAAATTTTTAATTCCAGTTTTTTGCCCCCGCATCTAATTGGAATTTGCTTTTTCATTTGACCGTATTATGATTAATATGTATTTACTTGAAATAGATAGTAACAAGCGGCTTTGAGGTGAATCAGCCAGCGGAGGTTGCGTCGCAGCCAGTGGCTACAAAATGGCTACAGAATTTCCAAGGACGCTACGGATAGCCTAAAATATGTGGAATATGTGGACGAAAAGCGTACTATCAGTGCATATTATCACGAGAAATTAAGGTCTGGCGCTCGAGTAGGAGGGATTTTTATTAAATTCCCGTCCTCTCACACCACCGTGCGTCAGACTGTCTAACAAATCCATTTTCTCTCTTTTCTTCTGTTGAAGATAAAACATTGAATTGTCTACACACCGTGTCGACAATTTCAAGAAAAATCTTATAAACTACTTCTTGAATTTATATCTTCCTTTTCCATGACCGGATACCGGTTCAATAATATCTGCCTGTACCAAATTGGAAAGAAGTTTTGAAGCACCTGAACCCTTCAGCTCAAGAAGTTCCATAACTGCACTTCTTCCAAACACCTCATCAAAACCAAACTTTTCAAAGAGTCTATGGATATGAACCGTCGTTTTTACTGAGAAGTCGCTGCCCTTTTCGGAAAGTACACTTTCCATATCCACTTTTCGGTCTTGAATGTCCACTTTCACATCTCCAATATCCACTTTTTCTTCGTTCAAAAGTCCACTTATATGAAGATTTCGATTATGAAGCTCATTTTTCTCGTTCAAAAGCAGATTTCTGAGAAATGCTTCCAGATACTCTGTTGTTTCGTGAATACCCTTTTGCAGGTTCGTATAGTTTGCACGGACAAGTGCATTTCTGAAATACCACGCAT
>ENA-UOJJ01000572-UOJJ01000572.1-human-gut-metagenome-genome-assembly--contig:-CS66-NODE-572-length-61003-cov-35.323226_pt1 | contig 61003 bp, 48 predicted proteins | sample MGYA00242343_ERZ723890 | MGnify/ENA metagenome assembly ERZ723890
GGAGCTGGCCGACGTGCTGGACTGTGACATCGTGTGGGTAAAGCGAGGGGCGCGCCGATGAAAGCGCAGTACGCCATACTCCGCTTTGCCAAGTACAAAGGGCCAGAGATTTCCAATATTGAGGCGCACAACGAGCGCACAAAGGAAAAGTACGCCAGCAATCCCGATGTGGACACATCCCGCAGCCACTTGAATTTTCACCTGATTACGCCGGAACAAAAATACCGGGCAGAGGCAGAGCGACAGATCAAGGACGCTGGCTGCCGTACACGCTCGGACAGCGTGCGCGTGGTGGAGGCTCTCGTGACAGCCAGCCCGGAGTTTTTCAAGGGTAAGAAAAAGTCAGAAGTCAAAGCTTATTTTCAGGAAGCGCTGGACTTCATCCAGCAGCACCAGAATCCGAGAACCATCATATCCGCCGTGGTGCATATGGACGAGAAAACGCCCCATATGCACCTTTGCTTTGTCCCGCTGACAGCGGACAAGCGGCTCTCCGCCAAGGAAATCGTCGGCAACAAGAAGAAGCTGACGCAGTGGCAGGACAGGTTCTGGGAGCACATGGTCAAAAAATACCCCGATCTGGAGCGCGGCGAGAGTGCCAGCGAAACCGGGCGCGACCATATCCCGCCGCGGCTGTTCAAGGAGGCTGTCCATCTGAACCGGATGAAGGAGCAGATACTGAAACTGATGACAGATACCAATCTTCTTAATAAAAAATCGAAAATGGAAGAACTGGAGGCATTGTTGGACAAATATGTTCCGGCAACAGAAGCTCTGCGGACGAAGCTAAGAAAGTATGATAAGGCGTACAAAGCGCTTTCTGATGAGAACAGCGCACTGGAAGCGGAATTACAAACAGCAAAAGATGCCAGCAAGGAAAAGATTGCGGACAGACTGAAATACGGAAAAACGGAGCAGGAGCTTTGTGAGCTTCATGCTCTGATAGACAACATACCACCGGAAATTGTAGCTGCTTATAGGAGAAAGACAACAGGATTGCAAAACGAACGTTGAGGATAGCTTATGAACAATGAATTGATGAGAGACGAAAACTTCATTCGTTGTTCTACGATGATCGCCGAACTGCTGATGAAGTATAAATCTATGGAAACAGAAGAAGACCAAGAGGGCTGGATGCAAGAAGGGGCATCCAGCCCTCTTCTTTTTTTACTGCGGCTATTGAAAAGTTTTCTGTCATCGTTTATACTGTTTGAAGTAGATGTTTATTACTGACAAAACAGAATGAAGGAGGTACCGTCCATGGAAAATGCATACATATATACACGTGTTTCAACTTTGATACAGGTGGACGGTTTTTCTCTTGAGGCACAGGAAGCAGAAATTAGAGCTTTTGCGGAAGCACGCAAGATCAATATTGTCGGGAAATATACGGATGAAGGTAAATCTGGCAAAAATGCCGAACATCGTCCTGCCTTTACGCAGATGATGGAGGACATTCGGAGCAAGAAGGACAACATTCGTTATGTTCTTGTTTTTAAGCTTTCCCGTTTTGCCAGAAATACCAGTGACACCGCAAAGTACCTTCAGGAGCTTTCAAGCTATGGAATTGGTCTTTTGGGGATCAAGGACGGAATCGACACTTCAACCGTTACCGGCAAGATGATTGCAAATATTATGGGAGCTGTTGCGGAAGTCGAGCTTGAGAACATTCATGAACAGACGCTTGCCGGAAGACAGCAAAAAGCCAGAAACGGTCTCTGGAATGGAGCGCAGGCCCCGTTTGGATATTCTTTGAAGGATAAAAAGCTAATGATATATCCGAAAGAAGCGGAAACGGTCAAGGAGATTTTCCGGCTCTACACAGAGGAAGGACAGAGCATCAGCTACATTGCAAAGAAACTTAATGATGAAAACATCCGGCGTGAGCAGCGGGGAAATGTGAAAATCTCTGGCTTTACAGACAGAACCGTCCGTATCATTCTCAGCAATCCGGTTTATGCAGGTATGATTTCCTACGGCCGCCGCCATACAGTAAAGGTTGAGGGAAAGAACAATGAAACAAAGGTCGTGAAGCAAGACGATGAAAGCAAAATTATCCTTGTGGATGGCGTACATGAACCGATTGTAAGCAAGGAGACATTTGCAAAAGCGGAAGAGCGGCTGAAAAAGAACGTTGCCCATCGAAAGACCAGAAGTGACAGTACGACCGTTTATCCACTGACTGGTCTGATCAGATGTCCAGACTGCGGAAAAAACATCTTTGGTTATACTGCGCCGCCAAGGAAAAAGAAAAACGGAAAAGAAGGTTATTATCCGAGATATATTTCCTATCGGTGCATATCCGGAAGAGACAGAAACGGGATCAGCTGTTCTCTTGCCAACAAGTATTATAGCGGCTCCAAACTGGAAACCGAGGTGAAAGAGGTTATATCCTCCATGGTGACAATCCCGGAGTTTGTAGAGCTTATTTCTCAAAAGATTGATATCCAGACAGATGTAAATTCTCTGCGGAAGAAGCAGACAGCAATCCGAAATGAGATCACCAAATATAGCGGCAATCTGCTCCAGACCGAAAAGAGACTGACGGAGCTTGACATTGCGGATAGGCACTATCAAAGTAAAGTAGACAGTCTGAATCGTATTCTGGATGACCTGTATGAAAAGATCGAGGATGCACAGACAAGACTTGATGAAGTAGATCAGGAAATCGCTATGGTTGAAAAATCTGCCATGACGAAGAAATCCATCTTTGAAATGCTGGAAGGCTTCAGCAAGTATTACGATGTCATGTCGCCGGAGGATAAAAAGGCATTGTTGCAGGCTATGGTTTCGTTTATAGAGCTGTATCCGGAAAAGCGGGATGACAAGCATCTGATAAAGACGATCCATTTCACCTTCCCTGTTACCTACGATGGTGAAAGCGGAGCATTATTTGTCAGAACTAATAAACAGCAAGTTGAATGCGTACTCTTGATGTCAAAAGCTCAGTAATATAGCGCGGTGATTCGTTCAATATCGTTCAGACATCATTTTACAGTCTGAATCGTTTTCGTCCTTGGAAACAGGTCGAGGGCGGGTTCAGTGTAGAATTTGGATGTTATGACCCTCATAGCGCAAAAACGCCGTCAGCGTATCATGTGAAATCCATCACACGGTACGCTGGCGGCGTTTTCATTTTATCTGCTTATACAGCTTTCGGCGTGAGCCACTTTTCTAAGGAAGACGTCCGTTGCGTTTCACATAAAGAAACATCTGGCTAACGAAAAAGAATGAAGCTGATTTTATGCCCTCATTATTCTCTATAAATAGCACTACACCGCAGCTCTTGACGTTTCTCATCCAGAGAATACCGGATCGTAATCACACCATTTTCTGTCTCTACTTCTACCTGTTTTGCATGTTCAAACAACCTGCGCAGGCGGCGGTACTCGTCCCGCTGCGCATCCGTGTAGTGGGAAGGCATATCCGAGGTAAGGAACACATTGCCCAACAGGGCATTGACTGTGGCAAGGGTGCGTTTTTGTTCTGCCGTCAGCTTGCAGTTTTCCTTCCGGAGGAAGAACACATCCGGGTCGCTGCCATAGGCACGGCCATTGAGCTGACGCCGGAACACCGTGTTGTTCAGCGCCTGCTTTGTGGACACCCGCTCCCGGTGGAACAGACGCATATACCACACATCGTCCCAGTCCAGCCCTACGTCACAGCTGACACGGCAGTAGTCCACCAGCCCGAAGGCAGGCATCACCGGCACGCCGCAGCCGAGGATGGCTTTTTGTCCGCACCAACTACGCAGCAGCTCCATGGCACGACGCATCCGGGCGGCACGACTCTCGTGGGCGTTGCCAAAGGGGGCAGCACCGTACAGAAAATCCAGCTTGACAAGGTCGAAGCCCCAGTCGTTCAGCACCCGGTCAAACACCCGGCGCAGATAGTCCAGCACGGCTGGGTTGTCGATATCCAGCGCATAGAAACTGCTCCAGTTGCTGCCGCAACACCACGGTTTGCCGTCCACTTTCAGCAGCCAGTCCGGGTGCTGAAGGAAAAGGGCAGAGTCCTTTTCGCACACAAAGGGCGCAAGCCAGAGCCCGGCCTGAAAGCCAGAGGCGTGGATCTCCTCCACCATGCCTTTCAGCCCGTGGGGGAATTTCTGTGCATCCGTTTCCAGCCAGTCACCCACCTTCGACTCCCAGCCATCGTCGATCTGAAACAGGTCTCCCGGGCAAAGCAGGCTGCGGCAGCCGGTCAGGTCCTCCCGGATGGTGTCCTCGGTGATGTCTTGATAGCGGTTGTACCAGCTGGAATAGCCAGCCAGCTTCTTTTCAGTTCGAGGACGGATGCCCATAGCCCGAAACCAACCGTCAAACACTTCGGTCTCGCCGCCCTGGGCAAAAAACAGGTCGAACAGGGCAACGCTGCCGCCGAGATGCTCCACCCCGGCGCAGTCCCGTTCCAGCGTCAGCAGGGCTTTGCGGCTGTCGTACCGGAGGATGGTGTAGCCCGGGGTCTCGTCCAGCGATGCCACCAGCTGGAACTGCCCGCCCTTGCGGAAATAGCAGTAGGAAAAGCCGTGGCTCTGACCGTTATGATGCCCGTAAGGTACAAAGTGATAATCGCCGTAGCGGTCAAAGGCGTATTTCTTGCGCAGAAAGCCGGGAATGTGATCGGTACCGCGCAGCTTGCCGTTCCGGTCAAGTTCCGGGCTGTATGTCCATGTCTGGTAGCCGTTCATGAACAGACGCTCGTCTGCTTCCATCTTCCACGGCAGCTCGGCACGCACGGCTTTCAGCGTCCCGGCAGGCATGTCAGTGAAAAGATGCAGCGCACCGCAGCCCGGGTGCATCGGGGCATCGCCCTGCCGCACACCGCCGGTGGTCTCTGCGTACCAGTGCAGCGTTTCAGTCATGGTGCGTTTCCTCCCCGTGAAGCTGTGCGCTGATCTCGGCAGCGCGGGCGTCGGTCAAAACGAACTTGCGGCGGAACAGCGCCAGCGCACCTGCCAGCACCAGCATGGGCAGGACCGTCATCATCAGGCGCAGACCCAGCAGCGTTCCGGCACTCTGTACTGCCACGGGGCCGGTCTCCTCCGTGTTGCCCACAAGACCGATGAGGTCCAGCCCGATGCCGGTCAGGAATACCGCCACGCCGGAGGCTGCCTTGACCACAAAGGTCTGCATGGAAAAGATGACGCTCTCCTCCCGGCGGCCGGTCTTGAGCTGGCCGTAATCCACGCTGTTGGAAAGGAACAAGGTGGTCAGCACGGTCAGCATCCCGTTGCAGGCAAACACTACCACGCCCGGAATGCACAGCATGGCAAGGCTATGGGAAAGGCCGGTCAGGCAGAACACCAGCAGCATGCCGTAGCCGCACAGCGCCAGCAAAAGGCTCAGGTAAAATACCTGCGTACTGCTGAACTCTTTGCGCAGCAAGGGGTAAAGCACCATCATGCCAAGGATCTGCGCCGCACCGCCCACGGTGGAAAACAGGGTGTAGGTGGCTTTCCAATCTGCACCGCCAAGGTCATATTTGAAGAAATAGATGATAAAGTTGGAGGTAAGGTACAGCGCCGAGTTGATCAGCACAATGCTGCCCACCACTACCATAGCCTGATCGTTGCGGAACAGGGCGGAGAACATCTCCTTTACGGTGGCGGTCTTCATCTCACTGGGGGTGGTTTCTTTCATGGAAATGCAGCACACCAGCTCTGTCACTGCAAAAATTGCTGCTACGATCAATGCCACCCAGCGGAAGCCAGCGCGCTCGCTGTCGCCGCCAAGGGCTCCCACCAGCAGCATGGTGAACATGGCGATAAGAGCCGAACCAACGCCTGCACAGGTGCGCCCCACCATGGAGAGGTTCTCCCGGTCTTTTGGGGTGCGGGTCACGGCCGGGATCATGGACCAGTAGGGAATATCCATCATGGTATAGGTGACGCCCCACAGGATGTACACCACGCTGAAATAGACCATCAGCGCTGCTTCGTCCATTACCGGGGCGGCAAACAGGGCGTAGAGTACCAGCGCATTGAGCAACGTGCCGGAAAAGATCCACGGACGGAAACGCCCCCATCGGGTGCGGGTCTTTGCCACCAGAACGCCCATAAAGGGGTCGTTGAAGGCATCGAAGAACCGGGCTGCCATGAGCACCAGCCCCACAAAGCTTGCCGAAAGCCCCAGCACATCCTGATAATAATACATGACGTAAGAAGCCGACAGAGCATATACCATATCCTTGCCCACGGCACCAATACCAAATGCGGTTTTCTGTTTCAGGGTCAGTTCCATACAGCATCCTCCTTTTCAATGGTGAACCGCAGCACAACGGGCTGGGTCTGCGGTGCAGAAACGGTCAGCGCGGCTTCTCCGGCAGTGCCCACGGTGCGCAGATAGGTGCCGGTCATGCCGCCTTCTGCCACGGCGGTCTGCGGACCCACAAGGGCGGCGCTGCCCTCCACCGCAAACTGCACCGGGAACTGTGCGTAGGGGGCTGGGGTGCCGTTCTCGTCCAGAATGCGCACCCGGACAGCCGCCATATCGTAGGTGTCCTGCTCCCGCAGGGTCGTCCGGCTGACTTTGACTTCCAAGTGCAGCTTTGCACTGGGGCAGAGGGTCACGCTGCGCACCACGTTGCCGTCCTGTACGGCATCGAACCGCCATCGGGTAGCCTCGCCGCCCCAGTTGCCCACATATTTGCCGTAAAGCGCCACGCCGTCCTTAAAGGCCATTTTATAGCGCAGCATACACCAGCCGAATTTGATCTTGTAGGCCAGCGGCAGCCCCGGCAGCCCGTATTTCCCGGCAGCCAGCAGGCAGTCCCGCACAGCGGCTGCCTTGGAGGGAGAAAAGTGTTCCTGCGTTTCCAGCAGCTCGCCGATGGTATCGTCCATCACAAAGGGCGGGTGGGGCAGCGCCGTCCACTCGCTGCGGCGCAGGGCGGTGACGAACACATCGTTTTTGTAAAGCTTTACTTGCTGGGCATTGCTGAAAACATAGGCTGTGCCCAGCTGCCCGGCGGGGTTATCTCCGATGTCCATGGAGGAGCTGACTGCCAGCACCGGGTCGGCATCGCCCTGACTGGCATAGACCGCAGCCGCCAATTTGGGGTTGCGGAAGCTGTCCAGCACACCGTGGTAGCAGATGCGGTCCCCAGAGCCAAAGTCCTTGTGGGTCTGGTAGTCGAACATACACCAGCCAAAGCACCCGGCGTGCTCCTTGCTGGCATAGGCGGCGTTCTGCACCCGGACGTGCCGCAAGGCGTGCTCCTGCCGGTGCGGGCCATCGTCAAAGGGCTTGGTGGGGTACATATGGCCGTTGCACTCCGAGATGAGCAGTGCCTTGCCCATATCCGGAGTCACGTCCTTTTTGGGCTTTGCACCGGGCGTTACGCCGTTGTGAGAAAAATCGTTGTAGGCGTAAACATCCTCCAGCAGATGGCTTTTTTCCAGATAGCGCACGCCGGAGGTGGCACGGCTGGGGTCCAGCTGATGGGCGATTTTGTTGGTGCGGGTATAGAAGGCATCGTCATCCACGCTCTCGTTGATGCGCACGCCCCACAGGATGATGCTGGGGTGGCTGCGGTTCTGCAAGAGCATCTCCTGCAGCATCTCGCAGGCGGCGTCCTTCCAGTTGTCGTCCCCGATGTGCTGCCAGCCCGGCAATTCAGTGAACACCAGCAGACCCCGCCGGTCGCACTCATCCAGAAAATACGGACTTTGAGGGTAGTGGCTGGTGCGCACGGCGGTGCAGTGCAGTTCCTCCCGCAAAATGCGGGCATCCTCCCGCTGTAGGCTTTCCGGTGCGGCGTAGCCGATGTAAGGGTAGCTCTGGTGTCGGTTCAGACCCCGCAGAAAGGTCTTTTTGCCGTTGAGGTAGAAGCCGTCTGCCCGGAACTCCGCCGTGCGGAAGCCAAACGTCACCTGTTTGCGGTCGATGGGCTGTCCGGCTGCGTTCAAAAGCTCTGCAATGGCATGATGCAAAACCGGATGTTCTGTATCCCACGGCTGTGCATCCGGCACAGAAAGCTGCATCTTCCCGGTTTCTGCCGCAGGTGCAGTCTGCTCTGCCAGCAAAGTGCCCTCAGCGGTCTCCAGCCGGATGCGGACAGCCACGGCTGCGGGCGTAAGCTCTGCTGTCCACTGCACCACAGCCTCCTGCAGGGTGGGCGTGTAGACGAACAGATCGGTCAGGCGGCTTTCTGCCGTAGCTTCCAGCCAGACCTCCCGGTACAGCCCACCGTAGGTCAGGTAGTCGATGACAAAGCCAAAGGGTGGGATAGCCGGGTCTTCTCTGGTGTCCAGCTGCACGGTCAGCAGGTTTTCACCCTCCCGGTCCACAAGGTCGGTGATTTCCACCGCAAAGCCGGTATAGCCACCCCGGTGCTGCCCGGCAACCCTGCCGTTGACCCGCACCACCGCCTGATGGGCAGCGCCGTCAAAGCGGACAAACAGTCGGGGCGCAGCCTGCACCGGCGGCACTCGGAACCGCTTCCGGTAGCCGCAGACCATCTCGTAATCAGCGGGGGTGGCATAGTGCAGCGGCACCTCCCGGCAGGTATGGGGCAAGCGGACGGCTTGTTGTTTTGGCACCGGCAGCCCCTTGCCAAAGGCCTCTGTCCAGTGTCGTGTGAACTCCCAGTCCTCACAAAAACTGTGTTTCATCGCGGCAGCACTCCTTCCAGTAAAATCGAGATCATTTCCTCCAGCACAGCCACATACTGCACCCCGCTTTCTGCCAGACTACGGTCTGCCAGAAAACTCTCGATGGATGCGGTGATCATCTGCCGCAGCACCGGCAGGGATACCGGACGCATGACCCCCTCAGCCACAGCCTGCTCCAGCAGCGCCATGGTGGGCTCCCACCCGTTTTCCAACTGGCTGCGCACCCGCGCCGCCACCACCGGGTATTTTTCGTCCAGTTCCTTCATCTGCCGCAGATCCAGCGCGGCATATTCTGCCGGCATGGCAATGATGACCGCCCGCAGCTTTTCCTGCAAAGTACCACCGCCCGCCAGAATTTCCTGCTTGCAGCGGTGGATCTTTGCAAAGGCGTGGTCTACCATATCCAGCAAAAGCGCCTCCTTGGAGGGGTAAACGGTGTAGATGGTCTTTTTGCTGATGTGCAGCGGCTCTGCCACCTGCTGCATGGTGAAATGCAGCCCCTGTTGACGGAACAGCTGCATCGCCTGCGTGCGCACCAGCGCACCGAGCTTTTCCTGCATGAGCGTCCTCCTTGTGGAAACCGTATTTGCATTTCTAGTTTCCATTCTAGTACGGAAACCGAGTTAAATCAAGTAGTTTCCGCATTTTCTGCGTTCTGACGAAGAACCCGAGAAGAATCACAGCAGAATGCCATATCTCAAAACGCAGCAGCCGGAATGGTATTCGTAAAGTTGCGCATAGTACTGTTTATGATCCGATAACAAAATTGATATTTCTACCTGCCAATGATAAGATCGTGACAAGACCATCTTTCACTCGGAGGAACTTACAATGGCAAAAAAGAAAGCTGCTGCCTACCGCCTTGCAAAAATGAACCTTACACTGCGCGGCATCAGCCATAATCTTGGCGAGACCACCGATTCCCGCTTTGCCCACGCTCTGCACAAGGGACTGTATTTCGACTACATGACGGCAAACCCGCCCGTCTGATTTTCAGGCGGGCATTTTACTTTGCCAGGATTTTGAGAACTACAATAAACTGCCCCCGAAACAGCGCGGTCTAGCGCGCTGCTTCGGGGGCAGTCTGTTGTTTATTCAATTATAAAGTTACTGCTTTGCACTTTCCGGGGCGACCTCAAAGTCGATCTTGCCCAGATTGACGTCCGCACGCACAATGGTGATCATCATGGTATCGCCCAGATTCCAGTTCTTGCCGGAAACGGGATCAGAAAGGCGCACGCCCTCGGTGAGCATGGTGCCGGTGGCGGTCAGGCTGGAAGCAGGTACAAAGCCTTCCACGCCGTTTTCCAACTCGATGAACAGGCCGCGCTGGGTCACGCCGGAGATGCGGCCCTCATAGCACTCGCCCAGATGGCGGCGGGCATACTCGGCCTTGTAGCAGTCCTCGGCCTTGCGCTCGATCTGCATGGCGATGACTTCGCGCTCGCTGGCCTGCTTGCTGACGTCCTCGGCAAACTCGCTGTAACGCAGGATCATGGTGTCCTTGTCCGTGCCCTTGAGCTGAGCCGTCATGATACGGTGGATAGCCAAGTCCGGGTAGCGGCGGATGGGGCTGGTGAAGTGGGCATAGTCCTGCAGCACCAGACCGTAGTGTCCCTTGGGTTTTTCCTCGTACACAGCCTTGGACATGCAGCGCAGCATACCAACATTGATGATCTGCTCGTAGGCAGTGCCGCGCACACCTTCCAGAATGGCGCTCAGCTCCTTGGGGGTGGGCACATCCTTGGCAAAGTGGTCGTTGACGCCGCAGGCCTGCAGCAACCCGTGCAAGCGCTCCAGCTTTTCGGCGTTGGGCTCCTCGTGCACGCGGTACACAAAGGGGATCTGCTTCACCCGGGCAAAGTGGGCAGCGCACTGGTTTGCCAGCAGCATGAACTCTTCGATCATAGCTTCGCTCTCGCCGGAGGTGCGCTTTTTCACGTCGATGCAGTGACCATCCTCGTCCAGGATCAGCTTCACCTCGCCGCTCTCGATATCCATGCAGCCGCGCTCCTTGCGCAGGCGGGCACGGTGGCCATACAGCTCCTTCATAGCAGGCAGCTGCGCCAGTACTTCATGGTACTTGCCGGTCAGTTCGTCATCGGTGCTGCCGGCCAGCAGGGCGTTGATCTCGGAGTACACGCCCTTGACCCGGCTGCGGATGACGGACTTGACAAAGCGGTAGTCGGTCAGATTGCCGTCCTTATCCAGCCGCATCAGGCAGGAGAAAGCCAGCCGCAGCACGCCCTCGTTCAGGCTGCAGATGCCGTTGGACAGCTGCTTGGGCAGCATGGGCACCACCTGATCGGCGTAGTAGACGCTGGTAGCGCGGTTAAAGGCCTCGTTGTCCAGCTCGGAGCCGGGCTTGACGTAGTTGGAAACATCCGCAATGTGCACGCCCAGCTCAAAGCCGCCGTCCGGAGTCTTGGTCAGGCTGATGGCATCGTCGATGTCCTTGGTCTCGGCGCTGTCGATGGTAAAAATGGGCAGGGCGCGCAGATCCATGCGGCCCTCGCAGTCCGCAGCAGACACCTCGGCGTTGTCCAGCTTTTTGGCCTCGTCCCGCACCTTGTCCGGGAAGCGGTTGCGGATATCCTGCGCGTAGAGCAGTGCCTTTGCGCAGCGCTTTGCCTCGTCGCAGCTGCCAAAGCGCATGGCAACGCCTACACGGTGATCCTCCTGACGGCTGCCGCGCAACAGAATCTCCACTGCCACCTTGTCGCCGTCCTTGGCGCTGCCTTCGCAGTCCCGCATGACCTGCATGGAGATGGCGGGGCAATCGTCCGGCACAAACTTCAGGCGGCCCTCCATGCGGTGCATGGTGCCCACCAGAGAATTTTTCTCTTCCAGAACAGCAAGGATCTCGCCCTCATCGCTGCCCTCTACCCGGGGATGTGCAAACTTTTCCACCAGCACCTTGTCGCCGGGCATTGCGCCGCGGGTGAACCGGCCGGGGATAAAGATATCGCTGGTGCCGTCCTCCAGCATGACAAAGGCAAAGTTCTTGCCCAGCTTTACCACCTTGCACAGCAGTGCCTTGTCGGCACGGCCGCTGCGCACGGTGAAGAACACGCCCTGGCGCTGGCAGATGACAGCCTCGTGCACCAGCTGGTCCACAGCCTCCATCACCTTGCGGTCTGCGCCGCGATCCCCGCCGAACTTATTTTTCAGATCTTTTACGGTGCACGGCTGATTCTGGATCGCGTGCTCAATTTTATCGCGCATTGCCATAAAATATTTTCTCCTTCACTTCCGTGGCCGTGCATCTCCTGCGGAGCACAGCCCTGCCTTGGGACGGGCACTTTCCCCTGTCCCCTCTTTGCGGCAGCCCGCAGAACCGGCTGCCCACACTTTTTCTGCACAGAAAAACAGCCCCGTCCGTTCACGGGGCTGCAACGCCTTCTCAGCCTGCCAGACGGCCTGCAAACAGGCAGGCCAGAATAGCAACCACAAAGAACACCACGCCTGCAATGCGGGTGACCTTAGCCAGCATCTGATCTGCCGGGGTCAGACGTGCATTGTTGGCACCGCCCACACTGCCGTTGATGGCACCGGACAGGCCCTGACCGTGGGTGTGCTGCATGAGGGTGAGGAAAACGATGACCAGCGAAGCCACCAGCAGAATGGCACCGCCAACAATTTCGATAACAGACATGAATCGTAACGCTCCTTTTATTTGTAAATACGGAAAACTACGCAAAAATACAACTATATAGTAGCATAACAAAGCCAAAATTGCAAGTAGAATCCGCGCATTTAACCCGCTGCTTCCAGCGCGGTGCAGACCTGCGCAAAGATGGCTGCACCGGAGTACGCCGTGTGCACCGCACCGTCCTGCAATACCACAATGGTATAGCGGGGCTTTTCTGCCGGCCAGAACCCCGCAAACCACAGGTTGCAGCGCTCGGTGCCCTCCGGGGTGAACTGCCCGGTCTGGGCGGTACCGGTCTTGCCGCCCGCCCCACCGGAAAGCCCGGCGGCATCCTGTGCGGTGCCCTGCTGCACCACCTGTACCAGCATAGCGCGCAAAAGCGCTGCGTTCTGTGCTGAGATCACCCGCCGCCCCCGGGGGTGGCTGAGGGTCTCCACCGGTTGTCCGGTGGTCTCGTCCAGCGTGGCTTGCAGCACATAAGGGCTGCGGTATACGCCGTCCGCTGCAATGGTGTTGAACAGTGCCGCCACCTGCATAGGCGCTGCCAGCAGGCTGCCCTGCCCAAAGCTGAAATTGGCAAGCTGCCCGCTTTGCGCCAGCTCCTGCGGGGCGGGCAGCTGCCCGGCCTCGGCGGCAAGCCCCTCTGCCAGCGGCAGGCTCTGCCCAAAGCCAAAGGCTTTAGCGGCGTCCAGCAAGCTTTCCGCACCCAGCTGCTGTCCCAGACGGATAAAATAGCCGTTGCAGCTTTTTTCCAGCGCGGCGGCAAGGTCCACCTGTCCATGCGGCACCCCGCCCGCGCAGCGGAAGATCTGCCCATCCACTACCACCGCGCCGGTGCACTCGAAAACCGGCTGCAAGCCCGCTTCCAGCGCAGCCGCCGCCAGCACCGGCTTGAACACTGAGCCCACCGCGTAGCTTTGCAGTGCCCGGTTTAGAAAGGGACTGTTCTCCGCCTGCAGGCTGTCGGCAAGGTTCTCCGGGTCGTAGCACGGCACACTGACGCTGGCGCGCACCGCCGCTGTGGCGGTATCCAGCACCAGAATGCAGCCGCTCGTCATGGTACTTGCCGCCACTGCTTCCACTGCCCGCTGCACCGGGCGGGAGATGGTCAACTGCACGCCCAGCGCCCCGCTGTCGGCTTGCAAAAGTCTAGCCGTTTCTCCGGTGCGCAGCGTACCCTGCGCCGTCACGGCGCAGACAAGGCTGCTGTGCTCCCCTGTGCCGGAAAGTACGGCGTCCAGCGCCTTTTCCAGCCCGGCAGCGCCGTGACCTGTGCTATCCAGATAGCCCAGTAAATGCTGACACAGCGGCACCGCCGCATACCGCCGAGCGGCGGGATAACCGGTCAGCCCAAGGCGGGCGGGGTCGCAACTTACCTCCAGCAAAAAGGGTGCCGCACGGCTGCGGCTGCGGTACAAAAGCGCCTGCCCGGCGGCATCGGTGCAGGCATACAGGCGGTCGTAATTGCCCTGCCCGGGAAAGCATACCACCTGCCAGCGCTCCTCGAGACCAGTGAGCAGCCGCCCCTGCACATCGTAAAAGTTGCCCCGCCGGGCGGGCAACTGCAGAGTGACCGTGCTCTGCGCTGCCGCCCGCGCAGCATAGGCAGGGTGCTGCGCCAGCAGATACAACCGGCATAGCACCACCGCAAACCCCAGCAGCAAGGCGGCATACACCGCCAGCACCCGTTTGCCGGACATCCCCGCGCCCCCTTTCCCTGTGGTTAGGGTGGGCAGTAAGGGCGTGGGGTATACATAAAAAGAGGCGGAACCTCTCCGAAGAGAAGTTCCGCCTCTTTGGCATTTCTTATTAAAAAGATTGGTACGGATTAGTACATGCCGCCCATGTCACCGCCGGCAGGTGCAGCGGGAGCCGGGGGTTCCGGCAGGTCGGCCACGAGGCTCTCGGTGGTCAGCACCATCTCAGCGACGGAAGCTGCGTTCTCCAGAGCGGAGCGAGTGACCTTGGTCGGGTCCACGATGCCAGCAGCGATCATATCCTCGACAAAGACCTCGTTCTGGGCATCGAAGCCGTAGTTGGGCTTGTTGGCAGAGATGATCTTGTCGATGATGACGCTACCCTCCAGACCGGCATTCTTGGCGATCTGACGCAGAGGAGCCTCCAGAGCCTTCAGCACGATCTTGGCACCGGTGCGCTCGTCGCCTTCCAGCGTGTCGCACAGAGCGCGCACAGCGGGGATCGCGTTGATGGGAGCGGTACCGCCGCCAGCCACAACGCCTTCCTGCACAGCTGCCTTGGTAGCGTTCAGTGCATCCTCAATGCGCAGCTTCTTGTCCTTCATCTCGACTTCGGTAGCAGCACCGACCTTGATGACAGCCACACCGCCGGCCAGCTTAGCCAGACGCTCCTGCAGCTTCTCGCGGTCAAAGTCGCTGGTAGCGGCCTCGATCTGGCTGCGAATCTGGGCAATGCGAGCTGCAATGGCGTCCTTGTCGCCTGCGCCGCCCACGATGGTGGTGTTCTCCTTGGTCACCTTCACCTGACGGGCATGACCCAGCATCTGGACGGTTGCGTCCTTCAGCTCGTAGCCCAGATCAGAGGAGATCACGGTGCCGCCGGTCAGGGTAGCGATATCCTGCAGCATCTCCTTGCGGCGGTCGCCAAAGCCGGGAGCCTTGACAGCGCAGACGTTCAGGGTGCCGCGCAGGCGGTTGACGATCAGGGTGGACAGAGCCTCGCCCTCGATGTCCTCAGCCACGATCAGCAGCTTCATGCCGTTCTGCATGACCTGCTCCAGCAGGGGAACCAGATCCTGAATGACGCTGATCTTCTTATCGGTGATCAGGATAGCAGCGTTGTCCAGATCGGCCACCATCTTGTCGGTATCGGTGACCATATAGGGAGTCAGATAGCCGCGGTCAAACTGCATACCTTCCACGATCTCGTTGTAGGTCTCTGCGGTGGTCTTGTTCTCCTCGATGGTGATAACGCCGTCAGAGGTGACCTTCTCCATAGCCTCGGCAATCAGACGGCCGATCTCGGGGTCGCCGGCAGAGATGGTGCCGACGCGGGCGATATCGTTGCTGTCCTTCACCTTCTGGCTGTGTGCCTTGATGGTCTCCACAGCGGTGGTAACGGCCTTGCTCATGCCGCGGCGGATATCCATGGGATTTGCGCCGGCGGTAACGTTCTTCATGCCCTCGTTGACCATGGCCTGTGCCAGCACGGTAGCAGTGGTGGTGCCATCGCCTGCGGCATCGTTGGTCTTGGTTGCGACTTCACGCACCAACTGTGCGCCCATGTTCTCGAACTCATCCTTCAGCTCGATCTCTTTTGCAATGGTCACGCCATCGTTGGTGATGACCGGTGCGCCGAACTTTTTGCCCAGCACCACGTTGCGGCCCTTGGGGCCGAGGGTAATCTTAACGGTGTTAGCCAGGGTATCAATACCGGCACACAGTGCCTTGCGGGCGTCCTCGCCCTGCTTGATCTGCTTTGCCATAATACATCGCTCCTTTATAATACAAGCTCAATTGAAAAGGGAAAATTCAGTTTCAGTCTTCCACAACAGCCAGAATATCACTCTGACGCACGATGGTGCACTCTTCGCCGTCCACCTTGACCTCAGTGCCAGAGTACTTGCTGGTGAGGACCTTGTCGCCGACCTTGACGGTCATCTTGACTTCCTTGCCGTCCACGACACCGCCGGGGCCAACTGCGATGACCTGTGCGACCTGCGGCTTCTCTTTTGCGCTGCCGGTCAGGATCAGGCCGCCCTTGGTGGTCTCCTCAACTTCAACAGTCTTGATGACAACACGGTCTGCAAGAGGAATGATTTTCATAATTCTTGCCCTCCAATTATATTGAATTTATTTGAAACTTTGTTGTGTCCTGCGGGGGCTTCGTGTGTGCTCCGCAGCGGTTTAGCACTCCTTTTCTCTGAGTGCTAATTGTATTGTACTCATCTTGCTCTGAAAAATCAAGGGGTTTTGCAATTTTTCTTTGTTAAGAATTTATGACGCCCAAAAATCGCACCCTACTACGCAAAAAAGCGGTGTGTCCTTGACAGGACGCGCCGTCTTTTTTATACTTATAGCGCATTACAAAAACACAGCTGACGCGCTTTGCGGCAGAACGGAGGATACTTTGACAGACAAAAAGCTGATCTCATCTTTGCAGGGGCTGCGGGCAGTCGCATTTCTGAGCGTAGTCCTCTCCCATTGCGGGGCACCATGGCTGGGGCCGTGGGCGATCACGGTATTCGTGGCGCTGTCCGGTTTTCTGATGACCTGCAACTATTACGACCGCCCGCGCACAGCACCGGGACTGCGGTCCGCCATAGCCTTTTCTCTGCAAAAAATACGCAAGCTGTACCCGCTGCACCTTATAATGATGGCTGCCGCGTTGTTATTTGTGCTGAAGTGGCTTCTGGCGCAGCCCTCTGCCTGCGGGGTGCTCTCCTGTGCGGCGCAGCTTGTGGTGAGCATTTTCCTGCTGCAAACATGGATCCCCTCCAGCCGTTTCTGGTTCTGCCTGAACGGAGTGGCGTGGTATCTTTCGGTACAGGCTTTTCTGTATGCCATCTTTCCCCCGCTTCTCGCCGTACTGAAAAAGGCCGATGTCCGCAGGCTGCGTTGCATTGCCGTCGTGATCTTCTGCGTGCAGTGTCTTTTCTCCCTTGCGGTCTGGAAAGCCGGGCTCAGCGGAAAGGCCGCCTTTTACCTGACCTATCTGTGCCCTGTGTTCCGGGCGGGAGATTTTACCATCAGCTGCTGCATGGGCTGCCTTTACCACAGCCGCAAACAGGAGAGCGGCCTGCCGGGCGGTGCTTTCTCCCTGCTGGAGCTTGCCGCTGTGCTGCTTGCGGGCGGCTGCCTGTTTATCGCCGCCAAGCAGGTGGGGGTTCTGGGCGCGGTGGCCTTCCGGTACAACGTGCTGTTCACACCCTCTGCGGTGCTGCTGGTCTGGCTGCTTGCCGTGGGCAAGGGAATCATTTCCCGGCTGCTTTCCGCAAAGCCGTTTTTGTGGATGGCCGGGCTGTCCCCTTACGGTTTTCTGATCCATCAGGTGCTGATCCGGTATATGGAGTGGACTGCGGACAAGTTCAGCCTTACGGTACATCCTGTGGTCTGGACCCTGACCGTATATCTGCTCACGCTCTGCCTGAGCAGCTTTTACAAGGCGCTGGAGCACCGGGTACGGCAGCGCCTTGCAAAACAATAAGCAAAACACAAGGCCGCTGCACGGAACAATGTGCAGCGGCCTTGTTTGGATCTGATGATTTATTTTTTACTTCACGCCCGCCTTTTTGGTGGTAAAGCGCTGGTAGGCGGGCAGCGGCAGCAGCACGCGGCCTGCCAGCGGCTGCACCTGTACCGACACCTGCTTGCAAGGGGCGCACTCACCGTCCACGGTGGCAATGATGGGCCCACGGCCATCTGCTGCCCGCAGACTGACCGATTTTGCGCGGCGATAAATAAAGTAGGGCTTTGCAGCCTCGGTCAGTTGGCCGTTTTGAAAGTGCTGGCCGTTTTTGTACAGCATCAGCAGCTTTGCAATGACCCGGCGGCTGACCTTGCGCACGATGAACACATCCAGCCAGCCGTCATCCGGCTGTGCCTCCGGCCCGGCCATAAAACCGCCGCCGTAGGCGCGGCCGTTGCACACTGCGCACATCAGACAGTCCACGGTCAGCACCTCGCCGTCAATGACGTACTCCACCCTGCGGCCGATATGCCCGCACAGCTGCTGAACAATAGACAGCGCATAGGCTGCCTCGCCGCCGCACAGCGGGATGCGCCGGAACTTGGGGATGCCGTAGGCCACCTGTGCGTCCAGACCGGCGGCACAGATGGTAGCAGAAAGCCCCAGACTGGTGCGCATCAGGTCGATGGGCACTGTCCCGCCGGCCAACTGGGCGTCCAGATCCAGAAACTCCTCCTTTGTACCGTAGGTGCGCAGAAAGTCGTTGCCGCTGCCATAGGGCAGGCAGCCCACGGCGGTCTTATCAAAGCCGTGGGCACCGGTAAGCGCCTCGTTGAAGGTGCCGTCGCCGCCGGCGGTAAAAATGCGCAACTCCACCCCGGCCTTCTGGGCGGCAGCTGCGGCTGCACGGGACAGTTCCCGGGCGTGGCCTGCGTGGGTGGTGACGCGGATGGTGTAGTCCTCCGGGGCAAGCCCGGCACCGGCAGCAGCCGCCGCGATCTGCTGCGGCAGGGTGCGGGTACAGTCGGCCTTTCCGGCTGCGGGGTTCAGAAGAAACAGCGTGTGCATCGGGGTCCTCCCTGTTGTAACTCTATTTCCTCTATAATAGTCGAAAACCGTGCCGGTTGCAAGCAAAAACGCTATTTTCTTATAGGGTTATGGTCTCATCCTCCCGCAAAACGATGCTGCCATCGGCGGCGCAGTCTGCTGTCCAGTGCTGCCCTACGCAGGCAGTTCCGGCAGCAATGCGGTTTGCAAGTGCCTGCTCCACCGCCCTGTCCACCTGACGGCGCAGTTCCCGCGCACCATAGGCCGATTGCGCCCGGGCAGCCAGTGCCGCCCCCACCTGCGGGGTGTGGCGCAGCCGGTAGCCGCTGCGGGCGGCGCGCTGCTCCAGCTGACAGAGCATTTTTTCTGCAATGGCGCAAAGGTTTTCCTCTGCCAGCGGGCGGAACACGATCACCTCGTCCAGCCGCCCCAGCAGCTCCGGCCGAAACCACTTTTTGGCTTCCTCCACAGCCTGTGCGGACTGCTTTTCAAACACGGCTTCTGCCCCGGCAGCAAAACCCAGCGGCGCGTTCTGCCCCGCCAGAAACCGTGCGCCCAAATTTGACGTAAGCAGCACGATGGTATTGCGGAAATCTGCCTTGCGCCCCATGGCATCGGTCAGCTGACCGTCCTCCAAGATCTGCAACAGGATATTCTGGATATCCGGGTGCGCCTTTTCGATCTCGTCAAACAGCACCACGCTGTACGGGCGGCGGCGCACAGCCTCGGTCAGCTGCCCGCCCTCGTCATGGCCGAGGTAGCCCGGCGGCGCACCCAGCAGCCGGGCGGCGGTGTGCTGCTCCTGATACTCCGACATATCAAATTTGAGCAGCGCCTTCTCGCTGCCGAACCAGCTGACCGCAAGCGCCCGCGCCAGTGCGGTCTTGCCCACGCCGGTAGGCCCCAAAAACAGCATAGCACCGATGGGACGTCCCGGCTCTCCCAGACCGGTGCGGCTGCGCCGGATGGCTCCCGCCACGGCAGCCACCGCACGCTGCTGACCGACGATCTCGGCATTCAGGCGGCTTTCCAGCTTGTCCAGACGCTCCCGCTCCTGCTCGCCCACCCGCTGGGCGGGCACGCCGCTGGCGGCCGCCACCACCCGGGCGATATCCTCCGGGGTGAGCACCGGCTGGGTGCGCTGCTCCTTTTCGGCAAGGATGCGCGCCGCCGCACAGGCTTCGTCCACAAGGTCAATGGCCTTATCCGGCAGACAGCGCCCGGGCAGGTACCGCACCGAAAGCTCCACTGCCGCCTGCAGGGTCTGGGGCGGCAGGCGCACGCCATGATACCGCTCGTAGCGGGGCGCAAGGCCGTTGAGGATCTCCACCGCCTGCGCAGGGGTGGGTTCTTCCACCTGCACCCGGCCAAAGCGGCGCTCCAGCGCGGCGTCCTTCTGGATGTGGGTGCGAAACTCCTGATTGGTAGTCGCGCCGATAAGCTGCAACTCGCCCCGGGCAAGCACCGGTTTTAAGATGCTGGCAGCGTCAATAGCACCCTCGGCGGCACCGGCTCCCACGATGGTGTGGAACTCGTCGATGAACAGGATGGCAGTGCCGTCCCGCACCAGCTCTTCCAGCAGGTTTTTCAGCCGCTCCTCAAAATCGCCCCGGTATTTGGTGCCCGCCACCAGACTGGCCATATCCAGCGCCAGCAGCCGCCGCCCTTGCAGCGCTCTGGGCACCTGCCCGGCGGCAATGCGCAGCGCCAGACCTTCGGCCAGCGCCGTTTTGCCCACGCCCGGCTCGCCGATCAGACAGGGGTCGTTTTTCTGGCGGCGGCACAAGATCTCCACCATGCGGTCCAGCTCCGCTTCCCGGCAGAACACCGGGTCCAGCTCCCCTTCGGCGGCACGGCGGGTCAAATCGCGGCAGTATTTATCGCTGGCGCGGCTGCCCCGGGGGATGCTGGCCGACACCCGGGGCTGGGCGGGCAGCACGAACTGTCCGCTCAACTGGCGGCACTCCCGCACCGCCTCGGTGAGCGAAAGCCCCATCTCCGCCAGCAGCAGCCCGGCGGCGCAGCCGTCATCTTCCAGCATGGCGCAGAGCAGATGCTCCGGCTCTGCCCGGCTGACGTGGGCGTTTTGCGCCCCAATGAGCGCATAGTCCATGGTGCGGCGCAGGTCCGGTGCCATGGACTGCCGGTCCAGCCGCTGTGCCGGGCCGCTGCGCTGCTGCGCCAGCTGGCGGCGCACCTCCGGCTCGGTGATGTTTTTCCGGGTGAGGAACTGCGCCGCAGCGCCCTGCTGCTGCAGCATTGCCAGCAAAAGATGGCTGGTATCCGCCTGTTCACAGCCCAGATCTCCCGCCAGCTGCACCGCCTGCTGCAACAGCCGCGCCGACGGGCGCGAAAAGCCCCGGTAACCGCCCATGCCCAGATTTTCCCAAATGCCCATGTGTCTGCTCCTTGCTGCATATAAAATCGTCTGCACTGGAAGTATAGCCCTAAAGGCGCAGAAAAAATCAGTCGTTTGTGTCGGGCGGCAGAAAAGTAAAAACCGATCCGCAGCGGTTGCCGGGGCGCGGGTGCGACCGGCTGCTGCGGATCGGTTTTTGAGATTTTATCTTGCGGGGAACGTTTTCAGAACGAGCCGCCTCCGCCGCCGTGGGTGGAGCCGCTGGAGGAGGTGTGAGTGGAGCTGCCGCCGGAGTCGCTGGAGCTGGACTCCTTTGGCCGCTCGGTGCGGTGCACCTCACGGTACAGATACAGATCCCGCTGGTTGGTCAGCTTCATGCTGCCCTGCCGCACATAGCTGGTTGCGTCCCGCTGCGGTGCCACGCTCTTGAGCCGGCTCTTCATCACGCCGGTCACGATCAGTGCCGTGATCAGGCCAATGACCAGCGCCACGCCCAGATACACGATCGAGAACGGCTCCTTGGGCATGTTGTCCACATCGTAGGGGTGGCCTTCGCGGGCGGCGGTGACATACGCATCCGTCCACTGGATAAAGGTGCGGAAGGCGGCGGCGTAATCACCGTCTGCCATATCGGAGGTCATCTGCTCGCCAAGGTACTGGATACCGGCATCCGTAAAGGCGGTAATGCCGTAGCCGCAGGTGGAGATATGCCATTTGCGGTCGCCTATGCTCACCACCAGCAGCACGCCGTCCCGGTTTTCGCCGTAGCCGAACTGGCAGTAATCGTACAGGTCATCGGCGTATTCTTCCATGCTGGTGTAGCCCTCGTCTTCCAGCGAGTCGATGGTGGCAACGACCACATCAAAGCTCTGGCGGACGCTCAACTCCTCCAGCGAAGTTTCCAGCTCGCTGTCCTCATCCCCGGTCAGAACTTCTGCGCTGTCGTTCATGCGGTAATACAGGTCGGCAAAGCCGTCTGCGGCAAAGGCTGGTACAGCCAGCGCCAGCAAAATCACCAGTGCGGCCAGCGCAGCACAGAGGGAGCGCAGTCGGGTAGCAGTGTTTTTCATCTTCCGTCCCTCCTTTACAGAATCCCGGCCAGCCACAGCAGCCACATCACCGCATAGGATGCAGCACCAACAGCTGCCGTAAGTCCCAGCGTCCACTTGCGGGCGGCGGCCTTATCCACCGGCAGGTTGCCCACAAACTTGCCGGTCTGGCCGTTCATGGCAAAAATGTAGTTGTTGCCCTGCCAGCTGGTGCTCAGCACCCACACCGGGAACAGGGCATACTTTGCCTTGCCGCCGTGCAGCTGGATGCTGCTGTTTTCCATTTTCACGGAGTCGTAGCCGGTAACGGTCTGGGTAAAGGCGTCCTCGGTGGACTGACGGATACGCTCGTTGGCGCGCTGGATGCTCTTTTGGGCGTCCACATCGTACTTATCGGCCACATAGCCCGCCAGATACGCTGTCTTGAAGGGCACGGCATCCTGCATGGCAAAGGGCTCGATGGATTCCATCAGGTCGTCTGCCATCTTGGAGGAGCCGTCCACCGGAACCGCGTCAAAGCCCAGCACGCCGTCCCGGCGCACGGAATAGTAGCTGGTCTCGGTATAATCGTAGTCGTCATCCGACCAAAAGCGGGTGCGGGTGGCGGTAAAACGCAGCTGGGCGTCAGCTTCGCTGTCGTACAGCCAGAAGGGCACATACACGGCCTTGATCTCGTCGATATGGTTCTGGCTGCGGAACACCTTGGGCAGCAGGGTCTTGCCCTTAAGGTGCTCCTGCAGCTTTTCCTTCGCCGCTTTTTTATCCAGCTTGAAGGGAATGATGAGGTCGGGGCGCAGGTCTCCGGCAAACTGTCCGGTGAGGACGATGGGGTTGCCGCAGAAAGGGCAGGCCGAGGCGGCCATGGTGTCGTCGCCCACGATCTCGCCGCCGCAGCTCTTGCAGACATAAGTATGCAGACCGGCGGTCTCGCCCTCTGCCCAGCTGCCGCCGGGGGTGGCCCAGTTCATCTCGCTGGGCTTTTGGTCTTTCAGGTCCTCATCGTAGCCCTTCAGTGCGTCCACCTCAAACTCGGTGTCGCAGTAAGGGCATTTCATCTTCTGGGTGGTGCTGTCGAACTGGATCGCACCATCGCAGCAGGGGCACTTATATTCCAGCATTCCTGCCATAGCGTTTCCTCCTATGATCTGCGGAGCAGAGGCTCCTTCCCTGCCCCGCAGTGTGATCGGTCATTGTGTGCCGGGTTCAGCTGCGGTCGTTTTCGTCAAAGGGGTCGCCGCACTCCGGGCAGAACTTGGGCGGGTGTGCAGGGTCTGCCGGTTCCCAGCCGCACTTGTCGCACTTATACTTGGGGGTACCAGCAGGCTTGGGTTTGCCGCACTCGGAGCAGAACTTGCCCTTGTTCACCGCGCCGCAGCTGCAAGTCCAGCCCTCTGCTGCCGCCGGGCGGGGCTTGCCGCACTCCGGGCAGAATTTGCCGGTGACGGTGGCACCGCAGCTGCAAGTCCAGCTGTCAGCAGCGGGCTTCGGCTCCGGCTTTTTGCTGCCGCATTCCGGGCAGAACTTGCCGGTAACGGTAGCGCCGCAGCTGCACTTCCAGCTGTCGGCGGCAGAAGGCTGCTGGGGTGCGGCGGGCTGCTGTCCCATGGCGAACAGGTTCTGAGCGTTCATGCCGTTTGCACCGGCTGCCATACCCATGCCCATAAAACCGGTCATGGCACCGGCGGTGTTACCGGCAGCGGTCTTCATGGCGTCGATCTGACCACCCACCAGACGGGCGGCAGCGGTGGTGGGGTCGGTGGTCATGGCGTTCTCTTCCCACTCGGTGATCTTCTTCTGCTGCTCCTCCGGGATGGACAGGGAGTTGATGTTGAAGGAGAACACTTCAATGCCGCGCTTTTTGCGCCAGACATTGGACAGCTGCTCGTTGAGCGCCTCGGAGATCTCCAGCGTGTGGGCGGGGATCTCGTAATACTGCACCTTGTTTGCCGAAAGGGTGGCAAGGGCAGGCTGCAGGGCGTTCATCAGCTCGCTCTTCAGCCGGGGTGCGATCTCGGATGCGTCATACTGGGTGGAGACGTTGCTGCACACGTTGGTGTAGAACAGCAGCGGGTCGCAGATGCGGCAGGTGAAGCTGCCGTTGCACCGCAGGTTCACAGAGAGCTTGTAGCCCCGCTCCTCGCTGACCACCACCCGGAACGGGATGGGCGTAGCGGTGCCGTACAGGATCTCGCCCAGCTCCTTGGTGTTGATGTAGTACACCCGCTGATCCTTGCCGGTGTCGCCGCCGTAGGTAAATCGCTTGGCTACGGTCTGGAAGGTAGCAGCCAGACTGTCGCCGAAGTTGCCGGTGAACACGCTGGGCTCGGTGGAGGAATTGAAGGTATACTCGCCCGGCTCGGCGCACACTTCCACCACCTTGCCCTGCTCCACGATGAGCATACACTGACCATCGGCCACAGCAATGCCGCTGCCGTTGGTGATGATATTATCCTCGCCGTAGTTGGAGCTACGGCGGGAAGTGCGCTTCTGGCCCTTGACCATCAGCACATCCTTATCCAGAGAATCGCAGTAGAAAAATTCCTTCCACTGGTCTGCAAGAGTTCCGCCCAGTGCGCCCATACCTGCTTTGATCAAACCCATAATAATTTCCTCCTGTATGTTTTATTGTTTTTGCTCTCTTCTTTATCATGCAGAACGATTTCGTTTGTAAAAAAGGTTCTGCCTGCTCAGGGGTAAGGGTCAGATAATTGATATTATAATCATACTGCAATGCGGCGCTGAACGCAAGGAATTTCTAACCGTTGCCACCTGCCTTTGCAGCTTCTTTCACAAAAAAGAACACCGGAGCGTCCATAGAGACTCCAGTGTTCCGAAATAATATTTTTATGCTTGTCCCGTACCCCAAAAAGGCTTAGAATCGCCGCCATGTATCCGGCATAAACAGCACCAGCATGGGGAAGATCTCCAAACGGCCTGCCAGCATATCGAAGATAAGCACCAGCTTTGCGGGGTCTGCAAAGCAGCCGAAGTTCTGCATTGGGCCTGCCATTTCCAAGCCCGGGCCGATGTTGTTCAGGGTAGCAGCCACGGCGGTAAAGTTTGTCACCATATCAAAGCCGTTCAGGCTGATGAGGAAGAAGGAGGCCGCAAAGATAAAGATATAGGCCGCAATGAACACATTGGTGGTGCGGATGGTCTCGTGGTTCAACAGCTTGCCGTCCATGCGGGCGGGCGCTACCACCTGCGGGTGCAGGGCGGTCTTGAGCTCCTTGGCCAGGGTCTTACCCAGAATGAGGAAACGGCTCACCTTGATGCCGCCGCCGGTACTGCCGGCGCAGGCGCCAATGAACATGAGCATGACCAGAATCTCTTTCGAGAGGGTCGGCCACAGGTCAAAATCGCAGCTGGAAAAGCCGGTGGTGGTGATGATGGAGCCCACCTGAAAAGCGGCCTGCCGCAACGCCTCGCCAAAGCTGTTGTACATACTATAAATATTGGCAGTGATGATGCCCACTGCCACTACGATGACCACAAAGTAGCCCCGCACCTCCTCGCTGGCAGCAGCGCGGCGGAACTTGCGCATGAGCAGCAGGAAGTAGGCGTTGAAGTTGACGCCGAACAGGATCATGAAAATGGTCACGACCCACTGGATGTAGGGCGAAAAGCTGGCAAAGCTGTCGTTGCGGAAGCCGAAGCCGCCGGTACCCGCCGTACCAAAGGCAGTGAGCATGGCTTCGAACAGGGGCATTCTGCCAACAAGCAGGAACACCAGTTCCAGCACGGTGAGGGCAAAGTAGATGCCGTACAGGATCTTAGCGGTAGACTGTACCTTGGGCACAAGCTTATCCACCTGCGGGCCGGGGCTTTCGGCTTTCATCAGGTTGACGTGAGAGCCGCCAGTCAGCGGCAGCAGCGAGAGCAGAAACACCAGAACACCCATGCCGCCGATCCAGTGGGTGAAGCTGCGCCAGAACAGAATACCGTTGGGCAGCCCCTCCACGGCGGGCAGGATGCTGGCACCGGTGGTGGTAAAGCCGGAGACCGTCTCAAACAGGGCATCCACGGGGTTCGGGATGCAGCCGGTGAGCACAAAGGGCACCGCGCCCATCACCGAGATGAACACCCAGCACAGCGAGGTAGCCGCAAAGCCTTCGCGCATATAGAACACCTTACTGCGGGACTTGATGGTGTGCAGGGCGTAGCCGATGCCGGCGCTGACGGCCGCTGTGAGCAGAAACACGCCCAGCACCATCCACTCGCCATACACTAAGCTGGCGGCGGCGGGCAGCAGCAGCAATGCGCCCTCGATCATCAGCACATAGCCCAGCAGACGGAAAACGATTGCATAATTCATAGTCCGCCTCCGTCAGTGCTCCACGATATCGCGCAGATCGTGCAGACCGTGCTCCAGCGTGACCACGATGACGTTATCGCCCACTTGGATTTGGTCGCCGCCGCGGGGGATCAAAATCTTGCTGCCGCGGGTAATACAGCACAGCAGCAGGTTCTTTTTCAGGTGCAGCTGGCTCAGGGGCACACCGGTAGCGGCGCTCTCCTCGTGCACTGTAAACTCCAGCGCCTCCACGCGGTCGTCCAGTATGCGGTACAGAGTCTTGATGTTGTTGCCCGCCTCGTTTTGCAGGGCGCGGACGTACTGCACGATGTAGTCACAGGTCATGTACTTGGGGTAGACCACACTGCCCAGATCCAGCCCGGCCAGAATATCGTCAAATTCCAGACGGTTGACCTTGGTCACCAGCTTGCCGTTGGAGTGCTTTTTGGCAAACAGGGTCAGCAGCACGTTCTCCTCGTCGATGTTGGTCAGCGCCACAAAGGCTTCGGTGGATTCCAGACCCTCGGAAAGCAAAAACTCGCGGTTGGAGCCGTCCTCGTTCAGGATCTGTGCGCCGGGCAGCTGCTCGGCCAGTTCTACGCAGCGGGCAGCGTCCCGCTCCACAATGCGCACCCGCACATGGTTTTCCAGCAGTTCCTGACTGAGGTAGTAAGCAATGGCACCGCCGCCCACGATGAGGGCGTTGCGTACCGGCTGCACCGGCAGATGCAGCTGCTGGAAGAAGGCGTGAGCTTTTTCCTGCGTAGCAAGGAAGGTGACCTGATCGCCCTTTTGCAGCACAAAGTTACCGTTGGGGATGATGACCCCTCCCTCACGCTCCACCGCGCATACCAGAATATCGCTCTTGAGCCGGGTGGGGATCTCGCGGATGGCCACGCCGTCCAGTGCATCGGGCAGCGCAAACTTGATCAGCCGCACACGGCCGTCCGCAAAGGTATCGATCTTGCTGGCACCGGGGAAACGCAGCAGATGAGAGATCTCCTTTGCCGCTGCCATTTCCGGGTTGATAATGGCGGAAATACCGATCTGCTTTTTGATAAAGTCCAGCTCGTGGCTGTAGGACGGGTTGCGCACGCGGGCAATGCCGTGGCAGTGGCCCGCCTTTTTGGCAAACATGCAGCAAAGCAGGTTCAGTTCGTCCGAGCCGGTGACCGCAATGAACACGTCCGCATCCTCAATGCCCGCCTCAGACAGGGTGGTGATGGACGAGCCATTGCCTACAATGCCCAGCACGTCGTAGCTTTCGGTCAGGTGCTCCACGCGCGCTTTGTTGGTGTCCACCACAGTCACGTTGTGGCCTTCCTCGCTGAGCTGGCGCGTCAGAGCCGTGCCGACCTTGCCGCCGCCCACCAGAATGATCTTCATAACAAGTCCTTTCTCCTTTGGCAGCCCCTTTTCCCGGGGCATACAAGTACAGTGTAGTATACCATATCCCGATGCAAAGTTCTACCGTTTGTCCCGCAAATACAGCGAATTGCTTAAAAAGCGACAGTTCTTTTGTGCAAGATGGCCTGTTCTCAGCGTGAAAGCGCAAAAAGGGACTGCCACACAGCTTTGTGCAGCAGTCCCCTTGGGACGAAACGATTTAGAATGCCCACCGCGTACGCTTTGGGCATCCTCAGCGGAAAAAATATTGTTATAAGAGCAAGGTCGGTCAGCCTGCGAGCTGCCCGGCATTGCATTTTCACAGAAAAACAGGTCTCCCCTGCCGTCCGGTCTCAGTACCGCTCTACGCCGTCCTTGGTGACAAGTGCGTACACCAGCGGGGCTTCCTCCGGCTTTTCAGTGCCGTACACAAGGCCGCTGCGGTACTCGGCTGCGGCAGCTTCAAACTTGTCCGCAGCGCCGTAGAAGGTGGCAAGGCTTTCGCCCTTATGGACGTAGTCACCGCGCTTTTTGTGCAGGGTGATACCGGCGGCAAAGTCCAGCGGATCGCCCTTTTTCTGGCGGCCTGCGCCCAGCAGCACGCTGGCAGAGCCGATCTTTTCCGCATCGTTGGCCACAATGTAGCCGTCCTGCTCAGCCAGCAGTTCATAGCTGGCGGCGGGCTGTGCAAACAGACTGTAATCGTCCAGCACCCGGATGTCGCCGCCCTGTGCGGCAAACATTTCCTTGCACTTGGCAAAGGCAGAGCCGTCCGCAATGACAGCCTCGGCCATAGCGCGGCAGTGGGCGGCATCGCCCTTGCCTGCCAGTACCAGCATGTTGGCCGCCAATTGCAGGCACACCTCGGTCAGGTCTGCCGGGCCGTGGCCTTTGAGCACGTCCATGCTCTCCATCACTTCCAGACTGTTGCCGATGTTGTGCCCCAGCGGGGTGTCCATATCGGTGATCATGGCAGCTACCCGGCGGCCATGGTGGGTGCCAATGGCGACCATCAGCTGTGCCAGCTCAATGCTCTGGTCAACAGTTTTCATAAAAGCACCGGTGCCGGTGGTGACGTCCAGCAGAATGGCGTCCGAACCGGAGGCCAGCTTTTTGGACATGATGCTGGAGGCGATCAGCGGGATGCAGCTGACGGTAGCGGTAACGTCCCGCAGAGCGTACATCTTTTTATCCGCCACAGCGATACCCTCGCTCTGGCCGATGACCGACAGACCGATCTGGTTCACCTGTGCAAAAAACTCCTCCTGCGAGAGGGCAGTTTTTGTGCCGGGCACGCTTTCCATTTTATCAATGGTGCCGCCGGTGTGGCCGAGACCCCGGCCGCTCATTTTGGCGATCTTCACCCCGCAGGCCGCCACGATGGGCGCGATGACCAGCGTGGTCTTGTCGCCCACACCGCCGGTGGAGTGCTTGTCCACCTTGATGCCCGGAATGGGCGAAAGGTCTACCATCACACCGCTGTGCGCCATCACATCGGTCAGCTCAGCGGTCTCCGCGTTGGTCATGCCGCGCAGATACACCGCCATCATCCATGCGGCCATCTGGTAGTCAGCCACTTCCCCGCTGACAAAGCCATTGACGATGGCCTCCAGTTCCTCCCGGGTGTGGGTGCCGCCATCCCGCTTTTTTGCGATCAGATCATAAATACGCATCGTTTCACGCTCCTGTTCTTATTGTTTTTGGGGCGTTTTATGCCCGGATCTCCTGCCATACGCTCTTGCCGTCCAGCGTGGAGGCGTCCACTTCCAGATATTCGCAGATGGTCTGGGCGATGGTGCCGAAGCACAGCTTAGTGCCCAGATCCGTCCCCGCCTTCACACCCTTGCCGCAGACCAGATACGGCACATACTCGCGGGTATGGTCGGTGGTCTTGGTGTAAGAGGGGTCGCAGCCGTGGTCGGCGGTGATCATGAGCAGGTCGCCCTCCCGCATCCCCGGCAGGAAATCAGCCAGAAAACGGTCGAACTCCGTAGCGGCGGCAGCGTAGCCTGCCACATCGCGGCGGTGGCCGTAGAGCATATCAAAGTCTACCAGATTCACGAAGGCAAGGCCTTCAAAATCCCGGGTCTGCAGAGCCTTGGTAAAGGCGATGCCGTTGGTGTTACCGGTGGTCTTGATCTTTTCGGTCACGCCCTCGCCGTCAAAGATATCGTAGATCTTGCCCACGGCGATCACGTCCTTACCGGCATCCTTCAGCAGATCCAGCATGGTGGCGCGGGGCGGCTTCAGGCTCAGGTCGTGGCGGTTGGTGGTGCGGTAGAAGGTATCCGCGCTGTTGCCCAGGAAGGGGCGGGCGATCACACGCCCTACGCCGTACTTGCCCTTGAGCATTTCCCGGGCGATCTCGCAGTAGCGGTACAGCTCCTGCACCGGTACAAGCTCCTCGTTGGCAGCCACCTGAAAAACGCTGTCGGCGCTGGTATAGACGATGAGGGCATTTTCCCGCATGGCCTGCTCGCCGTAGTCCTTCAGCACCTGCGTGCCGGAATAGGGCTTGTTGCACAGTACCTTGTGGCCGGTCTTTTGCTCATACTCCCGGATCAGCTCCTCCGGGAAGCCCTCGGGGAAGGTGGGCAGCGGCTCCGGGCTGACTACACCGGCGATCTCCCAGTGGCCGATGGTGGTATCCTTGCCCATGCTCTGCTCCTGCAGGCGGGCAAAGGCAGCCGCCGGGGCATCCGTCTTTTCCCCTGCGGTCACGCCGTCAATGTTGAACAAGCCCAGCTTGCGCAGATTGGGGCAATTGAAATTGGGGTGGTTCGCAATGGCACCCAAGGTGTTGGTGCCTGCATCGCCAAAGGCAGCGGCATCCGGCTCTGCGCCGATGCCAAAGCTGTCCAGCACGATCAGAAAAACGCGTTTTTCCATAATGGTCACTCCATTCTCCGGGCGTTCCCCGGAACAGTACTACTTTATTACCCCTATTATAAGCAAAAACCCCCTCCGATGCAAGAGGAAGCAGTCTTGTATGTTCTTATCAGTTTTCACGTTTTGCAGCAGTTTTCCCCTGTCAGACAGCACGCAGAAAGCTGCGGCGCATCGTTAAAAGTTTTGCAATCTTTCCTTTAGGCATCAACAGATGCAAAAACTTGTATTCAAGCAAAAATTCCTCTTGCTCTCTTGCGCCGGAATGATTATAATAATAGGTGGTAGAGTTTTGGGTTTTCCCGCTCTGCCATATAAACCGACCCGCTGTACCGGGAGCTTTTACTCCCATTGGTCATACACAGCAGCCTGCAGGGATGCTGTGCCGGATATAGGTAAGAGAGAGTTGACGGAGGTATATTGCATGAGAAAGACGAAAATTATTTGCACCCTTGGTCCTTCCACCGATAAGGAAGGCGTGCTGCGCGATCTGATCGCCAACGGCATGAACGTGGCCCGCTTCAATTTTTCCCACGGTTCCCACGAGGAGCATCTGGGTCGCCTTGAAAAGCTGAAGGCTCTGCGTGAGGAGCTGGGTAAGCCCGTGGCTGCACTGCTGGACACCAAGGGTCCCGAGATCCGCCTGAAGGACTTCAAGAACGGCGTTGAGAATCTGGTTGCCGGCCAGACCTTTACCCTGACCACCCGCGATGTGGAGGGCACCAACGAGATCTGCTCCATCACCTACAAGGATCTGCCCATGGACGTGGAGCCGAACGGCACCATCATGCTGGACGACGGCCTGATCAAGCTGCAGATCCAGACCGTGAACGACACCGACATCGTCTGCACCGTACTGAATAGCGGCAAGATCAAGAACAAGAAGGGCGTCAACGTGCCCGGCGTGCACCTGTCTATGCCGTATATGAGCCAGCGCGATAAGGATGACATCATCTTCGGCATCCAGCAGGGTTACGATTTCATCGCTGCCTCCTTTGTGCGCACCGCACAGGACGTGTACGATATCCGCAACCTGCTGAACCAGTACGATTCCAACATCCGCATCATTGCAAAGATCGAGAACCGCGAGGGCGTGAACAACATCGACAGCATTTTGGCTGCTGCCGATGCCGTGATGGTGGCCCGTGGCGATCTGGGCGTGGAGATCGACTTCACCGAGCTGCCCGGCATCCAGAAGACCATCATCGACCGCTCCTTCTCCTTCGGCAAGCCCATCGTCACCGCTACCCAGATGCTGGACAGCATGATCGTGAACCCCCGCCCCACCCGCGCCGAGATTTCGGACGTGGCAAACGCCATTTACGATGGCACCTCTGCCATTATGCTGTCCGGTGAGACCGCTGCCGGTGCCTACCCTGTGGAGGCGCTCAAGACCATGTCTGCCATTGCTGAGCGCACTGAGCAGGAGGGCTTCCATCTGCGCAGCCGCACGATGGATTCCAACCCCGGCAAGATCAGCGTATCCGACGCTACCGCCCATGCCGCCTGCCTGACCGCACGGGACGTGAACGCTGCTGCCATCGTGACCGTGTCTGAGTCCGGCACCACTGCCCGCCTGCTGAGCAAGTACCGCCCGCAGCAGCCCATCATTGCCTGCGTCATGCGCGAGCAGGTGCAGCGTCAGCTGTCCCTGAGCTGGGGCATCACCCCGCTGATGATGTCTCTGGCACACAGCACCGATGAGCTGATCGAGATGTCCACTGCTCTGGCCAAGGAGAACGGCTACCTGCACAACGGCGAGCTGGCTGTTGTGACCGCAGGCGTGCCCGTGGGCGTTTCCGGCACCACCAACATGATCAAGATCCACATGGTGGGCAACTGTCTGGCTACCGGCGTGGGCGTCGGCCCCGAGAACAATGATGTTGCCAGCGGCAAGGCCTGTGTCTGCCGCACCATGGACGAGGTGCGCGCCAAGTTCAAGCCCGGCATGGTGCTTGTAGTGCCCTCCACCAGCAACGAGATGCTGAGCTTCGTGCGCGACGCTGCCGCTCTGGTGGTAGAGGAGCCCGGCCTGAACAGCCACGCCGCTATTGCCGGCAAGGCACTGCTGAAGCCCACCGTTGTGGGTGCCGCCGGTGCTACCAGCCACATCCGCGATGGTCTGATGGTGGCTGTGGACTGCGCACACGGCAGTGTGCAGCGCCTGCAGGGCTGATAAAGGAGAGCTGTAGTATGGAACGTATCGCAAGTTTTTGCGTGGATCACACCCGGCTGGAGCGCGGGATGTACCTGAGCCGTCAGGACGGCGATGTGCTCACCTGGGACATCCGCATGAAAAAGCCCAATCAGGGCGATTACCTGACCACTGCTGCCGCCCACACGCTGGAGCATCTGTTTGCCACCTACGCGCGCAACAGCGCCGTGAAGGATGGGGTGATCTATGTTGGCCCCATGGGCTGCCGCACCGGCTTTTACCTGCTCACCCGAGGGCTGACCCCGGCACAGGCGCTGCAGCTGACGGTGGACGCCTACCGCTTTATGGCCGATTTTGAGGGTGCCGTGCCCGGTGCCAGCGAGGTGGAGTGCGGCAACTACCGCGATATGGATCTGCCTGCCGCCAAGGCTGAAGCCGCTGCCATGCTGCCCGTGCTGGAAGCGCTGACCGCAGAGGATCTGCACTACTGATCTGTCAATATAAAGAGAGCGCCGCACAAAATACCGTGCAGCGCTCTTTTTGTTACAAAATGATGCGAAAGTATTATTTATAATTTTAGGGCAGGGGAACGTCTGCGGATGTTCCCCTGCCCTGTTTTTACTAAAAGAAATCTCAAATCAGCCCCAAGGCTGCAAACTCCTTGGCAATGCCGTCCTCGTACACCGAGGGGGCAATGCGGTCGCAGCGCTGCTTCAGGCTTGCAGAGCCGTCGGCCATACAGACACTGATGCCGACCACATCGGTCATCTGCAGGTCGTTGTCGCTGTCGCCAAAGCCGATGCTGTTCTGCAGGGGCACGCCGAGATAGTCACATACGGCCTTGATGCCGCGCCCCTTATCAAACTTGCGGTTGATGAGCTCGCCGTTCACATAGCCGCCGTTCAGACCGTCCGGCTTGCTCTCGCAGAACACGAATCTGTCCTCGTACAGGCGCTTGGCCTCGTTCAAGTCCTCGCTGCGCTCTGCGATATATACGATCTTATACAGCGGCTCGCCCTTGTACTCGGCCAGCGGGCTCATGGTCATGCCGTCCTCCATGGCCTTGCGCCAGCGGGCGGCTTCGCTGTTCAGGGGGCCTGCATCCCGGTGGGTGAAGCTCCAGCGCTCGATCATCTTCAGGCTGCCGTAGGTGGCATCCCGCGCTTCCAGCGTGCACTCCACGCCGTGGCGCTCCATGGCGCTGCGCACGCCCTGTGCCAGCTGCGGCTCCATGGGCAGATCAACCAGCACCTTGTCACCGCAGAACACATAACCGCCTGCGCTGCACACTGCGCCGTCAAAGCCATAGTCCAGCAGCGGCTGGGTCATGCGCAGGTTGCGCCCGGTGCACAGAAACAGCTTGTGGCCGTTGGCGTGCGCCTTGTGCAGCGCCTCCACCGTGCTTTGGGGGATCAGCATCTCGCCCGGGGGCAGCAGAGTGCCATCGATATCTAAAAAGATCAATTTCTGTTTCATTCGTTCCTCTTTTTTTACAGTGAGCCGCGCTCTACCAGTGTATAGCCCAACGTGGTCTGGCGCACCGGCGCAGCGTCCGGCCCGGTATGCTCCAGGCTTTGCAGCAGCATCCGGGCAGCTTCCTGCCCGACCTGCCGCTGATAGAAGCGGATGGTAGTCAGGCCGGGTTCCACCACCTTGCCTGCCCAGTTGTCTCCGATGCCGGCAAGGCCGACATCCTCCCCTACCCTGCGCCCGGCAGCGCGCAGCACCCGCAAAGCGCCAAAGGCTACGGTGTCTGTCACGCAGACCACACCGTCCAGCTGCGGGCAGCGTGCCAGCAGCTCCTCCATGCAGCGGTGCCCTTCTTCCATGGAAAAGGCGGCGCAGTAAGCGCGGGGCAGACCATCTGCGTTTAGTCCCACCTCCCGCAGTGCATCCTGCACACCCTGACGGCGGGCTATGCCGGTGGCGGCGTCCTGCTCGCTACCGCCGATGTACACGATATTTTTGCGGCCATGCTCCAGCATCTTCCGGGTCAGGTCGCGGGCAGCAGAGCGGTCGTCGTTATAAACGCAGGGCAGGTCTGCAAAACGCTGCCCCGTTACCACCACAGGCACACGGCAGTCTTTCAGCGCCTTGCACAGCTGCGGGCTGGAATCATAGCCCAGCAGGATGATACCGGCCACATGATTGCGCTGCAGCGCTGTAAGATATTCCAGCTCCATCTGCCCGTCCAGCTCGGTGTCTGCCAGCAGCATCAGGTAGCGGCTGGCCCCCAACTCGGCTGCAATGCCGCTGGTGATCTGCCCCACCGACTGGGAGCTGATGCTGGGCACAATGACCCCCACCTGACGCACCTTGCCGGTGCGCAGGGTCTGCGCCGCAGTATCCGGGCTGTAGCCGGTCTTTTCCACTACGGCTTGTATCACGGCGCGCTTCTGCTCGCTGAGGGGGCCGCCGTTCAAATAGCGGCTGACCGCAGCGCTGGAAACGCCTGCCATCTTTGCAATATCACTGATGGTCATGGGGTATTTTCTCCGTTCCCTCTCCGGTGGTAATGTGTAAACGTTTTCATGCTTATTATAAATCCGTTTCATATTTCCCGCAAGAGGTGCAATGACCGTTTTTCTGTGGGGCTGCCCGCTGCTTTTTTGGTGATTTTACACAATCCAAACAATCTTGCTTTCTGATTTACCGCCAGAATTGCGAAAACCGTAGCGCTTATACAAGTCCCATGCTGATGGCGCGTGCGATAAGTCCCAGCACCAGCGCTGCCAGAATAATACCAAGTGCCACCCTGCTCTCGCCGCCGGTCTGCTGCTTTTTGCTGCGGGAGGCTGTGCCGCGGCTCTGCTTTGTACCGGTGCTGCGGCTGCGGGCGGCAGTGCTTTTGGTGCTGCGGACAGTCTGGGGATTGCGGGGCTTTGTGCGGGCGGCGGCTTTTCCCTGCTGTGCGTTCTGCGGGCTGCTCTGGCGCACTTTAAGGGGCTTGCCCTCGCTGCAGCGGCTCAGGTAGTCCTCTGCCTCACGGTAATACTGCGCCAGCTCGTTTTCCTTAAAGGCAGTACCGGCGTAGCCCTCCTCCAGCGCCTCGATGGCTTCGTTGAACAGCAGGGCTGCCTGTGCGCCGTCTGCTGCAACCGCCGCATGGGCTGCCTCGTTGCGGGCGGTGCGGATGGCGTTGCAGGCATGGCGGGCGGCAGAGGGGTGCGCCGTGTTGCCCAGCAGGTCCAGCGGGCGGGCGGCATCGGTCTCCGGGTCCAGCAGCACCCGCATACACAGGGTAGTGTCCAGCTGCTGCCAGCTGGTCTTGCCGGTAAGATCCGGCATACGGTCGTAGTAATCCGGGCTTTCCTGCTTGCGGGCAGCAATATACTCCAGCAGCGCATCCAGACTGTGCGCCCCGGGCTTGCGCTCCCAGTGCCAGCGCAGCAGGCGGCGGCTGATCTCATCGCAGGCGGTCTTGATCTCAAAAGCCACCTGTAAGGCTTGTTCCGGCATGGTATTTCCTTTCTGTGCAGCGCACACAAAAGGCGGAGAAGGCACGCTGCCCCCTCCGCCGGGATGATCTTATTTTACAGCACGAACTGGTAGTACACAAAACCGCACAGCGCGATGGCTGCGCACAGGATGGCCGTAATAGGCGGCACCCAGCGGATCAGCGCTTCTGCCACGCTGTCCCGGCTGTCCTCGTACTCCTCGTACCCTTCGTCCTCCACAGGCGCGGGCTGACGCACCGGAGCCGGACGGCGGGCGGGGATCACGCGGGTACCCTCGTCTGCCGCAGCAGCACCGGAAAGCGGTGCGCGGACAGAGGCATCCAGCACCCGGGTAGGCTCCGAGACAGGCTGGATGGGGTCAGCCTTTGGCTCGTAGACCGGTGCTCCCACGACCCGGGTGGGCTCTTCTACGGGAGCCGCCGGAGCAGCAGGGGCTGCGCCCACGATGCGGGTAGGCTCCTCCACCGCAGCGGGCGCTGCGGGAGCAGCCGGGGCGTTAAGGGGCATTTCCATCTCGTCTGCCGGGGCAGCGGGCTGCAGCAGAGTGTTCAGCGCGTTCTGCAACAGGATACGGTCGCAGCCGCACTCCGAGCAGTAAACCGTGTCCTCCTCGGTGGGGTGGAAGGCGCCACAGGCGCAGTACCAGCCGTTCTCGAACACCTGCGGCTGATACTTGAGCCCGGTGCGGTTCATGCGGGCCTCCAGCGCCTTTTGCAGCTCCGGAGCCAGACGGCGGGGTGCGGGCAGACGCACACGCTTGATGCCGTCCAGATGCACCACGCGCTTGCCGTTGTACACATTGCACAGGGTAACATCCACGCTGGTGATGGCCTTGGCCGTGATGAACACGGCATCATCCTGCCCAAACAGCTCGCCGGGTTTTACCTGCAGATCCCGGTACTCGAACTTATCCTCGCACAGGATCACGCCATCCACGCCCTTGCACTTGAAGTGGATTTCCAGTGCGGTCAGGGTCACGCGGGAAATATTCTTAAAGGTCAGGCAGACAGCATGCTCGCCGCTGACGTCTCCCTTGAGCAGCTCCACGCAGACAAACTGCACCGGACTGCCGGGGGTATAGTAGTTTGCGCGGGTCTGTGCGACCGGGTTAAAATTTTCCTCCACGATGCTCGCTCCTTTCCTAAAAAAGCTTAGTCCTGCTGCTCCGGGGCATCCGGCTGCGGCATTTCCGGCTGGGCAGGCTCGGCCTGCTCGGCGGGTTCTGCACGCTCGGCAGTCTCCGCAGGCTCTGCGGACTGCACCGGGGCGGTCTGCACGGTCTGGTCGGGCTGTGCCTGCTCGGGCTTTGCATCCTCGCAGGGAGGCAGGGTGCCACCGGCCATAATGGTGTTGAACTGCTCCTCGTTGAGCTTTTCGCGCTCCATCAGAGCCTTGGCCAGCGCATGGAGCTGGTCGATGTGCTCGGTCAGGGTGCGGCGGCAGGTCTCGTAGGCCTCGTCAATGATATCGCGGGTCTCGCTGTCAATCTCGGCAGCGGTGGTCTCGCTGTAACCCTTGCCCTGACCAAAGTCGCGGCCAAGGAAGGTCTCCTCCTGCGAGGTGCCGTAAACCACGGGGCCCAGACGCTCGGAGAAGCCGTAGCGGGTGATCATCTGGCGGGCGATATTGGTGGCCTGCTGCAGGTCGTTGGAGGCACCGGTGGAGATGTCCTCCAGAATCAGCTGCTCGGCCACACGGCCGCCCAGGCTGGACACGATATCCTCAAACATCTCGCCCTTGGTCACATAGCTGCGATCCTTCTCAGGCAGATACATGGTGTAGCCGCCGGCCTGACCGCGCGGGATGATGGTGATCTCGTGCACGCGGGGATGATGCTTGCAGTAGAAGCCTGCCACTGCGTGACCGGCCTCGTGGTAGGCGGTGAGTTTTTTCTCCTCCGGGGTGACCACGCGGCTCTTCTTCTCGGGGCCAGCCATCACCTTCATGGAGGCTTCCTCGATATCCTCCATGGTAATGGCCTTGCGGTTGCGGCGGGCTGCCAGCAGAGCGGCCTCGTTGACAAGGTTCTCAAGGTCTGCACCGGCAAAACCGGCGGTGCGCTGGGCAATGACCTTCAGAGAGACGTCCGGTGCAAGGGGCTTGTTGCGGGTATGCACCTTCAGGATCTCCTCGCGGCCCTTGACATCCGGCAGACCCACATAGACCTGACGGTCAAAACGGCCGGGACGCAGCAGCGCCTTATCCAGAATGTCAGCACGGTTGGTGGCCGCCATGACGATGATGCCGTCGTTGGCCTCAAAGCCGTCCATCTCCACCAGCAGCTGGTTCAAAGTCTGCTCGCGCTCATCGTGACCGCCGCCCAGACCTGCGCCGCGCTGACGACCCACAGCATCGATCTCGTCGATAAAGATGATGCAGGGCATGGTCTTTTTGGCCTTATCGAACAGGTCGCGCACGCGGGATGCGCCCACGCCGACATACATCTCCACAAAGTCAGAGCCGGAGATGGAGTAGAAGGGCACCCCCGCCTCGCCTGCACAGGCGCGGGCCAGCAGGGTCTTACCGGTACCCGGAGGGCCCACCAGCAGCACACCGTGGGGGATGCGGGCACCCAGCGTATTGAACTTATCGGGGCTCTTGAGGAACTCCACAACTTCCTTGAGCTCCTCTTTTTCCTCGTCCTCACCGGCCACATCGGCAAAGGTGGCAGTCTTTTTGTTCTCGTGCTCGTCCTTTACCTTGGCCTTGCCCACGTTCATGATGCCGCCGCCACCGGCGCCGCCGCGCATCATGGAGAACAGCAAAAAGCCGGTGCAGCCCAGCATAGCCAGATAGAACAGGATCTCCATCCAGGGAATGGTCTCCTTGGCGGGCACATAATCGTACACCATGGGTGCATCGGGGTTGGCTGCATCATACTGGGCGATGTAGTCCGACACATGGTCCACGAACATCCGGGCATAGGGCAGCTTATAGCTGACTGTCTCGGTGCCGTCATCGTTCTTCTTCACCCCGGTGGGGGCAGCGGAAGAGGAGGACAGCAGGCCGGAAAGCAGCCCGCCCGAAGACTGGGTGGTGGTCTGCTCGGCAGCGTTGGGCAGCTCCTGTGCGCCCTCCTTCAGGGTCATGGTAATCACGCCGGTATTCAGATCCAGCGAGAATTTGGTGACCTGATTGCTCTCAAAATAGTGTACCACCGTGGAATATGCCATGGAGGAGCCGTTAGCGTTGCCGCCGGTGCCGCCCAGCACCGACCACACCATCAGCACGGCTGCCAGTACAATGGCGATCACCAGCGGATTGAAACGGGGTTTCTTCGGTTGCAAAAAAATCAACTCCAGTTCTGGATTTTTATAATGGACAGGTTACTTCGTGTAGATCTCGGGCTTCAGCACACCGACATAGGGCAGGTTGCGGTATTTTTCATCGTAGTCCAGACCATAGCCCACCACGAACTCGTCAGGCACCTGAAAGCCCTCGTAATCCGGCTGGATGTTGGCCTTGCGGCGGCTGGGCTTATCAAGGATGGTGCAGATCTTAACGGAGTTCGGGTTGCGCATCTTGAGCATGGGCACAAGGTTGGACAGGGTGACGCCAGTGTCCAGAATGTCCTCTACGATCAGCACATCCTTACCGGACAGATCACCATCCAGATCCTTGATGATCTTGACCAGACCGCTGGTGGTGGTGTTGCTGCCGCCGTAGCTGGAGACCACCATAAAGTCGATATTGCAGGGGATGCTCACAGCCCGCATCAGATCGGCCATAAAGACCACCGAGCCCTTGAGGATGGACACCAGCACCAGATTTTTACCGGCATAATCCCGGCTGATCTGAGCGCCCAGCTCTGCCACCTTGGCCTTCAGCTGCTCTTCGCTGACCAGAACGGTCTTGATATCATCGTGCATACTCATTTGTTTTTTCCTCCTGTGTTTCGATCTCTGCATCCAAGTGCAGGATCCATCTGCTTTCCGTGTCCGGTGCAAGGCCATCGGCAAAGCCTTCTCCACACACCCATAAAATTTCGCTTCCGCTGGCAAGCAGCGGCAGCGTATCCCGCAGTTCGTTCGGGACACCGGCCTCGTTCATCCACTTTCGCAGCGGTTTGCTCAAGCCCCGCCCCGCAGGCCGGAAGCGGTCTCCCGGCTGCCGGGCACGCAGCACAAGGCCAGTGTACAACGTAGTTATTCTAGCATAATCCGCCCGATTTTTTAAGTCTTTTTTATGAACGACTTGTATTTTTTTCTCAAAATCGGCTGTTAACAGCTCCGCTTTCCCCTTCCAGCCCCCGCGCAGCCGGAATTCCGGCTGTTTTTCGGGCAAAAAGGGCACTTGCTGCGGCGCGCTCTCCAGCTGCCGGGGCAGCGCGTCCGGCAGCATTTCCTGCCGCAGACAGCCGTTTCCGGCGCAAAAACGCACCTGTCCGGTCAGCTGTACTGCACCGCTGCCCTGCCGCACCACGGCGCACAGCAGCTGCACATATTTTTCCTCTGCGTCCCGCACCGGAGCCACAAGACTGTGCAGCGCAGTTTCCAGCAGCAGGGGGTCTGCTGCCTGCAAGGGTGCCAGCTGCCACACCGGTTCTACACCGGGCAGGCGTGCCGCCGCCAGAAGCTTTGCAGCCCCGGCGGCAAGATAGGCATCCACCCGCGCGGCCTTTTCACAGAACCGCGCCAGATTCTGCACTGCCGCCGCGTTGGTGCTTTCCAGCGCAGGCAGGGCGCTGTGGCGCAGACGGTTGCGGGCGTAGGCGTCGGTGTCGTTGGTCTCATCGGTGACCCACGGCTGCCCCGCAGCCCGGCAGACGGCCTCGGTCTCGGCACGGCTCAGGCAGAGCAGCGGGCGCAGGTAGCACCCGCGCCTTGGCCGGATGCCGCCCGCGCCGTGCAGCCCGGTGCCGCGCGCCAGCCGCAGCAGCAGCGTTTCGGCTTGGTCATTTGCAGTATGGGCTGTGGCAATGGCATCTATCCCCTGCCCTTGCAGCTGCGCAAAGGCCGTGTAACGCAGACGGCGCGCCCAGTCCTCCCCGGCGTGTGTCGGGGGCGAGGCCAGCTCTGCCGCATGGAACACCCGCAGCGGCACGCCCAAGCGGGCGCATTCCGCCCGCACAAAGGCCTCGTCCCGGTCGGCGCTCTGCCCGCGCAGACCGTGGTTCACATGGCAGGCAGAAAGCGTATAGCCGAACCTCGGCTGCAATTGCCGCAGCAAGAGCAGCAGCGCCATGCTGTCCGCGCCGCCGGAGACTGCCGCCGCCAGATGCTGCGGTGCGCCGGGCTGCAAAAGCCCCTCCCGGATGCAGAAATCCTCCACCCGGGCAAGAATCGCGGTATCCATCAGCGCTTGAAGTCCACATCCATAAAGCGGGTGTGGGCACCATCCCAGCCCAGCGGCACGGTGCTGGTCTCGCCGTGACGGTTCTTTGCCACGATACACTCGGCGGTATCGGCATCCACCTCGGCACCATCCGGGTTCTGGCTGGCGTAGTAGGAATCGCGGTACAAGAACAGAACGCAGTCTGCGTCCTGCTCGATGGAACCGGAGTCACGCAGGTCCGAAAGCTGCGGGCGGTGGCTGGAGTTGTTGCCCTGCTTTTCTACCGCACGGGACAGCTGGCTCAGCGCGATGATGGGCACATTCAGCTCCTTAGCCATGATCTTCAGGTTTCGGGTGATGGAGCTGATCTCCTGCACACGGTTCTCGCTGCGCTGGCCGGTGGTCATCAGCTGTAAATAGTCGATGACGATCAGGCCCACGTTGGGGCGGGCAGGGTCCTGATTCACCCGGCGGATCTTGGCCTTCATCTCGGTGATGGTGATACCGGAGGTGTCGTCCATATAGATCGGTGCATCGTGCAGCTTTTCGGTAGCCAGCGCCAGATACTCCCAGTCCTCGGCGCGCAGCGCACCGGTACGGAAGGCTTGACTGTCGATACCGGCCTCCGACGAGAGGATACGGTTGGTCAGCTGCTCCTTGGTCATTTCCAGACTGAAGATGGCCACCGGCACCTTTTGCTGCATGGCCACGCGGGTGGCGATGTTCAGTGCAAAACTGGTCTTGCCCATACCGGGACGGGCTGCCAGAATGACCAGATCACCGCGGCCAAGGCCGGTAAGCACGGTGTCCAGCAGACGGAAACCGGTGGGGATGCCCTTGTACTTATCCGCATCCGGGCCGCTGATCTTTTGCAGGTTGGTCAGCGTTTCCACCATGCTGGACGAAAGCGGGGTCAGGGCGCTGGAATCGCGGCCGGAGCGGATCTCGTAGATGCGCTGCTCGGCATTTTCCAGCAGAAGGTCGGCGTCCGGCTCGTCCCCGGCGTCCTGCAAAATGTCCTTGGCAACGCCCATCAGCTGACGCACCAGATATTTTTCCTGCACGATCTGGGCGTAGGCCTTTACATTGGAGATGCTGGGCACCGTTTCCGCCAGACCGGTCAGATAGATCTTGGCCTCGTCTGCGCTGGGGAACACACCATCGGACACCACTGCATCCAGCAGGGTGACAAAATCGATGGTCTGGTCGTTGGTGAACAGGCGCAGCATCTCGGTCCAGATCTGGGCGTTCTGCCGGGTGTAGAACATTTCCGGCTTGAGGATCTCCACAAGATCGGTCAGGGTGTCGGGCTTGAGCAGCACCGCGCCCAGCACGCTCTGCTCTGCCTGCATATTGTAGGGCAGATTGATGCCCACGCTCTCCAGATTCAGTTCATTGGAATAACGTCGTTCGTTCGGCATAGTAGTTTGTCCTTATCCAAAATCCAAAGCATCCTGTAAAGCCAAAAAGCGCCCCCTGCTGTGAGGGGGCGCAAACGGCACACAGATCAGGCCTGTTCCACTTCCACCTGGATCTTGAAGGAAGCCACGACGCCAACGTACAGACGGACCTTGCCGTTGAACACGCCGGCATCCTTGATGTCCTTGGTCTCCAGCTCGATCTTCTTTTTGTCGATGGGTGCACCTGCCAGCGCAGCCAGTGCCTCGGCAACTTCCTTGCCGGTCACCTTGCCGTGCAGACGGCCGGATGCGCCGCCCTTGGCCTTGATGGTCACGGTCTTGCCCTCAATCTTGGCAGCCAGAGCCTTGGCGGCTGCCACGTTCTCAGCTTCGTGGAAATCGGCTGCGGCCTCCTTGCCGCGGGCCATGTTCACAGCGCTGGCATCCGCCACAGCGGCCAGCTTGCGCGGGAACAGGTAGTTGCGGGCGTAGCCGTCGGAGACCTCGTGGATCTCGTCCTTCTTACCGATGCCCTTGATATCCTGCTTCAGAATCACTTTCATGATAGTATCCCTCACTTCTCACCGGAAAACCGGTGCAGTCTTATGGTAATAGTATAGCGCATTTGTCGTTTTTGGGCAAGAGGAAGCGGAGCAGCATTTCAAATGTCCTTTTGCTGCACTCCTACCCCCTCAGTCGCCTGCGGCGACAGCTCCCCCAAGGGAACGCCTTTTTTGCGGCGGTGACCCGGGGCAGTTACGCTCTTTATGCCAGCTCCTTTGCGGCCACGTCCAGCGCTACCTCGATGACCTTATCCATATCGTAGTACTTGTACTCGCCCAGACGTCCGCCGAAGATCACGCCCGGCTCGGCATCGGCCAGTGCCTTATACTGCGCATACAGGGCACCGTTCTTCTCATCGTTGACGGGATAGTAGGGCTCGTCGCCCTTTTTCCACTCGGCGCTGTACTCCCGGCTGATGACGGTCTTGGGCTGGGTGCCGAACTCGAAGTGCTTGTGCTCGATGATACGGGTATAGGGGGTCTCGGCGTCAGTGTAGTTGACCACCGCGTTGCCCTGATAGTTGTCGGTGTCCAGCACCTCGGTCTCAAAGCGGACGCTGCGGTACTGCAAAGCACCCAGACGGTAGCCGAAGTAGGCATCCACCGGGCCGGTATAGACCACCTTTTCAGCCAGTGTGTCCAGCGCGGCCTTTTCGGCCAGATAATCCACGTTCAGACGCACCTCGGTACCGGCCAGCATCTTTTCCACCATAGCGGTGTAACCGCCATTGGGGATGCCCTGATACAGGGCGTTGAAGTAGTTGTCGTCGTAGGTAAAGCGCACCGGCAGGCGCTTGATGATAAAGGCAGGCAGTTCGGTGCAGGGACGTCCCCACTGCTTGCCGGTGTAGCCCTTGATGAGCTTTTCGTAGATATCGGTGCCCACAAGGCTGATGGCCTGCTCTTCGAGGTTCTGCGGGTCGGTGATGCCCGCAGCAGCCTTCTGCTCTTCGATCTTGGCCTTGGCTTCGGCAGGGGTCACAACACCCCACATCTTGTTGAAGGTGTTCATGTTGAAGGGCAGGTTGTAGATCTGGCCGTGGTAGTTGGCCACCGGGCTGTTGGTGTAGCGGTTGAACTCTGCAAACTGGTTCACATACTGCCACACAGCCTTGTTGTTGGTGTGGAAGATATGCGCACCGTAGCGGTGCACGTTGATGCCCTCCACATTCTCGGTGTAGATGTTGCCCGCGATATGGTCGCGCTTATCGATGACCAGACACTTTTTGCCTGCCTTTTTGGCCTCGTGGGCAAACACGGCACCGAACAGACCGGCACCAACGATAAGATAATCGTACTGTTTCATGTTTTATTCCCCTTTTGCCGGTCGTGCTTCCGGCGTAGTCTTTTTCTGGGAGAGATAATATTGGTCGATGGCATCCTGAATGCGGCTGCGTGCCGCCTGCGGGGTGATATGCTTCAGCTGCGCTGCTGCCATGGTCTGATGGCCGCCGCCGCCCAGCGACTCCATGATCACCTGCACATTCACGGCACCCATGCTGCGGGCAGAGACGTTTACGCCGTTGCCCACCTGCACTGCCACAAAGCTGGCGTCCACGCCCTGAATGCGCAATAGGTCGTTGGCAGCCTGCGCAATGGCGACCCGGGCTTCCGGGGCGACCTCGCCGCCAATGGAGATGGCACAGTTTTTGTACATCTGCGCCTTTTCCACCAAATCGGCCTTGGCGTTGTATTCCACCATGGTCACATCGAACAATCGGCGCACCCGCTCGGTCTCTGCGCCGTAGCGGCGCAGGGCAGCAGCGGCTTCAAAAGTACGCACACCGGTGTGCAGGGTAAAGTCCTGCGTATCCAGCAAAATGCCGGCAAGCAGACCTTCGGCCTCCACGCGGTTGGGCTTGTCGTCCCGCTCGCCCACATACTGTAACAGCTCGGTGACCAGCTCGCTGGCCGAGGAGGAATAGGGCTCGTGACAGACCAGTGCCGGGTTTTCGATGTAGCCCACGCCCTTGCGGTGGTGGTCGATGACGGCCACCTTGCCGCATTTTTCCAGAATGTCCTTGCTTTCCACAAGGCCAGCCTGATATGTATCCACCACAATGCACAGGGTGCGCTTGGAGATGATGGGCAGGGCGTCCTTGGGGTCGATGAAGTCATCCTTCTGCCCCGCTTTGCACAGCGCATCGATCAGGCTGGCCGCCAGCGTAGCGTCTCGCCGGACGGCGATGACCGCCGGCACATCGCAGATCTTACAAATGCGCAGCACACCCTCGGCTGCGCCGATGGCATCCAGATCGCTCATGCGGTGACCCATGATGACCACATGGTCGGCCTCCTTGATCAGCTTGACCAGCTGGTCAGCCACAAGGCGGCTGCGCACCTTACTGCGCTTTTCCACGCCGTGGCTCACGCCGCCATAGAAGGTAAAGCCGTCCAGCGTCATCTCAGCAGCCTGATCGCCGCCGCGTCCCTGCGCCATATCCAGTGCGTGCTCGGCCATATCCTGCGCCTCCCGCAGGGTGCGCGCGCCGCGTCCGATACCAATGGACATTGAAAGGCTCACACTGGGGTCCAGTGCGCGGATCTTATCCAGCACATCGTAGCCGCGGTTGGCGAACTGCTCCAGCTGGCGCTCCTCCACCACTGCGATGTAGCGGCCGCCGCTGCCTACCCGGCGCAGAAAGCCGCTGCCGCGCCCGATCATATCCTCCAGAATGCGGTTGACGCCCTCCAGCAGGCGGGCGCGCTCGCTGTCCATCAGATCCCCGAACACATCATCGTAGCCGTCCAGCTGGAAGGCAAGATACCCCGGACGGCTGGCCTTATACTCTGCCTCGATGCGGCGCAGCTCGGTCTCCTCGTTCAGCACCAACAGGGTCACGCTTTCGGCTTCGCCGGGCACGGTGGAGCTGTGCACGCTCCAGTAGCCGTCGGCAAGGGTCAGCAGCTGTCCCTCGCGCTTGCGGCACAGCTGCAGATCCAGCCCGGGCAGCAGCTTCTGCACCCGGCTGGCCAGCACATCCTGCCCGCCCAGCAGGCGGGTGCGGAACTGGCTGTTGTACCACAGCACCGTCTCGCCGGAGAGCAGCGCCGCAGGCTGGGAAAGGGGCTCCAGACTGAACTGCACCTTGGATTTTTCAAACGTGGTGCCGCTTGTCCAGCGCACCACCCAGCGGCGCAGCTTGCAGCGGAACAAGGTTGCCCCTATGCCCCACAGCACCACCAGCACGGCCAGCAGCAGCCATGCCGTGGGGCGCTGCACCAGCAGTACCAGCAGCAAAAGGCCGCACAGCACCGCCAGACTGGCCGTAAGCATTTCCAGTGTCCATCTCGGTTTACGTTTCATTGGTTTTTTGCCTCCTCAGACGCTGCACCGCCTTGCGGTGCGCCCGGATCAGACCTCCATCAGGATGGGCAGGATCATCGGGCTGCGCTTGGTGCGCCGGTAGATATAGCTGCTCAGTGCCTCACGCACACGGGTCTTTACGCTGTTCCAGTCCCGGACGTGCTCGTCCACACAGCGCTCCAGTGCATTTTCCACAATGCTCTGGGCACCGTCCATCAGGCTCTCGTTCTCGCGCACATACACGAAGCCCCGGCTTACCAGATCCGGCCCGGCCAGCACCTTGCCGGTCTTGCTGTCCACGGTAGCCACGATGATGACAAGACCGTCCTCGGAGAGGTGCTTGCGGTCCCGCAGCACCACGTTGCCCACATCACCCACGCCAAGGCCGTCCACCATGACGGCACCGGCGGTCACCGGCTCGCCCAGCTTCATCTCGTCCTGCGAGAGGATAACGTTGGAGCCGTTTTCCGCAATGAGGATGTTGCTGGTGGGAATGCCCAGACTTGCAGCGGTAAGGGCGTGCTTTTTCAGCTGCTTATACTCGCCGTGCACAGGCAGGAAGTACTTGGGCTTGGTCAGGGTGAGCATCAGCTTCTGCTCCTCCTGACAGGCGTGGCCGGAAACGTGCACATCGTACATGCTCTCGTAGATGACCTCTGCGCCCAGCAGCAGCAGACCGTTGACGATCTTGGTCACGCTCTTTTCGTTGCCGGGGATGGGGTTTGCGGAGATGATGATGAAGTCGCCGGGGCCTACCCGCACCTGACGGTGGCTGCAGGAAGCCATACGGCTCAGCGCGCTCAGGGGCTCGCCCTGACTGCCGGTGGTCACCAGCACTACCTGCTCCGGCGGGTACTGGTTCAGCTCGTCTACGCTGATCAGGGTGCCCTCCGGGATGTGCATATAGCCCAGTTCCTGCGCCATGGCGGTGTTGTTGACCATGCTGCGGCCACTGAAGGCCACCTTGCGGCCATCCTCCACGGCCAGATCAATGATCTGCTGCACGCGGTAGATGTTGGACGCAAAGGTCGCAATGATGATACGCTTGTTGCGGGCGCGGGCAAACAGGCTGCGCACACCGGCGGCCACCTTCTGTTCGGTAGCGGTAAAGCCCGGGCGCTCCGCGTTGGTGGAGTCGCTCAGCAGGGCCAGCACACCGCGCTGTCCGTACTCGGACAGGGTGGACAGGTCGGTCACGCCGCAAGCCAGCGGGGTGTAATCAATTTTAAAGTCGCCGGTCTGGATGATGGTACCGGCGGGGCTGTCGATAGCAAAAGCCACAGCATCCGGGATGGAGTGGTTCACATGGATAGGCTCCACGGTAAAGCAGCCCAGTTTGATCTTCTGACGGGGCACGATCTCCACAAACTTGGTCTTGCCGGCAAGTCCGAACTCCTCCAGCTTGTTCTTGATCAGGCCGCAGGTCAGGCGGGTGCCGTACACCGGCAGGCTGATCTTTTGCAGCAGATAGGGAATGCTGCCAATGTGATCCTCGTGGCCGTGGGTGATGAGCAGACCTTTGATCTTATCCTTGTTCTGCACCACAAAGGTGAAGTCCGGGATGACCATGTCCACGCCGAACATCTCGCTGTCCGGGAACACCAGGCCGCAGTCCACGATGATCATATCGCCGTTGCACTCGTAGACGGTCATGTTCTTGCCGACCTCGCCCAGACCGCCCAGCGGGTAGATATGGATGGGGGTCGCTGCCTCCTTGGGCTGCTGCGCACGGCGCGGGCGGCGGTTATAGTAGGGGCGGCGGGTGGTGGGACGGGTGCGCTTTTCCCCTGCGGGAGCAGTGCCGTTTGCGGCGGCTGCCTTGGGCGCTGCCGGGGCTTTTGCGCGAGGAGCGGGGTTATTTTCTTTTGCTTGAGCCATTCTTTACCTCCAGATTCAATTGCAGGCCAGGCCGCGCCCCCACCGGGGAGAGCAGCCGTACCTTGCACAGGGGAAGCACCTGAAACTGCATCGGCTTCCGGTTGATGCATCGTATAGAATTTATCGTTCAGCGTGCTTTTTGCAGCAGCGCTGTTGGTTCCGCAAGAGGTTCTTGGCCAGGTAAGTCCATCTGTTCGATGCGACCGTGGCGTTTCTGCCGGAACAGCCGGGCGCACACCTTTGGTGCACCCCTATACGCATTTTGTTACGCTAAGTATAGTATTTCGCACCGGTTTTGTCAATTCCAAGGTTTGGCAAAACTGGGCCGGCGTATACATTGGCTCTTGACATCCCGGGCAAAATAGCGCTAAATAAAGGTATTCTATTCTATAAGGAGAACCCCATGAAACAGGTAGAGGTGTACACAGACGGCGCTTGCAGCGGCAATCCCGGCCCGGGCGGCTGGGGTGCGGTGCTGCGCTACCGCTTTGACGGCAAGGTGTACGAAAAGGAACTGAGCGGCGGCGACGCCAGCACCACCAACAACCGCATGGAGCTGACGGCCTTTATCGAGGCGCTGCGCCAGCTCAAGGAGCCCTGCGAGGTGCGGCTGTGCTCTGACAGCCAGTATGTGATCAACGGGCTGGAAAAAGGCTGGGCCAAGGGCTGGAAGCGCCGGGGCTGGAAAAAAGCCGACGGCTCCCCTGCCCTGAACCCGGACTTATGGGCACAGGCACTGGAGCAGGAGGCACGGCACAAGATCACCTATGTCTGGGTAAAGGGCCATGCAGGCCACCCGGAAAACGAACGCTGCGACCAGCTGGCCGTAGCACAAAGCAAAGCACATGGCGGGAGGCAAGGAACATGAGCGACGCATTTTTGCCCGGCAACGGGTTCGACACCTACGAAACACAGGACAAGGTGCTTGTCAGCATGGACGGCTCCGTAGATTGCGGCGTTGTGGTGCGCATTTTGCAGCAGCAGGGCTTCGGCGTGGCCGGGGCTGTGGTGCAGCTGGCCGCTGACCAAAGCGCGTGGGCCGCAGCCGCACGGCAGGCTGCCGAGGCTCTTGGCATTGAGTGCATCGTGCTGAAGGCGGAGGCACTGGCAGACCAGCCCGCTGAGGTGCTGGGCAGCGGCAACGACGCCCGGTTTGCCGCCCTGCTGACCGCTGCCGACAAGCTGGGCATCCAGTACATTGCCACCGGGCACCACGCCCGGGTGGAGCTGGGCAGCGATGGTGTGCACACCGTCTGCCCTGCTGTGGACGCTGCACTGGACGAAAGCGCCGCACTGGCAGCGCTGCCGCAGGACACCCTTGCCCGGCTGCTGCTGCCCTTGGGCGAGTTTACCGCCGCTGATGTGCAGGAGATGGCACAGGATTTTAAAGTGAACGGAACGGTCTGAGCCAACCGCTTTCTACGCAAAAAGAAGCGCCGCATCTGTACGATGCAGCGCTTCTTTTTTACATATTTTAGTTCTGGGGGTGCACAATATCGCGCCAGTCCAGATCTCCGCGCTCAAGGCCGTGGATCAGCACCTCGGCGGTGGCGATGTTGGTGGCCATGGGGATGTTGTGCACATCGCACAGGCGCAGCAGGGTCATCTCATTCGGCTCGCTGGGCTTTGCATTGATGGGGTCGCGGAAGAACAGCAGCAGGTCGATCTCGTTGCAGGCAATGCGGGACGCGATCTGCTGGTCGCCGCCCTGCACACCGGCCAGAAAACGCTGTACCTGCAGGCCGGTGGCCTCGGAAATCAGTTTGCCGGTAGTGCCGGTCGCCACCAATTTATGCTGGCTCAGAATACGGCAGTACGCCGTGCAGAACTGAACCATCAGCTCCTTTTTGGAGTCATGCGCGATCAGGGCAATCGTCATCTGTAGATCTCTCCTCTATTGAAACATTTGTATATAAAACACTTGCTAAATTTCCTTTGTTATACATGATATCACAAACGCAACTCATTTACAACAGGTTTTTGGACACAATATTCAAATTTTCGTTCAAGTTCACTGCTTTGCACGCAGCTGCGCCTTACTGTGCAAGCATTGCATCGTTGTTTTCTTCCTCTGTCACCCCTACGGGCGCGGTCGTCTGCTGCGGTTCTGCGGCTGCTGCATCGGTCTGTGCATCATTCGCAGCATCCGGGGCGGTCTGGGCGGCGGTATCTGCCGCTGCGGCATCCTCCTGCACCACGGTGCGCGGGTCTACATAGGGGTCAACCTCCAGCGTGCCGTCCTTCATGGCAAAATAGGCGTTGGCGATATCCACCACCAGATCACCGGTGCGGGCACCGTAGCCGCCGTACTCCACCGTAATGCCGATGGCGATCTCCGGGTCGTCTGCCGGGAGATAGGCGATCATCATGGCGTTCAGGTAGTGCTTGCCCGAAGCGTAGGTCTCGCTGCGCTGGGGGGTACCGGTCTTGCAGGCGATGGCAATGGGGTAGCTGGAGATCTTGCCGCTGATGGTGCTGGGCACCTGTTTCATGCCCTGCCGCACCAGCGCAAAGGTGTTGCCGTTGCCCTCGATGACATCCATCACCTCCGGCTGGGTCTCACTGAGCACCTCGCCGGTGTTGGTATCCAGAATGGCCTTGACGAAGTGGGTGCGGTAGCGCACGCCGTTGTTGGCCAGTGTAGCGGCGTAGGTAGCCAGCTGGATGGGGCTTACCACCGTGTTGCCCTGCCCGATAGCAGCCTGAATATCCAGCGAGGAGGTGTAGTTTTTATCCGTTTTTTTGGTCAGGCGTCCCAGAGCCTCGTTTACCTCCACGCCGGTGCGCTGACCAAGACCCAACTTGTAGGCGTAGGCATCGTAGACGTCACTGGTCAGGCGGCGTCCCACATCGTAGAAGAAGATGTTGCAGCTCCACTTGATGGCGGTGACCACATCAATGTTGCCGCTGTGGCCGTGGCGGGTGCAGCGGGGGCGGTAGTCCTTATAATAGGTATACACGCCGGTGCAGTTGACGGTGGAGTACTGGTTGATGAGGCCGCTGTCCAGCGCTGCCACCGCCACCGCAGGCTTAAAGGTGGAGCCGGGGGTGTACAGGCCCTGCAGCGCCCGGTTGAACAGGGGCAGGCTGGGGTCGGCGTTGTACTCCGAATAGTTGGTGGCGTACAGGTTCTGGTCAAAGCTGGGGTAGTTGGAGGCCGCCAGCACGCTGCCGTCCTTCACATTCAGCACCACCGCAGCACCAGCAGCGGCTTTCATATCGCCGGTGTTGTACACCCGGTTGATCATATCGATGTTATTGGCAAGTGCCTTGTCCACCGCCCGCTGAAAGTCGCTGTTGATGGTCAGCTGCACGGTATGCCCCGGCTCCGGCACGGTGGTGATCTTGGTGTCCACGATCACGCCGTCCGAATTGCGGGTGATGGTCTCCACGCCGTCCTTGCCGCGCAGCTCGTCCTCGTACACGGACTCAAGGCCGGAGATGCCGATCACATCGTTCATGTTATAGCCTTTTTCCTTGAGCGGATAGGTCACCTGACCGTTTTCGTCGGTCACCTTCCACTTTTCGGCGGTGATCTTGCCCACGCGCCCCAGCACAGCGGGCAGGATATCGCCCTGCTCATAGCTGCGGGTGCTGGTCTCCACGATCTCCACGCCCGGCAGCGTGAGGGAATGCTCCTTGATGGTAGCCACCGTCACCTGACTGACGTTTTCAGCCATAACAAAGTTATTTACGTTGGAAAAGGCCTGTCGGTCCATCTCGTAATGGATGCCCGCCAGCACCCGCTGCCACGGCAGTGAGAAACTTTCCAGCTGGTTTTTCTCCACCAGCATCTCCATCACATCGTTGGCGGTGGCGTACTGCTGCAGACCCAGCGTCTCCTTCATGTCTGCCAGCGTTTTCTGGTCGCTGGCACTGTCGGCACTGTCCGTAAAGGTATAGTTTCCGGCGGCATCCGGCTCGCTGATGAGCAGGGTGTCCAGCCATTTTTCATCGTTCTTGCGCAAAAGCTCCACGATCTGCTGCAGCATGGTGTCCAGATCCTGATCTCCCATCTGCAGCTTGTTCAGCACCACATTATAGCCGGTGCTGGTGGTAGCGATGTGCTTGCCGGTGCTGTCCACGATATTGCCGCGCGCGGCGGTGACCGTAAACTTATAATCCGTGGTGTTGGTGGCTTTTGCCTTAAAGTCGTCCCCGTTGACCAGCTGCAAAAAGATCAGCCGGAAGGTGTACAGCCCCATGATGATGCAGGCCACTGCGATGAGCAGCAGCATCCGCCGCACCACGACCTTGCGTTCATTTTCGTTCATCTGGTTCTCCTTTTACGGGCTAGACCACACCGTTGTCGATCCTGAACCCGTCATGGATGCGCTGCACCAGCCAGAAGGCCAGCAGCGCCGCCGGGAGGGTCAGCACTGCACTGGGCAGTACAAAGGCAATGTACCGCAGCGCAGCGCCGGCATAGCCCGGCATATAATAGAAAAACAGCCAGTCCAGCGAGAGCACCAGCAGCGCCGTCATAGTATTTACGGCGGCAAAGTTGCCGGGGTTCACCTGCAGATACAGCTGCACCAGCACCGATACCCCAAAGCAGAGCAGCAGCAGTTCCAGCGCCAGCATACCCACCGTGCGCCCGGCGGCGTAGTCCCACAAAAGGCCGCCCACCGTGCCCAGCAGCGCCCCGGCGAACTCCCCTTCAAATACTGCCACCGCCAGACACAGCGGCAGCACCAGCAGCGGCTTTGCCTGCCCCAGCTGAAAAAGCCCGGGCGTGGTCTGCAACGCGGCGCACACAAACAGCGCCAGCACATAGCAGCCCCACTTCAGCAGCTGGCTACGGCTGCGCTTGCGGCGAGATTCCATAGCAGTGTGCCCTCCTTAGTACGCAGTAATGATAAAAACGTGCTTGGCGGTGCGGGGGTCGGCACCGGGGCGCACCACCGCAATGGAGGATTTGCCGCTGGCTTCCGGCACCACATCCTGCACCGTGCCCACCAGAAGATCCGGCGGGAACACCCCGCCCAGACCGGTGGTGATGACCTGATCGCCCGCACGGGTCTCGGTGCTGCGCTCCAGATTGGTCAGAGTACACAGGCCGTCCGGCGCATAGGTGGTGTTGCCGTTCAGGATGCCGTTTTCCCGGGTGCGGGAGACCACGCCCGCCGCATTGAAGCTGGGGTGCAGGATGGTCATCACCTTGCAGCTGGTCGGGTCGGCTTCCACTACCATGCCCAGCAGATAGCCGCGGTCGCTGATGACGGCATTGTTCACCGCCACACCGTCTGCGGTGCCCTTGTCCAGCGTGAAACCGCCAAACTCGTCCAGCGGGTCGCGGCCAATGACAAAACCGGACACATAGGTGGCGTTGCTGTTCTTTTTCTGAATATTGGCCAGCGCCTTGTAGGCTTCGTTTTCAGCCTTGATACGGTCGTAGTCCACCATCTGCTGGCGCAGCTCGGCGTTTTCCGTTTCCAGCTGCTCGTTCTGCTCCATGACTTTGTCGATGCTGGTGTATTTTTCCCACACCGTACCTACGCCGCCGCTGACCACAGCCGCCGCCTTCTGGAAAGGGGTCAGGATCACGCCCAGCAGCTCCTGCGGGGCAGCGGTCAGGCGTCCGTTGGCACCGGCATAGGCCATGATGCCCACCAGAAACACCGCCACGGCCACGAGGATCTTGAATTTCCAGGTATCAAAAAAATCTTTCAAAGGGTGCTTCCCTCCTGTCGGGATGCCTGCGCCCTACCGCAGGCCTTTGCATGAAAAAAGCGCGGACAGCCGTGCCATCCGCGCAAGATGCAGTGTTTGCAGCGGAAAAACGCACAGCTGCTGTGTCTGAAACTTTTCCGCATTCTGAGCAGCACTCTCCGCAGAGAGCCGCTCTTACATATGTCCTCCATCGGTGTCCAGCACGTCATGCAGCACATCCACATGATCCAGCACCGCACCGGCACCCTTGGCCACGCAGTCCAGCGGATCCTCCGCAATATGCACATCAATGCCGGTCTCGCTCTGGATCAGCTGATCCAGGCCGCGCAGCAGAGCGCCGCCGCCGGTCAGGGTGATGCCGCGGTCGATGATGTCCGCACTCAGCTCCGGCGGGGTGCGCTCCAGCGTCTCCTTGATGGCGGTGGTGATCTTGACCAGACACTCCAGCAGCGCGCCGCGCACATCCTCAGAGTGCACCACGATGTTCTTGGGCAGACCGTCCACAAGGTTGCGGCCCTTGATCTCCATGGTCAGCTCCGGGTCCAGCGCATAGGCAGAGCCGATCTCGATCTTGATCTGCTCGGCAGTCCGCTCACCGATGAGCAGGTTGTACTTGCGCTTGATGAAAGCGATGATAGCCTGATCGAACATATCACCGGCCATGCGCACGCTGCGGGAAGCCACAATACCGCCCAGAGAGATGACGGCGATCTCCGCCGTGCCGCCGCCGATATCCACGATCATGCTGCCGGTGGGCTCGCTGATGGGCAGGCCTGCACCGATGGCAGCTGCCATGGGCTCCTCAATGACAGACACCTGACGGGCACCAGCCTTCAGGGTAGCCTCGCGCACAGCGCGGCGCTCCACCTCGGTAACGCCGGAGGGAATGCAGATGACCACCCGGGGACGGGAGAACATACTGTTGCCGCAGGCCTTTTTGAGGAAGTTCTCCAGCATATTGGCCGTGATGTCGAAATCGGCGATGACGCCGTCCTTCAGGGGACGCACCGCCACGATGCTGCCGGGGGTACGGCCGATGACAGCCTTTGCCTCGCCGCCCACGCAGCGCACCTCATCGGTCTTGGTGTCCACCGCCACGACCGAGGGCTCGCGCATGATGATGCCCTTGCCCTTCATGTAGACCAGAGTATTGGCAGTACCCAAATCAATGCCAACGTCCTTTGACAGAAAACTCATTGTTCCAAATCTCCTTACGATCGTTCCTTAAATCTATCCCAGAATGCCGGACGGCCTGCTGCAAACAGTCCCTCCTGCGCAGAATAACACGGTTCTATTATAGCCGCAAGTGCTCCATTTCTCAAGCGTTTCGGCAAGTTTTCTATCATTTTTCCATTTTTCTCACAAAAAATGCGCCAGCGTCTGTACGGTGCGGCTGACCGGCAGCCCCATAATGGTGTAATAGTCGCCCTCGATGCGGTCCAGCCACAGGGCCGCGCGCCCCTGAATGGCATAGGCACCGGCCTTATCGTAGGGCTCCGGGGTAGCAGTGTAGAACGCGATTTCTTCCTCCCCCAGCGGGAAAAAGGTCACCTTGCAGCTGTCCACAAAATGCTCCACCCTGTCCCCTTTTGCAATGCACACACCGGTGTGCACCTGATGGGTCTTGCCGGAGAGCGCGCGCAGCATCCGCTTGGCATCCTCTGCGTCATGGGGCTTGCCGAACACAGCGCCGTCCACGTCCACCACGGTGTCGCAGCCGATGACCACGGCATCCGGGTGCTGTTTTGCCACTGCAAGGCACTTGCCGATGGCCAGTTGCTCCACCAGCTGCGCCGGAGTGGGGGCAGTGACGGCGCTCTCATCAAAATCGCTGACACAGACCGTGAAATCGGTGGTGTACAGGGAAAGCAGCTCCCGTCTGCGGGGGCTGCCAGAGGCTAAGATCAAATGATTCATAAAACCCTCTCAGTCACCTGCGGTGACCGCTCTCCCAAAGGGGAGAGCTTTTTTCATCAATCGGTTTACTCTTTTAAATTCTCCCCTCTCGGGTGTCAATGCGAAGCATTGACGAAGAGGGTTATTTTCCGGTAGAGCCAAAGCCGCCCACACCGCGCTGGGTGTCGCCCAGCTCCTCGGCGGGCACAAAGGCAGCGGTATACACCGGAGCGATGCACAGCTGCGCCACCCGTTCGCCGGGCTGGATGGTATAAGCCTCGGCACCCAGATTGACCATGGGCACCTTCAGCTCGCCGCGGTAGTCGCTGTCCACCACACCCACGCCGTTGGCCATGCACAGGCCGTGCTTGATGGACAGGCCGCTGCGGGCGTACACCAGCGCCACACTATGGGCGCCGGGCAGCTCGATGGCAAGGCCGGTGGGCACCAGCACCCGCTGCATGGGGGCAACGGTCAGTGGTGCGTCCAGCACAGCGCACAGGTCGGCGGCAGCTGCGCCGGGGGTGGCATAGGCGGGCACCTTTGCCCGGGCATCCAGTACCTTATATTTTACAGTGATGGGTTCCATCGTATAACCTCGTTTCGTTTTTCTGTTTTTTCACAGGCAAGGTTTGGGGCAATGCCGGTGGTTTCTTATCAGTTGGTTCCTTTAAAATACAGACCGCGGGTAAAATCGCCCTCAAAGGGGGCGTGGGTGCGGATGCTGTCCAAGATCTGCGCCGCTTCCTCGCGGGATTCCAGCGTAAAGTAGGCCACGCCATAGTCCACCGCCAGTGCGCCGGGCTTATCACCCATGTAGATGGGCACCGGGTTATAGATGGTGCGCACCCCAAGGCCGCACCGCACCGGGAACTTTTTGGCCTTGCGGTCGGTCAGCACGCCGGTCTTATCGCAGTGGGCACAGTCATGGATATTTTGCAGCGGGCAAGCGCGGGTGAGCATCAGCGGCATATGACCGTAGATCATCACGCCGGTGGGCACCGGTTTACCGTTCCGGGTGGGCGCAATGGACGCAATATCGCTATCTTTCACCTCCGGCAGGATGAGCAGGCTGGAAAGTCCCTGCTCTGCATAGAACTGTGCCGCCACATTGTTGGTGATGTTCAGCCCGAAACCGCCGGTCATGGGCAAGCCACGGCACAGGCGCAGATGGGCGATGTTGCTAACCTCGTACCCGGCAAAGCCCGCGTCCTGCGTGGCAGCAATGCGGCGGGCAGTGTCCTGTTCCAGCGCACCAAACATGACCCGTGGCAGCTCCAGAAGGGTCTTTGCCCGCCACTCCCGGGGCACACGGTCGGCCTGCGCAATGGGCAGAATGAGATATTCCACCCCGTCAAGTGCCCGCTCCGGCACCTGTTCCCAGCGCTCGAACCGGGCACGCAGGGTGCGGCGGGGCGGCAGAGTGCGCTGCGGCAGGGCGGCGACGTGCTCCTCGGTGGTGGGCCAAGGACGCAGCGCCTCCCGCTTTTTGAGCAGGGCATCCAGTGCCTCCCGGCGCAGCTCGTTCACGGCACTGCCGGGGATGAACCACGGCCCGCCGTCCATTTCCACAGTGATCTTCTCCGCCGTAAAGGGGGTGCCGCCGGTCTTTGTCAGGCTGCGGTTCAGGCTCTCGGTGGGGTCGGTGCGGGCGGGCTGCGGCTCGGCATCCCCATAGGCAAAGGCTTTGTTGCCGTCGGCATCGGTAACGGTCAGCTTTTCGCCGCCCTCCTCGATCTCCAGTTTCATCTGCACCGGCACACGGGAGCGCTCGCGGCGGTAAAGCTCACGCAGCATGGGCAGGGTCTTTTTGGTCAGCTCGGCGTCAGCTTCGCTGCGCACACCGAACATGGTGCCGTCGATTTTTCCGTCCAGATAGCCGGAGGTGAAGCCGGAACGGCTGAAGGCGTTCTTCAGCAGGTCGCGGTCGTAGGCGCGGCCCTCGCGGCCTGCCAGACAGGCGCTGACCGCCGCCGCCACATACTCCGGCGTGCGCAGACGACCCTCGATCTTTGCCGATGCTACGCCAAGCGCCTGCAGCTTGTCCAGCTTGTCGATGGCGGAGTTATCCTTAAGGGAGAGGTGGTGCAGCCGTCCGGGCTTGCCTTCCGGCAGGGCATTGGCTTCAAAGGGCAGACGGCAGGGGCCCGCACAGGAACCGCGGTTGCCGCTGCGCCCGCCCAGAAAGGCGGACATATAGCACTGGCCGCTCACGCTCATGCACAGCGCACCGTGGATGAAGCACTCGGTCTCGATGCCGCAGTGCTTTGTGATATGCTCCACCTCGGGCAGGCTCAGCTCACGCGCCAGCACCACCCGGGTAAAGCCCAGCTCCTTCAGCTCCAGTGCACCTTGCAGGGTGTGGACGCTCATCTGGGTGGAGCCGTGCCGGGGCAGCTTCGGGGCAATTTTACCAATTAAGGTAGCCACTGCCAGATCCTGACAGATGACTGCATCCGCACCGCTGGCTGCTACCGCCCGGATAGCCTGTTCCAGCGCAGGCAGCTCGGTGCCGTACACGGTCGTATTCAGCGCAACGTGCACCGCCACGCCCCGGGCGTGGCAGAAGCGCACTGCCTCCTGCAGGCTGTCTGCATCAAAGTTGCCGGCACCCGTGCGGGCGTTGAAGCCCGAAAAGCCCAGATATACTGCGTCCGCGCCGCTGAACACCGCAGCGCGGAGCATTTCTTCACTGCCCACCGGGGCTAAGATTTCGATCCTTGCCATAGTTCTCCTTCTGACTTCTATTTATATAAGGTGCATTCAGTTGGTCTCGTCTGCCTGCGCACTGTCTGCCGCCGGGGCTTCCGGGGCGGACTGCTCCCGTTCCGTCTCTGCCGCAGCACGGGCGGCGCGCTCCTCCCGGCGGGTCTCGCGCTGGCGCTCCTTGGCCAGCTGCTCCCGCAGGGCGGCAGCTTCCCGGCGCAGCACGGCGTTTTCCGCCAGTGCCTTGTCCTCAGCCAGCTTTGCCCGGGCTGCATCTGCAATGTAGTCCTGAATCTGGCTGCGCATATTCTCGGCGCTGCCGGTGCTCTTGCGGTATTCGTCCAGATAATCCATCGCGCAGAACACCGCCGCCTTGGTCACCGAGAGGTTATCGTTGGTGTCCAGCAGCTTTGTGATGTCCTCGTCCAGCTTTTTGGCAAGACCCAGGATGTACTTTTCCGAATCTGTAGTTGCGATGGCATACGGTGTGCCCGCGATGTTGACCCTTACCTTGTTTACCATGGTGTTTTCCCCTTTTTTCCTGTATCTGTACGGCGCAAGGCCGTTTGTTCTGCATCTTGCCGGGATTTGGTATCGTTCCCGGTAACGTTTCGGCTTCCGAAAACGTTTCGGCGGAGTTTCCTGTGCCATTACTGCCGGAATTACTCCCCGAAAAACGTTTCGCGGTTCAGTTCTACCTTCTATTATAATATAAATACGCCGCAAGAAAAAGTGGAATTTTTGAAATTTCGGCATATTTGTCAGAAAGTGGTCTGAAAAAATAGCAGTTACGGAAAAAAAGCGCCTGTTTCCTTGCATTTATAAATCGTTCATATTATAATAACTTTGTTATGTTGGCAGCCGGGCGAAAGTGGGAACGTTTCTGCTGCTATTATCTACTCAATTATTTTAGCAAAGCAAACGCTTATGCGGATAGGAGCACACTATGACATCAAAAGAATTTGGCAAAATTCTTCAGGACAAGCTCACCAGTGAGTACGGTGTGGAGCTGAATGTTGCCTCCAACCAGCAGATCTACCGTTCTCTGGCTCTGATCTGCCGTCAGATGATGAGCGAGAACCACAAAAAGTTCCAGTCCAAGGCTATCGGCACCGGCACCAAGCAGGTCTACTACCTCTGCATGGAGTTCTTGATGGGCCGCAGCCTGAAGATGAGCCTGTTCAATCTGGGTCTGGACGAGGTTGCCAAGAAGGCACTGGCCGACGCCGACATCAATCTGGACAGCATTTTTGAGGAAGAGCCCGATGCAGGCCTGGGCAACGGCGGTCTGGGCCGTCTGGCTGCCTGCTATCTGGACGGCATGGCCACCACCGGCATCTGCGGCACCGGCTACTCCATCCTGTACGAGTACGGCATCTTCAAGCAGAAGATCGTGGACGGCTGGCAGCAGGAGCGCGCCGACAACTGGCTGCCCGGCGGTCAGGTGTGGCTGAAGAGCCACCCGGATCAGGCTGTGGAGATCCGCTTTGACGGCGAGATCCACGAGAACTGGGACAACGGCTTCCACTACATCCAGCACACCAACTACAACAGCGTCATGGCCATCCCCTCCGATATGTATGTGCAGGGCTACGATGGAAAGGGCGTTGCAAAGCTGCGTCTGTGGCAGGCAAAGGCTCCGGACTTTGATATGTCCAGCTTCTCTCTGGGCAACTACAACACTGCTATGAGCAAGAACGCCAACGCCGAGCTCATCTCCAAGGTGCTGTACCCCAACGATAACCACGTTGAGGGCAAGATCCTGCGCCTGCGCCAGCAGTACTTCCTGTCTGCTGCCTCCATCGGCGACATCGTCCAGAACCACCTGTCCACCTACGGCACCCTCGAGAACCTGCCCGACAAGGTGGCCATCCAGCTGAACGATACCCATCCGACCCTCGCCATCCCCGAGATGATGCGCATCCTGCTGGATGAGTGCGGCTTCGGCTGGGACAAGAGCTTCGACATCTGCCAGAAGGTCTTCTCCTACACCAACCACACCGTCATGGCCGAGGCTCTGGAGAAGTGGAACGTGGACATCTTCAAGATGACCCTGCCCCGCATCTACCAGATCGTGGTCGAGATGGACCGCCGCGCCCGCGAAGAGCTGGCCAAGGCTTTCCCCGGCGACCAGGGCAAGATCGACTACATGGCACTGATCGGCGACAATCAGGTGCGCATGGCCAACATCTGCGCCTACACCGCCAACAGCATCAACGGCGTGTCCAAGCTGCACAGCG